>WBZL01001917.1_pt1 | contig 20788 bp, 11 predicted proteins | sample 5204291 | NCBI WGS metagenome assembly WBZL01 (sample SAMN12344345, study PRJNA552823) | activated sludge metagenome | biome: Activated sludge suspended growth; feature: Nitrification reactor; material: Wastewater; isolation source: activated sludge from nitrification reactor of wastewater...
GGCAGGGGGTATTGACCCGCAAGCAGCAGAAAATGGTAAATATGCTGTTTTCATCTACCATCAGGAGGCGAACGGCCGTTCCGCTTAAAAGAACGCAAACGACGCATCTCCTACCCACAGATAGGACACTGACACACCCAAAATAGTTTTAAAAATAACGGTGGATATGAGATATGATACGCCTAAATTGCCCCTAGGCGACTGTGTTTTGCCAGCAGGCTTCCCTGCACGGAGCGCTTAGTCCAACTATTTATTAGACTCCACAACGCTGGATAAACATCCAGGTAAGCGTTTCATGATGTGCAGTCTATCCCTGCCAAGCGTTCAGTTTCGCTTGCAAAGTTACAAGCTCAACTGCTAAAATTGGATTCGCCGTTTTACTTTGTTTCACAACAAACGACATCCGGCAGAAATGGGGAAGCCGGAAGTTGCCGCATTTTTAACCGATCTGGCAGTGCAGCAACGTGTAGCTGCGTCAACGCAGAACCAGGCTCTACAGGCTCTCCTCTTTTTGTATCGTGAGGGGCTTCATCACAAGGCAAATTGAGGCTTTGGGGGCAAAAAAGCCAGAACGTCGCCCTCATGTTTTTCGGCATCGTTTTGCCACCCATTTGCTAGAGGCAGGGTATGATATTCGCACCGTGCAGGAACTCTTGGGACATAAGGACGTAAAAACGACGATGATTTATACACATGTACTAAACAAAGGGCCGCTGGCTGTTCGCAGCCCATTGGATGAATAACTAATGACCCACCACAAACAACCCAACTCCGATTTCTGCTTTGTCTGCGGCCGCAAAAACCCGCATGGTTTGTACATGTCCTTTTACGACAACGGGCAAAACGAGGTTTACGCCGACTACACCGTGCCCGATGCCTTTCAGGGGTATCCCGGCGTGGTGCATGGCGGCGTTGTGGCCGCCATGCTCGATGAAGTCGTTGCTCGCGTCGCCATGATTGCCGACCACCACCACTTTATGATGTCGGTGAAGTTGGAAGTCAAATACCGTCACCCCGTCCCCACCGAGGTTCCACTGCACATTGTGGGGCGCATTGAGCGGCTGCGCGGGCGGCTGGGCAAGGCCGTGGGCGAGATTTATTTGCCAGATGGGCAGCTTGCGGCAGAATCGGCTATGACTTTGGCCGATGTTCCGTTAGAATTATTGCAACACACCAATCTGGAAGCGTTAGGTTGGCGTATTGATCCGTAGTGTACAATTAGTCGTAATGAGTTATCAGATGTAACAAGGAGATGCAGATGAAAAACAACCACAATGCAGCTTTTCATCAAGCCAAAAAAAATCTGCTCCTCACGTTGGTCAGCGGCGGCATTGTGGCGGCCGTACTGTTTTACTGGTTGCTGGGGCCGGCATATGGCATCGGAACGGCCGTTGGTGTCCTTCTCAGCCTCGTCATCATTGCCCTTTCCCCCACCCCGTCTCTTCACAACCCACAGCAGCAGCAGCAAATTGACCAACTGCAAACCTCCCTCACCCAGCGTGAGAGCCAACTTGCCCAACTTAAACGCGAACTACAGCAGGCGCAGGAAATGGTGAAAAAGGGGGAAGAAACGGCCGTTTTAGACCGCACCGCCCGCAACCGCTTCTGGAGACACGTCAGCCACGAACTCCGCACCCCCCTCAACGGCGTCATCAACTTCTCCCACATGATCGGCCTCGGCTTTTATGGCGACGTTACCCCCAAACAAAACAACTATCTAAGCCGCATCGAGCAATCCGGGTGGTTCCTCCTCACCATGCTCAACGACCTCTCCGACCTGGCTAAAATTGAATCAGACGAATTTCAGATCAGCCTGACACCCACCGACCTGCAATCTGTTTGCGAAGAATCATTAGCCACCCTCAACAGCGTCATCACCGACGATGATGTCCGCATCATCCGCGACTATCCCGACACCTGGCCCCAACTCACCGCCGACGAGCGCCGCCTCAAACAAGCATTAAGCAACCTGCTGCGCAACGCCGCCAAACAGATAGAAGAAGGGTACATTGCTTTGCGCGTACAGCCAGAGCCAGCATGGCTTCAGTTGATCATTGAAGACACCGGCGAAGGCATGACACCGCAGCAACAAGCCGCCCTCTTTCCCGACATAGGAATCAAGCAGCCACCGCTGATGGTGCAGGAAGAAAAACCCAACTTTGGGCTCGCTGTAGCAGCCAAAATTATTGAAATGCACGGCGGTTCCATCCAGCTTAAAAGCGAAAAAGGTCGGGGTACCATTCTCACCATTCGCATTCCCACAGGGTCAACCTAAGGCCTTTTGCTATCATTGTCACACATGGTAAGTTTTGATACACTTCGGTTTGCATAAACTCACCGGTTCACGATGATTGACATAGAGAAAAATGATACCGCTAGACGAAGCCTATATTGTTTTAGTAGAAGATGACGTTGACGCCCGCCTTGTAGCACTGGAATTATTGCGTAACGCTGGAGCAGGTTACTGCTATGCCCGCAAGGCAGCCGATTCCGCCGTGCTGTTAGCCAAGAATCTGCGTCGCGTTGATCTGTTTTTAGTTGATATTAACATGCCTGTTAAAAGTGGCTACCAATTTTTGGAAGAGATTCGCAGCGATGACAAGCTCCACGATGCCAAAATTGTAGCCGTGTCGGCCGGCACCTTGTCTGATGCTGTGGAACGCGCAAAGGAATCAGGGTTTGACGGCTTTATTAGCAAGCCCCTCAACCCCAACCAATTTGCCACCCAGGTACAATCCATCCTGAATGGGGAAACAATTTGGGAATGACCCATGCCGCGTAACTACCTTCTCTGGTTTACCCTCGCTTTTGTTTTGCTAATGCTTACAGCCTGCCTAAGCCTGTTTGCCGGGCAGAGTCTGGGAAGCGATACGCCATTAGAGGGTACCGGCACGCTTACCTGTAGCACAGAGTGCATGGACAGGGGGCAGTGCGGCACCGCAGCCGATGAGTCGCTCTATGTTCTGGGCGGGCTAGATGCACCCACTGTCGCCAACCACAACCGCGTCTTTGCCGATAACACCCCGGTGCAAATCATCAACAGCCAGGTGCAAAATGTGCAAAATAATTCAGACGGGCAGCGCTTTTCCCTCACGTTTTATCAGGTAACGACAGAAGACCTGACCAAAGCAGGGTGGGTAGCTGGCTGGTGCATCGCCTCGCGTTAGCACCAACAGACAATACGAGTTGACGGACTTGGGCAGATGGGGGTTATCTGCGTCGTATGAGCAGCAACAATAGTCACAAGCTTTTACAAGAACTTTTGGCAAGCCAGGCGGCTGGGGAACCTGTTGCTTTAGCAACGATTGTGCAGGCACGTGGTTCAGTTCCCCGGCACACGGGAACGAAAATGTTGGTTTATGCCAACGGCCGTTCCTCTGGTACCATCGGCGGCGGCGAAATGGAGTCCCGCGTCATTGCCGAAGCCAAAGCCGCTCTGCAAGACGGCCAGACCCGCATCGTCCCCTACAAACTCGTTGAGCCAGGACGCGGCGACCCCGGCGTCTGCGGCGGCGAAGTGGAGGTCTACATCGAACCCTACGCCCCCCCCGCCACCATTTTTGTCATTGGCTGCGGCCACGTTGGGCAGGCCGTCGCCGACCTCGCCCACTGGCTTGGCTTTCGCGTTGTCGTCACCGACGACCGCGCCGAACTCGCCAGTGCCGACTTTATCCCCCATGCCGATGTCTATCTGCCCGGCAGCATTGAAGATGCGCTGGCAAATTTCCGCGTCACCAGCAACACTGCCATCGTTGCCGTCACCCGCAACGTGGCCGTAGATCGGCACATTTTACCCAGGCTGGTGGCAACCCCTGCTCCCTACATTGGTGTTATGGGCAGCAAGCGGCGGTGGACCCACACCCGCCAACTGCTGCTGGAAGACGGGTTGAGCGAAGCCGATTTAGCCCGGTTTCACTCCCCGCTTGGTTTAGAACTCAATGCCGAGTCGCCGAAAGAAATTGCTGTCAGCATTTTAGCCGAAATTATCATGCTGCGGCGCGGCGGCGACGGACAACGAATGAAGGTGGACGGATGAACCTGAAACCCCATGTAATCAGCCGCTACGAAACACCCACGACCGTAGATGGTGCTGTGGCACTGCTGGCGCAAAACGGCCGTTCTGCTCGCATCATCGCTGGCGGCACCGATATTTTACTGGAATTAGAGCGCGGCGTGCGCCCCGACGTTGCGGTGCTGGTAGACATCACCCGCATCCCCGGCCTCAACCAGATTCACCAGGACGCAGACGGCACGCTTCACCTGGGGCCGCTGGTCACACACAACCAGGTTGTCGCTTCCGAGCTGGTGGTGCGCCACGCCTTCCCCCTGGCGCAAGCGTCCTGGGAGGTGGCTTCGCCGCAGTTGCGTAACCGCGCCACGGTGGCTGGCAATCTGGTCACGGCCAGCCCCGCCAACGACACCATCACCCCGCTGTGGGCGCTGGATGCCCAAATGACGCTGGCCTCGGTAAACGGCCGTCGCACCGTCCCCCTGCGCCAGTTCTACACCGGCGTGCGCCGCACCGTCATGGAGCCGGGCGAAATGGTGGTAGATATTGCTATTCCGCCGATGGCCCCCACAACGCGGGGGCTGTATGTGAAGTTGGGTCTGCGCCGGGCGCAGGCCATTTCTGTGGTACATCTCACCTGCACGGTGGACATTGACCCCGCAAGCAACCAGGTCACGGCGGCCAACATTGTGCTGGGCAGCGTTGCCCCTACCATCATCAGTACGCCGGAGGCAGAAGCAGCATTGGTAGGCAAACCGCTCACCGAGGCGACCATTGCCGAGGCGGCGCGGCTGGCGGCGGCCACACCCAAGCCCATTGACGATGTACGCGGCCCAGCCAGTTACCGCACCGACATGCTGCGGGTGCTGGTACAGCGGGCTTTGGCAACGCTGGCGGCAGGGCAGGAACGGGTGCAATGGCCGGCCGCCCCCGTCATGCTGTGGGGCGATACGGCCGGCGAGTTCCCCACGGGCAGCCAGTTTGGCGGCAGCCACGATGAGACGACGCCGATTACAGCCACGGTGAATGGAAAGACAATAACGGCCGTTGGCGGCACGCACAAAACGCTGCTGCGCTGGCTGCGTGAAGAGGGGCTGCTGACTGGCACAAAAGAAGGGTGTGCCGAGGGTGAATGTGGGGCTTGCACTGTCTTTTTGGATGGCATGGCGGTAATGTCGTGTCTGGTGGCGGCTCCCCGCGCCCACGGGGCGGAGATTGTAACGGTTGAGGGGTTGGCGGAAAACGGCCGTTTGCACCCCATCCAGCAAGCATTTATTGACACCGGAGCCGTACAGTGCGGCTACTGCATCCCTGGCTTTCTCATGTCCGGGGCCAAGCTGCTGGAAGAAAACGACAATCCTGATTTACCCCATATTCAGCAAGCATTTGCCGGAAATCTGTGCCGCTGCACCGGCTACTATAAAATCATCGAAGCGGTTCATAAAGCAGCGGCCGAGGGTTGACCCATGCACTTAGAGCAACTGCGTGATGCCGAGGAAGCCAAGCGCAAGGGGCAAGCACGACGCACCCTATTGCAAACAATCTGGCTACTGATAACAGGATCTGGTGCCTATGTTTTAACCAGTCTTTTACTTGCCCAGAACGAAAATTTATATGCCACACTCTACCGCCAGTTTAGCATTCCAACATGGGTGCCAACGGCCGTTGTTTTCTGGGCCATCGTCATCATCATCGTCCTCCTCATGCAGCTTATCTTCCTCCTCGTCTTTATTACAGCAAGCAGTGAAGGGCGGCGCCGTCCTGGCACTCCGTCACTTTACTCACGCAACAAAGACCCACTTGATGACAGATTTTAAGTAATCGAGAATTGGGAATGGAGAATTGGGAATGGAGAATGAGTTCCCAATTCTCCATTCTCCATTCTCCATTTTCCATTCATGATTACCTCTCCCATTTCCTCCCATTCCCTGCCCCGCGTAGATGCGTTGGGCAAAGTAACCGGGCAGGCGCGTTATCCGGGCGACATGACCCCTGACAACCTGCTGCACGGCAAGGTGTTGTTTAGCGGCCAGCCCCACGCCCGCATGGTTAGCATGGATTTGAGCGCGGCGCTGGCGGTGCCGGGCGTGGTTGCCATTTTCACGGCTAAAGATGTGCCGGTGAACGAGTACGGGCTAATTGTTCCTGACCAACCGGTGCTGGTTGGGCTAGGCAGCAGCAAACCCCACAGCGATGTTACCCTGTGGGAAGGCGATCACGTGGCCGTCATTGTGGCCGAAACGGAGCTGGCGGCAGCGCAGGCGCGGGACAAAATCCAGATTGAGTGGGAACCGCTTCCCATTGTCACCGATGTGCGCGAGGCGATGAAGGATGAAATCATTCTCCATCCGTGGCACGGCAGCAACATTTTGCACAAGTACCAAATTCGCAAGGGGGATATGGCGGCTGGCTGGGCGGCGGCGGATGTGGTGGTGGAAGGGAGCTACACCCTGCCCTATCAGGAACACGCCTATCTACAGCCGGAGGCGGGGCTGGGCTATATTGACGATGAGGGGCGCATTACGATAGAAATTGGTGGGCAGTGGACATTTGAGGATCAGGAGCAGGTGGCGCACGCGCTGGGCTTACCAACTGACCAGATTCGCATTATTTACCCGGCTATTGGCGGGGCGTTTGGTGGGCGGGAGGATATGTCGCTGCAAATTGTGCTGGGGCTGGCGGCGATGCGGCTGCGGGAGCGGGGAATTAAACGGCCGTTACGCATCATCTGGAGCCGTGAGGAAAGCATTGTCGGCCACCACAAACGGCACCGGGCGGTTGTGCAAACCAAGTGGGGGGCGACGAAAGAGGGAAAAATAACGGCCGTTTCCTCCGAGCTTATCCTCGACAGCGGCTCCTACGCCTACACTTCCACCAAAGTGCTGGGCAACGCCCACCTCATGGTCACTGGCCCTTACGAAATCCCCAACGCCCATTTGGACAGCTACGCCGTCACCACCAACAACGTCCCCGGCGGGGCCTTTCGCGGCTTTGGCGGCCCCCAGGGGGCGTTTGCCGCCGAAAACCAGATGAACAAGCTGGCAGAAAAGTTGGGCATGGATCCCGTCGAACTTCGGCTGAAAAACGTACTCCACGACGGCAGCATCCTCACCGTCCAATCCCCCATGCCGCCAGGCGTGAGCATAGACAAAGTGATTGAGCGATGCGCGGCCGAAATTGGCTGGGGGGACGGTAATCGGTTATCAGTAAGCGGTAATCAGTTTTCGAGCATCCAATCTCTAATCTCCAATCCTCAATCCCTCCGCCACGGGCGCGGTATTGCCTGCTCCTTCAAAAACGTGGGCTTTTCCTTTGGTGCCCCGGAACGGTGCGAGGCTACCATTGTGCTGCACGGCCAGCGCGAAATTGAGCGGGTGGTGCTGTATCATGGTGCGGCCGAAGTGGGGCAAGGGTCACACACGGTACTCAAGCAAATGGCGGCGGCGGCCGTAGGGGTGGATATAAGCCAGGTCGAACTGGTGATGTCGGACACGGCCACCAGCGGCGATTCCGGCTCGGTGTCGGCCTCACGCATGACGTGGATGGCGGGCAACTCAATTCGGGGCGCGGCGGAGAAAGCGTTGGCGGCATGGGCAGGTGAGGAACGGCCGGCCAGGGGGTATGTGCGCTTTACGCCACCCCCCACCACGGGCTACGCTGAGGACACGGGGGAATGTATGCCCAACTTTGCCTATGGCTACGTGGCCGAGGCGGTAGACCTGACGGTGGATATTGAAACGGGTCACATTCATGTGGACAAGGTGGTGTGTGCCAACGATGTGGGCAAGGCGCTGAACCCGATGCTGATTCAGGGGCAAATTGAGGGGGCGGTGGTGCAGGCGCACGGCTATTCGCTGATGGAGAATTTGCAGTTGGAAAACGGCCGTATTCGCAACCCGTTTTTCAGCCAATATCTCATCCCCGGCATCAAGGATATTCCTGACCATGTGGAATCGGTGATTATGGAAATTCCTGACCCGATTGGGCCGTGGGGGGCGCGGGGGATGGCAGAAATGCCGTTTATGCCGCTGGCTCCGGCGATTGTGGCGGCGCTGCATGATGCAACCGGGGTGTGGTTTGACGAGATTCCGCTAACGCCAGCGCGGGTGGTGGCGAAGCTGCGGGAGCATGGTATCGGGGGTTAGAAGAAGATAGGACGCGGACGAACACGGACAAACGCGGATTTTGGTACGCCGTGTTCATCCATGTTTGTTCGCGTCCTTTGTTTATTTGCGGATGAGACCGATGACGTAGAGGAGAACGACGGCACCAACAACGGCCGTTATTATTTCGCCAATTACACCGCCTGCGGAAAGACCGAGCAAGCCGAAGAGCCAGCCACCAACAACGCCACCAATAATCCCAATGATGATGTTGCCAATGAGGCCAAAGCCACCACCTTTAAGAATTTGTCCGGCCAGCCAGCCAGCAATGGCCCCGACGATTAACCACATGATAATACCCATTTTCCAACTCCTTTTCTCAATTTGAGCCTGGTTCAATCTAAATTGATTGAGCCAATTTGTTAGATACATTTGTTGGAACACGGAATGGGGTTAAAAGTCACAATTTTAGATTTACCCGATGATTTTGTTAGATCAACTCAGCGGATCCTGAAAGATAATAAACGTTTGGCATACATCACCACTGGGTTCTATAAAACCTAGACCGTGTCCAATAATGATCCGCGCCTTCTGATTATCAGATCGTGTCACCTCAATATACCGATCATGAGTAATATGATAATTGGTCTTAAACTCGATTTTCACAGCCTTGAATTGAGCTTTTAATTGGTTCACGGCTTGCATTTGCTCCCGCCTGTTAGATGCTTCACGGGTATAAACAACAACTGATTCTAGCTGCCCATGCTGATGTGCCAAGGCAAGATGTGATCCCAATCGGTTCAAAATTCTTTCATTATCAGAAAGGTAGCGGTCACTGACAACCATGCGTCGAACAGGTTTGGCATAAAATTCGGAAAAATATTCGGCTTCGCTATGTTGTTTGCCATCGGGTTTAACTTCAAAAACAGTAGTTTCTGCTGGTTCACGCAGGTTGCTGTACTCTATATAACGGCCGTTATATCGCTTCATTTGTCCATAAACTTCCCTAATGATTGGCAGATGCTGCGTCAAAGCAAACCGCAAGTCACCCTTATCTGAAACAGACAGCATTTGATCATTAGATGTTTTAATGGCACAGGCATTGATCGTATGAGCATCCAATACGGCCACCCAAGGGACAACCCGGTTCGTTTGCCAAAGTTCCAGCCCTTTTCCAAGTAGCAACCGCAAATGTGTTGCCAGGACAATCTCCTCTCCGCTGCCAGTTGTTTGATCCGGTAGATGATTTATGAGCAGTCGCACCTTGATATTATGCTGTAGCAATTGTTGTATTAAATCAAGTAGATTCAACCCTTCAGCCGTAGGCATATCCAAAGAGAGTCGCTCAAGGGCAATAATCAATTCTTGTTGGGTATGCTGCAGCCTTTCCCAAAGCCAGGCCATTTGGCTAACAGCGGCAACGGGTTGCCAATCCGAACTGGTAGCCTCACTGTGTTGCAAGTCAGCATCCAGGGCACGTAAAAACTCAATCACTTCATGGCGATTCAATAGGTGATGCTCCCATTGATTTGCGTACTCCCGCAAGCAACGATAGCAACTTGTTTGACACTCACAATCAAGGATTTCTAGGGCTGTGGCAATGATTTGTTTCATTTCATCTTCAATTCGTTTCACATGACCAGCCCCACCAGGCACATTGTCGTACAGTACAATTGTTTGCTGCCACAGTTGCCCCAAGGATTCCGGGAACAATACTGCATCAATATCTCGTCGCTCAATCTGCAAAGCATGACTCGCTCCTTGTAAAAGAGCATATTTTAGGGAAAGCCAAAACGAAGTATTTTCTGGATCAGGGAGAGAGATATGAGTTGTATTGGCGAATTTCAGATGTAAAGTGTCAGTTGATTGCCTAAAACCTAAGGTATAAGTTGCATTCCTTTCCAATTTGCCAGGACATGGCTGACCGTTCAGTACACCATCGCATTTGTTTGTTCGTTTACTGACATGTTTGCCACAAAGCGGACAAATTCGGAACCCAGCCCCTTGAAAGCCTTCATTTACATAGAGCAAAGCACCGGAGCGATCATAGCCTGCTGCAAGGACATTTCCGATTCTTTTAGTTTGTACTTGTCTAGGTACTAAAGAAGAACGCATTAAGTTAAACGGCCGATCCACATACTGCCCTGCTGCCTGGCCACTATCAACTGAAGCGCGGAAACCATCAGGTTGAATATACTCATTCTGTCGCCATCTTCCCCGTGTTGGGAATGTCTGGCACACTGGGCATGGTTGATCTAAATTATCCAAGTTTTTGGCAGCAGTATCGGCCAGTTGTAAATAATTACAGGTGGGGCAAATATGATACGCATAAATTTCTGGCACTTTGCCAAAAAAGTCTAGTGCTTCACTCTTCCAAATACGTTTATCGGCTACAATTTCTTGACCAGGTGCATATTCTCGAATGGCCTGTTGTAAATTGCGTTGCAAGCGTAGCTGTTTGGCAGATAGTAGTTGAGGTGGGATTCGCAATTCAACAGTATGCAGAGGAAAAGAATAACTTGGGAGAACGCCTCTGTCGCTTAAATGATTAATAATATCTTCATCACGTAAGCGTTCTAATAATTGGCCATAGCGTTTCATCTCATTGCTTAGTTGAGCTAAATCTGAAATCTGTCCCTGCATAGCCATTTCTTGCTGCACCTTCAAGCTATTTTGAATAGCACTCTTGTAATAATCAGAAACTCTTTTGTAATGTTCATACCCCTTCAAGCGCAGGTCTTGTGCAAAAGCTTTTAAGGCACCTGATGGCTCGATCCTTTGCTTAACGGCCGTCCCAAACAATTCCAACAAACTCAGCAAATAATCCTGCTTTTCATCTAACCAAGATGATAGAGAAGTGTAATATGCCCCTCCTGGTGTTTGTTCGTCAAAAAAGGCACCTACGCTTTTATTATATGAACCTGGTTCGGCACAGAAACGTAGAAATTCACTCAGCAAGATTGCATTGATGTGGCGTTGAATGATGATGGGATTTTGTACATCAATGTAGGGGACACGAACACGGCCGTTTATAATCTCTGCTGGTGTCTTGAAATAAGCCTGATCATGGGGCCGATTAGAAGCCCAAGCCAAAATAAAAGCTGTGCCACTGGTACGTCGTCCCGCACGTCCGGCTCGTTGTTTGTAATTGGCAACGGTCGGGGGAATATTACTCATTACCACAGCTTGTAAATCCCCCAAATCAATCCCCATTTCAAACGTGGTGGAACAACTGAGCATGTTGATGTCCCCATTCTTGAACTGATTCTGGTATGTACGTCCTTTTTCTGGGTCTAACTGTGCTGTATGCTCCTCTATCCGCATGGGAATTAACCATTGGCGCAGATTGTCGTAATAAAAATTATCTCCCTCCAATTTGTCTATCTCAAGTGATTGTAAAGTACCCTGACAATAGGCGTGGGAGCAGGGTAAAGAATCCCCACGATTATTGAGTCGCTGACATTGGTTGCAACGATACCAATTCGCATTAGTTTGAAAGAACAGACGATCACTGCGGATCTGATAACCATCTTGTGGCCTGCTGGTGTCTAGCACATCAGTATGATCAATTAACCAGTTTAGAATTTGGTTGAGCGCAACGATAACGGCCGTTTCATCATTCGCCAACCCTTTATGAGCCAGAATCTTCCGCACCAACTGCCGCCGCCGCTGGCGGGAAGTTTTGCCAATCCAGGCAATGTCATACGTTCCTGTATCATCTTGGTGACGTACCAAACGAGGGCTAAATCTGTTACGGCCAAAAATTGCATCGTCCCTGTTGACACCCTCTGGTAACTGCACAACCTTATTGCGTCGCAGATCATCTAAAAGGTACTCCACAAGTGTTCGAGTTTCCTCTATTGTTAAACCTATATCACTTGCCAAACGGCCGAAATCCGGCAGGTTATCTGGCTCCCAATATTCAACAGCTATCAAACCTAACGCTTCCAAAGATTGGCGAGAGCGTAACTGGGTCGTAATTTCCGCAAAGACCTGTTTACGCATATGTGCCATGACTCGTTGGTGTTGGCTTCGACTTAAATATTGAGCATGACGCGGTAAATCCTCATTGCTAATATCTGGGTCGTTATGAGCAACACGATATTGGAGCGCAAATTCCAAGCTGATTTCACTGACTCTTTCCAAATCAGGCCAGAATGTCGAGGTTGCTCCATGCGACACTGCTTCACGGATAATCCGCCGGTATGCCTGCTGATTCACTACATCTTGCACAAAAGCGGCAAAACGAGCAGCACCCTGACGACTGTCATAAAAACTCAACAGTTTGCGCCCTCCACCCGCCTTCTCCTTCATTTCTTTCTGATTAGATTCGGGCAAGGCACGATATAAGTCATCAGTCAGAATTGCCAGCGGTGTTAAGGCATTCATGGAGATTTCGGTTGCTATTTCCGTGCTTTTAAGGGCACGGCTGTGGCAGCGTCCACATTCATTCATGTGATCAACTACTTCATCTTTTGTGCCACGACTTTTCCCCTTACTTACAGGTCGTTCAACTTGTAATAAATATAGATCAACAACATGCTCTGAAGCCTTGTTGCAGCCGCATTTGCTATTAGCCTTTACTTCTTGCTGGCATTTTAGGCAAAGCCGCATTTCTGTTTGTTTAAGAGTACTTTCCCCAGCTTGTTCAATTAGTGTATCTTCATCATCTATCTCTTCTTCATCAGCTAAAGCACGATTTTCGTGAACAGGCCGCCATGTTGCATAATGTTTTTGAGATGAATCGGCTGGAGGAGCTTCTGCTAAGAATAGTCCCTCTGCTTTTTGGAATCGCACATAGACCTGACCACAGGTGCGACACACAACCAGAGGATAAACGGGCATATCGCAAGCATCACAGGTTTCACGGGGATCGGCAAACAACCTGCTCCACACCTGGTCGCCATGTTTACGGGGGCAAGTTGGATTGAGACATGCCCATACCCCCTGTGGCGGACGCACAAAGAGATGATAGCGAGCAGGTAAAAGAGACGGCTCATCTACGGCAGGACGTGCCATAGAAGCTAACTCTATCAAGTGATAAAGAGCATTCGCTTGCTGGTCGCCAGCCAGATCAGGAAAGATTTCATGGGCAACGGCCGTTACTTCCACCGGTTGCCCCCTATCCACCATATACTGGCGCAAACGGGTCAAATCCTCGTTGCCTCGTAACACCTCCCACAAAAAACGAGAGGCATTAGAAACTGCATCTGCCAAACTTAAATCATCTTCTTGGATAAGCCCCATCTCCTCCATCAGGAGAGCCATATCCTCCACGCTATCCCATTTTTCTTGCCGCACCTTGTCTAAAAGGGCATCGAAATTGGGGTGAACATAGGCTGTAACAGGTGGCTTACGGGGCAAGGCAGGTGCAATGTAGTGATGGTTGGGTTGTCCAAAGATGACATCATCCTTTGTAAACGCTTCGCCAAATAAAGCCTCAGCAAATTGCCGGGCATCTTCAGCATCATCATCAGTTAGCGTCGCACTGGTAGCGATACAGCGCATCTCGTCTGGCTTCATACCCAAGCGATGTTTAAGGCGACGCATCAACAAGCCAATCTCAATCCCTTGGGCTCCAGCATAACTGTGGGCTTCATCCAGTACCACAAAACGCCATTTGCCCTGATTAAACAAGGCACTGTCCTGTGGTCGCAGCAATAGATACTCCAACATGGCATAGTTGGTGATTAATATTTGGGGGAGTTGCCCCTGTTCTCTAATCTGATCTCGGCCAATGATCTCATTAGGTAATGGATATTGGTCAAACAATTCACGACGGCTTGGCTCCATTTCATCCCACTCTTTTTCCATCCGCTTCCGTGCCTGTGCCGCGCTGTTTTCTAGCTCACTGGTATAACGGCCGAATGTAATCCCCGTCCCCCGTAACAACACCCGCAACCGATCCAACTGATCATTCACCAACGCATTCAATGGGTAAATCAAAACCGCCCGCACCCCTGGCGTGGGATCAACGATTAAATCATTCAAAATAGGGATGAGAAAACATTCTGTCTTACCACTGCCTGTACCTGATGAGACAACAATATTACGCTCCTCAGCACACAACTTTCGCAAAGCTGCTGCTTGATGGGTGTAGAGGGGCGCATTTGTAGGCAACGGCCGTCCTTCCGCAAAACAAGGCATCTGCAATAGGCGAGGGTCAATGACACCAGATTCAGCTAACTCTTGCAATGATTCGGCCGTTTCATATGGAGCCGTCAACTCCAAGTATGGCCCAGCAAACAAAGCGCGTGGCCGATTGAAACTACGCTGAATGAAGCGTGCCAACTCTGGCTCCTTACCATCCCGATTCACATCAAAAGTTGTCGTCAGATAACTGACCAATGTCTCTTGTAATTGTTTGGATAACTTAATCGGATTCATGGGAATTCTCCTCCATAAAATGAGTTGGCATTCTCGGCTTAGGCAAACCTGGTGTAACTATGGCGATAAAGTAGTTCTGCCCAAGTTAGCCCCCACTGAACATGTTCCGGTGCGTTCTGATTCAAATCTGCCAGCAAACGATGGACATCCATCTCAGCTAAATTGGCTTCCTTGCGTAATTTATCAAAGAGGTTGGGCTGGTAGGCAGCTGTACGCAAAAGAATTCCCAAAGCAACGGCCGTTTGTCCCAACACACTCACTCCCTCCACATTTTCCTCACCCTGCCACCGCGACAACAGCCGAGCCACACTGCCCCAAAAACCCAATGGCTCACTGTCCATCCCATACCGTTTTACCTCACGCAACAATGCCAACAACTGCGTCCGTCGCTCAGAATGATTCAATATCTTCTGCCCAGAGAGAGGTGGTTCTGGCAAATGGGCAATTGCCAATGGGCACACAACCTCATAGGTATCATAGATATGAAGCAGATGATCCCCGCGCCGCTCTGGAATGTAATCAGCCAAGAGACGATGACCACCATGTTCTGGTGGCACAGTAATGTTACGCAAATCGGCCGTTGCCTGACTATGGGTGTGAGCCTGCAAAATGTCATCAGGCAAAATGATAGCCTTTGCGCCTGTCAAACGGCCGCAGCGAGTGCAAAAATGTAATGCATAACTATCCAACAAGTCAACGGCCGTCCAATCACCTTCCGGCACTTCATCTGGAATCCCCGCCTCCACCTGCACTTGCATTGTTGAAACTGCTTGCCATTCCACAAAAACGGCCGTTTTGGGACTATCTTCCACATGCGACAAACGCCACCGTCCATAGCCCCTGCCTTTGCGTCCCCCTTCCATAGCTTGCATAGGGTATACACGCAATTGAAAGTTGCGTTCGGCCGTTTTCAATGTAACCGCATGGGGTAGAAGTATCCAGGCTGGCAAATAACCATATACTTCAATCCATTGGTCTGTGTTTTGTACCTTTTGTAAGGCTGCCAGAGGCGACCACAACTTTTGCAAATGGTTTACGCCAAAATTTTCCACCGCTTTGGCTGGTACAGTTGCCAACTGAAAGAGGGTAGAGGGAGTTAGTGTTGCTTCATCTGCCTCCGCCAACTCTGCCCACCACAATACAAAATCCTCAGCCAACTGATGTGAAATCAACTGCCCTCGGCGAATTTCTTGCACAAGCTGTTGGGCATGAACCAACTCGTCGCTGTCCTCACCGACTGTAAAACGCACGGCCGTTTCAGACAAGGCCAACCAGCCACCATCCAACTCTAAACGGAACAAGTAGATGCCAGAGGGTAAATTGGCTGGTAGGATGTGCAAATCCTGCAAGACATTCCGTCGTGCCAGTTCTACCAATGGGGCAAAGGGATTGGTTAAAGATTCAGCCACGAAACGGCCGTTCCCCCGCCAATCTTCCGTCAATCCCGTATGAAACAGCACCATCTGCTCGGCTTTATCGTACTCCACATAAGCTCGTGCCAAAGACGGCCGTTGTCGCACCGTAAACAAGGTCCACACATCACTACCTACCTGTGCCTTTACCACCACAGCCTGCTCACCGCCACCTATTCGCACCATATCATACAATTGGCTGTGACCAATCAGCGAACGATACCGGCCCCGCTTGAGGGGAAATGTGCGGCCACGCTGACCTGACACAAAGAGGGTGAATTCTGTCACGGCTGATGAACCAATAGCTTGCAAAGTTGTTCTTTGCAGCTCCTCCAGCGTTAAAAAGGGCTTATCCGGCTGTGGCTCCAACCAGGCCATAAAGTGTGGCACAGACCAGGCCAACGGTATGTCAACCTGCTCAAAACGAAGTAACAAACGTGGCTCATGGCGTAAATCTGTCCAGGTGATTTGCTGCTGACCATTTGCTAATAGCTCGACCACCATCCCCTCACGCCGCACCACATTCGTTTCGGTAACACCTTGTAGGCTGACTTGGGGTGGAGTGGCTGGCGTATACAAATGCCTTTCGGCTGGTGGTATGGCTACCAGACCAGGCACAACGGCAAATTGCAGTGGTGCAGGCAAGACGGGTTGCAAGCTGAAACGCAATTCGACGGTGTAAAAATTCGGCCGTTTTGGTAACAACCCACTCAAACGAATTTCTAGCTTTGTTCCTTGCCCAATTACAAATCCTTGTTGTTGGAGTTCAGCCAACGGCCGTTGCCACCGCCAACCATCTTGACCCTGAATCCATAACGAAGCCTGCTTCAACAGCCGCTCCCCGCCTTGCTCAAAAGTCATGGTAATGTCCGTGCTGGCAAACGTTGGCTGCACCTGACGAGATAACCCTGCAATGGGCTGTGAACCAGTCAGTAACGGCCGTCCAATGGCCGGTTGACTGCTGCTCTCCACCAAAGACAGGAGCTTTTTATTGCCAGCCTTAACCGTCACTGGCAATGTCAAGGTTATTTGTGCCGCCCATTGATAACGGCCGTCCATTGGATACGGCACAGGCAGCACTTCATCCGGCTCTATCACCTCATCCTCTTCATCCAGGAATGTTAACGGCCGTTCCCCCCATACCAGCCATACCCCTTCGCCTACCTGTGCGGTAGTGACAGGAATGCCATACGCCCCTTGTTGAGTCAACCGGAAAAACTGCACTTCGCCTGTTGGCTGAGGCGGTATTGTCAATCGTTCAGCCTCTTTATCCATATCCGTTAACAGTACCAATCGCCCTGTCATCGGCCCATCTGGTTCCGCTAGGATCACATCATTGATTAACCGCTCCCCACTCTGCATCCGCCAGGGATTCACTTCCATCTCAATGTCAGCCTCAAGCGGATCATCATCAGCCCCGTCCAACCAAACCAGACGATCTGGTTCACCTTCAAAGCCACTCTCGGCAAGTATGATGATATTTTGCACCCGTAAGGCCAATTCCTCCCCATCCAGCGACCAAATCCAGGTAAGGCGTGCTTTTGTTTGCCGCAAAGAGCGTGTTTCACTTTCCTGCACCTCCAAAAACACCTGCGCCACTTCCCGCCATAGCTCTTGCTCAATTGGCGTATCATCCAGTAATTCACTGATACTCTCGATAGGCTCCCCATCATTGACATGCAGGGCAATGGCGGCAGCTATATTGGTGATAAGCGCAACGGCCGTTTCCGCCGTCGCCTTACCCGTAACAAACTGTTTCAAACGATGGGAGTAATGGTCGAGTGATTTATCATCCTGCAACTGAGCCGCCAGCAGTACAGGTGTCTCCGCCATATGCAAAATATCCCGCCATTCTTTGCGTAACCAAGTGGCAAAATCGGCTTGCATATAGCGAGGGATAAGTGCATGACGGAAAACAGGTGTCACCACATCCCCATCCGAATGTTGGGGAAAAGTAAAATCATACGTCTTAGCCAAATAAAGCATAACATCTTTAAACCGCTTTCGGCAGCGTGCCATAAATGCTTGGGTGTAGGTTGTGCCCCAGACGGTTCGCAAATAAGGATTCCAAAACTCATCAAGGCTTTCATCTGACAACTGCTCTGCATACCGCGCCGTTAGAACCATGGTCGTCATAAAGACGGCTGGGGGAACTAAACGAGGTTGGCCCTCTGGTTCTTTGGTGAAATAGTGTGGCTCTTGGGCTTCTGCCCGAATAATCTGACATAACTCTTGAAAATCGCTTTCTGTCACCGATAGCTGCCCAATCCAGGCCGCCTTCTCAAACTGCTGGCGCAGTTGCACTTCCCACTCGTGCAGACGGCTCCCTGGCTTGCCCGCCCAGCCAGAATCAGCCGTTGGGTGGCGTGGCTCTTTTTTCTTTCGCAGGTAGATGTAACGGCCGTTTTCCCCCAACCCTACCCGCTCAAAAAAATTCATCGCCTTCAAAATAAAGGCTGGTTCATATACATCATCGACCATATCTGTCGGCAGCTCCTCTTGAATGGCCTCAATCAAATGATTAGGAACCAGGCCATCTTTATGTTGTCGCAAGATATGTTTGGCTACTTTATCCATTACGGTAAGATGAGCCGTAGTGATGTGATTGAAAGTCGCCACATGATATGTGGCGATGTAATGAAACTCATCAAAAACTGCACAAAGCAGTTCACATATGGTTGGTCTTGGCTCATTGTCATTAGGCCAGACAGCTTTTTCATCAAGTAACCGCTCCCACTCTTCAGATGTCATTAATCTATTAGCGCGTTGCAGACCCTGGCTAAATAAATTCTTTAAGGGCTGCCAATACGCTCGTTGGGAAAAATTTGCCAATGCATTCAAGCTTTTTTGTTCAATCTGCCGTATCCGTTCCCGAGTTACCTTTTCGGGCAAACCCTCAGCGATTTCCACTAAGGTCATGGAGTCTTCACCTTGCACGCCATAACGCCAGAACAAAACCTCTTTATCACGTCCTTCAAGTGACTGCATCCAGCCAGACCACAAGGCAGAAAGATGAATTTTGCCATCCTTTTCAAAGACTAATTCTTCTGTTGGTGACACAGATTTTATGACTGGAAGTATAGGTGTCGGACTACCAATTGACTGAATATGCATCTCATAACGGCCATCGACCGTCTTAACTAAATAAGGATGAAGCAAGACAGCTTGGGCAACTTTAGCTTCTGACAAGTTGGTAAATATATGGGTCAAGTCTGAGAGAGATAAAGATCCCTTATGCTTGTAAAAAGCCTCTGTAATCGTTCGTGTCATTACAGCATAGGGGTTCGGAGATTCCGCTAACGACAATCCAGCTCCAGCCAGCTTATTCTCAACCTCTGTGAGTCCTGTGACGCCAAAGTTGCTGACATCTTGTAACAACAGTTCTGGTGACTGCATCAATAATAGGCGCAAGGTAATGATGCCGTGCCGCACCAGTGCATTTTGTACACGTATCGAAAAGAAGCCCAAGTCTTCCAATAGATCATCTAGAAAAGGCTGGTAGACGTACACAGGTGGATCATCAGCCATTCCTTCTTCATCGTTGAATGTTTCTAGTTGATCATCTGGCGGAGATGGTAGAGGTAGGTCAAGGGGGCGAATATGAAGGAGATAACGGCCATCCGTCAACATGACCATATAAGGGTGTAAAGCCGCTCCCGCAGCTACCTCCGAGGCTTGCCACTTTCCCCTTTGCTTAAAATGAGTGAAATAGTTGACTCGTTGTGTCAGGTCTGTAAGAGTATAGGGTTGCTTGTGCTTGTATAAAGCGGCCGTAAGCAATCGCAAAAGAGACACATGCTCAGGATCATTTGCTATTGCCAGTTGCCAACCCCTTTCATGTAAAACCTGTTCTATCTCTGTCAAACCTGCTTGCCCTATATAGCCAAGAGTCCCAATTTGCTCCTGCGTATGCATTAACAGAAGACGTAGCGTAGCAATGCCCCTCCGCACCAGTAAATTTTTCACTCGTGTAGAAAAAATGAGAGACTCCTCTAACAAGGCATCCAAATCGCCGTCTGATGTAACCGACTGCGTACCCCCGTCGGCATCCTGGTTTTCACTCTCCTGTTGGCCGTTATCTGGCATATGATCACGAGTTGGCTCGTTATCAGGGGATGATTGCGGGTCTTCTCCATTATTATCTGGTGGCCCATCCTCCTCCGGTGGTTCTCCATCCAACGGCCAATAGGCAATGGTATCGTCAATGAGCGTCATCAACCACGTCACCTGTGCCGTCCGCTGAGCTAACACTTCAGCAGCTACTACCCCAATCCGGCCCTGGCTAAAAAAGCAAGTAAATAGTTCAAGCAATGCTTCAGCACCAACAGCGTCAAACGTTATCTCATTGTCCTTCACCCGCCCCAATCGTGCTTCCGCCCTGAGTTCACCGCCCACATACCAGTGAAAATCAAGATGGTTTGTAAGAATAAGGTTATGCAACAAATAACGATACTGCCGCATCTGCTCGCTATCTACCACGCTGTTTAAATCTGTTCCTATGCCCTTGGCTTCAATATAACCTAGAGGAATATTTTGTCGTAGTAAAATAAAATCTGGTACACCATAAGCAATCCGTGCCGGATCATTGATAGCTATCAGCCCAGGCTGAAGTTGGTGCAGCAGTTGTTCTAATAGGTAACAGTAAGCATGTTCATGGGTAATATTGGCGACCCATTGCTGGCAGATAGCAGAAAAATAGTCTCTCAAATGTTTATTCATGGCCCAAACCTGTTGCTAGTTGGATATGGTATTTTAGTATATTTTTGAGATTATGTGACGTATGGATGTATAATGAACCCCAAAAACTAGACCACAAGCTAAGGTGGATAAGCGTATAATTTTTCGTCAGCTTGTGGAGGCAAAAATGACACAAAAAC
>WBZL01001919.1_pt1 | contig 20780 bp, 15 predicted proteins | sample 5204291 | NCBI WGS metagenome assembly WBZL01 (sample SAMN12344345, study PRJNA552823) | activated sludge metagenome | biome: Activated sludge suspended growth; feature: Nitrification reactor; material: Wastewater; isolation source: activated sludge from nitrification reactor of wastewater...
TCGAATCACAGTCCTTAACTGGTGCGCCTGCCCGTGTTGCGGATGGTTGGCATGATATTGAGTGGCGCAAAGTCACCCGTAACGTGAAACGACTGCAAACTCGTCTTACGAAGGCAATTTGAAAAGCCGTGTCCTGTGACATAGGGCATTTGAAAGGCTTGAGCGGTATGCGGTGAAAGTCGCACGTACCGTTCTGAGGGGAGGGAGTGGCAGTAATGTCACTTCCTTACCTGACCAGCCGACGCGAAGCGCGGCTGCAAGCAGGTGTTAGCCCCCCAGAGATACCAAGGGTTTCCTTGTAAAGATGTGGAACATGAACGCTACGATCATTCTTATTGGTCCGCTCGGTGCAGGTAAAAGTACTATTGGACGTTTATTAACGGAAAAATTAGGCTTGCCGCTGTGCACAGTAGATGATGTTCGCCAGGCATACTATGCTGAAGTTGGCTATGACGAGGTGCACGCCTTGAAAATTGCAGCCTCCGACCAAGGCATCCAAGGTGTCATTCGATACAGCAAACCCTTTGAATTCCTAATGGTGCAAAGGGTTTTGGCTGATCACCATGGCATCATTGATTTTGGGGCAAGTAATTCAGTCTATGATGACCCTGAGCTGATGGCCCAAGTTGAATATGTTCTGGCACCGTTCCCAAATGTAGTCCTGCTCCTGCCATCGGCGAATGGAGAGGAGTCAGCCATGATACTGAAAAATCGATTGATAAGGATGCTGAATGAGGCTGGCAAAGAGTTTACAGACGAATTGTTCGAGTTAAATCGGTATTTCATTGAGCACCCTTCGAATTATCAACTGGCAAAACGGATTATCTATACCAAAGATAAAACACCTGAAGCAGTTTGTGATGAGATTTTACAATGACTTGCGTGGGGACAAGTTAAGGATGTCTAGGGTTAACATTGCCTGCAGCGGAGCGGCGAGTAATGGGCTCACTTGAGTTGTTTCGTTCGGCCAAGGAGCTTTCTCGGCCAGCCGCCCCCTGAAGCTGGCGTTCGGCGTTTGGTGATTGGTGTGGGAAAAACGGCCGTTTTTCCCATACATACTGTTGCGGGGCGGCTGGGAATGGGTGACTGTTGGGAAAAAAAGCAGGGGCTATTACAATTGCCCCAATGAACACACAAAAACACCCCCCCGAAAACCATTTGAATTCCCGGCCGGACGCGACTCAACGCCCCCATCCGCTCTTGATCGAAAATGAATTTGCCCCCTTGCTATCGGTCATCATTGGGCTTGGTGAGCCATATCAGGAAGATAAAAACGCCGTATTGCAGGCGATGGGGGAGTATTCGCAACTTCCCAAAACGGAGCATTATGAAGCGGTTTTGCGAGCCGAATACCCAACGGCTGACCAATTAAAACGAGAATTTGCGGCTTTTGTGGCTGTGTTGCACCGGTATGGCGTTCAGGTAAGTCGCCCTGATCCAACTTTGGCCTACTCCTTTGATTATACGTGCCCTCGGGATATTGGATTTGTGATTGGGAACAAGATGGTGGTGGCCAATATGAGCGTTGCCAGCCGTGCGGAAGAGTTTGAAACGATACGGCCATACCTACAAACCCTGCCGCAGTTGGACTTGATCACGATGCCGGAAAATGCCCATGCCGAAGGAGGCGATGTCATTGTGATGGGTTCGGACGTGCTGGTTGGCATCAATCAACGGACTAATGAAGCAGGCTATCAGTTTCTAAAAAACAGGTTCGAGCCATTAGGCTATGCGGTACATCCTGTTTATCATCGCCAATTGCATCTCGATTGCTGCTACAATCCATTGGGCTTGGGCCACGCCCTCGTCCATCCAGGCAGTCTTTCCCACAACAACCCGGAATCTACTATCCAGGTGTTGAAAAAACAGCAATGGGTGACGGTGACGGATGAGGAACGGGAGCACCTGGCGCCGAATGTGCTGTCAATTGCCCCCAATGTCATTGTTGCTCGCCAATCTCCCCATTTGAGTCGTGTCAATGCCCAGCTCAATGCGTTGGGGTATACGGTTGAGGAGCTGCTTTTTGATGGTGTTCCGGCCACGGGAGGCTCTTTCCGATGTGCCTCTTTGGTTTTGAGCCGGAAGCCGATGAGCCATATTGGTTATGAAGCAGGCAGGGGATGAAGGTAGGGGAATTTTACGAGGAAGTTGTCTTTCAAAAGGGTGTACAGCGGAGGCATCTTAACGCAAAAAGCATTGCAAGGTTAGCGGCTCCCTTTTGTCGGGCGGGGAAATTGTTGCGTAGTCAGACAGAAAGGAGGGAAAACCTAACGGCTTGACGCTGGTGTGCAACCTTGGGCGGCTGGTAGATGTTTGGGCCACCCACTACCCCCTACTTTTGAGAAACTGATACAGCACCCCCAGCACCGTGGCTGGCTCCATTTCGCGGTCGCGGTCGCGCTGGCGGGTGGCGCGGCTGCGGCTGATGTGGAGGGCGCGGCGGGCGCGGGTGAGGCTGACGTAGAGCAGGCGCAGCCGTTCGCTGATGACATCAATGTGGGCCGATTCGGTGGCAGAACGGCCGTTAAACAGCCCCGCATCCCCCTCCATCACAAACCTTAGCTGCGCCACCACCTCCGCCGTCGGGTCGCCCCCCAAAAAGTCGTGGACACCCAAAAACGAGCTTTCCAGCGTGCCGGGAATCCAGAAGCCGTCAATCCCCAGCAAAAACACCGCGTCCCACTCCAATCCCTTGGCGCTGTGCTGCGTTGTCAGCGTAATCCGCCCCGGCTGCGGCTCGTACCCCAGGTCGGTGGGGCGGGTGAGGGGCAGGCGGCGACGGCCGGCCACCACATCGGCTAGGTGCGCCACTAGGTCGGGCAGCCGCAGTTCTGGCTGTGTTTCGCGCCAGCCGCGTAAAATGGTGGCAATTTGGTACGCCAGCGCCAAATCCGCCTCGTGGCCGTCGCTCCAGGCAAACAGCTCATCCCCCAAGGCCAGCGCCAAATCGTCAATGGGCAGCGGGCGCAGGGCGAAAACGGGGCGCAAAAAGTGCAAAAAGCGTTCGATGTGGGTTAGCTCATCTTCGCTGGCAACCCCGGCGGGCAGGGCGGCCACCACGTCACCAGCTTCCAGCGGGAAGAGCAGGGCTTCGGGCTGGTGGACGCTGCGGAGGAGCATTTGCAGCCGGTCGGCCCCATTTTCCGGGGCGGTGGCGGCAGGGTGGCCGAGGGCGTGGAGGCTGGCATGGGCAGTGGCGAGGGCTTTAGTGTCGAGCGGGTCGGCCAAAATGGCGAGAACAGCGTGGATGGCGGCGGCGATCTCGCGCTCCCGGCTGCCACCGCGCAGCAGGTTGTCGTAATTGGCCTCCTGTTCGTCGAGATAATCCACCAGCAGGTGGCCGACCTGGTTGGTGGGGACGAGAATGGCGATGGTGTGGTGGGGGTGCTGGCGGGCATATTGGGTGGCTTGCCGGGCAACGGCCGGTATTTCCTCATCTTCCCGGTGGCGAAAAACCTTGATTTGGATGCTGGCTTCGCTGTCGGGCGGGTTGGGCTGGCTGTCGCCGGGCGGGGTGGGGAGGATGTTTTGGCGGCGGAAGGTGTGGTGGCGCACTTCGGCCACCGGGTGGTTGTCTATGACCCAGTTGAGGATGGCGTTGGCGGCACCGATGATAAGCGGGGCGGAACGGCCGCTATTGGGCAGCGGGCGCGAAACCACGTCGGGCAAATCAATAAAGGCGTTGAAAAACTGGGGGTGGGCGGCGGTGAAGGTGGAGGTAATCGCCTGGTTGGGGTCGCCGACGCGCACCCAGTTGCCGCCGGGGCCGGTGAGCTGCTCCAACAGCCGTTCTTGTAGCGGCACGCTGTCTTGGGCTTCGTCTTCTAGCACATAGGGCCAGCGGCGGCGCAGTTCGGCGGCCAGGTCGGGGCGGTAAAAGAGCAGGTCGGCGGCTTGCCAGATGAGGTCGTCGAAGTCGAGGGCGGCCTGGCGGGTGAGGATGGCTTGGTAGCGGCTGTAGATGCCGGCCATCATTGCCAGCAGGGGGACGTTTTCGCCGCTACTTTCCAGCCGCGCCAAAATTTGGTCGGGGGTGTAGCGTTCGTTTTTGGCGGTGCGGATGAAGTTGGCGGCGGTGCTTTCGGTGATGGTGCGCCAGCGGGCGCGCATTTGCGGGCTGTTGTCGGGCAGGAATTGGTTCCACTGGTCGGTGTGGCTTTCGATCCAGCCATCAACGGCCGTTCCCAAAAAGCTGCTCGATTGGGTGTCGCTAAGCACGCTGGGGCCTTCGTCGTCGCCAAGGCTGCTGCTGGCAATGCGGACGATTTCCAGGGCGAGGCTGTGGAGGGTGCGAACATCGTAGCCGGCGGGGGGCAGCTCCATTTCCTCCAGACGGCGGCGGATGCGGGCTTTGAAGGTGTCTACGCTGGCGTTGAGGAAGGTGACGATGAGGATTTGCTGCCCGGCGGTGGGGTCTAAACGGCCGTTGCCGATCAACTTGGCCGCCAGCAGCGACAAGGTAAACGTTTTGCCGCTGCCGGGAACGGCACTAACGGCCATTCGGCCGTTTTCATAGGTCAGGATGTCGGCTTGGGCGGGTCGAAGATTCATGGAGGGTACGAGGGCAGGGGAGCAGGGGTGCGGCGGAGCAGGGGAGATTCCCCTCTGCACCTCTGCACCCCTACTCCCCTGCTCATAGAATTCACGTCGTATTGATGGTACAAACAGGCCATTTTTGGCATTCTGTTGGCTGCATCACACCAGATGCGGTTTGGGAGCAACCCTAATTGAGCTTACATTATAAAGCTGATGGCGTGATGCCGACAAGCGTGTGTATTGGAAACGGGTGTCGAATGGTTAAATCAGTGTAGCGGTTGTATTGTATTGGCCGACCATTCGACACTCCATAGTGGCAAACATGGTATTTTCCTGGCGTTGGTTTTTTCCCCTTGTGTTGTTGTTGATCTTGGTTATAGCTGGACGGACGATGGCTGTTCACCTCAGTTCGCCTGAGCAGGTGGGGCTACGGACGGGGCTAAAGCCAACGCGGGAGGAAACGGCCGTTTTGCCGACTCTGTTCCCGCTTGCTCCTGGCGAAGTTGTCGAGCAGGTGGGGGTGGTGTTGTCAAAGGGGCTGAATGTGCGGCTGGGGGCGGGCAATGCGTTTGGGGTGATAACGGCCGTTAAACAAGGCACCGAACTGCAACTGCTGGGGCAAGACCAATCTGGCCGCTGGCTCAAGGTGGCCCTGCCGACGGGGGAAAAGGGGTGGGTTAGTGCCTCGTTTGTGTCGCGTCCTGACGCGGCGGTGAAGCTGCCAGTGGTGGTGAGTGAGGTGGTGCTGGTGACGGCAACCAAGGAGATTGTGATTGCGATGGCGGAAGAAACGGCCGTTTCTTTGCCAACTGCCACCCCTGTTCCCATCATCATTGCCGCTGTCGAACCCTCTCCCACGTCCATGATGCCGCCAACGGCGACGCTGGCACCCACCCAGGTGCCAACCGACACGCCTGCGCCCACCAGCACGGCTGCGGCCTTACCCACAAACACAGTGGTTCCCACCAGCACAGCCACTGCCCTGCCCACCAGCACAGCAACGACTGCACCCACCGTTGCCCCCACAAACACGGTGGTGGCGGAAGAGGTGGCAGAGGATGTGGCGGGGAGTGTGGCGGCAGAAACGGCCGTTTTGCCCCCCACCGCGACCCCTGCTGCCATTGCCCAACTTGCGGAACCAGCTGTACCCCAGTTGTCCACATTTACACCTCCTTCCGATGGCTTTCCCGCAATCAAAATTATTGGCACAGTGTCCCTCATCATTGCCTTTCTGTTCACCATCGTCATCTTCATTCGCCTTAACCAGCGGCGTATCTAGCAAAGCGGGCAGGATATATGAACAGCCTGCCAGAAAATTTCACGCAAAGGCGCAAAGGGCGCAAAGAAAATGTCCAATCTTGGCGGCTTTGCGCCTTTGCGTGAGCTACTTGATAGATTAGCTGACAGCTTCTTCATGAACTACTGGCAGAGATGCACTATTGCTTTGCCGCAATTTGCGCTAAAATGACCCGCAGTGGCAGCAGGCATTGCAGATGAGTAACCAGCACCGAATGGGACAAAACGGCTGATTAACGGCCGTTTGTCCCGTTCGGTGTTTCGTTGATGGCTCATCGTTTGCAGCTCGCGGCGACAAAACTGACAAGAGGAAAGAAGATGAAACCCAAATTTGCACAACGTATTGAAGCCCAGGCCAACGTTCATTGGGCGACGGTGGGAAAGTTAATTCAGGCCAAGGTGGCGCAGGGCATGGATGTCATCCAAATCTCATCCGGCGACCCTGACCTGCCCACGCCGCGCCCGGTGGTCGAAACATTGCGCGAGGCCGTGCTTGACCCCACCTATCACCGCTACCCGTTTAGCTTCCGCACCGACCTGCACCAGGCGGTGGCAGCCTGGTACCAGAATCGCTTCAGTGTCACCCTTGACCCCGCCACCGAAGTGCTGATGGTGTCAGGTTCGCAAGAAGGAATCGGCCACCTGGGGCTGGCGGTGATGGAGCCAGGCGTAACCGCCATTGTCACCGACCCCGCCTACGGCAGCTACACGCGGGCCACCCAGTTCGCCGGCGGCGACGTCTATCTGCTGCCCATTCACGCCGAAGATGGCTACTTACCCAATCTGGCGCAAATCCCGGCCGATGTGTTAGCCAAAACGCGGTTGCTGTGGCTCAACTACCCCAACAATCCCACCGGTGCCATTGCCCCACTTTCCTTTTTTGAAGAGGTGGTGGCCTTTGCCAAAAAACACGACATCCTGGTTTGCCACGACAATGCCTATTCTGACATTGCCTTTGACGGCTACCAGGCCCCCAGCTTTTTGGCGGTGGAGGGGGCCAAAGAGGTGGGGGTGGAGATCAACACCCTGAGCAAGGCGTTTAACATGGCCGGCTGGCGCGTGGGCATGGTGGTGGGCAATGCCGAGGTGCTGGCGGCAATGGGGGCAGTGCATCGCAACAGCAGCATGGGGCTGTTTGGCCCGGTGCAGTTGGCGGCCATTGAGGCATTGACGGGGGACCAAAGCTGGATGGAAGAGCGCAACCGGGTTTACCAGCAGCGGCGGGATATTGTGGTGGCGGGGCTGCGGAGCCTGGGACTGCAGGTGGAGCCGCCCAAGGCGACGCTGTATGTGTGGGCCAAACTGCCGCCAGGGTACGATGACTCCTTTGCTTTTGCCAAATGGCTGTTGGATGAAACCGGGGTCTGGATTTCCTCAGGCAGCTTTTTTGGCGATGGCGGGCGGGAATATATGCGGGCAACGCTGACGCTGCCCACGGCGCGGCTGGAAGAGGCAATGGCGCGGCTGCAAAAGGTGCGGCTTTAACAAGGGTTATTGGGGATTGGAGATTGGAGATTATGAACCTTCCTTCACCAGTCTCCAATCTCCAATAACCAATCTCAATTTATTCTGGCAGTATGGCGATGGGGGGCTAGGGCGGCGAGGATTTGGGGGTGTAAACGGCCGTTATCGGCAATAATCCCGTTCACAAGCGTCTTTGGCTGGTTAAAACAAAACGGCTGGTCGTCCAGATCAACGCACACGCCGCCTGCTTCCTGCACCAGTAGCACCCCGGCGCAAATATCCCACTCATTTTTCGGACCACGGCTCCAGCTTGCATCGGCTTGCCCGGCGGCAATTCGCGCTAGCTTGTAGGCAATGCTGCCCATGGTGCGGATGTTCATCTCGGCTTCAAACGGAGCAAACTCCCCCCGCTTGCGTTCGGAGCGGCTGGCGTCTATGTTGGCTCCTTGCAGGGTGGTGCGGGAGGAAACGGCCGTTTTTACCCCATTCACTGTCATCCCTTCCCCCTTGGCCGCCGCAAATAGTTCGTCGGTCGCCGGGTTAAAAATCACCGCCAAAATCGGCAGCCCGTCTTCCACCAGCGCCACCGACACGGAAAATTCGGGAATGCCCAGCACAAACTCCTTTGTGCCATCCAGTGGATCCACAATCCAGGCCAGCTTTCTCTCCAGCCGGATGCGGTCGTCCACCGTTTCCTCGCTCAGCCAGCCCGCTTCTGGCAGCAGCGCCGTTAGCCGCTCTTTCAGCAGCGTGTCGGCAGCAAAATCGGCGTCGGTGACGGGGTTGTCCGGCTTTTTGTCGCGGACATCAAAAGAAGATCGGTAAAACTGCATAATGGCCGCGCCGGCCGCACGGCTAATGTCAATGGTGTCGTTAAGTAGTTGGTTCATTAATTTATACTTGCAAAGGGTATAAACTGGCATTTTTTGGAGATTGAGAGACTGAGAGACTAGGAGATTAGTCACTCAGTCTCTCAATCTCTTTAGCAAAATGTCAATTTATGATCGTGTTTAGTATAACAAGTGGCACGTGACAAGTCGTCTATCAATCGTGACTTGCTACCTGCTACTTGCGCCTGGTTTGTAATTCATTCCTTTTTCACTTGGGGCTTTGCCCAAATTCACGGTCATTTGATGTGAGACAAAGGTCACATATGGCAGTATCATATTGTCAGAAGCCAAATTTTGTGACGCTTTTGGATTGTATAACAAGTTGTCTGTCTGTGAAACCAACACAAGAGGTAGTTACCGTGAAAGCTCAAATTATTCAGTTTCTCAAAAAGGGAAAGCAATCGCGCTATGGCGTGGTTTTGCTGGTGCTTGTTGGCATGTTGGCAATGGCAACGGCCGTTTCCGCCGCCACCTACATCGTTCAGCCTGGCGATACCCTCACCCGCATCGCCCAGCGCTTTGGCACCACCGTTAACACCCTCGTCCAAACCAACCGTATTCCCAACCCCAACCTGATTCATGTGGGGCAGCAGCTCGAAGTGCCCGACAACGGCTCCAGCCCTGCCCCCACGCCCACGCCTCCGCCCTCCGGCGGGGGTGGTGGTAGTACCAGCACTGGTGTCTATATCGTTCAGTCCGGCGACACCTTGTCGCGGATTGCCAGCCGGTTTGGCACCACCGTTTACGCCATTGTCCAGGCCAACAACATTGCCAACCCCAACTACATTTATGTGGGGCAGCGGCTCAATGTGCCTGGTGCCAGCGGTGGCAGTGGCAGTGGTGGCAGCAATCCGACGCCGCCACCTCCGGCACCCAACCCCAACCCAGCTCCCACGGGCGGTTTTGCTCTGGGCGGTCAAACGCAGGGGTTTGGCAACAAGGCAGTAATGCAGGATGCCCGCATGACGTGGGTGAAGTTCCAGCACAAATGGAGTCCCGGCGACTCGCCCGACGTGCTGCTGGGTCGCATTCAGGATGCCCACAACAACGGCTTTAAGGTGCTGCTTTCGATCACGGGGGCACAAACGTATCCGTCGGCCGGCAGCATTGATTATGCCGGTTACGTCAACTTCCTGCGCGGCGTGGCCGCCCACGGCCCTGATGCCATTGAGGTGTGGAACGAAATGAACATTGACTTTGAGTGGCCGGCCGGAGAAATCAGCCCCACTTCCTATGTCAACAACATGCTGGCTCCTGCCTACAACGCCGTCAAGGCCGCCAATGGCAATGTGATGGTTATTTCTGGCGCCCTGGCACCCACCGGCTTTGACAATGGCACCAACGCCTGGGCCGATGACCGCTATATTCGTGGTATGGCTGCGGCCGGCGGTGCCAATTACATGGATTGCGTGGGGGTGCATCACAATGCCGGTGCTACTTCCCCCAACGCCACCACCGGCCACCCGGCGGGGTCGCATTACAGTTGGTATTTCCGACCCACGATGGATTTGTACTACAACGCCTTTGGCGGTTCCCGCCCCGTTTGCTTTACCGAGCTGGGCTATTTGTCGGGCGAAGGGTTTAACAAACTGCCTGCCAACTTTAGCTGGGCCGGCGGCACGTCAGTTAGCGAACATGCCCAATGGTTGGGTGAAGCGGTGCAGCTTGCCCGCAGCAGTGGCAAAGCCCGGCTGGTCATCATCTACAACGTTGATTTCACCCAGTATGATGAAAATGGCGACCCGCAGGCTGGCTATGCCATTGTCCGTCCCGGTGGCAGTTGCCCTGCGTGTAGTCAGTTGAGAGCGGCAATGGGCGGCTGATAGTCCGTAGCGCGATTTTCTAAATCGCGTTACAAATACGTTTGTGAAAGGTGTGGCTTGTTGACAGCAAGGGCCACACCTTTTTTGTTTGATGAGCAATCGAAAGGAATTATTGCGAAGCTGTGGGACTCCCTTTATAATTTTTTGCCGGAACATCTTTGCAGCACCTTAATAGCTATCCCTAATGTTTGCATCTCAGTGTAGGCAAGGGCGCAGAGAAAACAAGGAGTAGGTTATGTCGTCGCAGATTGGGACAGTTACACAGCCGTTGCGAGTTGCCATTATTGGTTCTGGCCCGGCAGGGTTTTATGCTGCCGAGTATTTGTTGAAGCAGCACGATGTTGTCGTGGAGGTGGATATGTTTGATCGCCTGCCGACGCCGTTTGGTCTGGTTCGGGCTGGGGTTGCGCCTGATCATCAAAAGATTAAATCGGTGACAAAGGCGTTTGAGCGGGTGGCACAGCAGCCGGGCTTTCGTTTTTTTGGCTATGTGGAAATTGGCAAAGATGTTTCGGTAGCAGAGCTACGTCAATATTATCATCAGATTGTATATGCAACGGGAGCGCAAACGGATCGTTCTCTTAATATTCCGGGGATTGATTTGAAGGGTAGTCATCCGGCTACGGCGTTTGTGGCCTGGTATAACGGCCACCCCGATTATTGTGATCTTGAGTTTGATCTGTCGCAGGAGCGGGTGGTGGTGATTGGCATTGGCAATGTGGCAGTGGATGTGGCGCGGATTTTGTGTTCGACGCCGGAAGAGCTTGCCAGGTCGGACATTGCACCCTATGCGCTGGAGGCACTGCGGCAAAGCAAGGTACGTGAGGTGGTGATGGTGGGGCGGCGTGGGGTGGCGCAGGCGGCTTATTCGGCTCCGGAAATTAAGGAGTTGGGCGAGTTGGCGGAAACGGCCGTTTATGTTGACCCCGATGAAGTCACCCTGGATCCGCTTAGTGCCGCCGCCCTGGAAGAGGCCGACCGCTCTACCAAACGGATGGTGGAAATTACGCAGGGGTATGCCGGGAACACAAGTGACAAACCGCGTAAATTAACCATTCGCTTTTTGCTGTCGCCCACTGAACTGTGGGGTGATGAAGCCGGGCAGGTAACGGGAATGCGGCTGGTGCGGAATGAGTTGGTGGCGGGCAGAAACGGCCGTTTGGGTGCCAACCCCACTGGTCAGTTTGAAGAGATAGAAACCGGGCTGGTGTTCCGCTCCATTGGCTATCGCGGTGTTCCGCTGCTGGGCGTGCCGTTCCGTGATGATTGGGGCGTTATTTGGAATGAAAACGGCCGTGTTGTTGATGCCGAAGCCCATCAACCCGTACTTGGTGAATATACCACCGGCTGGATTAAGCGTGGCCCCTCGGGAATTATTGGCACCAACAAGCCCGATGCTGTGGAAACGGTCAACCTGATGCTGGAAGATTTGCAAGCTGGGCAGTTGCTTCGGCCGGCATGTCCCCACCCGGCCGATGTGGAAGCATTTGTGCGGCAGCGGCAGCCAAACTACTTTAGCTATCAGGATTGGCAAACGCTGGATCGCCTGGAACAAGAGGCTGGTGCAGCGTTGGGTCGTCCACGTGTCAAATTTACAACCATTGAGGATATGCTGGCGGCGCGGCAAGGGGCGGCTGCCTAGCCTGAAATGACACCCGCATAGGTATTTTTGAAAACAGGACGCTGATTGTCCTGATTTTCCTGATCAAAAGTGTCTATTCAGGTCTGTCGTCAATGAACCGGTTTTGGGTCAAAACATGTCATTTCGATGAGTCTTCGAGGAGAAATCCCGCTCCCTTTACCAATAAGAATGGGATTTCTCGGAGGACCTCGAAATGACACTTGTATAGTAAATAGCCTTGTAGCCGAGCTTGCCATAACTCGCTCTTCGGCTCGTGAATAAGAACGAGGATTGGAATCCTCGGCTACAGTTTCATTTGTAGGTGCCACGTAGCGGCGTGGGGTCTCCTGTTTTATTTATGAAAGTTGTGATTTATTCAGATGGTGGTGCTGACCCTAATCCCGGGATTGGCGGTTGGGCTGCCATTTTGCGTTTTGGCAAGCATGAAAAAGTGTTGACGGGCAGCAACCCGCAGACAACCAATAACCAGATGGAGCTGACGGCGGCCATTCAGGCGTTGCAATCGCTCAAACGGCCGTGTGAAGTTGAGTTTTATACCGATTCCGAGTATGTGCGGCGGGGGATTACAGAGTGGATTGAAGGGTGGGCAGCGAAGGGGTGGGTTAGCAAGTCGGGCAAAGCCGTGCAAAATGTGGTGCTGTGGCAGGCGTTGTGGCCGCTGGTGCAGCGTCATACCATTGAGTGGCATTGGGTGAAGGGTCATGCTGGGAATGAGCTGAATGAGCGGGTGGATCGGCTGGCGCGACAGGCCCGCTTGGCGATTACCCCGGAAACGGCCGTTGGTGACGATGTTCCCAAACTGTACCTTCGCGCTTCCTGCAAAGGCAATCCGGGGCCTGGGGGGTGGGGTGTGGTCTTGGAGCATGATGGCGAGATGGAGCAGTTTAGCGGGGCGGAAAGCAGCAGTACCAATAACCGTATGGAGTTGTTGGCGGCTCTGGAAGGGTTGCTGCGCCTGCCGCCGGGCAGTTCAGTGCAGCTATTTACCAGTTCAGATTATCTCTTTCAGGGGGCTACGCGCTGGATTCACGGCTGGCGGCAGCATAATTGGGTGAAGCGGGATGGCAAGCCGGTTGTGAATGCCGATTTGTGGCAGGCGCTGGATCAGCTTATGGGGCAGTATGCGGTGCGCTGGATCAATGCCAAAGGGCAGGATATTGAGGAAATGAAGGTGGCGGGTAAGCTGGCGTCAGAGGCGAATGCCGTTCATTAGCGTGAGTCGCCCAGGTATTGGCAGGTGGCGTGAAGAAAGCCGAAATCGCCCACGGGTGCCATGAGTTCGGTGACTTCAAGGATTTGAAATAAACGGCCGTTAAACTGCACTGTTTCGCCCACCTGCGGTGCTTTGTCTACCTGAACAATACTTCCTTTAATGGGGCTGCCTTGGACCACATAGCTAAGTTTATAGGGATGGCTTTTTTTCACACGCTACTCCTGTTTTTACACGGTTAACTCTGATTAAAGCATACTTTACTCTCGACTTGCCTTACAATAAGTATACCATGCTCCCACTTTTTCCATATAGCTACTGTTCATGATCATACCTTCGACAAGCCAAAATCAAAAAGCGGTAAACACACCCCCAAAAAATGCTTGACACGTATCAGACTTTCTAGTATTATCTCCGTGAACGTTCACGGGAACGCTCACGTTTAGGTGAGATCCACATCCTGTTGGCAAAAGTGGTTACGGAATTGATTTGAGGAAGAGGAGGTAATCATGAGTGCAAGCCAAACGGCCGTTCGCTCCCAGGAACAGCCACAAGCCCGGAAAAGTGTATTCAAACAATGGTTTAACCAGGAGACCGCCTTAGCCTGGCTGTTTTTGCTGCCCAGTCTCATAGGCTTTATGGCGTTCTACGCCGTTCCCGCCGTGCGCGGCCTCTACATCAGCTTCACCGACTGGGACATGTTTTCTGCCCCCAAATTTATTGGTTTGGACAACTACATAGAGATGTACAACGACAAGCAGTTTTGGCGGTCACTCCAGGTCACAGGCTACTACGTCCTCCTCAACATCCCCTTGCAAACCGTCCTTGCCATTGGGCTGGCCGTCATGATGGATCGCGTCACCAAATCCACCTTGTTGCGCGGGCTGTTTGTCATGCCCTGGCTGCTGCCCCCCGTCATTGTCGCCATGGTCTGGCTGTGGATGCTTGACCCGACGCTGGGGGTTGCCAACATGGCACTGCAAAGCGTGGGTTTTTCCCGTCAGGCATTTTTAGGTTCACCTGACCAGGCCATGCCAGCCATTGCCGCCATTAACATTTGGCAATACACCGGCTACACGGCGCTCCTCTTTTTTGCCGGGCTGCAAACCATTCCCAAATCCATTTACGAAGCGGCCGCCATTGACGGTGCCACCGAGCAGCGCATGTTTTGGTCTATCACACTGCCGCTGCTGCGCCCTGTCATGGTGTTTGTGCTGGTCACAACCGTCATCGGCTCCTTCCAGATTTTCGACACCATTGCTGTTACCACCAAGGGTGGCCCCATTGACGCGACGCGGGTGATTACCTGGTACATTTTTGAATACGCCTTTAATCGCTTTGAAATGGGGTACGCAACGGCCGTTGCCGTGGTACTCTTCCTCATTCTCGCCATCATCACCTTCATCCAAATGCGCATTCTGCGTGCCGACTCATCCGATTTGGCCTAAGTTCAACAGGAGAAACGTTCATGCTGCCTAATCAAACGCTCGCTTCTGCCAAACCGTCGCCAAATCGGCGACCAGCCCCCTCATTGGGGCGCATTGTCGCCTGGGTCATCATTCTTTTGGCGGTATTGGTTATTCTATTTCCTTTCTGGTGGGTTATTCGCACCGCTTTGTCTACGCAGCGCGAACTGCTGGCTGACCCCCGTTCGCTGCTGCCGGTGGGCTTTACGATGGTCAACTTTGCCCGCGTGTTGGGGTTTGTAGACACAGCAACGGCCGTTGCGGCCGGCGGTTCCGGTCAATCCATCAACTTCTGGCTCTACCTCCGCAACTCCATCATCGTCTCCACCATCATCGTCGTTTGCCAAACCTTTTTTAGCGCCCTGGCCGCCTACGCCTTTGCCCGGCTCCGCTTTCCCCTGCGCGACAAAATCTTTGCCGCCTACCTTTCCGCCCTCATGGTTCCCGGCATCGTCACCACCCTGCCCAACTTCCTGCTTATTCGTGACCTCGGCTGGGAAAACAGCTTTTTGGGCATCGTTGCCCCGTCCCTGCTCATGTCGCCCTTCGCCGTTTTCTTCCTGCGCCAATTCTTTCTGGGCATCAACCGCGAACTGGAAGAAGCGGCCAGCCTGGACGGGGCAAGCAAGTTTGGCATCTTTTGGCGCATTGTTCTGCCCATCAGTATGCCCCCCTTAACCACACTGGCTATTCTGACCTATGTGGGTACCTGGAATGCCTATTTGTGGCCGTTCCTTATCGGTAAGGACGAAAACGTGCGCGTCCTAACGGTGGCATTGGCAATTTTCCGTTCACAAACGCCCCAGGGGGCACCAGACTGGACGGGTCTCATGGCTGGCACCATCATCAGCATGTTGCCTACCTTGCTCTTGTTCATGGTACTGGGGCGGCGTGTGGTTAACAACATTCAATTTACTGGCTTCAAATAAAATAGGGTTAACGAAGGAGGTGAGGTCTATGTCTGTTGGCTCTTACACCGTGCAGCCATTGCCGGGTAGGAGTGCCCTCAATCGAATTTCCTGGGTTGAATAAAAATTTTTTACAAATCTTTTTGGAGGAGATTTCAAGTGAATTTCAAAAAATATCTTGCTTATGTTGTGATGATGTTGATGCTTGTTTTGCTGGTTGCCTGTGGTGGCACCGCTACTGAAGAAGCTGCTCCCGCCGAAGAAGCTGCTCCCGCCGAAGAAGCCGCTCCTGCTGAAGAAGCCGCTCCTGCTGAAGAAGCTCCCGCTGAAGAAGCAATGGCTGTCACCATTCGCTATTCAATGTGGGACTCGGCTCAACAGCCGGCTTATGAGCAGTGTGCAACTGCTTTCCACGAAGAAAACCCCAATATTACCGTTGTGGTTGAGCAACTGGGTTGGGATGATTACTGGAATGGCATTACCACCGGTTTTGTTAGTGGCGATGCTCCCGATGTCATCACCGACCATCTGGCGAAATTCCCCGAATTTGCCGTGAAAGAGCAAATCCTGGACATTCAGCCCTTTGTGGATCGGGATAGTGTAGAGTTGGGTGTGTATCTGCCTGGTTTGGCTGACCTGTGGGTTCGTCAGGGCAAGCGGTATGGGCTGCCCAAGGACTGGGATACCATTGCTGTGGTTTACAACGCCGACATGCTGGAAGCAGCCGGGATTGACCCTGCTGTCATGGATGACTGGTCGTGGAACCCGGAAGATGGCGGCAAATTTGAAGAGATCATTGCCCAGTTGACGCTGGATGCCAACGGCAACAATGGCCTGAGTGCTGACTTTGATAAGGATAACGTGGTGCAGTATGGCTATATCCATCAGGGTAGCGGTGGTTTTTCCGGCCAAACCCAGTGGAGTGGCTTTGCAGGCAGCACGGGCTGGAATTTCACCGATGGCCCCTGGACGAGCAAATATTACTATGACGATCCTCGCTTCATTGCCACCATCGAATGGTACGCTGGCTTGGTGGAGAAAGGGTTTGCACCGCCGCTGGCTGATGTTTCCAGCCTTGGGCCGCAGCAGCTTTTCCTGAGCGGGACGGGTGCAACCACGACGGATGGCTCCTGGCAAATTGGTAACTATGTCACCAATGCTACCTTTAATGTTGGCTTTGGGTTGCTGCCTGTTGGGCCAGAAGGTCGCAAGAGCATGTTCAACGGGTTGGCCGACTCCATTTATGTGGGGACGGAACACCCGGAAGAAGCATGGCAGTGGGTAAAATTTGCGGCTTCGCCAACGTGTGCCGACATTGTGGGTGACACGGGCGTAGTTTTCCCGGCGCAGCAGTCTGGCGTGGAGCGGGCTTTGGCCGTGCGTGAGCAGCAGGGTGTGGATGTGACCGCTTTCACCGATCAGGCTTTGGACCCGAACGGCACCTTCCTTTTCCCGATTACCGATAATGGGGCTGAAATTGCCAACATTATGGGGCCGGTGATGGACAGCATTATGCTGGGTGAGGTGGATGCGGCGACGGCTCTGACGGAAGCGAATGAGCAGGTGAATGCGACGTTTGGTGAGTAATGAGTAAATAGTAATCAGTAAACAGTCATCAGTAATCGCTGCTTGTGGCTGATGACCGATGACTGATTACCGATTACCGAATTGATGATGTGGCGTTGGTTTGGTTGGGTGTTGGTTGTGATGTTGGGTGGCTGTAGCCTGGTGGGGCAAACGGCCGTTTTTCCCGCATCACCGCCCACACCCACCCAGCCAATCACCACCTTCGTCGCTCCGCTTGCGCCGACCCCCGGCTGCACGGGCCGCTTTGTCACCCGCACGCTGCCCCACACCACCCAGGTGCATGGGGAGGCGGTGCGGATGTTTGAGACCAACGGGTCGGGGGTGGCGGTGAATGATTTGGACGGGAACGGGTATTTGGACATGGTGTTTGCCAATCTCAATGGCCCGCCCTCCATTTTCTGGAACGACGGCGGGCTGTCTTTTCGGCAGCAAACGCTGGGGGATGACGGAACGCGGGCGGTGAATGTGGTGGATGTGGATGGCAACGGCCGTTTAGACATCCTCTTCACCCACGTCAAAAGCAGCCTGAGCCTGTGGGACAATCAGCCTGGAGACGATGGCACCGTCAACTTTGTCCACAAGGGGCTGCCCGGCGTGCTAAAACAGGCGCACTCGATGGCCTGGGGGGATTTGAACGGTGACGGGCGGCTGGATCTGGTGACGGGTTCGTATGATGCAGAACTGCACCGGGAACTGGGCGATGCCTTTTTGTTTAGCGGTGGGGTGGGGGTGTATAGCTATTTGCAGGGGGAAAACGGCCGTTTTTCCCCCCAACGCCTGGCCGAACAGTCGCAAGCACTTGCCATTGCCCTGGTGGACGTGAGCGGCGATGGGCAGCGCGACATTGTGGTGGGCAACGATTTTGATTTTCCCGACCAGGTGTGGTTGAACAACGGCGCGGCGGGTTGGGAAGCGGCGGCTCCCTTTGCCCACACCAGCCACAGCACGATGAGCCTCGATTGGGCTGATGTGGACAATAACGGCCGTTTTGAACTCCTCGCCACCGATATGAACCCCTACGACATTAGCGTGGAGAACATGGCGCGGTGGCTGCCGATGATGGATGAGATGCCGCACCGGATTCCCAACGACGACCCGCAGTTGACGCAAAACGTGCTGCAGGTGTGGGAGGGGGAGGAAGCTGGCGCAAAAAACGGCCGTTTTGTCAACCGCGCCCCCCGCCAAGGCATTGCCGCCAGCGGCTGGAGCTGGTCGGGCAAATTTGGCGACCTCGACAACGACGGCCTTCTCGATTTATATGTCGTCAATGGTATGATTGATAGTCAGCTATTTGCCTATTTGCCTAACGGCGAGCTGGTAGAAGAGAATCAGGCATTTCGTAACACAGGAAACGGCAGCTTCGCCCCCGCGCCGGAATGGGGCATGGGCAGCACCGCCAGCGGACGCGGCCTTGCTCTGGCCGATTTGGACAACGACGGTGATTTGGATGCCGTCATTAACAACCTGCTTTCCCCCGCCCAACTCCTGGAAAACCAGCTATGCAGCGGTCAAAGCATTGAACTGGATTTACGCTGGCCGGCCAGCCCCAACAGCCACGCCCTCGGTGCTGAGGTGCGGCTTGTCACCAGCGATGGCACCCAGTGGCGCGACGTGCGCTCTGGCAGCGGCTACCTGTCGGGTGATGCCACCCGCATCCATTTTGGCTTCCCCGACGGGGCAAACCTGGCATATTTGGAAATTACCTGGCCGGATGGTGCCGTTTCGGTAGTTGAAACCATGACGCCGGAGACCTTAATAACTGTTATACGATAATTTAGGACCTCTGAGGTTTCAAAAACCTCAGAGGTCTGGAACCGATGAGCAACCAATCTGTATCCCCCCGCCAACCGATTTTTCCCCTGTTCACGCTGCTGAACCCGCGTGAGCAATGGGGTTTCCTGCTGCTGATGCTGACCGTTGGCGTTGGCCTAAGCTGGCTGGGCGTGCAGCAGTATGAGTGGCCGCTGTGGGGGGCATCGGCGCTGGTGCTGGCGTTGCTGCTGCTGCCTATGGCCTTCAAATGGCGAGCCGATTGGCACCGCTATGGCCAAATTGGCATGGGTCTCAGCTTTTTGTTGACGGCGCAGGGATTCCACACCATTGAGCATTTGGCGCAGTGGGTGCAGTATCATGTCCTCGACTGGACGGCGCGTGAGTCATCGGGGCTACTTTCCCCGGCCAACAGCGAATGGGTGCATTTTACCTGGAACTGGCTGGTGGTGGCGGTTATTCTGGCACTCATCAAGGTGGGCTGGCGCAACCAGTGGGCGTGGCTGCTGGTAATTTGGGCGGTGGCCCACGCCGCCGAACACAGCTATATGTTTGTGCGCTATTTGCAGGTGCTGAACCGGCTGGCGGAAATGGGGATTACGACGGTTCCGGCGCAGGGGCTGCCGGGTGTGCTGGGGCAGGGTGGCTGGCTGGCGCAAAGTGATCTGACGCGCAATACGTTTTTGTGTCGGCTGCCGGGCTTAACAACGGCCGTTCGTCTCGATGTCCACTTCTGGTGGAACGCCGGGGAATTATTGCTGCTGCTGGCCGCCGCCCACCATTATTTACGCCACGCCTGGGTGCAGAGGCCAGTAAGCGGTAAACAGTAATCGGTAAACGGTAATCAGTGATCGGTGGGCGGCTTGTAGCCGATGCCTGATCTGGGGGAATCGCCATCAATCCTGTCAATCTTGTAAATCCTGTCAAAAATTTTTAAGAGGAGAACTGACCAATGCCCAAAATTACATTTATCGGTGCGGGCAGCACCGTGTTTGCCAAAAATCTGATGGGTGACATTTTAAGTTACCCGGAATTAGCCAACGCAACCTTTGTCTTGCACGACATTGACGAAGAACGGCTGCGTACCTCAACCATTGTTGCCCACAAGCTAGCCGAGGCGATGGGGGCCAACCCCACCATCGAAAGCACGCTGGATCGCCGCGCCGCGCTGGATGGGGCCGACTACGCCATTTCCATGATTCAGGTGGCTGGCTACAAGCCTGGCACCGTCGTTGATTTTGAAATTCCCAAAAAGTATGGCTTGCGCCAAACCATTGCCGACACGCTGGGCATTGGCGGCATCATGCGCGGGCTGCGAACCATTCCCGTGCTGCTGGAAATGGCCCACGACATGGAAGAACTTTGTCCCGATGTCACCTTCCTGCAATACGTCAACCCGATGGCGATGAACTGCTGGGCGTTGAACAAGGCCAGCAAAATCAAAACGGTTGGCCTGTGCCATAGCGTGCAGGGAACGGCTTCGCAGCTTTGCCGCGACATGGGCGTGCCTTTTAAAGAGGTTAACTATCTGTGTGCGGGCATCAACCATATGGCGTTTTACCTCAACTTTGAGCGCAACGGCGAAGATTTGTACCCCAAAATCCGCGAGGTGTCGCAGCGGGCGGTGATGCCGGAGCGGCCACACGGCACTGGCCCTATTTCCGATGCCGTGCGCTATGAAATGTTCCGCCGTCTGGGCTACTTTGTCACCGAGTCGAGCGAACATTTTAGCGAATATGTGCCGTGGTTTATCAAGCGGGATCGTTCTGACCTGGTTGAGGAGTTCCAGATTCCGCTGGATGAGTACATTAACCGCTGTGAGAAGCAGATTGAGGGGTGGGAAGGGATGCGTGATTATCTGGAGCAGCCGGGGACGACGATTAAACACCAGCGCAGCGAGGAGTATGGCTCGCAAATCATTCACGGGATGGAGACGGGCAAGCCGGTGGTGATTTATGGCAACGTGATGAACAATGGGCTGATTGACAACTTGCCGGAGGAATGCTGTGTGGAGGTGCCGTGTCTGGTAGACAAAAACGGGGTGCAGCCGATGAAGATTGGCAAGTTGCCCCCTCATTTGGCGGCACTGATGCAAACCAATATCAATGTGCAGGCGTTGACGGTGGAGGCGGCTTTAACGGGCAAGCGGGAACACATTTACCACGCGGCGATGCTTGATCCGCACACG
>WBZL01001922.1_pt1 | contig 20765 bp, 15 predicted proteins | sample 5204291 | NCBI WGS metagenome assembly WBZL01 (sample SAMN12344345, study PRJNA552823) | activated sludge metagenome | biome: Activated sludge suspended growth; feature: Nitrification reactor; material: Wastewater; isolation source: activated sludge from nitrification reactor of wastewater...
TCTCCATTGCCGCGATCAAGCTTGGCGCGGAAAAAGTTTTGGGCGTGGATATCGATTCCGAATCCATCGTCAACTCGCGCGAGAATGCGAAACTCAACGAGGTGGGGGAGGAGTTAATTCTCGGTGCGGGGTCGGTGACGGAGATCCTCGACGGCAAATTCCCATTCAAGTCCGCGCCGCTGGTGGTGGCGAATATCCTCGCGCCGGTGATCGTGCGTCTCTTCGATGCGGGGCTGGCGGATCTGATCGAGGCTGGCGGTTCGATCATCCTCAGCGGAATCCTGCAAGAGCAGAAGAAAAGCGTCCTGGAGGCGGCGCAGGCAAAACGTCTGGGAATGACCGAATGGCGGCAGAGGGGCGATTGGGTCGCGCTGACGATGAGTCGCGGTTGAGTCCCCACGAAGTACCATCGTCCTGAAAGGGCGAAATGATAAAATAGCGCACAATCTAATTTCCAAAGGAGAATGAGAAATGAAACCAAATATACGAATGCTTTTTGCGATTGCCGCGCTCGCCATTGCCGCGCTGGCTTGTCAGGGATTATCAGTTGGAGGCGGACCGAAGGTTATCTTGAGCGATGATTTTTCCTCCGAACAATGGGGCACCGGCTCCGATTCCGACAGCGCGGTTGAATACGTTGGCGGCTCGTTGAATTTCTTTATCATCCGCGACCTGTATTTTGTGTGGAGCACCCCGAACGCCGAGAATTATCAAAACGCCCATATCGAAGTGACCGCCAACAATAACTCCACCGATTCGACCGGCGCGTTTGGCATCATCTGCAACATGCAGGTCACCGATGTTTCGTATTACTTCGCCATCACCGGCGCGGGTCAATATGCCATCGGCAAATCGGCTGTGGCGCAAGACGACGTCTTCCTCACCAACAATGACACCTGGCAGACCTCCGACGCGATCACATCGGGCGCATCGTCCTATCGTATCGGCGCGGACTGCGGCAGTAACGGAACATTGACATTGTATGTGGATGGCAAGCAAATCGACTCGGTCGTCGACACCACCTACACCACAGGCAATGTGGCATTGTTCGCATGGAGCGGCGAGCAAGCCTCCGGCACGAACGTTTCATTCGACGATTTCAAGATGACCGAACTACCCTAGCATCGGCTGGCAAGATGAATCCTGCGCCTTCAACGGCGCAGGATTTTTTATTTCACTTGCCGGGTTTCTGTGCTATGATTCAAACACAATGGATCGCCGCCGACTTGTCCAATACCTGCTTTTGAATGTGTTCATCTCTGCCTGTGTGACCGGCGCGATTCTGTTCTGGTACGACCGCAATTACCGACAAGCGGCTCTTTCCCCGGTTCAACCTGCCCCAGTTTCCTCAGGCGACTCTACTCCCCAGCCGACCCTCAGCCCCAACGTGGATATCCCCGTCGAGATCGTCAGCATCGTAGGCGCAGGGACGTTGACTGCCGAATCGGTTGTCGTCCGCAATGCGGGAAGTGAGTCGCTGAGTTTAGCGGGCTGGCAATTGCAAGACTCCGATAAAAACATTTTCATCTTCCCGAACCTCACATTAAATAGCAGTGGCGCGGTGCAAGTCCACACGATTGCTGGAACGAACACGGTCATTGATTTATACTGGGGCGAGACCGAACCTGTCTGGCAATCGGGCGAAGAAGCGGCACTTCTCGACCCAAGTGGAAATGTTAGAGCGGTGTATCAAGTGCCGTAGTTACCTCGGTGGTTGAGTAGGGTCGAGCGCTAGCGAGACCCGTATCGAAACCACCGTGTAAGTAGAAAAATTTTGTGAGAGCCTTGTATCAAGAACAGTAAGAGGTGAACTATGAGACAAGTTATCGTTTACTCAGGTGAAGATGGTTATTTCGTGGCGGAATGCCCGAGCCTGCCTGGATGTATCAGTCAGGGCGAGACTCGTGAAGAAGCGATTGCCAACATCAAAGAGGCAATTGCAGGTTACATTGCCGCGCTCGAAGAAGACAATCCAAGCTAACATCGCAAGCGACGGTGTTCGTACCGCAAAGTTCACTTTGCGCTTGCGTATTGCTAAATAGTTGAATCGCAAGATAAATCTTGCGGCACTGATCACTGCTCACTATTCACTGATAACTGACTTACTAAAATGACCCAAGCCCTCTACCGAAAATACCGACCCCAAGAATGGGGCGCCGTGTTGGGACAAGACCACGTCGTCACCACGCTGAAGAATGCCATCGCGGCAGACCGCGTCGCGCACGCGTATCTCTTCGCGGGTTCGCGCGGAACGGGGAAGACCACGCTCGCGCGTCTGTTGGCGAAGGCGGTCAATTGCACGAATCCCGACCCGACAAAACGTCCCGACAACGAATGTGAAAATTGCAAAGCCGTCAACGAGAATCGCTTCCTCGACCTCATCGAAATTGACGCGGCGTCCAACACATCCGTTGACGATATCCGCGACTTGCGCGACAAGATCAACTTCTCGCCGTCGCAGGGCAAGTACAAGATTTATATTATTGATGAGATACATATGTTGTCAACGGCGGCGTTCAATGCGTTGCTCAAAACGCTCGAAGAGCCGCCTCCACATGCTATTTTTGTTTTAGCCACCACCGAGATTCACAAAATCCCCGCGACCGTTCTTTCGAGATGTCAACGTCATGAGTTTCGCCGCGTGCCAGTGGATGAGATCGTTGCGAACCTCAAACACATCATCCAAGCCGAGAACATCCAAGCCGACGATGACGCGCTCATTCAGATCGCTCGCCAGTCTGCGGGCGGGATGCGTGACGCGCAGTCACTGCTCGATCAACTCTCGTCAACGGGAGAAAGGATCACGCTCGCGCTCGCACAACAAGTGCTCGGCACTGCCACGAGTCAATCGGTGCTGGATGTGCTGAACGCGGTCAACGATCACGATCCCGCGCATGGGCTTGAGTCTATTCACAAGGCGCTCGATGCGGGAGCCGATCCGCGCTCGCTGGCGCGTCAGGTCGTCGAGTATCTGCGCGGGCTGATGCTCATCCAAATGGGCAACGCGAATCAAGTCGAAGCCACGGCGGACGTGAAGAAGCAGATGCAGGCGCACGCGAAATCTTTTTCGACAAGCGATGTCTTGCGGATGATGAAAGCGTTCAACAACGCGGCTGTGGATTTGCGCGGCGGCTGGCAACCGTCTTTGAGTCTGGAACTCGCCTTGGCGGAAGTTCTCGACGATACCCCCCCTCAATCCCCCCCAAATCGGGATTTGGGGGGGACGCAAGGGGGGGTGCCGCGTCAGACCAAGCCGAAGCTTGAATCGGCTCCCCAAACGGCGACCCAGCCTCAAGTCGAGGAAGAAGCGGCTTCTCATCCAGCAGAAAAATCCGCAATCAATGTCGGCGATGTCATCAAGGCGTGGAAGCACATGTCCGCGTCGCTTCCCAAAGCGCAGGCGAATTTGTCCGCGCTGATGAACTCGGTGCGGATGATTGACGTGCACGGCTCGACGTTGATCTTGGGTTTGGCGAGCGACGTGCTGGTGTCAAAAATTGACAAGCCTGACCAGATCGAGGCGATCCAAAAGTTGATCAAGGACGAGTTCGGCGCAGACGTGAGCGTGCGCTGTGTGGTGACGAATGCCAAAGGCAAGATCCCCGCGAACGTGGCGCAAGACGGCATGGTCGCAACCGCCATCCAACACGGCGGCGAGATCGTGGATACGCAGGATTAGTTGTCTAGTCTGCTAGTCCTCTAGTCAGTTAGTCGAACGACTCAATCGTTTATTGACTTGCTGACTGTTTGACTAGCAGACTAAGAGACCAGAAGACTAGGAGACTAAATAATGGCAAAAGGATTCAACAAAGGACCACAAATGGGCGGGCAGGCGGGGATGATGCAACAACTGCAACGCCTGCAACAACAAATGGAAGTAGCGCAGGCGAAACTCGCCGAGGAAACCGTCACTGCCACGGCGGGCGGCGGCGCGATCAAGGTTGTGATGACGGGCGACCAGAAATGCAGATCGGTTGAGATCTCTCCCGATTTCATGAAAGACGCCGACGCCGAAATGTTGCAAGACATGGTTTTGTCCGCGGTGAACATGGCTCTCGACCAATCGCGCGAACTTCAACAAAAGTTGATGGGTCCGCTGGCGGGTGGGCTTCCTTTCTAAGAGAGAATTAGAGAATTGGAGAATTCTCTAATTCTCCAATTCTCTTGAGCCGATTATGCTTCTACCAGAGTCAATCCAATCCCTCATCAACGCCCTCGAACGCCTCCCAGGCATCGGACCTAAATCCGCTTCGCGGCTGGCGTTCTACTTCCTCCGCGCCACCGACGATGTCTCTGACGATCTCGCGCTGGCGTTGGCGCATCTCAAAAAGAACACTGCGTTTTGTCAGGAGTGTTTCAACATCACCGAAGCGGGACGTGAACGCTGTGAAATTTGCGAGTCGCTCAAACGCGATTCATCCGTCATTTGTGTTGTGGAAGAAGCGCTGGATGTCTTAGCCCTCGAACGCACGGCGGGTTTCAACGGGAAATATCACGTCTTGCAGGGAGTCTTATCTCCCATCGAAGGCATCGGTCCCGACGATTTGAAGATCAAGCAATTGCTGGCGCGTGTGGCGAATGGGGGAGTGAAGGAGATCATCCTTGCGACGAATCCCAGCATGGAGGGTGACGCGACCGCGTTGTACCTGCAAAATCAATTGAGACAATTCGGCGTGCATGTCACACGGCTGGCAAGAGGTCTCCCCATGGGCGGCGACTTGGAATATGCCGATCAAAATACGTTGCTGAGGGCGTTATCAGGAAGACAAGAGATGTAATAGATCGAGATGGGGATGCAGATAAATGCTGATTCGCGCTGACGAAAAGAGAGAAAAAATCTGTGTTTTTCAGCTCCTACTAGATTTTGTCTGATTACCGATGAAGTCTATTACATGGCTTTTCCATAGTCTGAGGATACTAACGCGAAGTACGCGAATGAGCGAATCGCGCGAACCGGTTCAAGAAAATTCGTGAAATTTGCCGATTCGCGCCATTTGCGTTCCACATTGATCCATTGATCAAGTGACTTTGGGAAAACCATAATCGTCATTAGATCACGAAAATAGGTTCTTGGCGTAGTTGCGCCGCGTCCAGGCAGGCGACACGCTTGGCTGGCGCATCGAACTGCTACCTGAACTTTTGTGAAGCGCCGATCGTGAGAACACTTTTCTAGTCGCTCTCTCAGCGTTCGCTGATGCGATGATAATTTTAGGCTCTTGTTTCGTTGCGCCCATGTACCAAACAATCTTGTAACGAAGGGATCAGGCACAGCCTGCCCCGATTTTTGCAATTCTGTGGAATAATTACTCTTGCTATGCTCAAGATCATTTTCACTGAAAAAACCCCCATCACGCCGTTTAACGAACCGGCGCGCGACCTGCGCATCCAAAACCAGCCGCTGTGGCTTCACCAGCGGAACGTGCTGGCGCCGTACACAACGCGCGAATTGGAGTTGTCGGCAGGTCAGCGGATGCCGCTCGAGCGTGAAGAGACGATCGTGTATCGCGATAATTTGTTTTTCGATGAGGCATATATCAAGGCGTTTCTTTCGACCGCCCGCAAAAAGAGACGACCCGTGCGCGCCGCGTTTTCTGCCGAAGACCCAGCCTTTCGCGAACACGCCCTGCCGCTGTCCAATTCCTATTCCCCGGCGGGAAGTGTGTTCCTCGCCGATCTGTGGTATTACCCGCGCGGTCCCGTGGCGGATGTGGAGCCGCTCATCGTCGATTTGGAGGCGCGCGAGGTCGGTTATTATCACGTGCCGACGTATATGGCAGACCAGAGCGGCGACCTCACCTTTCAAGTTCCGCTTCGGGCTTGTATTGCGATCGATTCATGGGTGCATGTGTTCATCGCTGATGTGGTGTACGGATTGTTTTCACGCGGCGCGCGCTTCGAAAAACGACTTGCGGAAGAGGTCGCTTTCAAACTAAAAATTCTCGGCAAGGCGTTGTATGAGGGCAGGCAGATCCTTCAATCGTCTGCGCTTGTCACTGTTGGTAAAAATTGTGTCATCGACCCCGATGCCATCATCCACGGACCGACGACCATCGGCGATAACGTCACCATCAATGCCGGGGCAGTCATCGAAAATTGCATTATTGGCAACAACGTCAATATTTCGCAGGATGTGCAGTTGATGCTCTCGGTTGTGGGGGATGGGGCGTTCCTGCCGTTCCGCGCCGCGTTGTTCATGACCACCGTTATGGATAACAGCATGGTCGCGCAAAACACTTGTTTGCAAATGTGCGTTGTTGGGCGCAACACATTCATCGGCGCGGGTTCCACATTTACCGATTACAACCTGATCCCCGCTCCGCTCCGCGCGTTGGACGGCAAGGGAAAACTCAACTACTCGAACCGCCCGGTGATCGGTAGCGCGGTTGGGCATAATTGCAGGCTTGGTTCGGGAATGGTCGTGTACCCGGCGCGCACGATCGAATCGGATGTGGTGTTGTTCGCTTCGAAGGAACGCCGCGTGATCGACAAGGATGTGCGCTACGAAGATTCGGATCATCACAAATTGAAATTTGCCAACCTGCATAAGCGAATGTACCCCCGCCCCGGCGAGGCAACTTCAGAATCCTGGTAATCTTGGTTGCCAAGCCTGGTCGAAACATGGACACGTTTGCTTTCATCATCCATCCGATTGACCCAAAACGGGATGTCAGTCGTAAATATCCATTGCTCGGAAGAATGCTGAGTGAAAAACAGATCGACTTTTTTTCCACGTTCTTTCCACCGGTGTTTGTTTCGGAGATCGGCGGCATCGTCTCGCAGGCGACGGGTAAGGAGATCAAAGGTTGGTTCATTGCCTGCCCATACACGCCGCGGCGCATGATGGAACTGCCGGAGAAAATGGTTTACAACAAGATCATTCAAACCGGGCGGTTCGCGGAGAAACTCGGCGCGCAGATGCTCGGTTTGGGCGCGTTCACGTCTGTGGTGGGGGATGGCGGCATGACCATCGCACAGGCGCTGGATGTGCCGGTGACCACCGGGGACTCGTACACGGTGATGGTGGCGGTGGATGCGATCCGTGAAGCCGCGCGCGTGATGGAGATTCCACTTTCGGGCGCCACGGCGGCGGTGGTGGGGGCGACGGGCGCGATCGGCAGTGTGTGCGCGGAACTGCTGGCAGACGAGGTGGAGCGGTTGGTGTTGGTCGGCAGAAGCCGCGAAAAACTCGAAGGGTTGCGAGACAGACTGCAATCGAAGTGTCGAAGCGAGATCGTGGTCAGCCTGACGATGGATATCCTTGCAGAATCGCAATTAATCCTTACAGTGACAAGCGCGATCCACGATGTGATCCGCCCCGAGCACCTGCAGCCCGGCAGTGTGGTCTGCGATGTGGCGCGCCCTCGTGATGTTTCTGCAATGGTCGCGTCAGCGAGAGATGATATATTAGTCATAGACGGAGGAATGGTAGACGTGCCAGGACCCGTTGATTTCCATTTTAATTTTGGGTTTCCCCCGGGCAAGGCGTACGCCTGCATGGCAGAGACGATTGCCCTGGCATTGGAAGGTCGCTTCGAGGATTACACGCTTGGCAAACACCTCACGAGGGAACGCGTGGAAGAGATCGATGCGATCTGCAAAAAACATGGCTTCCGTGTGAGCGGGTTCCGCTCGTTCGAAAAGGAAGTCACTGAAGAACATATCGACACCGTGCGCCGCAATGCGAAACGCGTTCGCAAATTGCTCGCGGCGCGCCAGTAACTTTGGAGGCTGCTTATGGGAAAAGCCCGCCTGTTGATCGTGGAAGACGATATCGACATTGGGAACATGCTGAAGATCTTTTTTGCCGGCATGGATTTCGAAGTCGATGTTGCCGTGCGCGGCTCAGATGCGCTTGAGAAGACCAAAAACGTCCTGCCGCATTTGATCGTGCTGGATATTATGCTGCCGGATATCGACGGTTACGAGGTGTGTCGCAACCTGCGCACGAACATGCGCACCAGTCACATCCCCGTCATTTTTCTTACCCAGAAAGATGAGCGCAGTGACAAACTGCAGGGGCTGGAACTCGGCGCGGACGACTACATCACCAAGCCGTTCGACATCGAAGAGCTCAAACTGCGCGTGCAGGGCGCCATTCGCCGGGCAGAGCGTGAAAGCCTCACCGACCCGCGCTCGGGTCTCCCGGCGGGGCGGTTGATCGAGGAGCAATTACGGCGCATCATCCGCGAAAAAGGATGGGCGTTGCTCGATGCGCGCGTCAATGAGTTTGAGCCGTTCAAAGATGTCTACGGCTTTGTGGCAGGCGATGACGTGCTCCGGTTTAGCGCCATGCTGATCGGCGAAGTGGTGGATGAAATCGGCACAACCACCGATTTCATCGGTCATGCGGGCGGCGATAACTTCATTATCATCACCCGCGAGGAAAAAGCGCCGCTCATCAAAGCCCGCCTCAAAGAACGCTTTAATAAAGAAGTGCAGACGCACTATAACTTCATCGACCGCCAGCAGGGATTTATGCACGCCCCCGTCGCAGACGGCTCAACGATGCAGGTGCCGTTCATGACCATATCGGTGGGTGTCGTTTCGCCGAGCGGGCAATCGTTCGCGGACATCCGCGAAATTACCGAACTTGCGGCAGAAGCGCGCCGTCAGGATTCTGCGTAAGACACCGGGCGGAATATGCTTGTCGGGCTCGATGTAAGTTTTTGGTTGATCTCTATTGCCGCAGTACTGCTGTTGTTGGTACTGGTGGCGCTCTGGTTTCGCCGTCTGCCGGAGAATGTGCAGGTGGGGGGAGCGCTCAACCCAGCGGTAGAAATTCCATCCTCCACAAATTTAACTGAAGCGATTGTAACGGTCCAGCCGGGCGGACGGGTGGATTATCTCAACGACCTTGCGCGCGATTGGTTTGGCTTGCGAGCCGACGAACCCCCCGAACTCGAAAAACTGATTCGCAAAGCAAGACCCGCGGAAGATTTTCTCAATCTTTGCGCGACGCACGGGCAAAAACGATTGTCTGTCGGCGGAAGGCTGGTGGAGGCGACCTCGTATCAGGTGCCGGGTCCATACCCGTTGATGTTTATCGCCATGCGGGGCGTCAGCCTGGCGTCGAGCGTCGATGCGGCGCTGCCCGATTCGTCTATGCTGAAAATCATCTCGGATTTTGGCAGGGGCGTGACCGAAAGCCTCGATCTGGATTACACGATCTATTCCATTTTATTGCATGTGTCGCATCTCGTCCCGGCCGATGTTATGGAGATCAAGATCTGGGACGCGCTTCGGAAAACATTCGACACCTATGCCCTCGATCCCTCCGGGGCGTCGAAAACGATTCGCGCTTATACATCGCAATTTGGCGCGCTGACCGAAACGCTGGTTGCGCGTCGCGCTCCAATTCTTATCCCCGACATCCGCTCTGCAAACCCAGAGATGGCGCAACTGGGCGAAAAGTCGCCCGTCTTGTCGTACATCGGCTTGCCGTTATTCGCAAATAATGAACTGATCGGCGCGCTCGAATTCGGCCATCTCACAGCGGGCACACTGGGGCAACACGATCTCGATCTGTTGCAACTCGTCTCTTCGCAGGCAGGGTTCGGGATACACAACGCGCGGAAATATGCGAATGAAGTGAGGCGGTCAAAAGAATTAAGCGGCTTGGTAAACCTGACCCAATCTGTGGGCGTGACGCAGGATTACTTGAGCCTGATCAATCGTCTGATCGACAGCATTTCCCCCTTGTTCGCCGTGGATATCCTCGGTTTTCTTCTTTACGATGCCAACAAACGAACGCTTGAAGGCCAGGTTCCATTTCAAGGGTTGCCGCGTCATATTGTCGAAATTTATCGAACAACGATCCTGCCTGAAAGCCCGGCGGAAAAAATGATTCAAGAGGGCAGGCTGATCTCCACGCGTAATGCCGCCGATGACCGAACCTGGGGCGAACTTGGTCTTCAAACGATCGCGCAAGCCGCCAGTTTGCGCGAGTCGGTTCTGGCGCCGATGATCGCGGGCGATCACTTTGTCGGTTTCGTTCAAATCTCCAATCACAAACAGGCGTCCGTTGAATTCTCGGAATCGGAATTGCGCCTGATCGAGACGGTTGCCAGCCAGGCGGCGGGAATTATTCATAACTCCTTTTTAGTGGAACGCACCCGTCAGCGGGCGATCCGTTCCGATGGGTTGCGCAGAATCGCCAACCTCTCCACCTCCACCGCAGGGTTGGATGAGATTGTTCAATTATCTGTGGATGAATTGGCGCGCCTGCTTCGGTGCGATCTGGTGGCGCTATTCCTTGAAGATCAAAAGACCGGTGGTTTGCAACTACATGAAAGCTCTGTTGTCGGAGTTTCCACGGAAGCAACAAGCCCGTTATTGAGGCTCCATGCTGAAGGCGTTCCCTATCGCGCCACTGTGGCAGGCACTCGGAAGTCGATCTCGACCGGGCGGTTAAGCCTCGAGCGAAATATTGCTCCGGGGTATCTGCCCCTGTTTTCTCGATTGCAAATGGAATCGGTTCTCATCGTCCCCGTGACAGTGCGCGAGAAAAGCCTGGGCGAATTGATTCTCGGGAGCCGAAAAACTGATTTCTTCGGCAATTATGATCTCGAGATTGCCCTTGCCGCCGCGGGCCAACTGGCGGACGCAATTGAAGATCATTCGCGCTTCATGCAAACCGACGAGGTTTTGCGCCGCCGGGTGGAACAACTTTCTTCGCTGGCTCGCGTCAGCCGCGAACTGAATACGACGCAGGATCTCAAATCCTTGCTCGAGGTGATCCGAGACGAGGCTCTGCGGGTCACGCGCGCCGAGTGCGGCACGATCCTGTTGTTCGACTCGAACGTTCCCTCCTTCCCGCCATCCGTTTTGCTGACTATCGGCTGCCCCCTCCCTTCGACATTCCCGCACATCGAGCAAACGGTGATCGAGACAGGCGCGCCTCAACTGGTTGAAGACTACACCGAAAACGGGAAGATCCCCATTCACGATGGCGTTGTCTCCGCGCTGATCGTTCCAATGCTTAATCAGGAAAAGACCGTTGGGTTAATGCACTTGCATGCCGGACAACCCTCTTTCTTCGACGCGTCCTCCCTCGAAATCGCCCAGACCCTTGCCTCGCAAGCCGCTGTGGCGATCGGCAATGTGGAACGGTTTCAAAAACAACGCGAAAGCGTGGAAGTTCTGCGCCGCCGCGCTGAAACCCTTTCCCGTCTGACAGACGTGGCGGGAGGGTTGAATTTCGAAAACCCGCTTGATCAAACTCTTCGCGCAATCCTGGTGAGCATGTGCGAAGCCACCCCGTTTGAAACAGCGCTGATCAGCGTTCTCGAGCCGGGCGGGTTATTGAGGCGGATCACCGGCGTCGGCTTCACGCCTGAAATGCTAAACGACCTGATGGCGCGCAGGCAACCGCTTATCAGTTTACAGCAAATGCTACAACCCCAGTTTCTGGTCAGCCGGTCTTATTTTATTCCTGTCGATCAAGCGCCGATCATCCCCAGCGATGTTCTCTTGGTAACCGTAAACCCCGCCTCAGGCGCGGAGCGATCCCCAAGCGCCTGGGACCCTGATGACCTTTTGATCGTGCCTCTCGAAGATGAAACAGGAAACACGTTGGGCATCATCAGCGTTGACTCGCCGCGCAACGGTCTGCGGCCCGATCGCGCCGCGATCGAAGCCCTGGAGGTCTTTGCGGCTCAGGCATCCATTGCCATTCTCAACTATGGACGATTTACCGAACTACGCAACAAAGTAGACTCGCTCAAGTCTGGGCTCGATCGTCAGGAACGCTTCATCAACCTGACGCAAAAAGACCTTCCCATCCTCCTGCGCAAAGACCTCGATCAAACCATCGCCATCCACAACCTGGACCATCGCGGACAGCGCGTGCGCGCCGGGTTGGCGATTACCGAGTCTGTTAGCCGGCAACTTGACGCTTCCTCTGCCCTTCAGGCATTGGGGCGCGAGACCCTCACGCAGTTGAGCATGTCTGTCGCCATGATCGCCGAGTCGGCGAACGAAGGTCCGCGGCTGATGGCGGTGCTTGGGAATGTGACACGCTCCACAAATCCAGAAGCGTTGTTCGGACAACGAAACCCGCTTCGCGCCTGCCTGCAAACCGGCGAAACGATTTTAATTCCCAATGTCGATGAAAACATCGAGTGGCGCGAAACGCCTTTGCTCACCGCGTTGCAGGCGAAATCCGCAATTTGCCTCCCGATCAAGATCGACAAGCGAACGGTTGCCGCCATGTTGGCGATTAGCCGCGAACCGATGCCAGCCTTCACAGGCGAGGACCGGCAAGTATATAACCAGATCGCGCGGCAAACCTCGGTCATTCTTCAAAACATTTCCCTGCTCAACGAAACGCGCAAACGCCTGCAAGAGGTGAACCTGCTCCTCGATTTCAGCCGCCAATTGCGCGGTTTAGATTCGGATCGCATCGTCCGCGCGCTGTTGGATAGCGCGCGCCGAGCCCTGCCGGCGGCGCATGCCGGTGTGGTACTCGTTTGGGATGAGCAAACGAATCAACTATACCCGCATGCCGTTTCTGGCTATGCCGATAACGACTCGATGAAGCGCATTCTCTATCACCCAGGCGAATCTCTTCCGGGGCAGGTGTTTGAGTCGCGCAAGGCGCTGCGAGTGGATGAAATCCAATTCACGCGGGACTATTTATTCTCCACGGAGAGCCAGTTGCTTTATCGACAGGCGACCGGTGGGCGTTTGCCGGTATCCAGCCTGTTTATCCCGGTCCAATCCGGCGATCAGCCTGTGGGAGTTCTTGTGTTGGATAATTTCAACACGCCTGCGGCTTTCACCCCGGAAGATGAAGCCCTGCTTCTCTCGCTCTCTCAACAAGTGGGGCTGTCTCTCCAAAACGTTCGGCTGGTGCGCACCACCCAGGAACGCGCCGCGCAACTCGGAGCGCTGACCGACGCCGCCACCTCTCTTGCCTCAAGTTTGCAACGCAACGAGCTGGTTGCCTCGCTTCTCAATCAACTCGAACCGGTTATTCCTTATGATACCGCCGCGCTGTGGCTAAGAGAAAGGGACAAACTCACTGTTGCGGCGGCGAAAGGATTCCCGGACACCGAACGCCGCCTCGGGTTGACCGTGGCTGTCGAAGATAGCGCGTTATTCAACGAGATGATTCGCACCGGGCAGGGCATTCTGGTCGGCGATGTCCGGCAAGACGCGCGCTTCCCAGCGCTTGAAGCCCCACGCCTCTCGTGGATGGGAATGCCCTTGATCTCGAAGAACGAAGTCATCGGTGTGCTTGCGCTTGAAAAATGGCAGGCGTATTACTACACCCGCGATCACATGCAGGTTGGTAAAACATTCTCCTCACAAGCCGCTGTCGCGCTGGAAAATGCCCGTCTGTTCGAAGAAAGCATCAGCCGCGCCACAGAGTTGGACGAGCGCTCCGAACGCCTCGGTTTACTCAACCGTTTCTCCTCCGCCTTAAGCGGGCTTCTCGATGAAGGCAGAATCTTTCAATTGACCGCGGAAGAATTGCTGGCGGCTATGTTGACGCCTCGCGTTTCAGTTGTGACATTCGAACGCGGGAGCGCCGTGTTGAAGTATGACCTGCCTCGCTCGAAATCGAAACTGCCAGCCAAACTTCCCGACGCGCCGATCTTCCATCGTTTGAAAGAATCGCTGGGCGTCTTCACAACCGATGCCGTTGAGAACGAAGCCGACCTGGCTCCGTTGAGCGGTTTTCTCGGCTCCCGGACAAAGGCGCTGTTGATCCTCCCCTTGGTGAGCGGGGCAAGCCTGCGCGCCCTGGTCTTTGTGCATCAGGGAGAGTCGATCCGCTTCAGCGTAACAGAGATGGAATTGGCTCGCACCTTGACCACTCAGGCATCCATCGCGCTCGAGAATGCCCGCTTGTTCCAAGCCACGGTGTTTACCGCGGAACGCTTCTCGATTCTGAACAAAGCCAGTTATGAAGTTGGGGCAAGCCTCGACCCGGAACAAATCTACACCGCAGTGCATAAAGCCGCGCAACAGTTAATGCCGGTGGAATCTTTTGTGATCAGCCTGTTGGACGCGGAGACAGACGAGATCGAGGGCGTATATCTGGTGGATGGAAATGCCCGGTCGCCCTCCGTCCGCCTGCCCCGCTCGGAGGGGTTGAGCGGTCGCGTGATCTCCACCGGTTTGCCTTTATTGTTACACGGCAGGGAGAACGTGGAAGCAATGGGCGCTGTGATCTATGGAAAGCCCGATGTGCCTGTCTCGATTCTTGCCGTGCCGATGACCCTCGGTGGAAAGACCGTAGGGATGCTTTCCGCGCAAAGTTACCAAACGAATGTGTATACCCAGGAGGATTTACAAATCCTTAGCACCCTGGCGAATCAGGCTGTGGTTGCCATTCAGAACGGACGATTGTTCAAAGAAACACAACGCCTGGCTGAGGAACTTGAACTCCGCGTGGTCGATCGTACGGCGCAGTTGCAACGCGAGCAACAAAGCACCGAAACGCTATTGCGAATCCTTACCGAGGTTTCATCCAGCCTCGATCTGGACCGGGCGTTGAATCGAACCCTTGCCCTGCTCAACGATGCCGTGGGCGCGGAACAAGGCACCATCATGCTGGTCAGCGCTGAAGATAACCTGTTGCATTACCGCGCCGGGTATGGGTACCTCTCTGACCGGGTCACGGCTGAGGGACGCGGTTTTACTTTGAAGGTCGGCGAAGGTTTGGCAGGCTGGATCGTCAGACACCGCGAGCCTGCCCTCGTCAATGACCTGTTCTTGGATGATCGTTGGGTAAAAACCGCCACAACCGCCCGCGAGCACCGCAGCGCCATTGCCATGCCGCTCCTCGTTGCCGAGGATGTGATCGGTGTGCTCATGGTCTATCACCGCAAACCCCATTTTTTCAACGCCGAAATGCTGAGCCTGGTCAAAGCCATTGCGGGCCAGGTGGCGGTCGCCATCAACAATGCCCGCTTGTATGAATTGATCCGCGACCAGGCGGAGCGTCTTGGGAGTATGTTGCGGCGCGAGCAGGAAGATGCCAGCCGTTCGCAAGCCATCCTCGAAGCGGTGGCGGACGGCGTGCTGGTGACCGACCCGAACAATCGTATTTCATTCCTCAATCAATCGGCCGAGGATATTTTGAGTTTGGAATCTGGCAAAGTGATCGGACAGACGTTGGATGTCTTCGGCGGGTTGTTCGGGAAATCCGCCGCTTCGTGGATGCAAACCATCAACAACTGGTCCGAATCGCCATCCTCGTACCATGCGGGCGAAACCTTCGCAGAGCAATTGGTGCTTGAAAACGGCTTGATCGTTTTGGTGCATCTTGCGCCGGTGATCCTGCAAAACGATTTTCTGGGAACGGTATCCATCTTCCGCGATATTACGCATGAAGTGGAAGTAGACCGCTTGAAATCCGAGTTTGTCGCCACCGTCAGCCATGAATTGCGCACGCCCATGACCTCTATCCGCGGTTACGTAGACGTCCTGCTGATGGGGGCGGCGGGCGCCCTGAACGAGAACCAGACCCACTTCCTAAAGATCGTGAAAGGCAATACCGAACGCCTCAATATCCTCGTCAACGACCTACTCGATATTTCCCGCCTCGAATCGGGACGCGTCACCCTTTCACCCCAGGCGCTCGACCTGCGCGAGGTGGCGGAAGATGTTATCGGCGATGTGTTGCGGCGCTCGCAGGAGGAGAACAAGCCCATCGCGCTTTCACTGGATGCGCCGAAAAAACTGCCATACGTATTCGGCGATGCGGAACGCGTGCGCCAGGTCCTTGCCAACCTGGTGGATAACGCCTATCACTACACCCCGGAGAATGGGACGATCCTCGTTCAACTCCACCCATCTGATGCGGGAGGCGAAGTGCAGGTCAATATCAAAGATAACGGCGTGGGGATCGCGCTGGGCGACCAGCCGAGGGTCTTTGAACGCTTTTATCGTGGCGAACATCCGTTAGTGCTGGCAACTCCGGGAACCGGCTTGGGTCTATCCATCGTCAAAGAACTTGTGGAAATGCACAAGGGACGAATTTGGGTGCAAAGCGCGGGTCTGGATGGCGAAGGGAGCACGTTCTCCTTCACGCTTCCGGTATTCAAGAATTAATGAGGCTTGTATGGCGAAGATACTAATTGCTGAAGATGAACGCGATATTCGGGATTTGGTTGCCTTTACACTGCGGTTTGCGGGTCATGAGGTGATTGCCGCCACCAACGGGGAGGAAGCGGTGGAGCTTGCGCCAAAGATCAACCCGGACTTAATTCTCATGGATGTGCGTATGCCGCGCATGACCGGTTACGAAGCCTGCAAAATCATGAAGACCATGCCGGGCATCAAAGAAGTTCCCGTGGTGTTCCTCACCGCGCGGGGGCAGGAATCGGAAATCCAGCAGGGGCTGGGAGCGGGAGCCGAAGAGTACCTGCTCAAGCCGTTTGCGCCCGATCAACTCACTGAGCGCGTGAAAGCAATCTTGGCAAAATTCGGAAAATAATTTGAGCGCGATTCTTCTCGACGGTTCGATTGTGCATTACGAGGTGCTCGGGCGGGGACGCCCGGTCATCTTTCTGCACGGTTGGGTGGGCTCATGGAAGTATTGGATTTCCTCCATGCAAGTCGCATCCACATCGTATCGCGCCTATGCCCTGGATCTGTGGGGGTTTGGCGATACCGCCCATGTCGAGACAAACTTCACACTGACCCAACAGGCTTCATTGATCGACCGTTTCCTCATCGAAATGGGTATCGGCAAGGTTGCCCTGGTGGGTCATGGTTTGGGTGGGTTGGTGGCGTTGTGCTATGCCATCAACTTTCCCGGCAGTGTGGACCGGGTCATGACGATCAGTTGCCCGCCCACCATCGAAGGCGTAAACCAGCGTTTGCAGACCTCCGCGCCCGGCGACTTGGTCGACTGGCTGTCGAATCGCACAGCGGAATCGACAGCCGCCCTTGCAGACGCTCCAAAAGCCAACGTTCAAGCTGTTACCGCCTCCTTGAAGGGACTCCAAGCCGACAATCTGTACCCGAACTTCCGCATTCTCAACATCCCCGCATTGTTTGTGTACGGCGAAACCGACCCGGCGATCAGCGTTCCGGAGGAGAGCGCGGTAACCTCCACGTTGATTCACCAGATCGTCCTTGAAACGTCCGGGCATTTCCCCATGCTCGATGAATCGGTCAAATTCAACCGCCTGCTGACCGATTTCCTCGCCCTCGAATCGGGAGCCAGCCCCAGCGAACTCCAATTGAAAGAGGAATGGAAACGCAGGGTTAGATGATTTGGAGTCGCTCAGCTTGCTGGGCGAAACTTCACTGATCTTCCATAGTTCAACTGCGGAATACCAAAACGTAGTAACAACTTCAGTCGTTTGTTGTGTTGTTCGTTCAACAGTTTAATTGTTGAATAGCATAGCGTAGTAACGACTTCAGTCGTTATTTTCATATTAATCCTGTTCGTTCCGCAGTTCAACTGTCGAACAGCATAGCGTAGTAACGACTTCAGTCGTTATTTTCATATTGACAAAATAACTCACAAGTTTTATAACCATCTCAACAACTGAACGGGGCGTCCCACGATGCGGGACTGAGAGGAGCGAGCCGCGCTCAACCCGAATTACCTGATCCAGATCATGCTGGCGGAGGGACTTCTCTATTGAACCAAACATCCTCCGCTGAGAGGATGTTTTTTGTTTCCCTCGAATCCCCCTCTCCCTGTGGGAGAGGGCAGGGGTGAGGGAGAAATCTAACTATGCACCGCATCCTAATTTTCGCCAACGGCGAACTACCCGACCTCGAAAAAGCCCGCGCTCTCCTGCGCCCCGACGACTTCATCCTCTGCGCAGACGGCGGCACGCGTCACGCGCTTGCGCTGAACCTCGAGCCTAACCTTATCATCGGCGATATGGATTCCATTGACCGCGCCGAATGGAAAACACTTGAAGAAAAAAATATCCCCATCGAACTCTTCCCGCGCGACAAAAACGAAACCGACCTCGAACTCGCCCTCCACAAAGCCATCGAACTGAATCCCGAAGAGATCATCATCGTTACCGCATTAGGCGGTCGCATGGATCACACCCTAGCCAACATCGTTCTCGTCTCCGACCTTCGACTTTCGACCTTCAACCTTCAACTGGATGACGGCACCGAACACCTCCAATTTTGCCGCACCCAAGCCGAAGTCCGCGGAAGAAGCGGAGACATCGTCTCGTTGATTCCGTGGGGCAGTCCCGTTCACGGAGTCCAAACCGAAAACCTGAAATGGCAACTCAAGGACGAAACTTTATTTCCCGAAAAAACACGCGGCATCAGCAACGAAATGACCGCCGACACCGCCTCCATCAAAATCGAATCAGGCTTGCTCCTCATCATCCACCATCGCCAATCTCTAGTTTCCAATCCTCCAATTCTCAAAGGTTAACCTATGAAACATCTCCACTTTCTACTTTCCTCTTTCCTCTTTCTCCTCGCGTCATGCACTCCTCCATCCCCCGCCACCCTCACCATCATGACCCACGACTCCTTCGCCGTGAGCGAAGATGTAGTCAAAGCATTTGAAGACGCCAACAATGTGAAAATTATTTTCCTCCCCAGCGGCGACGCAGGCTCGATGCTCAACAAAGCCATCCTCACCAAAGACGCGCCGCTTGCCGACGTGATGTTTGGTGTGGACAACACCTTCCTCTCGCGCGCGCTCGATGAAGATATTTTTGAACCGTACGTCTCGCCTGAATTGCAAAACGTCACCGACGAATTCAAACTCGACTCCTCGAACCGCGCCACTCCTGTGGATTATGGCGATGTCTGCATAAATTACGACAAAAAATATTTTGCCGAAAATAATTTGGCAGTGCCGCAAAGCCTCGAAGAGTTGACTAAGCCCGAATACAACGGTTTGCTCGTTGTTGAAAATCCCGCCACCTCGTCAACGGGACTCGCCTTCCTGCTTGCCACCGTTGCCCACTACGGCGACTCGTTCACCGACTATTGGCAGGCGCTGAAAGATAACGGCGTGGTTGTCGTGGACGGTTGGGAGACCGCCTACTACACCAACTTCAGCGGCTCCTCTGGCAAGGGACCGCAACCGATGGTCGTTTCGTACGCCTCCTCGCCCGCCGCGGAAGTGGTCTATGCCGAGACTCCACTGGACGATGCCCCCACCGCCTCCGTGGTCGGACCAGACACCTGCTTCCGCCAGATCGAATTTGTCGGCATCCTCACAGGGACGAAGAACCGCGATCTCGCCGAAAAATTTGTAGACTTCATGTTGAGCCAACAATTTCAAGAAGACATGCCGCTTCAAATGTTCGTCTATCCCGTGAATCCAAATGCAGTTCTTCCCGAAGCGTTCCTCAAGTATGCGCAACAACCGACACAACCCGCCACGCTATCTCCCGCCGGTATCGCCGCCAACCGCGACGCATGGATTCAAGCGTGGACGAATGTGGTGTTGAAATAATATGTACGCACGTAGACAAGTAGACACGTACACAAGTAAACAGGGCTTCCTTGTTTACCTGTATACGTGTTTCCGTGTATACCTGTCTACCTTACCCCTCTGGCTCCTCCCGCTCACTTTCCTCGCCCTCGCCTTCTTCTTTCCTCTCTCCAAAATCCTCGCACTCACATTCTCCCCTTCAACATTCACCCCCGAAAACCTACGCAACACGCAACACGTAGTACTCTTCACCTTCTACCAAGCAAGCCTCTCCACCCTCCTCACGCTCCTCCTTGGCGTCCCCTCCGCCATCCTCTTTGCCCGCTTCAACTTCCGCGGCAAGACTCTCCTTCGCGCTCTCACCGCCGTTCCCTTTCTCCTCCCAACTGTCGTAGTCGCCGCCTCCTTCAACTCCCTCCTCGGTTCGCGCGGACTACTCAACACAATTCTCCAATCCTCTAATTCTCTCTTTCATCCTTCATCCTTCCTCCTTCATCCTTTCATAGCCATCCTCCTCGCCCACCTCTTTTACAACACCACCATCGTCATCCGCATTGTCGGCGCCGCGCTCTCCAACCTCAACCCCAAACTTGACCAAGCCGCCCGCACCCTCGGCGCCGACTCGCTCCGCGTGTGGCTCAACGTGACTCTTCCCCTTCTTCGTCCCTCCATCCTCGCCGCCTCGCTCCTCGTCTTTCTCTTTGACTTCACATCCTTCGGCGTGATTCTCCTCCTGGGCAACTCGCGACTCTCCACCCTCGAAACGGAGATCTACTTCCAAGCCGTCAGACAATTCAACCTGCCCCTCGCCGCGCTCCTCTCCATCATCCAACTCCTCTGCACCCTCACCGTCTCCATCCTCTACTCCAAATACGCAATACGCAATACGCAATACAACCCACACCCCACACCTCCCCTCAAACCAAAATCCCTCAAACAAAAACTCTACGTCGTCCCCCTCTGCTCACTGCTCACTGTTTACTTTGCACTCCCTCTCGCCTCCCTCCCATTCCGTTCCCTCACCCGCCTCGAAGCGGACCGTGGTCAACGCGGCGAAGTCCAATACGGATTCACCACCGACTATTACAAAGAACTTTTCATCAACCGTCGCGGCTCCGTATTTTATGTTCCCCCGTTTCAAGCGATCCTCAATTCCCTCACGTATGCCCTTGCGACAACAATTCTCTCAATTCTCCTAGGTTTCCCTGCCGCATTCGCACTCGCGCATCCCACGCGCCTGGAAAAGATTCTCGATCCCCTCATCATGCTCCCTCTTGGATCATCCGCCGTGATGCTCGGGCTGGGATTCATCATCACGTACGGCAGATGGCTTGCCTCGCCGTGGCTTGTCCCGTTCGCGCACACACTTGTCGCG
>WBZL01001925.1_pt1 | contig 20761 bp, 10 predicted proteins | sample 5204291 | NCBI WGS metagenome assembly WBZL01 (sample SAMN12344345, study PRJNA552823) | activated sludge metagenome | biome: Activated sludge suspended growth; feature: Nitrification reactor; material: Wastewater; isolation source: activated sludge from nitrification reactor of wastewater...
AGACGTATCACCATTCGGCGAACGTGTTTTTACAAAAACAGAGACGTATCACCATTCGGCGAACGTGTTTTTACAAAAACAGAGACGTATCACCATTCGGCGAACATGTTTTTACAAAAATAGAGACGTATCACCATTCGGCGAACATGTTTTTACAAAAACAGAGACGTATCACCATTCGGCGAACATGTTTTTACAAAAACAGAGACGTATCACCATTCGGCGAACATGTTTTTACAAAAATAGAGACGTATCACCATTCGGCGAACATGTTTTCACAAAAACAGAGACGCATCACCATTCGGCGAACGTGTTTTTGTGAAAATCGAGCCGAATGACCATTCGGCGTCTATCTTTGCCGTTTTGAAGAGAAAAAAATGGATGGGACGGCCTGGTCTGCGGTCAAACGGACGGGAAGAATGCAAATGAGGCACGCTAAATATTTAGCAGGACATTCCGTGGCATTCTGCGGGACTTTTTCAAACCAATAGCTCCCACAGATGTCTTCCGCGACCTGTTTGAATTTCAGCACAGGAAGCCGGACGATGGCCTGGCTTGCGCCAGGGTCAGGGGGACTCAATATAAAATTGTGGGGTTAGGTTTTTTATCGGTATGGTTTTCCTGTTCATCACCCCCCTGTAGGAAAGGGTGTGCCCGCACCACTTCATGCTGAAGTTGTGCCCCGCCGTGCCCGGTCTGTTGAGCCGGGCACAGCGGCGCTCCCTGTTCCGTGGACGTATTTTAGTGGGGAAGTGGCGGGAGGTTCAAGAGGACTTTAGGGGGAGGAATTCGAACGTAGAACGTAGAGCGTTGCATGGAAAACCTAGAACGGGGAACGGATAGCAAAAGGAAAGAAGCAGTTCTAATTTTTTTTGAGTATCTTTGTTCGTTGTAATAAAAATGGCGTTCGTCGCTTGTATTCAGCCTCTCGAATGAAATGAACGAACGCCCTGGCAAAAGTTACTCATCAAAAAGGAACTCTCCAATACTCTTTTCATCCACCTCGCGCTGGTGGATTTCCTGAAGACCCTCTACGCCATCAAACCAGTTGAGAAGGGTCGCGCGCTCCAGGCGGGAAGGTTTTTCGGAGAGTAGGGTCTGGTAAGAGGAATAAGGCCAAAGACGGAAGTCGTCAATTAAGCCGTGATTTTGCGGATTGCGATGGATATAGGCGGTGAGATTGGTAAAGTAAGCATCCGAAGAAACGATTTTTCGGTGAACTGGTTTTTCGAACAAACTTCCTGTACGGTTGAAGGAATTGTTTACTGCTTTCGCGTAAGTTCCGCACCAGGTTGCAAACTGCTGGCCGAGCATCGCATTTAAGGAACGAGGTCGCCGCTTGGAAGGGAACAAGGTCGTCTCTGAGATAGACTGAAATTTCTTCGGCAGGTCACTCAAATCCCGTATCCGAATCAAGAAATGAAAATGATTGGGCAGAAGGCAGTATGCAAAAGTTTCAGCAATTTGGTAAAGATTGAAGGCGTAAAGTTCCAGAAAATACCGATAATTGCGTTCCTGGCGAAAGACAGTCTCGCCATTATTCCCGCGATTATAAACATGATAGTACAGGCCAGGAAGAAAAGGAGGTTGGTGGTTTTGCATGGCTTTTTAGAACGAGGGCATTTATGGGATTAAGTTTTCAGCATTTTACTTCAATTACGAACCCCTTTCCCGGTTGTTTGATGGGTGAATTTTCGGAACGGCGTTCGTAGGACGATCTCCCGCATAGGATTGACTTCTATTGGCCCCCGTAGCCTCTCAAAAACGCCTCACCGGACGAACGCCGTTCCTGGAGCCACGCGCCTCGAGAAAACGCGCCCATGCAAACAGGGACGCGTGTTATAGGAACGGCGTTGCTTCTAGATGCGCTTTCATTTGAGCAAATATGCTTTCCGAGACATAGGTTGGATGGGTTTTTGACGGAGCAACGCCGTTCCGTTACAAGTATGGTTGAACCTCCACGCTTGAACCATGCTAAATCCAAAAACTATTCTACGCGCCAGGTTCTACGCACTCCGTTTCCCCCTCCCGCCTCAATCTCCCTGCCGATGTTTTTTTTGTAAACCTTAAAGGATAAAATTACAGGGGCGTCCATTCATCATATGTTTTGCCAGATGGATAAGCGATTTCTTCGTTCTGCGTTCTACCTTCTACGTTTTACGTTTCCCCCGCTCCAACGTCTCCACCCTCACCCGAATCTCAAACTTCTGCGCCCTCCCCAAACATCGCCGATACAGGTCCAACGCGCGCCCCGCATCCTCCTCGCGCCCATCCGTGCGCCAGAGCTCGAAATAAATCTGCGCGCGGGTCTCCTCGGCGGGCAGATCATCGAGGGCGGCCAGCATAGTCTCCAACTGTTGGCGAGCAGTGGCAGGATCGGGGCGGGCGAGCCAACGAGCGAGCAACAGCCGTCCACGGGTCTGCGTATCCTTGCGGTTGAGTTCGTCCGAAAGGCGCACCCCCTCCTCGATCAGCGTTTTCGCTTCATCGTCTTCCCCCAGCGCCAACAGCAATTCCGCCTTCCCCAACAGCGGCTCCGGCAAGTTAAACCGATTGCCCGCCTCTCGAAACAACCCAATGGACGCATCAAAACACTGCCGCGCCCTGTCCGTCTGCTGGAGATGCATATACACCATCCCCAGGTTTTCCTTCCAAATGCCCAACGTCACTTTATTCCCCGCGCGTGTGTCCATTTCCGCCGCCTCCTCAAAACACGCCCGCGCCTGCTCAAATTGGCCCAAAATCAAGTGCGCCGCGCCAATATTCCCCAAATGGCGCGACACCCCCGCCTGATTGCCCAATTCCCGATCCAATTCCAACGCCCGCCCCAGCCCTTCCAGCGCCTCCGGGTATTTTTCCAGATTTAAATACACCAACCCCAATCCGCCGAACGCGCGGGTCATCCCCCGCTTATTCCCCAGCGTTTGTTCGATTTGCAACGAGCGTTGATAATACGTCCGCGTCTTTTCAAAATCCCGCCTCCGCCAATGGACCCCACCCAGGCGAATCAGCGCAAAAGATGTTTGAAACAGATCGCCCATCTGCTCAAACAGAGTAATTGCCTCCTCCAACGCCGTTTCCGCTTCGGCATATTGCCCGGTTGTTTGCAACGCCCACCCGTAAATCGAAAGCGCACGGGCGCGACTGGGGAAATGTTGCCCCGCAAGGGATAGCGCGGTCTGAATATTTTCTAACGCGGCGAGATGATTCCCCAACCCCACGCGGAACCACGCCAGCGAACTCTCTAACTGACTTTGAAGTGGCGCGGGAGCCGCGGGCAGGGCCGACACCGCGGCGCGGGCCTTATCGACCGCGTTTTCCCCCTCGGCAAGGTTCCCCGTCAACATAAAAAACTGCACCAACCCCTCCAACCCCATGTCGAGCAATTGCACCTCCGCCCCCGCGACCGCCCAGGCCCACGCGTGGCGCACATTGTCCAACTCCTGGCGCATCGCCGACAACGTCTCCTGCGGGGATGGCCCATTCAGGCCGGGGGCTTGTTGGGCCAGGGTGGTGAGATAAAAGTTCGCATGGCGGGCAAAAATGACCGGCGCGTGGCCCATCTCCCCTAGTTTTTCGGCGGCAAACTGGCGGACGAGTTCATGCAGATCGTATCGGTGTTCAGTACGGCGCAGGAGAGATTTTTCGACAAGCTGAGCCAGGTCGAGGACGCCCGCTTGGGTGACCGACAGCGCGGCGGCGACGGTGAACCCGCCCCGGAACACCGACAGGGCGGCGAGCACCGCGCGGGGTTCCGGCGCGAGTTGTTCCCACGTCGAAGTGAAAATCGCGCGCAGGCTCCGTTGTCGGGCAGGCGCGTCCCGATAGGGGTTGGTGAGAAAATCCAGGCTTTGGGTAATGCGTTCGGCGATTTCTTGGGTGGAATACGCGCGCATCCACGCGGCGGCCATTTCGAGGGCCAGGGGCAAGCCATCGGTCAGGCGGCAGATCGCCAGGATGGATTCCGCGTGGGCCGGGGGATCGAATGACGGGCGGTATCGGCGGGCGGTTTGGATGAACAGTTGCGGGGCGGGGCGTTCGAGCGGGGCGTCAGTTTCACGCGGGTCGGGAAGATAAGACAGCCCTTCGAGCGGATAAAGCCACTCCCCCTGAATGGCAAGCGGGTCGCGGGAGGTCACCAACAGCGTGGTCTCCGGCGCGGCGGCGAGAAGTTCACTCAGCATGGGCGCGGCATCGGGCAGGAGATGTTCAAAATTGTCGAGGAGAAGCAGGGAGGGGTGGCTTTGCAGATACTGGAAGAGTTCCCGGCGAGGCTCGGCGGTGGCGGAAAGCGTAAGGCCCAGGTTTTGCGCCAGCGTGGCGAGGAGCAAATCCCCCTGTTCGAGTTGGGTGAGCGGCACGAAGTACAACCCGTCCGTGAACCGATGAGGCTGGGCCGACAGGCGGCGCGCGGTTTCGGTCGCGAGGCGCGTTTTCCCCATTCCGCCCGACCCGATCAGCGTCACAAGACGGCAAGCAGGGTCGGACAGCATGGAAGTAAGCGCGTCCAGTTCGGCTTTGCGTCCGATGAGGGGGGTGAGCGGCGCGGGGAAGTTCCGCAGGGTCGGGCGGGGGGGAATGGATGCGGTTTGAGCGTTTTCGGGGTAAGGCGCTTCGGTTTGAATGCGGGCGAGCAGGGCGGTGGTAGCGGGGGCGGGTTCTACGCCCAGGTCGCGGAGCAGGGTCGTGCGGAGAGTCTGGTATTGGGCAAGGGCTTGTGTGCGGTTGCCTTTTTGCAGGTGGGCGCGCATGATCTGGCGGTGGGTTTCTTCGTGCCAGGGGGCCAGGGCCAGCAGACGCGGTGCGGTGGTCAGCAGGGCGTCGGGGTCGTTTTCCTGACGCGAAATCAGCCGGGTGAAGGCGTCGAGCGTTTGCTGGTGGAAAATTTCGCGCTGGATGCTCAACCATTCGTCGAAGGCGTAGGCGTCGGACAAGGCGAACCCTTTCAGCAGTTCGCCCCGGTAGAGAGCGGTCAATTCGGTCAGAGGGGGGCGCGGATCGGGCGCGGTTTGGCTCTCCTGCACGAGGGCGGTAAACCGGGCGGTGTCCGTGGTCAGCGCGGCGGCGTGCAGGGTGATGGTCGGGCGGGTTTGGGTGATCAGGCGGGCGGGCAGGTCGGGGTCGGCGTCCGACAGCGTTTGGCGGAGCCGGTACACCGCTTGGCGCAGGTTGCGGAGCGCGGTCTCGTCGGGATAATCGGGCCAGAGCAGGGCGGCGAGGGTTTCGCGGCGGTGGGGTTTGTCCGGTTCGAGGGCGAGGTAGGCGAGGAGCGCGCGGATTTTATCGGTGGCAAAAGCGAGGGGCTGGGCGTTGACCAGGGCTTCAAACGGCCCGAAGAGGGTGAGCGCGAGGCGCGGGGCAGACATGAGGCTATTGTACCCGGTAGAAACAGCGGTGAAGGACGCGGGCGGGCTACCGATTCGGTACGGACGGGCGATCTATCTCCAACTTTTCCGCGATCTCCTCCACGTGTTCCCATTCGTGCAGGGCGAGGGCGCGCGCTTGCCAGTACACCGACTCCTTCCGTTGTTTGCCTGCTTGCTGGACCACGCGTGCCCACTTTTTCTCGTTCAGCCCGGTGAGCACGGGCAACAGCACCGCGCGGCGGAGTTTGAAGTAGGCGAGTAAATCGGGGAAGGGTTGGCGCTCGAAGGGGAACAGCTTTCCGAAATCGCGTTCCGGGTGAACGGGAAAAAGGACGGGTTCATGGGTGAGCAGGGCCAGGGTGATCGTTTCAAAGGCGCGGGCTTCGCAGTGGATGAGATGGGCCAGAATTTGATGGAAGGATCGTTCGTCCGGGGCCATAGGGTGGTAAAGAGCCTCGCCCATGCCCTGGCTGAGTCTTTCCACCTGCACAGGGACCTCTCCAAGCAAAAGCAGTATGTGCTGAATATTTTCCGGTGTGGGTTCAGTGGAAATGGGTTTTTTCATGCTGAAATTATAAACTAGCGCGCAAGTCCTATGCCTTTCTCCCGCAAAACGCTCACGGATCACGCCGTGGCGGGTTCTTGCTACGTTTTTGTGACGGGGATTTTGTAAGATGGGGAACATCCATGTCCGAGAGAAGTTTTTCTTCCACCACTTATCAATCCTATCTCATCCGCTTGTGGCGTTCCGCGGAAGACGCACCCTGGCGGGCCACGGCGCGCCACGTCTTGACCGGGGAAGAATGGCATTTTGAAGACATGGAGCGCTTGTTTTTGTTTTTGCACGAGCAGACATCCGGCTCAGACGAGACGGAATCAACCCTGAGGCGTTTTGAGTCACGCTAATGGAGGCACAACCGTGCTCCAAAACCCTGCATGCCTCACACCCAACAACCCGATTTGGAGGTCGCTATGAAACCCAAACAACTTTTCCTGTGGATTGGCCTGGCGCTGATCGCGTTCACCTTTCTGACCGCCGCCGCGCCACCCCCGATCCATCACCCACCCCTCCCGTTCACCCTGCCCGGTGGGGGCGCACCCACGCACGACTACGGCGACGCGCCCGACAGCGCGAATTCCGCGGGGGCCGCGTTCGAGGCCTATGCCGGGGTCCCCGGACAATTTCCAACCACCCTGGACGCCAACGGCCCCTGGCACGATAACACCACCCTCGCGTTTTACCTCGGCACGGGCGTCAGCGGCGAAGAATTGCCCGACGTCGGCATTGACACGGACCCGGATGGCAACAACCTCATCATCACGGGCACCCTGGGCCTTGCCGCTAACAATGACGGCGCAGACAATGGCCTGGAACTTCCCCGCCAACTGCCCCATTGCCAGGAAATGACCGTGCGCTTCACCGTCACCGTTCCGGCCACCTTCCCGACCAGCGTTGTCGCCTACGCCAATCTGTGGGCGGACTGGAATCGGAGCGGGGCTTGGGGCGGGGTCGCCGGAACCTGTCCGGGGTCAGCCGCGGTCGTCTCGGAGTGGGCGATGCAGAATATGTCGCTCACCCTGCCCGGGCCGGGGACGTATTCCTTCGTCAGCCCGGTTTTCACCGTCTGGAATCCCGATCCCGATCAACCCCTGTGGATGCGGTTATCCGTCGCCGAACAAACCGCCCCCTCCGATAGTGGCACCGGCCCCGCGGCAGGATACACCTTCGGCGAGACCGAAGACTATCGCTGGACCGAACAACACGCCGTTTTTCTCCCCCTCGTGGTGGGTGGCGGTGGCGGAACCCCTCCTCCCCCCGACGATGACGACACCCACGTGGACGAAAGCATCCCCACCGAAGTGCAATTCGGCTGGCCGCAACTCCCCACCGATGACAGCAGTGTGGTGCTCGATATCGACAATCTTCTGCTTTCGTTTGCGAATAACAGCGACAGTGATAAACAAGTCGAGTACCTGCTCACGATCTTTTCCGGGGGCGAACAAACCGAACACCGGGGCGAGCCCATGACCGTCCTCGCCGGGGAAGTCGTAACCGATCCGATTCTCATTGGGTTACTTCTCCCCGCCGTGCAGAAAGTCCGGGAAGCCGCCCGCGTGATGGGCGAAGTGATTGTCACGGATTTGGCGACAGGACAATTCTACAAAATAGAAATCCCCTTCCTCGCCTTCCACCCCGAAGAAACTGATCCCGAAGGCAAACTCGTGGTGTACAACGAACTCGGTCTGGCCCGGCAGACGAGCGCGCTCCAGTTCGATCACAACGCCGCCATCGGCCCCATGCTCCAAGCGATTATCCCCTCTGGCGAAGACCCCACCCTGTTGGCGGACCTGGTGATGTATGAAGTCGGCGACCCGGTGATTATCGAAGAGTCCGAAGACCCCGGCACCAGCGATGACTTCCCCACCCCCGGCGCGGGCCTCGGCGATGGGAGTCTGAACCTCGTACAATTGCCCGAAACCGATGTGCCAACGTTCACCTTCACCTTCTGTTTGGAGTGGTACGTCGCCCCTATCGATAACGGCTTCGGCGAGGATTACGGCACCTCAGACAGCGGTTGGCGGGCGCGCGGTGCGAAAATGTCCCTCTGGCAGAGCGGCGTGAAAATATTCGATGGGTATTTGAACCGATATGGATGTACCTATGTGAACACTACTTCCAATGCTGGGGTGTATGCGTCCTGGAAAGGCGAAGCGCGCCTGGAAAGTGGGGGGGGCTACATCACCGTGCGTCACCTTTCGTCCGCGGCAAATGACGCCTCGGACCTCGTGAACTATGCTGTGTGGATTGATAACGTATTTCCCAATTACGTGTACCGCCCGGAAATGTGGAACTTCGACTCGATGGGAATGCTGGCGTACTCCGTCCAGGAACGGTTCAACGGCGGCGTGAACGGCGTCACGTATTATCTGAAAAAAGCCGGATGTGGGGATGATCCCGACAAAGGCTCCTGCGCCACGAGCATGTACGGGCAACCCGGCATTTTTATGAGTTCCAGTCAATACCGGCGCAAGTTCATCCTGGCGCACGAATACGGGCACCGTTTGTTGGCTTCCGTAGCCGATTACAAAAACGACTGCTCCTACAATGGTTCCGGGCACGGGATGAAAGGCCTCGAATATGGTTCGTGCGCCTCGATGGAGGGCTGGGGACACTTCGTGGCGGTGGATATCTGGAACTATCATCCGCACGACGATGTCAGCGAACTGAACCCGGACGGGATCATCGTTTATTGGGACGGGAGCAACACGGTCTATCACGCGGAAATCGGCGATGATCAACCATACTGCCATCTGCAATATCCCGGCGGCCTGATCTTTGTCTGCGATTACTACGGTTACGAACTGGACTGGATGCGGATGTGGTGGGATTACCACACCAATCCGGGGAACCGGCCCTCCCACGCGGAACTGTTTGAGTTGGTAGATGATACCGTGTGGGCAAACCAGGGCTTTGAAGCGGCCCAGGCCATCAAAGATGCGCTGGGCGGGAATTCCGGGCGCTGGAACAATTATGTCTGTTGGAATGGTGTGGCGGGAACTTTTTACGGATGTGAGTGATGGAAAAAGGCCGGGCAGTTCAACTGCCCGGCCTTTTTGGGTTTTGAGATGAAACCTCCCGAAAAAAAAGGTGAAAGGGAGATGTACATCCCCCTTTCACCCTTTTTTCGGGTTCGTATCTTTAAACAGGCTGAGTCGTTATGTTGTCCGAGCTTTTTTCGGCGCGCACCATTTGAATGGAATATTTGAATGGCTCATTCGGGCGGACACAAAATTCAAACCCCAACCCAACCGTTAACCCTAACATGGCCGGGACGCGACTCACCTCGTTCGCGGCGATATCGGAATGGACGATCAGGGTTTCGCCCGTCAGCGGGTTCACGACCGCCGGTTGGTCGGGGAGAAAATCCAGGGCGGCGCGTCCGTGTTGGAGCAGGGCGGCGTAGTCCAGGGCGAGTTCACTGGTCGTTTTGATTTGTATCTGCCGGGGTTGCTCCCCCCTGTTGGTAAAGGTATAGGCCACAGACAAAGAATTTTTTTCTATGGAGAATTTTTTCCGCAACGTCAAGGTTGAATCAAGTTTTTTGGTAAATCGAATCGCCTCGCGAGACCCTTCCACTTCCATCTTTTCACGACGATTAAAAACAGGGGAATAATCCAACCAGATTTCGTCACAAAAAGCCCCTTGTTGGGCGGTCAGATACGGCGTTTCTCCTGTGTGTTGACTATTTTGCACGGCGAGCGTGACCGGGTGGGGGTAATTTTCCCAGACCCACGCGGGGAGGTATTTCCCCATGCGCGTGGGGGGGCGTTCTGTGCGAGATTTGGGGCGAGGCGTGGTCGTGGGAAGCCAAAAATTCGGGTGGAGACGCGTCTCGGGCGGGATGGAATCCCCTTCATATTTGCCGGGGACGACCGTGGAGGGGTTGCCGATCAACAGTTGTCCGTTTTGTAAGTTAATCCAATATAACAAGCGTCCCCCAATGGGGCTGGTGATCAACAGGTTCGGTTCGTCGAGATGAAGCCATTCTTCCACCCCATCGTGGTTGATTTCGTCGATGACGGTGAATTGAATAGGGTCTGTGCCCTCTTTGAACAGATCGGCGAGGGACAAGGCGGCATCCATGACGCGGGCGGCGTTAGCTCCCACCCAGCCGCGGTACGTCTCACCCCCAATGCCCACGCACCCAAATTCATACTGGTGGGTGAGGTAATTGTGCAAGCCGAGTTGGTAGATTTTGCGAGAGGCGTCTCGCTTGAGAGTCTTTTCTGCCCTTTGAAGAGGTTTGCGAAGGTCGGTGTAAAACGTGCGGAATTGTTTTAGTTTGGGGGAACGGGTGTTGAAATCAAACCAATCGGTGTACCCGTCTTCGTGGTAGGGTAACCCGGATTGGGCCAGGGAGGCGTTCATCCACGCGGCGGCCCCGTCTCGGATGGGGGAGAGGTCTTCTGAGGGAGTAGGAATGTCGGAGAATAGGAGAGGGGTGATGTTTTCGTGCGTGGTCAGCGTTTTGAGCAGGACGCCGAGGTGTTCCCACGTTTCGCGGGGATCAACGCCGTGGGTGTAGCCCCACAGCCCCATCGCTTCGGCGTCTTCGGCGTAGGCGAGGTAGGCGTCCGCGGGGGCATCGCTCGGTTTGAGGAAAGGCAGGAGATAATCTTCCAGCGGGCGTGTGTCCCCAAACCAGGCGGCGAAGTTGAAGAGGTGTTTTAACTTTTCGTCGTCACGGACCACGGCGAGGGAATGCTCCCCCTGTTGGGTGCGGTAGAGGACTGGCTGGGTTCCGCCACTTTGTTCGAGAATGTGATCCTCGATGGTGATGGTTTTGTATCCGGCTCCGACGATGATCGGCACCAGCGATTGACGCCAACAGCGTTCGGGGTTCCAAAACGCCGTGGGGGTGACGCCGAAGGTGTCTTCGATCACTTGTTTGTGCAGTTCGATCTGGCGGACGTTGTCCCAATCGTCGGTGGCGTAGGGCACATTTTGGGCGAAAGTACTGCCGACGATTTCAAATTGTTTCGCTTTTAGCCCATCCCGGATGAGGTGAAGGGGTTCGGGGTCGAGCCATTTGAGGGCGGTGATCAGCGTGCCGGAGATGTGGATGTTCGCTTTGAGCGAGGGGTTGGCGCGCAGGGTTTGTAACAGCCCGCGATAACAAACTTGGCTGGAGAGGGATGAAAATTCAGTCAGATGTTGGTTGAAATGGAAGAGGAGAGGGAGAAAGAGCATAAGAATTCTTGGGAATTGGGAGGAAATGATTAAACAGTAAAATAAGTTTTTGCAAGTTTGCTCACGCAAAAGACTTTCTTTACAAAGCACTCAGAGGCATTCTACAGGAGTAACTGCTCAGGCTGAGAGAGAAAACTCCCGGATAACCTTTCCCCTGGCTGAGTACCCACAGGATTGGAAATGGCAACGGTCTGGATAATAGCACGGTTTGAAAAAAAAATCAGCCCCCGGAAATTCTTCCGGGGGCTGATTGAAGGGTCTGCCGTGCAGGGACCTGAGCACTCGTGCCGTTTATTTTTTTGCGGACGGGGTGTCAAGGTCAGTGGGAGCGGTGGATTGTTGGAGACTCTGGCGAATCTGGGTGCGGAGACTGTCCACGGCGGGGTCACGCGGGGTGGTTTGTGCCTCGTTGCTCATCGCGCCTAGTTTGTCGGAGAGGAGCATTGCGAGCAAGGCTTCGATCAAACTGTTGCTTCCCATGCTTCCATTTTCGCCGCCGCCACTGCCCACGACGATGCGGGGGACGACATCGACTTTGGCTTTTTCAATGGCTTCCGCAAACCGATTGAGCACCTGTTGGGTGACCTGGAATTGTGGGCCGCCATACGCACGCACCTGTTCTTCCGTGGCGATAGCCTGGGCGATACCGATGCGGGCGGTGCGTTCGGCTTCCGCTTCCGCGAGGGCGCGGATCTGGGAGGCCTGTTGCAGGGCACGGTTGTAATCGGCTTTACCCTGGTTGGTTAACACGGTAATGCTCAATTCCGATTCGGTGATCTTTTGCTGTTGTTCGGCACGGGCCTGCGCCTCGCGGAGTTCGCGCTCTTTGACGGCGGCTTTTTCCTGGCGTCCGTAGGTTTCAACCTGCTCTTCGGCGACCTGGCGCTGGCGGAGCTGGGTCAAAATGGTTTCGATCTGCATGTCACCCGCGGGGGATTTGGGGGTGCCGATGAGGACTTCTTCCAGTTCCAGGTTGTAATGGTTGAACTTCTCACGCATCTCGGTGTTGGCGATATGCTGAATATTGCTTCGTTCCTGAAGCAGTTGGATCAACGTGCGGATTTGCCCGATGTTTTTGAAATAGGCGGAGACCATCGGGTCGAGCGTTTGTTCGACAAGTTTTTTGATGTCGCCAAAACGTTGGATGACCAACGGGGCTTTTTGATAGTCAATGTGAATAACGACCGAGAGCGGCAGAGACGGCTCGAAGGCGTCTTTGGTGATCAGGGTGACTTCGCTCAGGTTTTCGTCCAATTTATGGGAGCCGGTTTCACTGCGAATCCATTTGAGGATGATGTTGGTGGTGGGAACAGCGACCACTTTCCCGGCGTAGGTGTTGAAGGCGTATTTGCCGGGCATAAGTGGGGTGCTCCACACGCCGCGATTGCCGCGTTCGACCAATTCGCCGTGCCGATACTCTTTGCCGGAGAGGTCCGCGCCCGTTTCGCCGGTGTAGGAAACGACCACGCCCACGTATCCGACTTCGATGATGGTTTTGGGAATCATCTCGACGGTGGCAAACAGACGGTTGATGTAGTAAGTCCCTTCGACGAGGACCTGTAACTGGCGTCCACGCATCCCACCGGAGAGCAGAAACCGGTCGGGGTCCTGAAAACTGTTGTGGTACGTGGCCGGATCGTCGGGGTCGTCCCCTTTGAGGGCGGCGATGATTTCGCCCTGGGGCAGGGAAGGCCCATCGTGGACGGTGACAATGCCGACGAAATCATCGGTATCTTTGATCACCACGCCGCGGAACCCTTTGCGCTCGTTGATGACTTCGGCCATTTTCTGGATAGTTTCAGCTTCTTCCCGACTCATGGGGAGGGAATACACCCGCTCTTCCGTCATGATGACAAACTGCACGAGGTTGATTGCGTAAGTCCCTTCCCGCAGTATGAGCCGCTGAGGGCCGCGCTGTCCGCCATTTTGCAGGAATAGGCGCACATCCTGAAATTCGTTGGCTTTCTCGTTGGTGGCGAGGACTTGCGTGGGATCGAGGGGCCTTCCATCGCGGGCAAACACGTACCCCAGTTTCCCTTGAGGAATGGTGACGAGCGGGGCCATGTGAACCTTATATTGAAATGGCATCAACAGATGAATACCACCGCGCAAGACCTCAGGCTGGAAGCCAGCTTCGCCATTTAAGGCGATCAGGCCGCTTTTGACCGAGCCTTTACCACTCCAGCGCTTTTCGACCAGGCCGATGCGGTTGTTCGGGATGAACCGAACAAATTGGAAGACGGCCCATAATAAGATCAGGCCGATGACTCCCAGGATAAAGAGGGTGATCAGAATTTCCATTTTTTCTCCTAATTTGCAAAACGAGCAATTCCTAAGAGAGAATTCTCGTAGTATGATCTACGTGATTCTACCCCTAAAGTTGAATTAATTTTGTAACTACTCAGCCTAGAGTAGAAAGTTCCGAAAAAAAGAGATGAAAGGGGGAAGACCTTCCCCCTTTCATCTCTTTTTTTCGGAGATTCTCTGCATTACCCCTGAGCAGTTCCTTAATTTTTTATTCAATCGCGTGGGGTGATACATCCCACCTATCCAACCGATTGCGTATGTCGTATCGCGCAGGTCTGAGACAAAACGGAATACGCAATCCTTAATCTACAAGGAGATCGAAATGGAATATGTCAGCCTGGGCCGTACAGGCCTGAAAGTCAGCCGTCTTTGTTTGGGTACGATGAACTTTGGCCCATTCACCACGGAAGAAGATAGTTTTGCGATCATGGACCAAGCTCTTGAACTGGGGATTCAATTCTTTGATACCGCCAACGTCTATGGTTGGAAAATGGGCGAAGGCGTTACCGAAAACATCATTGGACGCTGGTTCGCACAGGGCGGTGGACGTCGCGAGAAAGTGGTACTGGCGACAAAAGTGTTTGGCCGCATGGGCGAAGGCCCGAACGACCGCCGTTTGTCCGCATTTCACATCCGCCAGGCGGTGGAGGGTAGTCTCCGCCGGATGCAAACGGAGTACATTGACCTGTACCAGTTCCACCACATTGACCGCGAAACCCCCTGGGAAGAAATCTGGCAGGCGCTGGAAGTGTTGGTGCAACAGGGCAAGGTGTTGTATGCGGGGAGCAGTAACTTTGCCGGGTGGCAGATCGCACAGGCGCAAGGGGAAGCGAAGGCGCGGCACTTTATGGGGTTGGTGTCTGAGCAAAGTCTCTATAATTTGAAAGATCGGATGATCGAGTTGGAAGTGGTTCCGGCGTGCCGCGCCTTCGGGTTGGGCATCATCCCCTGGAGTCCGCTGGCGGGTGGGTTGTTGGGCGGGGTGCTGAAGAAAACCGAAGGCGGCCGCCGCGCGCGGGAGGATCGCCAGAAGGACATCGAAAAATATCGTCCCCAGTTGGAACAATACGAAGCCTTCTGCGCCGAACTGGGCGAGCAACCCGCCGACGTAGCCCTCGCGTGGATGTTGCACAACCAGGCCATCACCAGCCCGATCATTGGCCCGCGGGAGATGGATCAATTGACCGGTGCGCTCCATGCGCTGGAGATTAAGCTGGATGCCGACGCGTTAAAGCGGCTCGATGAAATCTGGCCCGGTCCGGGTGGCGAAGCTCCTGAAGCGTATGCCTGGTAGGCGGTCGCGTTTACACCTGTCACCTTTCTGGTTCTGCCGTTTTTGGAGGGAATTCAAGTTCCCATCCCGTTAATCCTGGTGGACCCAACTTTCTATATAAAGCAGGCGTTTGGTTTCAGACGCCTGCTTTTGTCTGGTTTTTCGTAACTATTCAGCCTAGAGTAGAAAGTTCCGAAAAAAGGGATGCGTGGGGGAAGGCCTTCCCCCACGCATCCCTTTTTTCGGGGATTCTCAACCTGATCTCTGAGTAGTTACAGTTTTTCTGGCTTTTGTGATTCGGCGCTCAGGGAGCCAAAAGAGGCTTGGCGGACAGCTCGTTTAATGTGCAACGATATTTATCGAGACAAGGCGTTATTTTTGTGTTTCAATTCATAGCAGGATAACCCGAATGCGGATGAGTACTCACTTTTCTCCCGTAAGATGGAGGTAAACATGCAAAAAAGGTTTTATAGATTTTTCTATCCTTCTTTGTTTGAAGGAATTGATGCGACTCGGTCAGCGCAATTGTTAAACTTTGTTTTTCGGTTGACATTGTGGGTGACATCGATTTCCGTCGTGATAAATTTGTTAATCGGTGCCACCATTGAACGGATTATTCCAAATTTGTTCATCTTCATGGGAATCCTTTTGTTAGACAGGATACTTAAGCAAGGTAAGTATCGATTAGCAGGGTCATTATATTTAGTGTTCACCTTCGCGATTATCTTCTTGTTGGTCGTGTTTTCTGGGGGGATCGAGTCTCCCGTGTTCAGCATGACGATTGTGGTTGGGTTTTTTGCGGGGGTTTTGCTCGGCGGAAGAGCAGGCCTGACTTTTATTGTGACATCTTTGCTTTTGGGTGGGGGATTGGTGGTCTTGAATTATTTTAATCAGTTGCCTGTTTATATTACTTATCACCCCATCGATTTTTGGATTGTGTATTTTGTTGTTTATATTTCGAATTCAGCTTTGTTGTTTGTGGTGATGAAACATTTACGGGATGTCCTGGGCCAGGCTCAAGCCGAGATCAGCGAACGCCGCCAGGCAGAAGCCTCGTTCCAAAAATTAGAGCGACGATACAAAGCTATCTTTGAACACACCAACGATGCCGTGATTTTAATGGACTTTGACTCGACCATCCTGGATATCAACCAACGCGGCATCGAGATGTTTGGCTATGAAAAAGCGGACATGGTGGGACGAAGTGGCCTAGATTTTATCGTTCCCGAAGAACGAGAGGCCGGGCGGGAAAAACTGAAAGATGTCATCCAGGGCCAAACGCTTCCCCTGTACGAAAGAAAAATAGTGCATCAAAATGGTCGTCATTTTTCGGTTGAAATTAACCTATCGTTGGTTTTTGACGAGAATGGCACAGCAACGCAGACCCAAAGCGTTATCCGAGATATTTCCGAGCGCAAAAACTCGGAGGCCAAACTTCAAGAAATTGAACATCGTTATCGCACTCTATTCGAGGGCAGTAATGACGGGATTTTCATTATGGGGCTGGATGGCGTGATCGAGGAAGTTAATCAACAGGCCGCAAAATTACTCGGTTACCAGCCAGAGGAAATGATAGGGAAGAACGCAAGTTTTTTTGTTGTCCCGGAGCAAAAAGGCAATGTGCAAGCTCAAATTGACACCCTTCTGGAACATGGCCGGATCCCGATTTATGAACGCCTTTCGCGGAAAAAAGATGGCACCTTAATCACTTTTGAAATCAACGCCGGGATTGTCTACGATCTGTTGGGCATCCCTAAAAATGTTCAAAGCATTGTGCGGGATATTTCGGATCGCAAAAAAAATGAAAAAGAAGCAAACTCGCTGATCCAACAACTCAAACATCAACGGGCGAAAATTCAAACCTCGCTGGAAGTTTCCAAAGCGGCCATCTCCATCTTGGACGCCCAGACTCTCATTCAACAAACCGTCGATTTAATAAAGACGCAATTTGAATATTATTATGTAGGCCTGTTTCTGGTAGATGACCCTCCGCAGTTTGCTGTTCTCCGCGCGGGGACAGGGGAAGCTGGACAAAAAATGCTGTCCACCCGACATAAACTTCCCATTGGAGAAGGGTCCATGATCGGGTGGTGTATCGCGCATAAAGAACCACGCATTGCGCTGGATGTGGGGTTGGACGCCATTCGGTTTGACAACCCCTGGTTGCCCAACACCCGTTCCGAAATGGCCCTGCCCTTAATCGCCCGCGATGAAGTCATTGGCGCACTCACCGTGCAAAGTGAGATCGAAGCCGCTTTTTCTGAAGAAGACATTGCCGTTTTACAAGTGATGACCGACCTGGTCGCCATTGCCATTGACAACGCCCGCCTCCATGCCCAGATCACGACATACGCCGAAGAACTGGAACAACGGGTGCGCGAAAGAACCGCACAACTTCAAACCACCAACCGGGAACTGGAAGCCTTTTCCTATTCCGTCTCCCACGATTTGCGGACGCCGCTCCGGGCGATCAACGGATATTCATCCATTTTGCTTGAAGATTTTTCCAACGAGTTTTCCCCGCAGGCGCGGGCGTTCCAAGAGAAGATTCGCGGGAATGCCATTCGTATGGGCGATTTGGTGGATGGATTACTCTCCTTCTCCCGCCTGGGCCGGAAAAAAATCCAAAAATCCGAAGTCGACCCCTCCATGTTGGTGCGGGAAATTTTAGAAGAGCTTGAATCTGAACTCAACGAACGAAAAATCGAGATCAAGCTTGGGGACCTCCCCCCGTGTGAGGCGGATCCACTTTTGCTCAAGCAGGTTTTTATCAACCTCATCAGCAATGCGATTAAGTTCACACGGGATAAAGACCTGGCCCGTATCGAAATTGGCACACAAGATGACGAGCGTGGCCTGGCTTATTTCGTCAAAGACAATGGCGCGGGGTTTGACATGCGGTATGTGGATCGCTTGTTTGGCGTGTTTCAACGCCTTCACCGTGACGAAGAATTCGAAGGCACTGGGGTGGGGTTGGCGATCATTCAGCGGATCATTCATCGGCACGGTGGCGAAGTGTGGGCGAATGCGAAAGTGGGGGTAGGGGCGACCTTTTTCTTCACCATAGGCGGTATGGCTATTGATGAATCGGGGATATTTTTTTAGAGACTGCCTGAAACCGTTCGTTTGAGACGTTTTGGGCGAGGTTGGTCTGGCAGTCTGCCGAAGGACGCGCCTTTTGAGGGGCGTTGAGCCGCAGGGATTTGGCAATCTTCCGCGAGCTATTTCGATCTATTGATTTTTTTTCTCTACCGGGATTAACGAGATGGGAACCTGAATTTTTAAACTCCAAAGGGGGAACCTATTCACACCCCTCAATCCGTTTAGTTCATCTTATCCCCAACGAGACAGGACGAATTTGAGCCGTCGCGAGAAATTGACAAGAAAAGTCAAATATTGTGCAGGGAAGTTTGATAAATTAACCCAAGTACCCTATTTGAAAACCAAGTTTTCCTGTAACTATTCGACCAGGAGATTAGCCCGAAAAAAAGGGTGAAAGGGGGGCGGTACCGCCCCCTTTCACCCTTTTTTTCGGGGAGTTTCTTCTCTAAGCCTGAGCAGTTACGTTTTCCTTATGGAGAGGTAAACATGCCCGATCACCCATTGATGACCCTGTTGAACTTTAATGAAGCCGACCTGCACACCAACCGTCAGGGCCGTCTTTCGGAAAAACAACACGCAAACCTGGCCAAAGATGAAAAGTGGCGCAAAGGATGTGCATCCATCGGGGGCGTGTTTTTAGTCCTTGTGGGCTTGCTTGGCATCCTCATCGCCTATGTCTTTGTTTCGGAGATGCGGTACGAAAGTCCGTATGGTTCGCTCATGTTTGGAGGTGCCTTTGGTTGTTTTTGGCCGTTGCTCTGGGGCGGCATTGGCGTTGCGAGTTTGCGCCGTGCGTTTGTCAACCTTCAGGTTACGGTCAAAAAAATCGAAGGTCCCATTAACATCGTCAAAGCCATTCGGGAAAGCTATGACTCCGCTTCGGGGACCACGAGCACGTATTCGGTGTACGAATTGTTTGTCGGAGGTCGTATGTTTGAAGTGAACGCGGGATTGGCCGGGGTGATGATGCCAGGGGATGAGTATGCCGTGTATTACGCAGACTTTCAAAAGGTCGAACAAGCCCAAGTCCTTTCCGCGGAATTGTTACGAAAAAACACCGGGCCATATACTCCTTCGCCGCAATCAATGGACGATCCCGAAGTGATTGAATTCCTGAAAAAAGGCCAAAAACTACAAGCTATCAAAGCCCACCGTACCATCCATCAAAGCACGTTAGAAGAAGCCCAGGCTATCGTCGAAGAAATGAGCGTACGCCTGGGATATTAAATCATCGTGCAACATAACTTGTCTGAAAGCTCGGGCGCTCCTCACCTGGCCCCCCAAATCGTTTTAGACGCTTACAAAGGAAGGAAACAATGAAAATTAAATATTTTCCCCAGTTTATTTTGCTCATGCTCACGGTAAATCTGCTGACTGCTCTCGCCGTAAAGGGGTGGGGTACCATAAAACCTGCCCAAGCCGCTTCGCCCGCCGTCCCACCCGCATTGACTGCCCCCGAAACCCTCCTCAACGCCGACGGCACGCTGAATCTCGATGGCACCTTTCACGGAGCATTTGACCTCACCGCGTGGCAGGTGGGCCTCACCTCCTCACGTGGCCCAGTATTTACCCCAGAAGAAGCCGCACTAAATAGTGCGGTCACAGCCGTTGCCGTGAGCGGGACAGATGTGTACGTGGGCGGCTATTTCACCAATGCTGGGGGCATTCCCGAGGCGGATTACATTGCGAAATGGGATGGCGATCATTGGAGTGCGGTAGGCAATGGCGGCGCCGGGGTTGGCTCTCTCAACAATTATGTTCTGAGCATTACCGTCAATGGCGCTAATCTTTATGTCGGCGGCGTCTTTACAGATGTCAAAAACCCGGATGGAACCCTAACTTCTGCAAATTACCTCGCGGTCTGGAATGGAACCCGGTGGACCTCATTGGATGGGGGTGCGACGAGTGCCATCTCTGGTGCCGTCAATACCATTGCCGTCTACAACACCGATGTTTATATAGGCGGGATTTTTACCAACGCCGCCGGGCTTTCCGCCGCCGATTACATTGTCAAATGGGATGGCGCCACGTGGTCTGCCTTAGGGGGCACCTCAGGCGTCCCGTCCAATGGCGCTCTGAATAATAGCGTGAAGACCATCGTCACCAATGGCATTTTTGTCTATGTGGGTGGCTGGTTTGACAATGTCCAAAATACCGATGGCACTACTGTGACCGCCGCCGATTACATTGCCCGTTGGAACGGGTCTACCTGGACGGCCTTAGGCAGTGATGGGGCAGGGGATGGCTCGCTAGGGACTCTTGCACACACCCCATATGTCAGGTCCATTGTTTTACTCGGGTTTGACGTGTATGTCGGTGGGACTTTCACCGATGTGAAAAACCCTGGCGAAACCCTGACTGCCGCCGATTACGTAGCCCGGTGGGATGGCAGTGTTTGGCATGCGCTGGGGAGTAATGCCCAGGGTGATGGCGTGTTTAATGATTCCGTCAACACCCTCCTGGTGAGCGGGTTGAACCTGTATGCAGGCGGAAATTTTAGCTTCACCGATCAAAATGGCGAATCTGGGCATTTCGCGGCAAAATGGAATGGCACCCAATGGTCCTCGTTGAACAGTGCGGCCTCGTTTGTGAGTGGCACGGTCTATCAAATCGTCACAAACGGCTCGGAGGTGTACATGGGGGGCAATTTCTCACAAACCATTCATCATGATACCCTCCTCTGGGAAGCCGCCTACATCGTCCAATGGGATGGTCTCGACTGGCGTGCCCTCTCCAACGATTACACCTCCCCCACGCTTCTGGGGATCACCCGTGCGGATCTCAATCCCACCGGGACCGAGCAGGTGCACTTCCTCCTTACCTTTTCTGAGCCTGTAAGGCAGTTCCAAGAAAATAAATCGTCAACAGGTCAGGCCGGTAAAGGTGGGATACGCACAAAATACTTTTCCAGACCGGACAAGCGCTCCAAGCGTTGCTCCAGGTCAGTCATGGCCTGGAGGG
>WBZL01001926.1_pt1 | contig 20756 bp, 6 predicted proteins | sample 5204291 | NCBI WGS metagenome assembly WBZL01 (sample SAMN12344345, study PRJNA552823) | activated sludge metagenome | biome: Activated sludge suspended growth; feature: Nitrification reactor; material: Wastewater; isolation source: activated sludge from nitrification reactor of wastewater treatment...
GGAGCGCTTTTGAGCCAAATTTACACAACCCCTCGACACTAATCTTTGAAGTTAGTTGTCTCAGATCATTGACACATTCCGAAACGTTCTCTCGCGAGATTATCCCAACTCTGCGATCAACACTTCGTACGGGGCGAGGGAGATGCGGTTCAAGGTTTCTTCAGGTTTGTGTGAGGCGGTGGAGAATAAGGGGTGGGCTGTGTGTTTGCCATCCACGGTGAACGAGAGGGCGCGGGCTTTATCGGAATAGTTGAGGACGACTAGCGCCGTTTGTTCTGGGGTTTCGCGGAGGAAGGCGAGGTAGGCGCGGGCGCGCTCGTGCAGGGGGCGGTATTCGCCTTCAATGAGGGCGGGGGAGTTTTTGCGAACTTGAATCAGCAGTTTGTAGAAGTTCAGCAGGGAAGCGGGATCGTCTTGCTGATCTTGCATATTGATGCCCTCGGCGTAGTTGGGGTTGACTGGGAGCCAGGGGGTGACATCCGCCGGGGAGAAGCCCGCGTTCGGGGTGTGGGTCCACTGGTTGGGGGTGCGGTTTTTGTCGCGGGTCATTTCCCCCGCGTGGCGGGCGGCTTCGGTCGGGTCAACATGTAGATCGTTTACGGCGGCGTCGTAATACCAGCTTGCCATCGTATCCCGGAGCAGGGTCGGGTCGGTGATGATCAGGTCGGTCATGCCGATTTCTTCGCCGTTGTACAGGAAGGGGGTGCCGCGCAACGTAAGGATAAGGGTGGCGTTGAGGCGGGCGAGTTCGAGCGATTCTGTGCCCCGCCCAAACCGGGTGCGGACGCGGGAGGTGTCGTGGTTGCCCAGCGTGTTGCATCCCCAGCCCCGCGTGGGGAGGGCATCCAACCCTTTGAGCCGCTGTACCTGATTGCGTCGGATGTGCGCGGGCGTGAGGTGCTCCACGCGCATGAGCGGGAAGTTGAAGACGAGTTGGAGTTCGTCATTCCCGTCGCCCATGTAGGCGATGTCATCGTCTTCGCCGACGAGCATCCGGTCGCCGTCGTATTCATCGAGAATGGCGCGGAGTTCTTTCATCAGGGCGTGCAGGCCGGGTTGGCCCCATTGGTTTTTGAACATGTCGTGCCAGATTTGGCCGAGGCGTTTGTAGTCTTCTTTGGTGCGGGCGAGGCTCCCTTCGCGGCGGAGTTCGGCCATGGTCATCGGGGCAGTGTGCGGGGTGAGGGTCGTGTCTTCGTAAATCGTGCCGATGGCGTCGAGCCGGTAGCCATCTACCCCCAGATCGAGCCAGAAGCGCACGGCCTCCCACATGGCCTGTTTGACCGCCGGGTTGCGCCAGTTCAGATCGGGTTGTTGTTTCATGAAGTAGTGGTAGTAATACTGGTCGCGTTCGGGGGCGTACGTCCAGGCGTCGCCGTCGAAGCAGGATTGCCAGTTGTTGGGCGGGGTGTCGTGCCAGATGTACCAATCGGCTTTGGGGTTGTCGCGGCTGGATTTGGATTCGAGAAACCAGGCGTGTTCGTCACTGGTGTGATTGAGCACGAGGTCGAGGATGACCCGGATGCCGCGGGCGTGGCTCTGGTGCAGGAAGGTTTTGAAATCGTCCAGCGTGCCGTATTCGGGGGCGACGTTGCAGTAGTCGCTGACATCGTAGCCGCAATCCCAATTGGGGGAGGGAAAGTGCGGGGAGAGCCAGAGCGCGTCAACGCCGAGGTCTTTGAGGTAGTCAAGTTTTTCGGTGATGCCTTTGAAGTCGCCGATGCCATCGTCGTTGCCATCGGCAAAGGAGCGGGGGTAGATTTGGTAAAAGAGGGCAGTTTGCCACCATTTGAGTTGGGACATGAGAATCTCCAGAAGCGTGGATTTTTCGGGTGATTTTAACGGATTTGGAGGAGATTGGGGGATTGATCCAGCCACAAATCTACGACCCACGGGTCGAAATGAATGCCGCGGTTGGCTCGAATGTATTCCTGTACTTTGTCTTCTGGCCACCCGGCGCGATACGGACGATCCGAGCGGAGGGCGTCCCACACGTCGATGATGGCGAACAGGCGGGCGGCGAGGGGGATTTCTTCGCCCTTTAGCCCGCGCGGGTAGCCGGTGCCATCCCATTTTTCATGATGCCCATACGGGATTTCCAGGGCCGGACGCAAATAGGAAATCGGGGATAACCACTCATACGCGTAGACCGGGTGTCGATGCATGATTGCCCATTCTTCCTCGGTGAGTTTCCCGGGTTTTAGCAAGATGGCATCCGGGATGCCAAGTTTGCCGATGTCGTGCAAGAGTGCCCCGCGTCGGATGTGGATGAGTTCATCCCCACTTATTCCGGCGGCCTGGGCCAACTGTACGGTCATTTGGGTGACGCGTTGGGTATGCCCTTCGGTTTCTTTGTCGCGCAAGTCCAGGGCATGGACCCAGCCTTCCATCGTTGCATCGTAGGTCTGCTCTAATTCGGAGTGTGCGGCTTCCAAGCGCGCGTGTTCATCGCGCAGTTTACGGTAGCGATTCAGGCGAGTAACGGTTTTTACACGTGCGCGCAGTTCGATGCGGTTGAACGGTTTGGCGATGAAGTCGTCCGCCCCGGCCTCGATGCCTTGCAGGCGAGAGTGGTGATCATCGAGGGCCGTGACCATGATGATCGGAACATCGGCGAGTTTCAGATCGGCGCGCAGGCGGCGGCAAACCTCAAACCCATCCAGGCCGGGCATCATGACATCCAACAAAATCAGGTCTGGGGTGAGCTGTTTGGCGACTTGAAGGGCCTCCAGCCCGTCTGTCGCAAAAGCCAATGTATACCCTTGGTGGTCATTCAGTAATTCTGCCAGGGTCTCGCGCCCTAACGGGTTGTCGTCCACGATCAGAATCATACTTTCTTGTAACATACGTGATTACCTCCATGCGAAAACATAAGGGCGGGGTGCCTCTGCCCAGGGAGTATCTTAGTTGAGTAATAAAATTTGGATGGTTTCTACCAGATCTTTCAAGCTGACAGGTTTTGTCAGATAGTCGTTGGCCCCGGCGGCCAAACAGCGTTCTCGGTCTCCGGGCATGGCGAGGGCGGTCAGGGCAAGGATGGGGATGGTGGCAAAATCGGGCGTGGCGCGTAGATGTTGGATGGCCTCCAGCCCGTCCATTTCCGGCATTTGAATGTCCATCAGGATCAGATGGGGGCGTCCCTGGTGGGCCATTTCCAGGGCTTGGCGTCCATTGTATGCGAGGATAACCTCGTACCCTTTGTCTTGTAAATAATCGCCCATTGCCTGGATGTTGAATTCATTATCCTCAGCCAGGAGGATGCGAACCGATGGCGGGCGCGGGGTGATGACTAATGCCTGCGCGCTGTATTCGGAGATTTTTGTAACGAGACGTAAGGTTTGTTGGAGGGCCTCGCGTGTGACGGGTTTTACAAGATAGGCCGCGGCTCCTGCCGCGAGGCCTTTGGCACGTTCATCCACGACCGAAACGATGATGACGGGGATGTCGCGGGTGCGCGGTTCGGCTTTGAGATGGGCGAGGACTTCCCACCCGGATTGGTCGGGCATGAGCAAATCGAGCAGAATAACCCCTGGTTGGAGGTGGATGGCTTTTTCTACCGCGCCTTCGCCTTGTGGGTGGAGGATGGTTTGGATGCCGATTTCGTGTAAATAGCGGGCCAACTGTTCGGCGGCACTCTCGGCATCGTCAACGATCAGGGCGGTGGGCAAGGTGGCATGCAAAGGGCCGGTGACGCCTTTGCGGAGGGGGGGCCTTTGGGCGGTGGGGGTGGGGGCAAGGGATGGAAAATGATAGGGGAGGGAGACGGTGAACTGACTTCCTTGACCGCTGACGCTTTCGACGGTGACACTGCCCCCGTGCAGTTCCGCGAGACGCCGCACGAGCACCAAGCCGAGGCCGGTGCCTTCATGTTGGCGGCTCAGGCTGGAATCTAATTGGGTGAAGGGTTGGAAGAGGCGGGCCAAATCTTCCGGGGCAATCCCAACGCCGTTGTCCTGGACGGTAAAGGTTACGATGCTGGTCTCGGAATCGGTGGCGACGTTCAGGCTTACCTGGCCTTCGACGGGGGTGAACTTGACGGCGTTGCTCAGCAGGTTGACAAGCATCTGTTTGAGGCGTTTGGGGTCGGCTTCCATGATGGCGAAGTGGTTGTCGAGGTGGAAGGCGAGTTTGAGAGCTTTTTTGCTGGCGAGTTCTTTGACGAAGAGCAGACTGGCTTCGCAGACATCGGCAAGGGCAACGGGTTGAATTTGAAGTTCGAGACGTCCGGCTTCTACTTTGGAGAGGTCGAGGATGTCGTTGATGAGGGCGAGCAGATGGCGGCCACTGGTTTCGATGTTGTGGACGGAGGTCAATTGGCGTTCGTTGAGGGGGCCGCGATACTGTTCGAGCAGGCCCTCGCTGAAGGCCAGGATCGCGTTCAAGGGGGTCCGAAGTTCGTGACTCATGTTCGCCAGGAATTCGTCTTTCAGGCGCATGGCTCTTTCCAATTCCAGGTTGGCGCGACGCAGGGCTTCGTCGGTGGCTTTGCGTTCGGTGTTATCAAAGACGGTGGAGCGACTCGTGATGTAATTTCCCTGTTCGTCATAGGTTGCGATACCGTTGACCAGAACGGGAAAGATGGAACCGTCTCGGCGAATAAATTCAAATTCCAGGTTTTTTATCCACCCACGTTGTTTGAAGCCAGGGAAGTTTTCTCGGAAGGTGGTGATGCTGGCGGGGGTGAAAAATCTGGTGATGGGGTGTCCCAGCACTTCTTCGCGGGTGTAGCCTAACCATTGCAACTCGGTCTGGTTAATCAAGATGATATTGCCGTTGGCGTCCAGTGAGTGATAACCGGCGGGGGCGTTGTCGTACAAGTCCTGCACTTCGGCAGTGCGTTGTTGGACGCGGTCTTCTAGCGTGCGGTTGAGGTCCAGCAGGTCTTGTTGTGCGGTTTTGAGGTTATGGATGTCCGTTGAGTTGATGAGGACGTGGGCGATAGTGCCCGTTTCATCCTTGACTGGTTGAACCGAGGTGCGATACCAGCGGGGCGCCCCTTGAACGATGGTTGTGTTCTCGTAAATTTGGGTCTGCGCTGAATGGATGGCTTTTTGGATGGTTTGCATTTGGGCGGCGGCTATTTCATCCGGGAACAGTTCGTACATGGTTTTGCCCGTCAACTGTTCAGCCGTACTCCCTAATTGTTTTGCCGCGGTATCGTTCATGTACAGGAATCTGCCTTCGGCATCTACGGTAGCGATGACGTTGTCGAGACTTTGGATGAGGACGCGGTATTTTTCCTCGCTGGCGTAGAGGGCGGCTTCAGCCTGTTTGCGGGCGGTGATGTCTTGTACGGTCCCGTAGATGCCCTTTAGCCGTTGTTGGGCCTCGTCCCACAGTGGGTTGGCATGAACCTGCATCCAGTGCAAGGCACCATGTTTGTCGTAGGCGCGCAATTCGCTACTCAGTTTTTGATTGCTTTTTAAAGTGGCGGTATTCTGATCATCGATGACCAGGTCATCCGGGTGCAGGGTGGAACGCCATCCGCCTCGGGCGTTGTATTCGTCAAAGGTGTAACCGGTGATGGTCTCGAAGCCGCCCCCCACCCACTTAAGGATCATCTCTCCATTCGCCCCAACCTCGGTGGAAAAGATGTAATCGGCGTTAATGGTTGAGATGAGCCGGTAGAGTTCTTCGCGGGCACGGAGAGCTTCTTCTACATGCTTGCTCTCCGTAATGTCTAAATGGGTACCTATCATTCGCAAAGGTTTGCCGTCCGCGTCCCATTCCATGATCTTGCCGCGGTCCACGACCCAAACCCAAGACCCATTTTTATGTTTTAGGCGAGCCTCACATTCGTAAAAATCGGTCAGGCCTGCGAAGTGCTTTTCTAAGCGGGTGTTCGAGAGGGCTAAATCATCGGGATGGCAAAGGCTTACCCAGGTTTGGATGCTGATGGGTTCTAATTCTTGGAGGGTGTAGCCGATCATCTCTGCCCACCGCTCGTTGAAAATGGTTTCCCCTGTCTGGAGATTCCAGTCCCACATCCCTGCGTTCGCCCCTTTTAAGGCCAGTTCTACGCGGGACTGGCTTTTTTTCAGGGCTTCTTCTGCTTGTTTGCGCTCCGTAATGTTGCGAACAATCGCGAGCACTTCATTCGGCCCGCTGGGAGTCATCCGGGCTTCATAGACCTGTTGCTCTTGTCCGGGAATGGGCAACACATATTCAAACGTTTGAAGCAAACCTGTTTCCAGGGTGGTCTGAATGAAATGGTCGATCAGATCGGCGAAGGCAGGAGGGGAAATGTCACGATTGCGCTTGCCGATCAGGCTCACCCCGGATTGGTCGTAAAGTTCTTTTATGTCTGCTTTGTAGTCCAGGAAAATGCCTTGGCGATCCAGCCGGAACATCAAATCAGGGATTGCCTGAAGCATCGCTTGCGCGCGGGCTTCGCTTTCGCGTAAGGCGTTTTCCGCGAGTTTACGGTCAGTGATATCGCGTCCGTAGATCGCGACTCGCCGGATTTGCCCATCATTGTCAAAGATCGGGTAAATGCTGTTTTCCATCCATGTGCCCAGACGAAAATCTTCAAAGATGATCGGTTTCCCTTCGCGACAAACCCTTGCCACATGTTTTTTCCGTGGTTCAACCACCTCGGGCGGAAGAAGGGTGTAGATATCAGCGCCGATCAAATCGGACACTTGTTTGCCAAGCCGGGTGGCGGTGGTTTCGTTACAAGCCAGCACTTTCCCGTAAACATCGATGAGAAAGACAGATTCGGTCGCGGCATTCAAAATGGCTTGCGCGGTCTCGTTACTTTCGCGCAAGGCATCTTCGGCCAGCCTTCGTTCCGTGATATCGGAGAAGTTGATGGCAATCGCCTCCACGCTGGGCAAGGCTAATAAGTTGCTGAAGGTGCTTTCGATCCAGCGCCAACTGCCGTTTTTGTGGCGAAAACGATATTGGAGGGTGGGCACTTGCGCGGGGTTTGCCATCAAATCCATCAGCATCGCAATGACGCCGTCGCGCTCTTCGGGATGCGTGAGTTCTGAGGGGTCTAAGTCGAGGACTTCATCCGAGTGATATCCATAAAGCCTTTCCACCGAGGGACTCGCATACTTGAATTTCCCATCGGCACCGACTAAGACGATCCCGTCCGGGGCATTTTCGATCAAGGCGCGATACCGTTTTTCTAGGAGACGAAGTTCGTTCTCTGCCCGTTTGCGTTCGGTGATATTGCGGGAAACGCCATAAGTTTCCAAATGTCTATTCTCAGCGTTGATGAGAAAACGTGTGGTGGTTTCGGTCCAGACGGTCGTGCCATCTTTGCAGGGCTGTTCGATCTCGTCGATAAACGTTTTGGATGTGCCCTGTTGGAATTCAACCAGTCTGTCAGGCATTCTTTGCGCGAGATATTGTTCGGAGCCAGAGGTGAGACTCGCCGCGATATCTTGTGCCAGCACCTCCTCCACGGTGTAGCCGCGTAATTGGAAGACCGAGGGGCTGACGTAGCGGAAGCGCGACGTTTCCATATCCATGATCCAGATCACATCGGAAATGTTTTCGGCCAGGAGACGGTATTTTTCTTCGCTTTCCCGTAGTTGTTCAAAGGCTCGTTTAATTTCAGTGATGTCCAGAACCGTGCCCGCCAGATATATCAGATTCCCATGGATATCTTTCACCGGGCGGATGGTGGCTTTGAGGTATTTTTCCACGTGCGTTTGGGGATTGGTGCGGTACTCAACCGTCACCTGTAGCCCGGTTTCAATCGCTTGCTCTTGGGCATCCAGGAGGTGTTGGCGGTCATTCGGGTGGATCATGTCCAAAAATTTTGAGAACGGGGGCAGACCCTCAGCCGGGTCGCGATGAAACAGGTGGAACATTTCTTTGGACCAGGACAGGCCAGTGCCAGTTTGGGGGGTCAGTTCCCAACTCCCCAACTTTGCACTGGATTGTGCTATTTCCAGGTGCGCCTGGCTGGCTTGCAACAGGTCGTTGGTGCGCTTAAGGTGGATGGCGGTGGCCACTTGTGTGGAGACAAACTCCAAGATGCGTCGTTCGCGTTCGGTATAGGCTTGTACGTCTGAATAATGTTGTACCGCCATGACCCCGATGGTCTTGCCGTGCGTGATTAACGGCACGCCCAGCCAAATCATAGGGGGGACACCCATGACTTCCACGTCCGGGAGTTCCTGTTCGGAAGAGAAGAAAAGGGTGGTGCCTGTTTTCAAAACGTGACTGGTCAATCCTCGCCCAGGGGTCACAGAGGCTCGAATGGGGTCTTTTTCATCCACCGAGTATACAAAATCCAATAAATTTCGGGCTTCGTTATACAACGCGATATAGAAGTTTTCCGCTCTCATCACTCCTGAAATCCTATGGTGGATTTCTTGGTACAGGTCTTGGAGGGATGCGGCAGATTGAGCGGCTTCCGCGATGCGATAAACCGTCTCTTGCAGAATGGTGGCCTGTTTGCCCTCTGTAATATCCTGGGCACTGCCGTATACCTGGACGACTCGCCCCTCGGCCTCATCCCAAACCGACCGGGCATAATTTCGCACCCAATGATGGTCTCCATCCTTGCTGATGATGCGATATTCACAGGTGTCTGGCTGTCCGTTAAGAATGGTTTGGATATGTCGTTGGACAAGGGCCAGATCATTGGGATGAATGACCGAAATCGTGCCGCCTCGTTCCATGATTTCATCAAGCGTGTATCCCAGAATGCGCGTGTACCCTTCTGTCACCCACTCAAAGATCGGTTGTCCATGTGCGTCAATGCGGAAAGCGTAGGCATAATCGGAGATCAATTCGGAAACGAGACGGTATCTCGCTTCACTTTGGCGTAAGGCCTCCTCTGCCTGCCGACGGTCCGTAATATCCTGGGTAATGCCCAAGGCAGAGACGGGATGCCCTTCCGCATCAAAGGTGAATTTTGCTTTGATGTGAAACCAACGCACCTCACCCTTCACGATGATCCGATGTTCGATGTCGTAATCTGCCCCTTGCATCGCCGCCTCCCACGCGGTTTGCATCAAATCTCGGTCTTCGGGGTGGATGATCTCAAGCAGTTCTTCCACGCGATGAATGCCCGGTGCCCAGCCGATCAGGCGCGCGCCTTCTGGAGTGGTGTCGAAAGTACCCGCACGCAAGTCTGCCGTCCAGGTTCCAAAATTGGCTATGGCCTGCGATTCATGCAGAATCTGGGCGTTTTTCTGCATGGCGATTTCGGCCTCTTTGCGCTCGGTGATGTCCTGCATGATGCCTAAAATGCGGGTATGTTGCCCGTCTTCTCCGTAAGTCACTTTTGCAAATTGATGAAGCCAGCGCCGACGTCCATCAACGAGGCGGATGCTGAATTCATAATCCAGATCGGCGTGATTGGCAAAGGCCTCCTTGTCTAATTGGTGTAAGCGTGCCCGCTCGTCTGTCCGAATCATCTTTAAGAATTCGGACCTCGGAAGAAGGTTGCCCATCTTGGGGATGTCGAGGATTTTGAACAACTCGTCTGAACAGAATACATCTTGATCCGGCGCGAGCCATTCCCAATGCCCGATGTGCCCAATCCGTTGGGCTTCGGAGCGAAGGGCTTCACTCTTGCGGAACGAAGCCTCGGTCTGAAAATGCACGATGATATTACCTATCTCTGCGGAAATCATTTCCAGGGCGAAACGGGAAAACTCTGGTACATGGGTTAACGTATGAGAAGCCAGGTTGATGCCACCCAGGAGTTGTCCTTTGTGTTGAATCGGGAGGACTGCAATGGCCTTCAAGCCCTCAAAATTGGAAAGTGGCATTTGACGAATTTGTTCTGCATTGAAAAACGTGGATTTTCCCGCTTGAATAAGTCGTGTGTTGGGCGCGTCCTCGGGGTAATAGGAGGCCGTTTGCACAAACTCTTCACTAAGTCCTTGATGGTAGATGAGCCGGAGGGCACGTTGTTGCGCCTCAAACAAATAAATGCCCCCGCTATCCATCCCGCAGACCCGAAATGCAATGGCCAAACACGCCGGCCAGACAGCCTCCGCAGTCGTCGCGGTGCTCAGGATGCGCGCCAGATCGCGTTGGGCGTGAAGAAGTTGTTCCGTTTGTTTTCGGGCGGTAATATCTTGGGTGACGCCTAAGGCGGAGGCGGGTTGACCCGCCTCGTTGAACTGCACACTGGCTTTGGTATGAAACCATTTCAATTCATTCTCCATCATCATGCGGTATTCCACGTCTATGGGATGGTCTATGGCCGCATTTGCCCAGGCTGTCAGCCAGAGTTCCCGATCCGCCGGGTAAATGGCCTCCATCCAGGTGTCGATTTGATAACTTCCAGATGCTTGTGCCATCCATTGATCCTTTTCCGTACATAGCGCAAACGTGCCCATCTGCAAGTCGGCTGTCCAACTTTGTAAATTGGCAATGGCCTGGGCCTTGAAAAGCATCTGCTGGTTTTTCGCCAGGGCTTCTTCGGTTTGTTTACGTTGGGTGATGTCGGTGTGGGTTCCGATGACGCGTAAAGGCTGTCCCTCGTTTGTATAATGAATTAGTTTCCCCCGATCTAAAATCCATTGATACGTGCCATTTTTACCGCGTAGGCGATGTTCACTTGAATAGATGGGGGTCTGCCCGTTGAGGTGTTTGTTGATCTCTTCCAGCACAAATGCCCGGTCATCTGGATGGACGCGTTGACTCCATTCCTCCAAGGAGGTCCCAATTTCGTCATCGTCATATCCCAGCATGTGTTTCCATTGCCGGGAGTAATGCACCTGCCCGGTTTGGACATCCCAATCCCAAACGCCATCCCCTGCCCCTTCCAGCGCAAACTGCCAGCGTTCTTCCGCCTCACGCAAAGCCTTTTCCATTTCTCTTCGGTGAGTTACGTCGCGCTGAATCCCAAAATGCCCGGTTACGCGCCCTTGTGCATCGTACATACAAATATAGTCCCCTTCAATCCACATAGGGGTGCCGTCTATTTTCCGCTCCTCGGTATCGATATGTAAGTGCCCCGCGTCGAACAACTGGCGAAAGGCCTGGCGGCCTTGCTCCGGGTCGTGAGCAAACAGGTCTTGAGGGGTAGTGCCCAAAAATGCTTCGCGCGTGGCCCCGTACTGTTTCAGCATGGCCTCGTTGACTTTGGTCACATGCTGGCGCGTCATCAAGTCGTTGATCACCACATCTTTCTCCACGGTTTCATCCCAGCGGAGAGGCTCGTCCAGCGTCATGAAGAAAAAGCCATCTAACGATTGCGAAAAGAAAAGTTCGAGCATTTCTTTGCTTTGGCGTATATCCTCGTTTGGATCGTCGGGGGGGGAGGAAGCATGGGCGTGTTGAGTGGACCAGGCTAACGCCAATCCTGCCCCCAAGGCCAGGATGAGAGTTCCGCCTACCAACATGAAGGCCGGAAATGGGAGGGAGGCGGCCAGTCCGTGGGACAGAGATTCTGTTGTAATGAAGGCTAAGATGATGGGGGCGAAATGGCTCATAGCTTAAACCTCGGTTTCATGCGTTTTTGCGTGGGCGAGTTGTTCTTGGATGTGGGTGACCAACGCTTTGAGTTGGACGGGTTTGCTTAAATATTCATTGGCCCCGGCGGCCAGACAGCGTTCCCGATCCCCAGGCATGGCCAGGGCTGTCAAAGCGATGAGGGGCGTGGTGGCAAATTCAGGGATTGCCCGCAGTTGGCGAATGGCCTCCATTCCGTCCATCTCTGGCATTTGGATATCCATCAACACCAAATGCGGATGGATTTGGCGGGCGACCTCCAGGGCTTCCCGTCCGTTGCGGGCGATGGAGACCTGATAGCCTTTTTCTTGTAAATAATCGTCAATGGCCTGAATGTTGAAGTCGTTATCTTCTGCCAGCAGGATGCGGATAGGGGTTGGGGGGGCAGTAATGACCAGGGCGCGCCCGTTGCCCGGAATATCCACCACCGTTTGAAGGGTTTGATGCAGAGATTCGCGGCTGACGGGCTTCACCAGGTACGCCGCGGCGCCCGCGGTCAATCCTTTGGTCCGTTCATCCACCACCGAGATGATGATCACGGGGATATTGCTGGTGCGTGGGTCGGCTTTTAGTTGGGACAGGACTTCCCACCCGGATGGATCGGGCATGAGGAGGTCGAGCAGGATGACGTCGGGTTGGAGATCATGCGCATGTAGCGCGGCCCCCTCTCCGTGTGGGTGGATGACGGTCCGCACATGGAGTTCCTGCATGTAGCGCGCCAGTTGTTCGGCGGCGCTTTCTGCGTCCTCGATGATGAGGGCGGTGCGCAAAGGTCCGGTGCCCTTCTTTTTGTCCGGTGCCTTGGTTTTGTGAGAGGGCACGGGCCGATAAGGCAGGGTAATCGTAAAACAACTCCCTTTGTCTGCCTCGCTTTGGACGGTGACGCTCCCCCCATGGAGTTCTGCTAACCGGCGGACCAAGACCAACCCCAGGCCGGTCCCTTCGTGTTGACGGCTCAGACTGGAATCTAATTGGGTGAAGGGTTGGAAGAGCCGTTCCAGATCATCCGGGGCGATGCCGATGCCGGTGTCTTGTACGGCAAAATATACATGACCCGCGGGGACATCCGTGGTCACCTCCAGGCTGATCTGTCCATTCGTGGGGGTGAACTTGACGGCGTTGCTCAACAGGTTGACGAGCATCTGTTTGAGCCGTTTTGCATCGGCTTCCATGATGGCGAGGTGGTCGTTGAGGTGGAAGGCGAGTTTGAGGGCTTTTTTGTTGGCGATCTCTTTGACAAACAACAGGCTGGCCTCGCATACATCCACGAGGGCGACTTGTTGCAGTTGGAGGTCCAACTGTCCGGCCTCCACTTTGGAGAGGTCGAGGATATCGTTGATGAGGGTGAGCAGGTGGCGACCACTGGTTTCGATGTTGCGGACGGACGTTACCTGACGTTCGTTGAGGGGGCCGCGATATTGTTCGAGCAGGCCTTCGCTGAAGGCCAGGATCGCGTTCAAAGGGGTGCGGAGTTCGTGACTCATATTCGCCAGGAATTCGTCTTTTAACCGGGCGGCGCGTTCGAGGGCGAGATTGGCGGCAGTGAGTTCGTCGCGGCTTTGGCGTAATTCCGCTTCCGAGGTTTTTAGGGCATCTTGCGCTTTCTTTTGCTCGTGGATGTCCACGGAGTACCCGATCACTTCGGTGGGGTTGTTGTGGTGATCCCGGAGGAGGGTGGTGCCGGTGGCGAGCCAGCGATATCCGCCGTTGGCCCGTTTGACCCGGCTATCCCAGACCGCGTGCCCTTGGGCCAGGAGGGTCTGGCTTGCCATAAGCAATTGAGGCAAATCATCGGGATGTACGAGCGACATCCAGAAACTGGCGTCTTGGAGATATTGCTGTGGGGTATGCCCGAGGATGTCGCGCACGGAATCGCTCATGAAGGTGATGGGGAATTGTTCGGTCAGTTGGGCGGTGAAGATCATCGCAGGGGTGTGTGCGAGGAGGAAATTAAACCGTTCTTCGCTTTCGCGGAGGGCGAGTTCCACTTTTTTGCGTTGGGTGAGGTCAAAAATGGTCGAACGGCTTTGCAGGTAGTGGCCGTCGGCGTCGTAGATCCCGGTTGCGGTGAGCAAAACGGGGAGGAGGGTGCCATCTTTCCGTATCATGTCGAATTCGAGGTCTTTGACCCATCCTTGCTCTTTTAGCAAGGGGTAGGTTTCAGCGAACACGCGTTGGCTTGGGGCGGTAATCAGATCGTGGAAAGATTTGATCCCGATGATTTCTTCGCGGGTGTATCCCAACCAGTTCAGTTCAGTCTGGTTGATCATGACAAACCTGCCATTTCCATCCAGGGAGTGGTAGCCGGTGGGGGCGTTGTTGTACAGGTCTTGCACTTCCGCTGTCCGGCTTTGGACCCGTTCTTCCAGGGTGTGGTTCAATTCCTGGAGTTCTTCCTGCGTGTGTTTGAGATCGTGAATATCGGTAGAATTGATGACGGCATAGATCACCTTCCCCTGCTCATCGTGGATGGGTTGCATTGCGGTCCGAAACCAGCGCATTTGCCCCTGGACAAAGGCGTGCATTTCCGCGACCAGGCCTTTATCTTCTCGGATGACTTGTCGCACGGATGCCATCTGGCGCTCGGCAATGGCTTCAGGAAAAAGCTCGTATAACGTTTTGCCGATTAACTCGGCGGCGCTCCCCCCTAATTGTTCCGCCGCCCGATCGTTCATGTATAAAACCTGTCCGGCCTCGGTGACGGTTGCGATGACGCTATCCAGGCTCTCCATCAATCCGCGGTAGTTTTCCTCGCTTTTGCGTAAAGCGAGTTCGGTTTGTTTGCCTTCAACGATATCCCATGTATAGTCTGCAAAACGGAAAGCAAGTTCACGGTCGGTTTCAGAATAGTCGCTCGTTTTATTCCCAACGCCCACAATGGCAACGGTGCGATTGTTGCGGATAACGGGGGTCACGAGTTCACGGATCAGGGGGGTATGTCCGGGGGGCATCCCTTTGCGGGTGGGTAAGTTTGTGTAATTATTGTGGATGATGGACGTCCCCTCGCGGGCGGCGTCGGCCCACACCCCGGCTGAATCGAGCGAATAGTACATGTTACTTTTATCTTCCACCTGACAAAATTCTCTCAGCGTTTGGGTGGACCAGGCGAGCAGGTGTACTTCGGTATCGTTGTTGACGATTTCGTGAAAGAAGCCGACCGGACTGGCGAACAGGTCGCACATCTGGTCAATGGCTTTTTGCATCAGGTCACTGTAGGAATGGTTGCTGGCATATTCGATTAATTCCAGGCGTTTCTGCGTGAGGATTTCATCCTGTTTTTGATGGGTAATATCCCGGAAGGTGGTATAAACCTGAAAGGGGGTAGTTTCCCCAGGGTGGAATTGCGGGACCGCGTTGATGCTGATCCAGGTGGCGACATTGTCCCGGGGGGCATAAACGCCCATCACAACATCGCGTACCGGTTGACCCGTCTGCAAGGAAACCATGGCCGGGTGGGTATCCCCCGCGAACGGGGTCCCATCCTCATGCACCGCGTGCCAGCGCGGATCGGTGGAGGTGTTGCCGCGTAGCTGGTCCAGGGTCTGGCCTAAAATTCGTTGGGCGGCAGGATTGGCGGAGATGATCTCTCCCTGTCGGTTTTGGTACACCACGCCGTCCAGCATGGTTTCATAGAGGGCGCGGAATTGTTCTTCGCTCTGCCGCAATTGTTCTTCGGCGAATTTGCGCTCCGTGATATCCTGAATGGTGCCCATCATCCGCACGGGCTGACCTGCTTCCCCATAAGTGATGTTGGCTTTTTGATGAATCCAGCGAATGCCCCCCTCGGGCAGGTGGAGGCGATATTCGTAATCCATTTCGACCTGGCTTGTGAAAATCGCCTGATCCAAGGCGCGTATGTGGGCGAGGTCATCGGGGTGCATGAGTTCCGCAATCGTGTCTTGGGCGATGGTATGCCCCTGTACGGGAAGCTCAAAGATGCGAAACACCTCATCCGAGACGATCAGGTCCCTGGTGGGCGCGGTCCATTCCCAATGCCCGATGTGGCTGATCTGTTGGGCCTCGGAAAGGCGCATTTCGCTCTCGCGTAACGTTTCGAGCAGTTTCGCTTGTTGGCTGTAATAGCGCAGGCGTTGTTCACGCCAGACGAGGGTCAGGGCGGTCCCGATGAGAATGATCAACGCGCCGCATAAAACCGCGATTTGCCGAAGGCGTGCGGGTAAAGGGGCATAGACTTCGGCAAGCTCGATTTGGGAAACGAGGAACCAGGGCGTCTCCGGGATGGCATTGAGATCGGCAAACACCGGGACCCCTTGCGGTGTTTGTCCTTCGATGAAGCCGGTTTGCCCCAAAGCGGCTTTGACCCATGGCAGTTCGGTGGCCGTCAACGGGTTCGCCTGAAAGCCTTGGGCCTCCTGGGTCTGGCGGGGGGCGTTGAGCAGGAAAACTTCTTCCCCCGCGCGCCGGACGAGTAGGGTTTCGGCACTGGTGGTGGGGACGGGCCACTGCTGGAGAAAGGGAAACAGATAAACCGTGGGATCGATTTCGACCAGGAGCAAACTCAAAATTTGAGCTTCCGCTTGAGGGTTCATGATGGGGATCAGGAGCGCCAGGCGAGCCTTTGAGGTGGTGTCATCCTGATAAAAGTCCACCATTTTCACCTCGTGAGAGGCTAAAACCTCAGGCAGGGCGGCGACAATCGCGGCGGGGAGCGGGGAGGAGGCCCCATCATCGGTGAGACGAACCTGCCCCGTAAGGTCCAGCAGTTCGATGCGGCTGTACTCGCGATGGGTGCGATAACTTTTTAGCCAGGAATGGATGTGGGAGGCATCCACCGTGTTTTGCGAATCGGCCAAATAATTTTGGACATGGACAGCAAAGGCACGATTTTGATGAAAAATTTCGGCATCGGCCAGGTGCTCTTCGCGCCAATTTGCCAATTCGATGATTTTCAGGTGGGTGACGTTTGCGAGTTGGGCTTCTGCCTGGAGACGAAGTTGCTCTTTCGCTTCCTGATAGGCGTTATGTCCAATCCCCAAGATGGTGAATGCCAGTAATGCGAAAATAAAAATCAAGATCAGCGTAGATCGTTTTTCTGGTTCTTTTGGGGTGAGAGGGGAGATATCAGAACCTTGTTTTTCTTTTCCATGTTCCATGTTCATATGAATTCCCTTCTTTTTTACTGGTTGTGCCCCAATTGTTCCTGAACGAATACGGTTAACTCTTTAAGTCTCACAGGCTTGCTCATATAGACATTGGCTCCGGCGGCGAGACAAACCTCCTCGTCGCCCGGCATGGCGAGGGCGGTGAGGGCGATGATGGGGGTGGTGGCAAAAGCTGGGCTGGCGCGTAAATGCCGGATGGCTTCCAACCCGTCCATCTCCGGCATTTGGATGTCCATCAGAATTAAGTGGGGATGGACTTCTCGGGCCAGGGAGAGGGCTTCCCGTCCGTTTCGGGCCACAGTGATCTGGTAGCCCTGGCTTTGCAAGTAGTCGCCCAGAGCTTGGATGTTGAATTCGTTGTCTTCGGCCAGCAGGATGCGTAGGGTATCGGGGCTTTTTTCGTTTACAAAGGTCGAGAAAGTATCTTCTTTTGTGGCGTTGGCCTCCCGCGGGTGGTCTTTTATATGCAAGGAGGGTTGATAAGGCAAGGCAACCGTGAAACGACTGCCTTGCCCGGCCTCACTTTCGACGGTGACACTGCCGCCCATGAGTTCCGAGAGGCGGCGGACCAGGGCCAGCCCCAGCCCGGAGCCTTCATGTTGGCGGCTCAGGCTGGAATCGAGTTGGGTGAAAGGTTGGAAAAGTCGCACCAAATCTTCCGGGGCAATGCCGATGCCCGTATCCAGGATAGTGAAACGGACGACCCCGGCCTCGTTGTCCACGAGCACTTCCAGACCCACCTGCCCGCCTGTGGGGGTGAACTTGACGGCATTGCTGAGGAGATTCACCAGCATTTGTTTCAGGCGTTTGGGGTCGGTTTCCATAATCGCGAGGTGATCGTTCAGATGAAAGGCCAGTTTGAGCGCTTTTTTGTTTGCGACTTCTTTGATGAATAACAAACTGGCTTCGCATACATCCGCGAGGGCGACGGTTTGGAGTTGAATATCCAGCCGCCCCGCCTCTACTTTGGACAGGTCAAGGATGTCGTTGATGAGGGCGAGCAGATGCCGCCCGCTGGCTTCAATATTGCGGACGAAGGCCATCTGCTTCTCGTTGAGGGGGCCACGGTATTGTTCAAGCAAACTTTCGCTAAAAGCCAGGATGGAGTTGAGCGGCGTGCGTAGTTCGTGGCTCATGTTGGCGAGAAACTCGTCTTTCAGGCGGGCGGCTTTTTCGAGGGTGAGGTTGGCCGCGCGGAGTTCGTCACGGCTTTGACGCAGGGCAGATTCGGTCTGTTTACGCAGGGTGACATTGCGGAAAATCCCGTTGGTGGTTAGCAGGCCGTTGACATCGGCATGGATACTGACCCCTCCCTCGACGATGATGCTCTCGCCATGTTTGGGGACAAAGGCGATTTCAAAATCTTTGGTTTGCCCGATGATGGATAAATCTTTGAGCATCTGCTGACAATGGTCGTGATATTCCGGGGAAACCACATCGAACATATTCATCTTGTAGACTTCTTCGGCGGTGTAGCCCAAGGCATGGCACCAGGCGGGATTGACATAGATGTAGTTTCCCGCGGGATCCAATCTTTGGATCAAGTCGCTGGCGGTATCGAGAAAGTTTTGCAGACTGGCCTGGCTCTCGCGCAATTCGGTGGTGCGGTCGCGGACGCGTTGTTCGAGACTGGCATTCAAGCGGGCGTTTCCAATTGCCAGGCCCACGTACCCCGCGAAAAGTTGGAGGGCTTCCAAATCCGTGGTGGTCATCAGGCGTTGGGAAATGACATTGTCCACGGCGATCATCGCCACGGGGTTCTCCCCTGCCCAGGCCGCCAGGACCGCGTATTGTTTGACCCCATACATCTCGTCTTCTTCGGGGGGATGGTAAAGCGCCTGATAATCATGAATGACGCCAATCCCCATCGGGTTGTCTAACGCGGCTTGCCAGGCGATCCAATTTTCGATATTTTCCGCAAACCAACTGATATCTTCGACCTCCCCGAGGCGATTGGTGCCGTAAGTGCCGTAGGCGAGGTGGGTGAGAGGGTCATAGAGGTATAAACCTACCCGGTCGATGCCCAACCCCCGCGTGATGCTGTGTTGAATTTCTCGCAAACACAATTGTAGGTCGGTGATGGCGGTGATGTTTTTGCCTAAGTGGATGACCTTTTCGAGAAGCATTTGGCGGTCGTGGGTATCCTGTTCGGCTTGTTTGCGTTCGGTAATATCGGTGGCGACTCCGGCGGTACGGACTAACTGGCCGGCTTCGTCGAAAATGGGGAAACTCCGGTCCCACACCCAACGCATGGTGCCATCGGGGTGTTGAATGCGGTATTCGATTTCGGTGGGTTCACCGTGGGCTTGTTTTTCAAACAAGGACATCATCATCGGGCGGTATTCGGGCAGAATGTTGTCGATGAACTGGTAAGGGTTTTGAGCAAGATGATCGGCGGAGATGCCCAGGATGGTTTGATAGGCCGGGCTGGCATAAATGTTCTTTTGGGTGCTCGGGTCGAACATCCAAAAGACTTCCTGAATGTTTTCGGCCAATTGGCGGAAGCGGACTTCGGATTCGCGCAGGCGGGTATCCGCTTCCACCTGTTCGGTGATGTCGAGCGCATCCAACAACAGACGGTCAACGGTTCCATCGGTATTGTAGATGGGTTGCATGCTCAGATGAAACCACATGGGGCGGTCGTGGATGAGGCTCTGGGTTTCATCCACGAGGCCAATTTGCTTCTGGATCACCTGTTGAATGACCTGATGATAGTGTTCGGCCACCTCACGGGGGTAGATGTCAAAAATTGTCTTGCCGACGATGTGGGGATCGTTCCAGACCTGAACCCCGCGGGGGTTGGCGTACAGGATTTTTCCCTGCTCATCCAGGACGGCAATTGCGCTTTCTGAAGTTTCTACCAGGATGCGGTAGTTGGCCTCGCTGGCGCGCAAGGCGTCTTCCGCATGTTTGCGTTCGGTAATATCCTGAATGATTCCCATCATGCGCACAGGCTGGCCGTCCTCGCCATAGGTGACTTTGGCTTGTTGGTGAAGCCAGCGGACACGGCCCTCCGATAAGATGATCCGATATTCGTAGTCGAGATCACCCTGGGACGCAGTGATTTGGCAATCTAAATCACGTAAGCGGTTTATATCGTCAGGATGGATGATCGCGGCAATGGTGGTATGTGTGAGGTTAGGTTGCTCCGGGGGAAGCTCAAGAATATGGAGCAGTTCTTCGGAGCAAATCAAGTCCTTGCTAGGGGCGGTCCATTCCCAGTGTCCAATATGCCCAATGCGTTGCGCCTCAGAGAGAAGGGCTTCATTTTTTCGCAAGGTTTCCTGCACTTTTTGCCGTTCCATCGCATATCGGATGGCGCGCGGGGTGGAGGTAAAGCCTTCAATGCCTTTGACTAAATAATCTTGTGCGCCTGTATGGACCGCTTGGATGGCCAGGTTTTCATCTACGAGACCGGAGAGAATCACAACGGGAATTTCGGGGACGGCCTCGTGCAGATGTACGAAGGTTTCCAGACCCTGGCTGTCCGGTAAGCCCAGGTCGAGCAAGATGATGTCAAACGTGGTTTTTTGAAGAAGCTTAATCGCAGAATAGAGCCGTTCAACGGTCGTGATCTCGTAGAAGGTCAAGGCGTCTTCCCCGAGCATCTCCCTTAATAAAAGAATATCAGTCGGGTTATCTTCAATCAGCAGTACGTGAATGCGGGTTTTGTTCATTGAGAACCTCAGAGGGGAGTGTGACAACGCTAAACCAAAATTGGCGAATAGATTTTGCGGCTTCGACGAAATTATCAAATCCGACAGGCTTGATAATATAACTATTGGCGTGTTGTTCGTAGGCCTGCAAAATATCCAGTTCGGAGTGAGACGTGGTGAGGATGACGACCGGGATAGTTTTGAGTTTGGGATCGGCTTTGATCTCCGCGAGAACCTCGCGCCCGTTTTTGCGCGGTAAATTAAGATCGAGAAGGATCAGATCGGGATGAGGCATCGATGCAAACGGCCCTTCTTTCCTCAAAAAAGCCATCGCCTCGACGCCATCTTCGACCACGTGCAAGGTGTTAAGGATTTTCGATTCTTTAAAGGCTTCTTGTGTGAGAAGGACATCCACAGGACTGTCTTCTACTAATAAAATTTCAATATGTTTATAGGGTTTTGTGCTCATGGTTTCATCTCCGGGAGTGTGAAATAAAATGTGGCCCCTTGTCCGAGTTCTGCCTCCACCCAAATCTGCCCCCCATGG
>WBZL01001927.1_pt1 | contig 20756 bp, 21 predicted proteins | sample 5204291 | NCBI WGS metagenome assembly WBZL01 (sample SAMN12344345, study PRJNA552823) | activated sludge metagenome | biome: Activated sludge suspended growth; feature: Nitrification reactor; material: Wastewater; isolation source: activated sludge from nitrification reactor of wastewater...
GGCTGGACCTGTTCGAAGTGGCCGGCAGGTCGCGTTCATGGCTCCGACCGAACTCCTCGCCGAGCAGCACTTCCGCAAGCTCGCCGCGTGGCTCGCGGGACTGCCGGTCGAGATCGCGTGGCTGTCGGGCTCGCTGCCGGCGAAGGAGCGGCGCCGCGCGCGGGAGCGGCTCGCGAGCGGCGAGGCGGCCTTCGCGGTCGGCACGCACGCGCTGTTCCAGGAGGGCGTCGAGCTGCCCCGGCTGGGCTTCGTCATCGTCGACGAGCAGCACCGCTTCGGCGTCGCGCAGCGGCTCGCGCTGCGCGGCAAAGGCCTCGCCGACGCGCACCAGCTCATGATGAGCGCGACGCCCATTCCGCGCACGCTCGCGATGACGTTCTACGCCGACCTCGACGTCTCGGTGCTCGACGAGCTGCCGCCGGGGCGCACGCCGGTGGTCACGCGGCTCGTCAGTCAGAAGCGGCGCGCGGAGATCGTCGAGCACGTCCGCAAACGCTGCGCGGCCGGCGGGCAGGCCTACTGGGTGTGCCCGCTGATCGAGGAGAGCGAGAAGCTCGAACTGCAGACCGCGGTCGCGCTGCACGCGGAGCTGTCGGCCGCGTACGCGGGGACGCTCGGCGCCGGATTGCTGCACGGGCGAATGAAACCGGCGGAGAAGGCCGCCGCGATGGACGCGTTCGTGCGCGGCGAGACGGGCGTGCTCGTCGCGACGACGGTGATCGAGGTCGGCGTCGACGTGCCCAACGCATCGACCATGGTGATCGAGCACGCGGAGCGTTTCGGGCTCGCGCAGCTCCACCAGCTCCGCGGGCGCGTGGGACGCGGGGCGGCCGAGAGCCAGTGCATCCTCTTGTTCGAGGAGCCGCTCTCGGAGACGGCGAAGGAGCGCCTGAAGGCGATCTACGAGACGAGCGACGGTTTCGAGATCGCGCGCCGGGATCTCGCGATCCGCGGTCCCGGCGAGTTCATGGGGGCGCGCCAGTCCGGCGCGCCGCTCCTGCGCTTCGCCGACCTCGAGCGCGACGTCGCCCTGATCGAACAGGCGCGCGACGCCGCCGACGAGATTCTCGCCAAGCATCCGGACGCGGTGGCCGGGCACCTCGAGCGATGGCTGGGCGGCAAGGCCGAGTTCGTGAAGGCGTGACGCCGGGATGCCGAGGGCGGTCTGCAGGCACGCAACCGGTCGGGAACCAGTCGAAAAGCTGATCGAAATCAAACACCTGAGTCGCCACCCCCCGGGGCGGGCGTAGAATGCCGGGCATCCGGGCGCGCGGGGCACGCGCGTCCCGGCCACCCATGTCGCTCCACACGATCGGCCTCAACCACACGACCGCACCGCTCGAGGTGCGCGAGCGCGTTGCGTTCGCTCAGGATGCGCTCGCCGACGCGCTGCGCGACGTGACCGGCGCCTGCGCGGTGAACGAGGCCGCGATCCTGTCGACCTGCAACCGGACCGAGGTGTTCTTCCGCGGCGGCGAGCCCAGGCGCGTCGCGCGCTGGCTCGAGGACGTCAAGGGGCTCCCGGCGGACACGCTGCGCCCGCACCTCTACACGCTCGGCCAGGACCAGTCGGTGCCGCACGCGTTCCGTGTCGCCTCGGGCCTCGATTCGATGGTGCTGGGCGAGCCGCAGATCCTCGGCCAGATGAAGCTCGCGGTGCGCACCGCCGAGTCGGCGGGCTCGCTCGGCCTGGTTTTGCACCGGCTGTTCCAGCGCACCTTCGCGGTCGCGAAGGACGTGCGCACGCACACGGAGATCGGCAGCGCGTCGATCTCGATGGCCGCGGCGGCGGTGAAGCTCGCCGAGCGCATCTTCCCGTCGATCGCCGAACAGCGCCTGCTCCTGATCGGGGCGGGCGAGATGATCGAACTCGCCGCGAGCCACTTCGCGGCGCGACACCCGAAGTCGATCACGATCGCGAACCGCACGCACGAGCGCGGCCAGTCGCTCGCCGATCGCATCGGCGCCGATGCGATCCTGCTGAACGAGCTGCCCGACCGGCTGCCGCAGTACGACATGATCGTGACCTGCACGGCGAGCACGCTGCCGATCCTCGGCAAGGGGCTGATCGAGCGCGTGATCCGCGCGCGCCGCCACTCGCCGGTGTTCATCGTCGACCTCGCCGTGCCGCGCGACGTCGAGCCGGAGGTCGGTGCGCTCGACGACGTGTTCCTGTACTCGGTCGACGACCTCGCGTCGATCGTCAAGGACAACCTGCAGATCCGCCGCGAGGCGGTCGTGCAGGCCGAGGCGATGATCGCCGACCAGGCGGGGCGGTTCCTCAACTGGCTCGAGGGTCGCAGCGTCGTGCCGACGATCCACGCGTTGTCCGGCCACGTCGACGACCTGCGCGAGTTGGAGCTCGAGCGCGCGCGGCGCATGCTCGCGAACGGCGCGTCGCCCGAGCGGGTGCTCGAGGCGCTCGCGCGCGGGCTCGCGAACAAGTTCCTGCACGCGCCGCTCTCCGCGCTCAATACCGCGGGCGACGCCGAGCGCGCCGAGCTCATCGCGCTGTTCCAGCGTGTCTATCGGCTGCACGAGCCGCCCGGCGACGGACTCTAGCTCCGGCGCCGGTGTCAGACACGGTGTCAGACACGGTGTCTGACACCGTGTCTGACACCGGGTCTGGCATCCGTGAAGATCTCGCTACGCACCCGCCTCGAGCAGCTCGCGACACGTCTCGCCGAGCTGGATCACCTGCTCGCCGCGCCGGAGACGGCGCGCGACATGGATCGGTTCCGCGCGTTCGCGAAGGAGCGCGCCGAGGTCGACCCGGTCGTCGAGCGCTTCCGCGCCTGGCGGCAGGCGGAGGCCGACGTCGCCGCGGCGGAAGAACTGGCGGCCGATCCTGCCATGCGCGAGTTCGCCGACGACGAGCGCAAAGACGCGGAGTCGCGCATGGCCGCGCTCGAGAACGATCTGCAGGCTGCGCTCCTGCCGAAGGACGCGAACGACGCGCGCAACGTGTTCCTCGAGATCCGGGCCGGCACCGGCGGCGACGAGAGCGCGCTGTTCGCGGGCGACCTCCTGCGCATGTACTCGCGCTACGCGGAGCGGCAGCGCTGGAACGTCGAACTCGTCTCGTCGTCGCCCTCCGAGCTCGGCGGCTACCGCGAGGCGATCCTGCGCATCGCGGGGGCGGGAGCCTGGGCCAACCTCAAGTTCGAGTCGGGCGGCCACCGCGTGCAGCGCGTGCCGGAGACCGAGGCGCAGGGCCGCATCCACACCTCCGCCTGCACGGTCGCCGTGATGCCCGAGGCCGATCCGATCGAGGACATCCAGATCAACCCGGCGGACCTCAGGATCGACACCTTCCGATCGTCGGGCGCCGGCGGTCAGCACGTCAACAAGACCGACTCGGCGGTGCGCATCACCCACCTGCCGACCGGCCTGGTGGTCGAGTGCCAGGACGACCGCTCGCAGCACCGCAACCGTGCGCAGGCGATGAGCGTGCTCGCCACGCGACTGCTCGACCGCGAGCGCAGCGAGCGCCAACGCAAGGAGGCCGCGACGCGCAAGAGCCTGGTCGGCTCCGGCGACCGCAGCGAGCGCATCCGCACCTACAATTTCCCGCAGGGGCGGGTCACCGACCACCGGATCAACCTGACGCTCTACCGGATCGACGCGATCATGGGCGGCGACCTCGACGAGATCGTGGGCGCGCTGCAGCGCGAGTTCCAGGCCGAGCAGCTCGCCGCGCTGGGGGCAGACGCGTGAGGCGCCCGGCGAAGAGGCCGCGCGTCGCTGCGCACGCGGCGGACGCCGGAATGCCCTGGCTGCAGACGCTGCGGCTCGACCTGCGCGAGTTCGTGCCGGAGGACCTCGAGGACGTCGTGCGGCTCGACGGCGACCGGCGGGTGATGAAGTTCATCGGCGGCGGCCGCGCCCACACGCGCGAGGAGACGGTCGCGATCTTTCCGCGCGCGCTGCGCTACTCGCGCGTGTACGCCGACCTCGGCATCTGGCGCGCGTCGCGGCGCGACACCGGGGAGTTCATCGGCTGGTTCTCGCTCAAGTACGCCGGCAAATCGTCCGACGTCGAGATCGGCTACCGGCTCACGCCCGAAGCGTGGGGCCTGGGATTCGCGACCGAGGGCGCGGCCGCGCTGCGCGACTACGGCTTCGACGACGTCGGACTCTCGCGCATCATCGGCGTCACCCACCCGCGCAACCGGACCTCGCAGCGCGTGCTCGCGAAGATCGGCATGGTCGACGAGGGCTGGGGACACTACTACGGCCAGAGGCTGCGGCTGTTCGCGGTCCACGCGGACCGGTGACGCAGGACGGCCTCACGGTCCGGCGCGCGGTCGCCCTGTCGGGCCTCGTCCCGGCCGATGCCCACGTTCTGCTTGCGCACGCGCTCGGCGTGGACCGGGCGTGGCTCGTCGCGCACGCGACCGATCCGCTGCCGCGCGAGCGCAGCGACGCGTTCCTCGCGCTCGCCCAGCGCCGTCGCGACGGCGAGCCGGTCGCCTACCTCACCGGATGGCGCGAGTTCTTCGGCCTCGATCTCGCGGTCACGCCCTCGGTGCTGATCCCGAGGCCCGAGACCGAGACGCTGGTCGAGGTCGTGCTCGAACGTCTGCCCGCCGATCGGAAGGTGCGCGTCGTGGACCTCGGCACCGGCTCGGGAGCCATCGCGCTCGCGATCGCGTCGCAGCGTCCGCTCGCGCAGGTCCTTGCGACCGACCTGTCCGATGCCGCACTCGACGTCGCGCGCGGCAACGCGGCGCGGCTCGGGCTCGCGAACGTCAGGTTCGCGCAGGGTGACTGGTACGCCGCGCTCGCCGGGGAGTCGGCCCCGTTCGACGCAATCGCCGCCAATCCGCCCTACATCGCCGCCGGCGACGGGCACCTCGGCGAAGGCGATCTGCGCAGCGAGCCCGTGCAGGCGCTCACCCCCGGCGGCGACGGGCTCGACGCATTGCGCACGATCGTAGCCGGCGCACCCGCGCGGCTCGCGCCCGACGGCTGGCTCGCCGTCGAGCACGGCCACGACCAGGGCGACGACGTGCGGGCGCTGTTCGAGGCGGCGGGCCTGCGCGAAATCACCGTCCGGCGCGATCTCGCGGGGATTCCCCGGGTGGTCGCCGGACGCAGGGGAGGCTGAGTCCGCGTTTGGCGGGACGCCGCGGACCCCGCGCTCCCCGGTCGCATCGGAATGCCGGCCCCGTCGGGTGGCGAAGCGATGGCCGCAGTCGCCTCGGCGCGACCCGACCCGCCCGGGCGGCGATTCGTCGCATCGGTGCCCGATCGGTCAGTCGCCGGCCGGAGAATGGCGGGCATGGACTCCACCGTTCCCGCTTCGCGCTCGCGCGGCGTGCGTCCCGCGCTTCGCGACGCGTCCGCCTTCGCCGATCCCGCCCTCTGGGCGTGGATCGCCGTCGCCGTGATGCTCGTCGTGCCGGCGCTGCGGATGCTCGCCTGACCCGGCTGCTCCGGGGTGATCGGTCAAGGAAGTTGACCTGTTTGGCGCGGGTGCCGCGCGTGGCGCCCTCGCGCGGATCAGCCGGCCGGGACCGGCGCGGGCATCGTCACCGCGAGCTTCTCCGCCCAGGGTTCGAGCGACGGCAGGATCGTCGGGTGCAGCGCGACGCCGGCGGCAAGCTGTTCGCGCATGAGGGCCAGCCCGCGCTCCCCGGGCAGTCGCACGCGCGGGCCGCCGGGCCGCGGCGTCGCGTCGTGGCAGGCGTCGACCAGCCAGTCCATCTGGCGACGAAAGGCGTCGAGGCCTCCGAACGCGCGCGGATCGAGCGCCTGCACGAACACCGTCGCGCCCCAGCCTTCCTTCGGGTCCGCGCGGCCGAAGCCCGAGAGCGCCGCGGTCATCGCCTCGACCAGCAGCGCGAGTCCGTAGCCCTTGTGGCCCGCGTCGAGGCCGCCGAGCGGCAGAAGGGTTCCCTTCGGTTCCTCGAACAGCACGCGCGGATCGTCGGTCGCGTTGCCCTGCGCGTCCTGCACCCACGGGTGGGGCAGTTTCCCGCCCGCCTTGTGGAGACGGCCGGTGAGGCCGTTGGTCGTGAGGCTCGCGGACACGTCGAGCAGGATCGGGTCGCCCGAGGTCGGAATGCCCGCGGCGAGCGGATTCGGCGTGAACACCGGACTCACCGCGCCGAACGGCGCGACGCTCGCGGCGACCGGGTCGGAACTGTAGACGAGCGCCATCACGCCGCGGTCGGTCGCGCGCTTCAGGTACGCGGCGAGGCAGGCGATGTGGTGCGAGCGCCGGATCACCACCGTGCCGGTGCCCTCGCGCGAGGCCATCCCGATCGCCGCGTCGAGCGCCCGCAGCGTGAGCCACGGACCGGGCAGCCGGCCGCCGTCCCAGGTCTGCGCGGCGGGCGTCTCGCGCACGACCGCGGGCTCGCCGTCCTTCGCCATCGTTCCGCGTTCGATTTCGGCGAGGTAGGGCGCGGCCAGCGCGAGCCCGTGCGTCGAGTGGCCGAGCAGGTCGCCGTCGACCAGCACCGACGCGACGGCATCGGCCATGTCACTGCGCAGGCCCGCGCGCGAGAACAGGGTGCTGGCGAAGGCGACGAGCCCGGTGGCGGAGTGTCGGGGAACGTTCATGGGCATGGTCCGGGGATCCGCTGCGCGGCTGGCCGGGCGTGTCGGCCGCCCGTGCCGGGCCGAAGAGTCTTTTCCATTCCCAGGATGAGGCCGGAACGGTCTTGATCAGGCGGCGAGTTGGGATCGACGATCAACGGAGAGGAACAGGCGCTCGAGACACCTCGGATCCCACGGACGTCCCACGGACCGAAGTTCGGTCCGTGGGATCAGGGGTGCCGCAGGCTTCCCGATCAGAAGTTGACGCCGCCGGGGATTTTCCCGATTCTAGCGCCGTTGCCTCGCTCGACGGCGCGCCGACGCCGCACCGTCCCCACCCTTGTCCTCTCCCATTGTCGACGACGGCGGCGTGCCGCTGGTCCACGAGACGGTCGTGCCGTCGTCGCTGCAGGTGTCGATCGTCACCTGGCGGCCCGACCTCGGTCTCCTCGACCGGTGCCTGCGCAAGCTCGCGCTCGCGGCGGGCGCGGCCCGCGAGAGCGGCATCGTCCGCACCGTCAACGTCGCGCTGGTCGACAACAGCGAGGACCGCGCGACCGCGGCGAAGGTGATCGAACTCGGCCGCGCGCGCTTCGCCGACTCGGGTGTGCAGACGAGCTTCGTGCACGGGCACGCGAACATCGGCTACGGCGCGGCGCACAACCTGGTCCTGCACGGGAGCGGCGCCGACTTCCACCTCGTGCTCAACCCGGACGTCGAACTCGCCGCCGACGCGATCGCGAACGGCGTTCGCTGGATGAACGCGCACCCCGACGTCGGTGCGATCGCGCCGCTCGTGCGCCGCCGCGACGGCACGCGCGACTACCTCGTGAAGCGCAAGCCCGCGGTGCTCGACCTCGCGCTGCGCGGTTTCCTTCCGGGTCTCGGGCGCGTGCTGTTTCGCCGGCGTCTCGACCGCTACGAGATGCGCGACGTCGTCGACCCCGACCCGGCACGGGACATCGTCGACATCGCGGCGATGTCGGGCGCGTGCATGCTCCTGCGGCGCAAGGCCGTCGACCAGACCGGAGGCTTCGATCCGGGCTTCTTCCTCTACTTCGAGGACTACGACTGGACGATGCGGCTCAACAAGGTCGCGCGCACCGCCTACGTGCCGTCGTTCGAGATCGTCCACCACGGCGGCGGGGCCGGGCGCAAGGGCGCGCGGCACATCGGTCACTTCGTGCGCGGCGGCTGGCGCTACTACCGCAAGCACGGGTGGAAGTGGTGGTAGCCCCGCGTCTTCGTTCCCGCTGCGTCGTCGTCACCGGTGCGGCGGGGTTCATCGGCCGCGCGCTGGTCGGACGCCTTCGCGCGGACGGGCGCGAGGTTCGCGCGGTCGTGCGCGAGAGCCGAGGCGCTCCGGAAGACTCGATCGCGCTCGGCGCGCTCGAAGAGGCGTCGCCGGCCGCGCTTGCCGTTGCTTTCGCCGGAGCGAACGCGGTCGTCCACCTCGCGGGGCGCGCGCACCGGATGGACGAGCGGGGGCGCGACCTCGAGCGTCTCCATCGGGCGAACACGGTGGAGGCCACCGCGCGCATCGCGCAGGCCGCCGTGAAGGCGGGGGTCCGCCGCTTCGTGCTCGCGAGCAGCGTGAAGGTGAACGGCGAGGCGACGCTTCCCGGGCGGCCGTTCCGGCCGGACGATCCGCCTGCGCCCGCCGACGGCTACGGCCGCGGCAAGCGCGACGCCGAGACGGCGCTCGCCGGCGCGGCGGAACGCTCGTCGATGGCGGTGATCGTGCTGCGGCTTCCGCTGGTGATAGGTCCGGGAGCGCGCGGCAACGTCGAGCGCCTGGTCGAGGCGGTCGCCGCACGCCGCGTACTGCCGTTCGGCGCCATCGACAACCGGCGCAGCGTGATCGGGCTCGCCAACCTGTGCGACGCCTTCGTCGCGGCGCTGGAGGCCGACCCGCCGCCCGAGGGCGTGCACTTCGTGGCCGACGCCGGCCCGGTGTCGACGCCAGCTCTGGTACGGTCGATCGCGCGCGCGCTGGGCGTGCCGACGCCGCTGGCCTTCGTCCCGGTGCCGCTCCTGAGACTCGCCGGACGGCTGACCGGCCGCGGGGATTCGGTGGACCGCGTGTGCGGTTCGCTCGAGGTCGACGATGCCTCGTTCCGGGCCGCGACCGGCTGGCGGCCGGTGCGGACGCTGGACGAGGAACTCGCTCGCGTCGCGGCCGCGCGCGGGCGATAATCGGGTCTCGCTTTCGACGGGCCGGTGGACCGGATCCGATCGCCGACATCGATATCCCGTCGCACGCCCCCGGACCGGTCACCGGCCGGACTGCGTTTCCCCTGTCGTCTTCGACCCGCCCGTCCCAGTCCATGCGAACTTCAGGCCGCCGCCCCGACGAACTCCGACCACTGAAATTCGAGCGCGGCTGGACGAAGCACGCCGAGGGCTCGGTGCTCGTGTCCGCGGGCGACACACGCGTGCTCGTCACGGCGAGCGTGGACGAGAGCGTGCCCGCGTTCCTCAAGGGCAAGGGGCAGGGCTGGATCACCGCCGAGTACGGGATGCTGCCGCGCGCGACCCACACGCGTACGCGCCGCGAGGCGGCCGAGGGCGCGCAATCAGGCCGCACGCAGGAGATCCAGCGCCTCGTCGGCCGCTCGGTGCGAGCCGTGGCCGACCTCGGCACGCTCGGCGAGCGCACGATCCGCATCGACTGCGACGTGCTGCAGGCCGACGGCGGCACGCGCTGCGCGTCGATCACCGGCGCCTGGGTCGCGGTCACCGACGCGGTCGCCTGGCTCGCCGCGCGCGGCCTCGTGAACGGCAGCGTGCTGCGCGATCACGTGGCGGCGGTGTCGGTGGGCATCGTCGGCGGCACGCGGCTCCTCGACCTCGACTACGCCGAGGACTCCGGCTGCGACACCGACATGAACGTGGTGATGACCGGCGCCGGCGGCTTCGTCGAGTTGCAGGGCACCGCGGAGGGCGCGCCGTTCACGCACGGCGAGTTCGACGCGCTGCTCGAGCTCGCGCGCGGCGGCATCGAGGCGATCGTGGCGGCACAGCGCGGGGCGTTCGCGCCCTGGGACACCTCGCCGTGATCGAGCGCCTCGTGCTGGCCTCGAACAACGAGGGCAAGCTGCGCGAGTTCCGGCGGTTGCTCGCGCCGCACCGGATCGACGTGGTGGCGCAGGCGGAACTCGGTATCCCCGAGCCCGCGGAACCGCACGCGACCTTCGTCGAGAACGCGCTCGCGAAGGCGCGCCACGCGAGCGTCCACTCGCGCCTCCCGGCGCTGGCCGACGATTCCGGCATCTGCGTCGTCGCGCTCGGTGGCGCTCCGGGGGTGTTGAGCGCGCGCTACGCGGGCGAGCCGAAGTCGGACGCGCGCAACAACGCGAAGCTCGTCGCCGCGCTCGCGGGCGTCGCCGACCGGCGCGCCCACTACGCGTGCGTGCTCGCGCTGGTCGCCGGGGCGGACGATCCGGAGCCGGTGATCGCGGAAGGGCGCTGGCACGGCCGCGTGATCGATGCGCCGCGCGGCGGCGGCGGCTTCGGCTACGACCCGCATTTCGAGGACCTCGCGTCCGGCCTCACGGGCGCCGAGCTGCCGCTCGAGCGCAAGAACGCGCTGTCGCACCGCGGCAAGGCGATGCGCGAGCTGGTCGCCCGGCTCTTCGAGCGCGGGATGATCCGCGAGAGGGTGCCCGCGTGAGCCGGCGGGTCGAGACCGCGCGCGGCACCGTCCACCGGTGGCAGTGCGATCACATGGGACACGTGAACGTGCGCGCCTACGGCGAGCGCTTCGAGGAAGCGTGCTGGCAGTACTACGCGATGCTAGGCATCCGGCCTTCGCGGCTGCGCGCGGGGGAGATCCACATGGCCGCGGTGCAGCAGGACATCGCCTACCGCAGGGAACTCCTCGGCGGCGACGTGGTGATCGTGCACACGACGATGCTGGAGGCGCGTGACAAGGTCATCCGGTTCGTCCACGAGATGGTGAACGGCGAGACCGGGGAGACCGCGGCGACCTGCACGTTCACCGTCGTGTGCCTCGACCCGTCCGAGCGGCGCTCGCGGGCGTTCCCGCCCGACGTGATCGAACGGGCGCGCGCGATGCTTGCGGACGATCCCGATTCGGACTGAAGCGATGCCCGCCGCGATCGCGCCCTCGCCGCGCTCGTCGCCGGCCTTCCGGTCGCTTCCGCCGCTCTCGCTCTACGTGCACCTGCCGTGGTGCCTGAAGAAGTGCCCGTACTGCGACTTCAACTCGCACGAGTGGCGCGGTGCCGGCGGCCCGCCCGAGAACGCCTACGTCGATGCGCTCGTCGCCGACCTGGAGCACGCGCTTCCGTCGGTGTGGGGCCGCAGGGTGGTCACGGTGTTCCTGGGCGGCGGCACGCCGAGCCTGTTCGCGCCCGAGGCGGTCGACCGTCTGCTCGCGGCGATCCGTGCGCGCGTCATGCTCGCCGCGGACGCCGAGATCACGATGGAGGCGAACCCCGGCACCTTCGAGCGGGCGCGCTTCGAGGGTTTCCGCGACGCGGGAGTGAATCGCCTCTCGATCGGCGTGCAGAGCTTCACGCCGCGCCACCTCGCGGCGCTGGGGCGCGTGCACGATGCGGCGGAGGCGCGCGCGGCGGCGGCGGCCGCGGTCGAGATCTTCGACGAGGTGAACCTCGACCTCATGGTCGGTCTCCCGGGACAGGTCGCAGGCGATGCGCTGAACGACGTCGAGACGGCGCTCGCGTTCCGCACGACGCACCTGTCGTGCTACCGGCTCACGCTCGAACCGAACACGCTGTTCCACCGCCATCCGCCGCAGTTGCCCGACGACGACGAAGCCGCCGACATCGAGGAGGCGGTCGCGGAGCGCCTCGCCGCCGCGGGTTTTGCGCACTACGAGGTGTCGGCCTGGGCGCGACCCGGCCACCGCTGCGTGCACAACCAGAACTACTGGCGCTTCGGCGACTACCTCGGCATCGGTGCGGGCGCGCACGGCAAGGTGTCGATGCCGGACGGATCGATCGTGCGCGAGGTGCGCTGGAAGCAGCCGAAGCAGTACGTCGAGCGCGCCGCGTCGGGCGAACCGGTGATGGAGCGCCGCGAGGTCGCGCCCGACGAGCGGGGCTTCGAGTTCATGCTGAACGCGCTGAGGCTGACCGAGGGCGTGCCGGCGGCGTTGTTCGCCGAGCGCACCGGCGTTCCGATCGCGTCGATCGCGCGCGAGATCGGCACGGCCACCGCGCGCGGGCTGCTCGATCCGGATCCCGCGGTGCTCCGGGCCACGTCACTCGGCCGGAGGTTCCTGAACGAACTGGTGGCGCTGTTCCTGCGCGACCGCCCGCGCACGAAGGGGCCGGCCTGATCCCGCTCCACTCGAAGTCGCTGGCGGAGCTCGCGCCCGCGCTCGCCGCGGGCAGGCTGCGCGTGCACGAACTCGCGAGCGCACTCCTCGCGCGCATCGCCGCGACCGATGCCGGCGTGCGGGCGTGGGCGCACGTCGACCGCGCCGCGGCGCTCGAAGCCGCGTCGCGCCTCGACGACACGCCGCTCCCCGAGCGCGGACCGGCGTTCGGCCTGCCGCTGGGCGTGAAGGACATCGTCGACACCGAGGAGTGGCCGACCGAGTTCGGCTCGCCGGTCGGCTCGGGCCGGCGGCCGGCGCACGACGCCGCTTGCGTCGCGCGCTGGCGCGCGGGCGGTGGCCTGGTCCTCGGCAAGACCGTCACCACCGAGTTCGCGTTCATGCACCCGGCAGCGACGGCGAATCCGTGGAACGCGAGGCACACGCCGGGAGGGTCGTCGTCCGGCTCCGCCGCGGCCGTCGCGCTGGGGCAGGTGCCCGCGGCGCTCGGGACGCAGACCCACGGCTCGGTGATCCGCCCGGCCGCCTACTGCGGCGTGGTCGGGTTCAAGCCGACCGTTGGTCTCGTGCCGTTCGACGGAACGCACGTGTTCAGCGCGACGCTCGACACGCTCGGCACGTTCACGCGCTCGGTGGCCGACGCCGCGGTCGCGATGCACGCGCTGGTCCCGTCGGTATCGCGCGAGGTTGCGCTTCCACGGCCGCCGCGCCTCGCGTTCGTCCACCGCTTCCCGTGGACCGCGCCGGTCGACGACGGCGGCGCCCTCGATCACGCGGCGAACCACCTGCGGCGGTCTGGCGCGGACGTGGTCGCGGGTGCGGTGCCCGATGCGCTCGACGCCGGGCTCGAGACGCTGCGCACGATCATGCTCGCGGAAGGCGCGCGGGCGATCGGGCCGATGCAGGCGCGCGAGCGCTCGCGGCTGTCCGCGACGCTCAACGCGGGACTCGACGCGGGGCGCGCGATCTCCGCCGGCGCGTACGCGCGGGCGATGGTCGACCGGCAGGCGATGATCGCCGCGGCGACGCACTGGCTCTGCGACTGCGACGCGTTGCTGGCGCCGCCGGCGCCCGCGCCCGCTCCCGAAGGCCACTCGACCACCGGAGACCCGTCCTGCTGCACGTTCGCCTCGCTCACGGGTTTCCCGGCAATCACCCTCCCGATCGGGTACGGCCGCAACGGCCTGCCGGTCGGTATGCAACTCGTCGGTCGGGCGGGCGAGGACGACGCGCTGCTCGGCGTGGCCGCGTGGTGCGAGTCGAAGCTGCCGCGCTGGCGGGGGCTCGTGTGAAGCGCGCGAAGCGGCACGCCGTGCCGAAACCGCGCAACCCGGTGGCGCGCTCGCCGCTCCTCGGCAAGGGCGGCGCGCACTGCAAGTCCCGCGGCGCGAAGCGGCGTCGGGAAGCGATGAAGACCGCGAAGCTCGCGCGCGACCCCGAGTCCGCGGACTGACGATGCCGCTGTCGCGCCGCGACCTCGAGGAGGGCCGCATGCGCCGGATCTACGCCGAGACGGTCGGCGCCGCGCACGCGCTCGACGACGAGGCGCTCGACCGTTCGCTCGACGCGACCCTCGCGGCGAGGCCGAAGGGCGCGGGCTGGTGGGTCTTCGCCTACGGCTCGTTGCTGTGGAATCCGCTCTTCCCGGTTGCGGAGACGCGGCCGGCTACGATCCACGGCCTGAACCGCCGCTTCTGCCTGCACTCGCTCGCCTCGCGCGGCACGCGCGAGCGGCCCGGACTGGTGCTGGGTCTCGAGCGGGGCGGATCCTGCCGCGGAGTCGCGTTGCGCCTGCCGGCGTCGCTCGCGGTCGCCGAACTGCGGCTCCTGTGGCGCCGCGAGATGGTCGTCGGGTCGTACCGGCCGGTCTGGGTGCGTGCGCGCACGGGGCGACGCAGCGTCGTCGCGCTCGCCTTCGCGGTGCGCCGCGACCATCCGCAGTACGCGTGCCTGACGCTCGGCGCGCAGGCCGACACCCTCGCGACGGCCTGCGGCGCCTTCGGCACGTCGTGCGACTACCTGATGCAGACGCGCGAGGCGCTCGCGCGCCACGGCATCGTCGACGGCTATCTGGAGTCGCTCGCGGCCGCGGTGTCCGTGCGCCGGGCGCGTCGATCAGGCGGGCGCAGCGGGCGTTCCGGCTGACGAGCCGAACACGACGCTGACCGCGGTGCCGCGCCCGGAAGCGGGCCGGCCGAGTTCCACCGTCGCTCCGTGGCGGTTCGCGACCTCGCGCACGATCGCGAGGCCCAGTCCCGATCCGTCGCCGGGCGTGCCCTCGACCCGGTAGAAGCGTTCGAACACCTTCGCCCTCGCGTTCTCCGGAATGCCGGGACCGTCGTCCTCGACCGCGAGAAACGGTCGGCCGCCGCGCTTCCCGCAGCGCACCGTCACGACGCTGCCCGCGGGCGCGTAGCGGATCGCGTTGTCGATCAGGTTGCCGAGGAGTTCGCGGAGCATGACTTCGTTGCCGAGCACGTTGGCGTGCTCGATCTCGAAGCCGAGGTCGACGTCGCGTTCGATCGCCCGCGCAGTCCAGTCGCGCGCCGCCGCGTCGCCGAGCCGGTAGAGATCGAAGGGCTTCATCGGTCCGGCGGCTTCGGTGTCGCGCTCGGCGCGCGCGAGCGCGAGGAGCTGGTGGGCGAGGCGGGTGGTGCGCGTGGTCGCCGCGTGCATCTTCTCGAGCTCGGCCCGGATCTCCGGCGCGTGCGGGCGGCGCTTCAGCAACTCGAGCTGCATCTGCAGGCCCGCGAGCGGCGTGCGAAGCTGGTGCGCCGCGTCGGCGACGAAGCGCTGCTGGCTCTCGACCGCGTGGCGCAGCCGGTCGATCAGCCGGTTGAGCGCGACCACCGCCGGCTGCACTTCGTCGGGAGCGCCCCCGGCTTCGAGCGGCTTGAGATCCTCCGCCGTTCGCTGGAGCAACTGGTCGCGCACGCGGTCGAGCGGAGCGAGCGCGCGTCCGACCGCTCCCCAGACCAGCACCAGCGCGGCCGTCGCCACCAGCAGCGCCGGCACCAGCGTGGCGAGGAGCACCTCGTGCACGAGACGCCTGCGCTTGTCGAGCGTCTCCCCGACGAGCACGGTGATGCCGCTGGCCGCGCGGTACGACGCGACGCGCATCGGCTCGCCGCGCCAGGCGATGTCGTGGAAGGCCGCGCCGCCCTTCGCGGGGGTCGGCGGCGCGCGCAGGTCGGCTTCGCCGGCGAGGAGGCGCCCGTCGGCGTCCCGGATCTGGAACACGATCGTGTCGGAGTCGTCGAACAGGAGCGCGCGACGCGCGTCCTCGGAGAGGTCGAGCCTTCGCTCGGCGCCCTCGCCTCGGACGCTGCCCGCGAGCGCGAGCGCAGGGTCGAGGAGCGAACGGTCGTAGGCGTCGGCTGCGGCGTGCACGCCGACCGCCCACGCGATGGCGGCGGCCGCCGCGACGACCACGAGCAGGACGCCGGCCATCGAGAGGAGCACCCGATGGCGGATCGACGTCGGCGAGCGCATCAGTCCCCGTCGGGACGATCGTTCCAGAGGTAGCCGAAGCCGCGCACCGTGCGCACGCCCACGCCTGCGGGCTCGATCTTCGCGCGAAGCCTCGACACGTAGACCTCGATCGTGTTCGGCGCGACGGGCTCGTTCTGGCTGCAGAGTTCCTCGATGATCTCGTCCTTCGACAGCACGCGGCCCGGGTGCTGCAGGAACAGGCGCAGCAGCGCCCACTCGCGCGTGGTGAGGTCGACGGGAGAGCCGCGGATCTTCAGCCGCCGGGCCGCGAGGTCGATCTCCATCGGGCCGACTTCGAACGTACTCGATGCGGGAGCCCCGGGACGCCGGAGCAGCGCGCGCACGCGAGCCTCGAACTCGTCGAGCGAGAACGGCTTGGTCAGGTAGTCGTCGGCGCCCAGGTCGAGGCCGAGCACGCGGTCCTCGACCGCGTCGCGCGCGGTCAGCATCATCACGCGCGTCGCCTCGCCGCGCGCGCGCAGGCGCCGCAGCACCTCGAAACCGTCGATGCCGGGCAGCCCGACGTCGAGCACGACGAGGTCGTGCGTGCCTCCGAACGCCATCTGGTCGGCGTCCTCGCCGGCCGCCGCGACGTCGGCCGAGTGTCCGGCCGCACCGAGCGCGCGCGCGAGGCCGTCGGCGAGGAGGGGATCGTCTTCCGCGATGAGGACTCTCATCGCGACAGCGTATCAAACTGCGACGGCTTCGTGGCGGCATTCGCGTCCGTCGCGCGCGACACGGCGAAGCTGACGAAACGCTGACGACGGGCGTGCCGGAACGCCTGCCCGGCGGATCCGCGACCGGCCGGGCGTCAGATCGCGATGCCGCGGCCGCCGTCGACGGCGATCGTCTCGCCGGTCACGTAGGGAGCCTCGGCGAGGAGGAAGTGCACCGCGCGCGCGACGTCGTCCGGTTCGCCTTCGCGCTTGAGCGGCGTGTGCGAGATGATGCGCTGGCGCGACACCTCGTCGAAGCTGTCGTCGGCCTCGGGCCACAGGATCGGTCCCGGCGCGACCGCGTTGACGCGGACCTCGGGCGCGAGCTCGCGCGCGAGCGCGCGCGTGAGCCCGGAGAGCGCCGCCTTCGCGGTCGAGTAGACGAGGTAGTGCTTGAGCGGTCGCTCGGCGTGGATGTCGGTGATGTTGACGATCGCTCCCTGGGAGCGGCGCAGCGGCGCGGCGGCGGCCTGCGCGAGGAACAGCGGCGCGCGCACGTTGGTGCCCATCAGGTTGTCCCACTGCGCCGGCTCGATCTCGCCCATCGTCGTGGTGAAGAAGCTCGACGCGTTGTTGACCAGCGCGTCCAGGCGGCCGAAACGCAGGACCGTCTGCTCGACGATCGACGGCAGCTTCGCGATGTCGAGGAGGTCGGCCTGGATGAGCGCGACCGAATCCGCGCGCGCGCGGTTCAATTCCGCCTGGAGGAGGCGCGCCTCGCCCGCGGACGAGCGGTAGTGGAGCATGAGGCGCGCGCCTGCGGCGTGGAGGCGCCGGCAAATGGCGGCGCCCACGCGCTTCGCGCCGCCGGTGATCAGCACGACCTTGTCCTGCACGCGCGCTCCCGCGGTCCCGCGCCGGGCGGGCCTTCGACTTGGGTACACTAGCACAGGCCGCGCGCGACGCGCGGAGCCTCGATGCGAACGCGCCGCGACCTCGACCCCGCGCTGCCCGAGCCGGATGCGGAAGCCCGCGCTCACGCCGAGCGGGTGCGCCGGGCGCTCGTCGCGGCGCTCGATGCGCGCGGCGGCTTCATGCCGATGCGCGAGTACGTCGACTTCGTGCTCTACGCGCCGGAACTGGGCTACTACGCGGCGGGCGCGCGCAAGCTCGGCGCTGCGGGCGATTTCACGACCGCGCCCGAGCTGTCGCCGCTGTTCGGCGCGGCGCTGGCGGCGCAGGTCGCGCCAGTCCTCGAGGCGACTCGCGCGCGGGATCTGGTCGAACTGGGCGCAGGCAGCGGCGCCCTTGCGATCGATCTGCTGCGCGAACTCGATCGGCTCGGCGCCCGCCCGTCGGGCTACGCGATCGTCGAGACCAGCCCCGACCTGCGCGAGCGCCAGCAGCAGGCGATCGGCCGCGCGCTGCCCGCGTGGCGCGGCAGGGTCGCGTGGCTCGACGCTCCGCCCGCGCGGATCGACGGCGCCGTCGTGATGAACGAGGTGCTCGACGCGGTGCCGCCCGACGTCGTCGCGCGCCGCGGCGGGCGCTGGCACGAGCGCGGCGTGACGCTCGGCCGCGCCGGCGGACTGGCGATCGCCGAGCGCGCGCTCGACGACCCCGGGCTCGAAACGATCGCCCGCGAACGCTTCCCGCCGGAGATCGACTACGCGAGCGAGATCCCGAGGGCGGCCGAGGCGCTGGTCGAGGATCTGGGCCGCCGGCTCGCGGGTGGGGCGTTGCTCGCGATCGACTACGGCTTCCCGCGCAGCGAGTTCTACCATCCCGATCGCTCGGAAGGCACGATGATGGCGCACTACCGCCACCGCGCGACCTCCGATCCGCTGGTGTGGCCGGGGCTCGCCGACGTCACGTCGCACGTCGACTTCACCGGCGTCGCGGAGGCCGGCGCGCGCGCGGGGCTCGAGGTTGCCGGCTACGCTTCGCAGGCGAGCTTTCTCATCGGCTGCGGCATCCTCGACCGCCTCGCGGCCACCGGCGATCCCGCGTCGGCGGCGTACCTGCGCGCCGTCGGCCCGGTCCAGACGCTGCTCTCGCCCGCCGAGATGGGAGAACTGTTCAAGGTCATCGCGCTCGAACGAGGCCACGCGGCACGCTGGCCGGCATTCGCGCGCGGGGACGCGAGCCACCGACTCTGAGCCGGAGGATCCATGGAATCGCCGATCGCGCGCGACTGCCTCGCCCTCGGGCGCCTCGTCGAGCGTCACGCACGCTACCGGCCGCGGCACACGGCGGTCGTCGCGCCCTCGGGAACGCGCGACCTGCGCCTCGACTGGCGCGAGTTCGACCGCTGCGTGAACCGGCTTGCGAACGCGCTCGCCTCGCGGGGCGTCGCCCGCGGCGACCGCGTCGCGACGGTTCTCCCGAATTCGCTCGAACTTCTCGCCGCGTACTGGGCCTGTTTCAAGCTGGGCGCCGCGGCGGTGCCGCTGTCGACGCTGTTGAACGCGGACGGGCTCGCGTCGCTCCTCGCCTCCGCGGCGCCGCGCGTGGTCGTCGCGGCAGGCGACCTGCGGCAGGTTCTCGACGCCGTGCGATCGCGGGGCACGGAGCCCGACGCGTCGTGGATCCTCGTCGACGCCAGCGCGGACGATGCGCCCGCCGGCTACCTGTCCTTGGCGCGCCTGTGGCGGGAGGCATCCGACGCGCCACCCGGCGCCGAGGTCGCGGCGGGCGATCTCGCCACGATCATGTACACGAGCGGCACGACCGGCCTGCCGAAGGGCATCTGCCACACGCATTTCGTGCGCGCGATGTACGCAACGCTGATGGCGAATGCGTGGCGGATGACGCCGTCGTCGGTGGTGCTGCACGCCGGCGCGATCGTCTTCAACGGCGCGATGGTCACGATGCTCCCGGCGTTCATGCTGGGCGCGACCTACGTCGTGCACCGCGCGTTCGACGCCGAGGCGTTCATCGCGACGGTCGAGCGCGAGCGCGTCACGCACACGATGCTCGTGCCTTCGCAGGTGATCGCGATCCTCGGCTCGCGCGGCTTCGAACCGGCGCGGCTCGCCTCGCTCGAGTGCATCCTTTCGCTCGGCGCGCCTCTGCACGTCGAGACCAAGGACCGGCTGAACGCACTGCTGCCGGACCGGTTCTACGAACTGTACGGTCTCACCGAGGGCTTCGTGACCATCCTCGACCGCGACGACGCGCTCCGCAAGAAGGGCAGCGTCGGCGTGCCGCCGCCGTTCTACGACCTGCGCATCGTGGGCCCGGACGGCGCCGACCTTCCTCCCGGCGAGACCGGCGAGATCGTCGGCCGCGGGCCGATCACGATGCCGGGCTACTTCCGCGACGAGGCGAAGACCGGCGAGGCGCTGCGCGACGGGTGGCTCCGCACCGGCGACCTGGGCTACGTCGACGACGAGGGCTTCCTCTATCTCGTCGACCGGATGAAGGACATGATCGACTCGGGCGGCGTCAAGGTCTACCCGAAGGACGTCGAGGAGGTCGTCGCGCGTCATCCTGATGTGCGCGAGGTCGCGGTCTTCGGCATTCCGCACGAGAAATGGGGTGAGACGCCGGTCGCGGCGGTCGTGCTCCGGCCCGGCGCGGCCGTGGACGCCGCGGCGCTGCGCGAGTGGATCAACTCGCGGGTCGCGGCGAAGTTCCAGCGCGTCGAGCGGGTGCTCGTGCTGGACGACTTTCCGCGCAATGCTGCCGGCAAGACGCTCAAGCGCGAGATGCGCGCGCCGTTCTGGGAGTCGAAGGGGCGCGCGATCTGACGGCGGGGCGGACGGCGCGCGGCGCCCCCCGGCCGGTCAGGCCTTCTGCCGGCGCGGTTCGCGACCGAGGTAGATGTGCTCGGCGTTTCCGCCCAGCACCGCCGCGCGATCCTCCAAGTCGAGGTCGCGGAGCGCTTCGAGGGCGATCGCCCGCCAGCGGTCGTAGCCGCCCGCGAGGTCGACGACCGGCCAGTCGCTGCCCCAGAGGAGCCGCGCGGGGCCGAAGAGGTCGAGGAGCGCGCCGGTCCAGGGCGCGATTTCGGCGGCGCCGTCGCCGGGACGCGCCTCGGTGACGAGGCCCGACAGCTTGCAGGCGACGTTCGGATGCGCCGCGACGATCGCGAGATCCGAACGCCAGCGGTCGATCTCGCGCTCGCGGATGCCCGGCTTGGCGCCGTGGTCGACGACGACCGCGAGCGAGGGATGGCGGTCGAGCACGCGCGCGAGTCTCGTCAGGTGGCGCGGCAGCACGAGCGCATCGAACACCAGACCGTGCGCGATCATCGCGTCGAACGCCGGCCCGAGCCGCGGCCGCGCGAGCCAGTCGTCGTCGGCGATGTCCTGCACCATCGGCCGCAGTCCGACGAGTTGTGGCTCACGGGCAAGGCGTGCGATCGCATCGGGCGCGTCCGGCGCGTCGAAGTCGACCCAGCCGACCACGCCGGCGACGAATGGCGTGTCGCGCGCGACGTCGAGGAGCCAGCGCGTCTCCGCGGACGTTGGCGCCGCCTGCACGAGGATCGTTCGCTCGACGCCGTGCCGCGCGAGGATCGGAGCGAGGTCGCCGGGGCCGAAGTCGCGGTGGATCTGACCCAGCGCGGGCGTGAGCCAGCCGTAGTCGCCGCGCGCGAGACGCCAGAAGTGCTGGTGCGCGTCGATCAACTGGATCCCCCCGATGCGGCCTGCGGCCGCCTCCCCCCAGGGGGCGCCGCGCACTTGGGGCGGCCCTGCGCGCGCGATCCCCCCGATGCGGCCTGCGGCCGC
>WBZL01001930.1_pt1 | contig 20736 bp, 17 predicted proteins | sample 5204291 | NCBI WGS metagenome assembly WBZL01 (sample SAMN12344345, study PRJNA552823) | activated sludge metagenome | biome: Activated sludge suspended growth; feature: Nitrification reactor; material: Wastewater; isolation source: activated sludge from nitrification reactor of wastewater...
CGACGAACTCGCTCGCGGCAGCTACGACCTGTCGTCGCTGACGGTGCTGCTGTCGGGCGGCGCACCGCTGTCGGCCAACCTGAAGAACGAGTTCCTGCAGCATCTGCCGTCGCTGATGATCGTCGATGGGCTCGGGTCCTCCGAGGCGGGCGGTCAGCTGTCGCAGGTGTCGGCCGGCGGTGGCGCCACCACCGGCACGTTCCCGATCTCGCCCGGCAACCACGTGCTCTCCGGTGACCTCGACCGCGAGCTCGCGCCCGGCGACGACGAGCTCGGCTGGCTCGCGAAGAGCGGCCGCCTCGCGCTCGGCTACCTGGGCGACGCGGCCAAGACCGCGCGCACGTACCCGGTCGTCGACGGGGTGCGCTACGCCGTACCGGGCGACCGGGCCCGCCTGCGCGCCGACGGGATCATCGAGCTGCACGGGCGCGACTCGGTCACGATCAACTCGGGTGGCGAGAAGATCTTCGCCGAGGAGGTCGAGGCCGCGCTCAAGGCGCACGGCGACGTGTACGACTGTGTGGTGGCCGGACGTCCGAGCGAGCGGTGGGGCAACGAGGTCGTCGCGATCGTCCGGCTGCGCGAGGGTTGTTCGCCCGACGAGGCCTCGCTCCTGCACGAGGCCGAGCGGCACATCGCCCGCTACAAGTTGCCGAAGGCCTTCGTGTTCGTACCCGAGATCGTGCGCTCGCCGTCGGGCAAGGCCGACTATCGCTGGGCGAAGCAGACCGCCGTCGACGCCTGACGGTCGATCACCGCGTTCTGGTCGCGGATCCTCTCGGATCCCGAGACGATCCGCGACCAGAACGGTCAGGTCACCAGCGCGGGTCGATCGGCGTGATCGGCCCGAGCGCGTCCTCGAGCATCTGCGCCACTGTCAACGCACGCAGGTCGGCGAAGCGGCGAGCGATCACCTGCGCACCGACCGGCAGACCGTCCGACACCCCGACCGGCACGACCGCGGCCGGCAGGCCGAGCAGGTTGGCGGGCAGCACCGGGCGCATCGTCTCGAGCGTGCGCTGCGCACCCTCGAGGCTCGCCGCGTCGGCGCCGAGCTCGAACGCCGGCAGCGCCCACGTGGGGCTGACGATCACGTCGTAGCGGCCGAGGAACTCGTGGAAGTCGCGCTCGACCCCGTGACGACCCAGGAACACCTGGGCGAAACCGGCGAGGTCGACCGGCGGGATGATGTGGATCGTGTGATCGAGGAACTGCTTGCCGCCGTCGCCCATCACCATGTCGAGCAACGGTCGCATCAACGCGATCTCGGTGCCGAGCAGCTGCCCCCAGAGCTGGATCGCCTGCTCGTACGTGGCCGGCGCGACCTCGTCGACGACGGCCCCCTGGCGGGCCAGCGCCTCGCCGGCACCGCGGATGGCTGCAGCGATGCCGGGGTCGGTCTCGCCGCCCGGCGGTTCGGCGATCACGGCGACGCGCAGCGGGCGAGAGGTGTCGAGACCGGCGAGCTGCACGGGGAGCGCCTGGCAGTCGCGCTCGTGCGGACCGGCGACCGCGAGGAACCCGGCGCGCACGTCGGCGACGTGCCGCGCCATCACGCCCTGCACCGCCATGAGCTGGAAGCTGATCGACTGCTCCTCGGGCGGCAGCACGCCGGCCGACGGGATCACGCCGGTCGACGGCTTGATCGACGCGATGCCGCAGCAGTGGGCCGGGTTGCGGAGCGAGCCACCGATGTCGTTGCCGAGGCCGATCGGGCTCATGCCCGACGCGAGCGCCGACCCCTCGCCGCCGCTCGACCCTCCGGCGGTGCGACCCTGGTGCCACGGGTTGTGGGTGATGCCGTGGAGCGACGACTCGGTGGTGACCCGGAGGCCCATGTCGGGCAGGTTGGTGCGACCGATCGGGATCGCCCCAGCAGCCTTCATCCGCTCGACGACCGGCGCGTCGACCGGCACGACGGCCTCGGCGAACGCGACGAGCGCGTTGGTGGTGGGCGTTCCGGCGAGATCGATGTTCTCCTTCACCGTCATCGGTACACCGTGCAACGGGCCGAGCGTCACTCCCGACGCGACGGCCTGGTCGGCCGCGGCAGCGGCCGCGAGCGCGAGGTCGTCGAAGCGTCGCACGACCGCGTTCAGCTTCGGATTCACCTCGTCGATGCGGGCGAGATGTGCCTGCACCACCTCGACGCTCGACACCTGACGAGCTGCGATCATCGCCGCCAGCTCGAGCGCCCCCTTGCGCCACAGTTCGTCCGTCATCGCGGTCCCCTTCCCCTCGATCCGCCCGGTCCGCGCACGCGACCGGCGTCGGCCGGTGATGCTGTCACATCGGCCACATCGACCCGAACACCGCGCGCGCCACGACGGGTTCGGCGCCCCGCTCGCCTAGCCTCTGCGACGTGAACGGAACACCTGCGAACCAACGAGCCTGGGACACCGAGGCGTTGCCGCAGGGGCAGGAGAAGGTGGCCGCGGTCCAGCAGATGTTCGACGCGATCGCGCCGCGCTACGACCTCGTCAACCGGATCATGACGTTCCGACTCGACGTGCGCTGGCGCAAGATCGCCGTCCGCTCGCTGCAACTGCCGACCGGCAGCACGGTGCTCGACCTCGCGAGCGGGACGGGCGACCTGTGCATCGACCTGGCCTCGGCCGGCTACCGGCCGCTGTCGGCCGATCTGAGCTTCGGGATGCTGGCCGCCGACCGCAGCGGCGCGCCGCGCATCCAGGCCGACATCTTGAACCTGCCGGTGCCCGACGGATCGGTCGACGGGGTCACGTGCGGGTTCGCCCTGCGAAACCTGGTCGACCTGCCGACGTTCTTCGGTGAACTGGGTCGTGTCGTCCGGCCAGGAGGTCGGATCGCGCTGCTCGACGTCGGCATCCCGCACAACCCGGTCGTCCGGTTCGGCAACAACGTGTACTTCGGCAAGATCGTCCCTCGGATCGGCGCGCTGCTGAGCGACGGCGCGGCCTATCGCTACCTGCCGAAGAGCGTCGCCTACCTGCCCCCCAGGGAGCGGATGGTGGCCGACCTGCGAGCCGCCGGATTCGCCGATGCGACGCACCGTCAACTGTCGGGCGGCCTCACCCAGCTCATGGTCGGCACCCGCAGCTGACATGCGCGCCGTCACGCGACCCCTGGCCGAGGTGTGGGACGGCCCGCTCGATCTCGAGGACGTGGCGGGTGGTGATGGCCACCTGTTCGTGCGCGACGGCGTGGGGGTCGCCGGCCGCGGTGTCGCCGCGCGGGTCGCGTTGCCGGACGCGCCGGCGTTCCTCTCGTCCCTCGCGCACGACGACTCGGTCGGCGGCCGGTCACCGATCGCGATCGGCAGCGTGCCGTTCGAACCCGCCCGCCACCACGAGGCGGTGCTGGTGGTGCCGGCGCTGTTGGTCGGGGTCGACGCCGAGGGCACGAGATGGGTCACCCAGGTGTTCGGCGGAGCCGACGAACCACCGGCGGTGTCGGTCGCTCCTCGGCCCCGCCCGCGCGCCCAACGCTTCGCCGTCGGTCCGCTCACCCCGGTCGAGCGGTACCTGGCGGCGGTGACGCGTGCGCGTGACGCCGTGCGCGACGACTCGCTCCTCAAGGCGGTCATCGCTCGCGAGGTCGAGGTCACGAGCGACGAGCCGATCGACGTCCACGCGGTGCTGCTGCGCCTGCGCGCCTCGTTCGGGTCGAGCCACCGGTACTCGGTCGACGGACTCGTCGGCGCCTCGCCCGAGCTCCTGGTGCAGGTGCGCGGCGACGTGCTGCGCTCGCACCCGCTCGCGGGGACGGCACCGCGCACCGGCGATCCGGCCACCGACGAGGCCGTCGCCGCCCGGTTGATCGCCAGCACGAAGGACCAGGTCGAGCACCGGGTGGTGATCGACATGATCCACGACACGCTGCTGCCCTGGTGCAGCTATCTCGACTGGGAGCCCGAGCCGTCGATCGTCACCGTCGCCAACGTGCAGCACCTCGGTACGGCGATGGAGGGTCGCCTCAGCGATCCGCGGCCGAACGTGCTCGAACTGGTCCGTGCGCTCTCGCCCACCCCCGCCCTCGGCGGCTTCCCCCGCGACGAGGCGTTGTCGCTGATCGCCGACGCGGAGGGCTTCGCCCGCGGCCGGTACGGCGGCGCCGTGGGCTGGGTCGACGGGCACGGGGACGGCACCTGGGCGGTCACGATCCGGTGCGCGGAGTTCTCGGCCGACCGACGTCGGGCGCGATTGGTGGCCGGTGGCGGCATCGTCGCCGCCAGCGACCCCGACCTCGAGCTCGCCGAGACCCAGGCCAAGCTCCAAGCCATGCTGAGCGCCATCGTCCGCCCCTGACCTCCGTGAGGCAGCGGCCCTCAGACGGGCCCTCACGCTCACGGTCACCCGGCTCCGTGAGCCAGCGGGCCCCGGGCGGGCCCTCTCACTCACGCACCCCGGCCTCCGTGAGGGACCGGTCCCCAGGAGGGCCGGCCGACTCACGAACGTCCGACTCGGTGAGCCATCAGACGCCGGACGGTCCCTTCGGCTCACGAAGCCCATGACGCCTCGCCATCCGTGAGTCGACCGCACCCATGCTCACGACGTGACCATGCCGCGCACCCGGTCACGGACCTCCCACGTCCGTGAGTCGCAGGTCCCCTGGTCGTCCCCGTCGCTCACGCACCGGACCGTCCGTGAGGCAGCGGTCCCCCATCCGTACCGCTGCCTCACGGACCTCTACGTCCGTGAGCCCCTGCACGCCACACGGGACCGCTCGCTCACGGACCCCGCCGACTCACGGCCAACTCCCGAGCATCCCTGCGGCCCATCGGCTCACGGCCGAACCCGTCCGTGAGGCAACGGGCCCTCCACGGTGCCGCTGTCTCACGGACCTGGGCGGGCGTGTCGAGTCGTCTGACAGGATCGCAGGAATGCCGGACACAGACCGGGCGTGGAGATCGGTTCGCTGCGTCGTCCGCGCGCTCGGGGCGCGCGCGTGAGCGATCCTCGGCGCGCCCGCTTCGAGGCGCTGGCGGCCGAGGTGTACGAACCGCTGCAGCGCTACGTCCGTCGTCGAGCCGACTCCGGGGCGGTCGACGACGTCGTGGCCGAGACGCTGCTCGTGTGCTGGCGACGGCTCGACGACGTCCCGACCGACGCGGCCATCGCCTGGACCCTCGGCGTCGCCCGACGGTGTCTCGCCAACGACCGGCGCTGCGCTCGCCGACAAGCGGCCGTCGGTGAGCGGCTCGCCGCGCAACCCCTCCCGCACACGATCCCCACCGAACTCGACCTCGACCTGCGCGAGGCCGTCGACGAACTCCCCGACCTCGACCGTGAGATCGTCCTGCTGTGGGCCTGGGAGGGCATGCCGCCCCGCGACATCGCCGTCGTCACCGGTCTCACCGCGAACGCCGTCAGCCTCCGCCTCCACCGTGCGAAGCAACGGCTCGCCGAGCGCCTCGAGACACCCGACACACCCGATACACCCGTCTCCCGACAGGAATCACCGGGCACCGGACACGACGCCGATGAGCACGCACCACGCACCGCAGAGGAGGAGCGATGAACGACGACGTCCTGCGCGATCGCCTGATCGCCCTCGACCCCGATGCCGGCGCGCCCACCGACCCGGTCACCAGCGACCGGGCACGAGCCCTCCTGGAGACGATCATGTCCACCCCCACCTCGACCCCGAACCACCCCGACCGCACCACCGACCGACCGGACACCGGCGGGCACGAGTCGACCGTCGTCGCGATGCGACGCACCGTCGGCCGTCGCTGGATGGTCACCTTCGCCGGCGCGGCCGCAGCCGCGGTCGCCGCGATCACCTTCGTCGCCGTGCGGGGCGGCGACGAGCCGGTGACCACCAGCACGTTCAGCCTGGCCTCGAGCGATCCGCTCACGCAGATGTGCCTGCCGTTCGACCCCACGCTGCTCGCTGCCGTGCCGGTCGCGTTCGCCGGCACCGTCACCGACATCACCACCGACGACACCGGCACGAACGTCGTCCGGATCGAGACCGACCGCTGGTATCGCGGCGACGCGACCGACGTGGTCGAACTCACCGTGCCGGCCGGGTTCACCGCGGCACTCGATGGAGTCGACTTCGTCACCGGCCAGCGCTACCTGGTCAGCGTCGCCGACGGCGTCGTCACCAGCTGCGGGATGAGCGGCCTCGCGACGCCGGACTACGAAGCCCAGTGGGACGTGGCCTTCGGCAGCTGACCACCGCATCGCGGGAGGGGAACGCCCACGCTGGGCGACCCTGTCCCGCGTCTCGCGCGTCAGTCCGGGCGAAGGGCGCCGGTGACGACCGCGTGCAGGCGAGCGTGTTCGCCGACGTTCGTGCTGCGGTCGCTCGCCACACGGACGAGCTGCGAGCCGGGCTCGGCCAGTGCTGCCTCGAGCTCGGCCCGGGTGGCCACGGTGCGGGCCGGCAGGCCGTGCGCCGCTGCCAGCGCGACCACGTCGGTGCCGTGCGGTGTGCCGAACAGCTGCTCGAACCGCTCGTTCGACAGGGCCGACGCCTGCGGCAGGAACGAGAAGATCCCACCGCCATCGTTGTCGACGACCACGATGCGCACGTCGACCGAGCGACGGACGAGCGCGGTGAGCGAGGTGGCGTCGTGCAACAGCGCGACGTCGCCCAACAGCACCGTGGTGCGGCGGCCGGTCGCGACGGCCACGCCGATCGCGGTGGCGACGGTGCCGTCGATCCCGTTCGCGCCGCGGTTCGACCACACCGCGGCCCGCTGGTCGGGGGCCCCGAACCACTCGAGGTCGCGCACCGGCATCGACGAGGCGACGACCACCTCGTCGTCGAGCCGCGACACGATCCGTGACACCAGCGGCTCGGTCAGCACTGTCGCGGCGTCGCCGTCGAGCGCCTCCGCGAGCTCGCGGTCGGCGATGCCGGACACGTGCGACCAGCGCTGCACCCAGTCGCTGCCACCCGCACCGCGCAGCTCGCCCGCGAGCCGCTTGCAGAACTCGCCGATCGGCGCCACCACACGGTGTGTGACGGTGTGCGCGGGATCGATCCACGTGTCGGTCGCGGTGACGCGCACCTGCACGGCGCCCGAACCGGACAACCAGGTGGCGAGCACCTTCGACGCCGGCGGTTCACCGAGATGGACGACCACCTCGGGCAGGTGCGAATCGGCGAAGCCCTCGTGTCGCAGCAGCGAATCGAACGCCGTGACCGCGCCCGCCACACCGCGGCAGCCCGAGCGGGGATCGGCCAGCACCGGCCAGCCCGTCGCCTGCGACAGCGCGGCGACGGCGACGGGATCGTCGACGCCGCGGCCGGCGACGATGACGCCGCGCTCGCGGTCGAGCTGCATCGCCAGCGTGCCGATCCGCACCGACGGCTGGTCGACGAGCATCCGACCGAGCGATCCGTCGACGAGGTCGCCCGGGTCGCCGACGAGCGGCTCGCGGAACGGCAGGTTCAGGTGGACCGGTCCACGGCGCACGCCGAGCGATCGGGTGATCGTGTGACGGGCGAGCGCACGCCATGTTCCGGCCGTGGCTCCGACGGGCACCCCGGGGTCGTGGAACCAGCGGACCGCGTCGCCGTAGAGCTTGGTCTGGTCGATCGTCTGTGGAGCGCCGACGTCGCGCAGCTCGGGCGGACGGTCGGCCGTGAGCACGATCATCGGGACGTCGCCGAGGCCGGCCTCGACCACCGCGCCGGCGAAGTGGGTGGCCGCGGTGCCGCTGGTGCACAACAACAGTGCCGGCATGCCGCCGGCCAGACCGACACCCAGTGCGGCGAACGCCGCCGACCGCTCGTCGTGGAAGACCTCGACCCGCAGATCGGGGCAGGCCGCCATCGCGAGCGCCATCGGCGTGCTGCGCGAGCCGGGCGCCACCATCGCGGTGGTCACCCCGTCGCGCACCCACTGATCGACGAGAGTGGCGCAGAACCTGGCCTGCACGTCCTGCGGGGCGTGGGACCGGACGGCATCGGCAGCGGACACGTCCAGCACGATACGGCGGGCGACGCGTCACACCGTCGACCGAGACCGCGTGACGGGCGTGACAGGCGAGGTGGACACGTAAGGTGATGACGTGACAACGGTGCTCGAGGTGGAGATCTGGTCCGACGTCGTCTGCCCCTGGTGCTACATCGGCAAGCGGCGCTTCGAGAACGCGATCCAGCAGCTCCACGACGACGGCGACGACATCGAGGTGCGGGCCGTCTACCGCCCCTACCAGCTCGACCCGACCGCGTCGCCGGGGAAGGCCACTCCCGTGGTCGAGGCGTACGCGAAGAAGTTCGGCGGTCCCGAGCGGGCCGCGCAGATCATCCGCCACGTCACCGACATCGCCGCGTCCGAGGGCATCGAGTTCCACATGGAGCGCGCCCTGCGCGCCAACACCCTGCTGGCCCACCGGTTGCTCCTGATGACCGAGATGACCGGCCACCAGCACGAGTTGAAGGCCCGCCTGCTCCGGGCGTACTTCGAGGACGGGCTCGACGTCGGCGATCCCGAGGTGCTGGCCTCGCTCGCCGCCGAGGTCGGCCTCGACCGCGACCAGGTCCTCGCGTTCCTCGAGTCGGACGCCGGCGCCGCCGAGGTGCAGCAGTGGCTGCGCGTCGCGGCGGAGAGCGAGATCACGGCCGTCCCGACGTTCGTGTTCGCCGGCCCGAACGGGCAGGGTTGGATGGTGCCCGGCGCGCAGGAGAGCGACACGTTCGTCACCGTGCTGCGCCGGCTCGCCGACCGCCTGCGCACCCCCGATGCCTGACCGCCGCGACTGGCGACCGCTCGCCGGACCGTTGGCGGCGTTCCGGCGGGGCTCCGGTCCACGACTCGTGTTCGTCCACGGCTTCACGCAGACGTCGCGGTCGTGGCGTCACGTCGCCGACCACTTCGCCGCGCGGGGCCACGAGGTGGTGGTCGTCGACCTGCCGGGTCACGGGGACTCGGGCGCGGTGCGCGCCGACCTGCGACGTACCGCCGATCTGCTCGCCGCCACCTCGGGCCAGGGCACCTACGTCGGGTACAGCCTCGGCGGCCGGGTGTGCCTGCACCTCGCGCTGATGTACCCGCACGTCACCGAGCGGGTCGCGCTGTTGGGCGCCACACCGGGGATCGTCGACGACGACGAGCGCGCGGTGCGACGCGCCGCCGACGAGCGGCTCGCCGCGCACCTGCTCGAGATCGGCGTCGACGAGTTCCTCGACGAATGGAGCGCGCAACCGCTGTTCGACGGTCTGGTGCTCGACGCCGACGAGCGTGCGGACCGCCGGCGCAACTCGGCCGAAGGGCTGGCGTCGAGCCTGCGGCTCTGCGGGACCGGCACCCAGGTGCCGCTGTGGGAACGCTTGATGGAGCTCAACATGCCGGTGCTGGCGATGGCCGGTGAGCGCGACGCCAAGTTCGTGCCGATCGCCGAACGGATGGCCGCATCGGCGCCGTACGGGTCGTTCGCCACGATCCACGAGGCCGGCCACTCGGCGCACCTGCAGCAGCCGATGCAGGTGATCACCAGGCTCGAGGCGTTCCTGTCGCGAGCGTGACGCGCCGCCGCGCCGCTGCGCCGACGCCCGACGCGCTCAGGCGGTCAGCAGGATGCCGACCACCGTGAGCGCGCCGGTGACGAGCTGCACCTTGCCGGTGCCGCCGAGCACGGCGATGAGGTCGCGCCCGACGGCACCGCCGAGCACCGTCCGCACCGGCCGGACGGCCAGGGCCGCACCGGCGAGTCCCACCAGGGCACCGGTCGGACCGATGAGCGCCGCCACCACGACGAGCACGAACGCACCGGCGACGAGCAGCGTGTAGAACCAGCGCGTGCGGCGATCGCCGAGGCGCACCGCCAGCGTGCGCTTGCCGACCTCGCGATCGGTCGGGATGTCGCGCAGGTTGTTCACCACCAGCAGCGCGCACGACAGGCACCCGGCCACGCAGCCGAGCACCCACGCCAGGGCCGGCAGCCGCTCGATCACCACGTAGGTGGTGCCGACCGTGGCGACGAGCCCGAAGAACACGAACACGAACACCTCACCGAGGCCGAGATAGCCGTACGGGTGCGAGCCGCCCGTGTAGAACCACCCGGCGAGCACGCTCGCCGCGCCGACCGCGAGCAACCACCAACTCGTGGCGATCGCGAGCACCAGGCCGGCCACGGCTGCGACGCCGAACGCGACGAACGCCGCGCGCTTCACGGCCCCGGGACGTGCCAGGCCACTCGCGACCAGACGCACCGGCCCCACGCGCACCTCGTCGGTGCCACGCACGCCGTCGCTGTAGTCGTTCGCGTAGTTGACGCCCACCTGCAGGGCGAGGCTCACCAGCATCGCGAGCGGCACGGTCCACCAGCGGGCACCGCCCTCCCCCACGCCCACGACGGCACCGAGCGCCACGGGAACCACCGCTGCAGGCAGGGTACGAGGACGAGCGCCGGCGACCCAGGTCGACGGCGTGGGTCGGGTCGGCGGTCCGGAGGTCGGCGCAGCGGTGTCCACGGCGGTCGAGTCTTGCATCGCTCGCGGGCGCGGACCGGCACGGGTTCCGGGCGAGCGGGGCCGGGGCGTCATCGGCCCCGCCGGTCGTAGCCTGCGTGTCGTGCCCGACCTCGTCGCGATCGATCTCCCCGGCGGTCAGGCGTTCGCCGATGCGGTGCGTCGCGAGTGGCACGACGGACACGCGGTGCTGCCGATCGACCAGCGTCTGCCCGCATCGGCACGAGCCACCCTGATCGCCGCCATGGAACCGACCCACGCGATCGACGGCGCCGGGCGCCGCCGGCTCGACGGCGGACGGCCGGTCGACGACGGCGACGCACTCGTGATGCCCACGAGCGGCAGCACGGGCGCACCGAAGGGCGTGGTCCTCACCCACGACGCGATCGCCGCGTCGGCACGCGCCACGAGCGCTCGGCTCGAGGCCGGCCCCGCCGACCGATGGCTGGCGTGTCTGCCGCTCGCGCACATCGGCGGCTTCTCGGTGCTCACCAAGGCATGGGCGACGGGCACACCGCTCACCGTGCTGCCCGGCTTCGACGCATCCGCGGTCGAGGCCGCGGCGCGCGACGGATGCACGATGGTGAGCCTGGTCGCCACCGCGCTCGCGCGGATCGATCCGGCACTGTTCCGCGTGATCGTGCTCGGCGGCAGCCGACCGCCGGCCGACCGCCCGCCGAACACCGTCACCACCTACGGCATGACCGAGACCGGCAGCGGTGTCGTCTACGACGGACGTCCGCTCGACGGCGTCGAGGTGCGCATCGACGAACGCGACGAGGTCCACGTCCGCTGCCCGATGCTGCTGCGCGCCTACCGCGACGGCACCGTGCCGATCGGCCCCGACGGCTGGTTCGCCACCGGCGACCTCGGCCGGTGGCTGCCCGACGGCCGGCTGCACGTCGAGGGGCGGCGGGGTGAGCTGATCATCACCGGCGGCGAGAACGTGTGGCCCGAAGCGGTCGAGGCGGCACTGCGCACGCATCCGGGGATCGCCGACGTCGCCGTCACCGGCGCCCACGACCCGACGTGGGGGCAGCGGGTCGTCGCCGTGGTGGTCCCGTCCGATCGGGCCACCCCGCCGACGCTCGCGTCCCTGCGTGCGCACGTCGCCGAGCACCACCCGTCGTTCATGGCGCCGAAGGAACTCGTCCTCGTCGACGAGATCCCGCGCACCGCGCTCGGCAAGATCCGACGCGGGGCGCTCACGCCGGGTGACCGAGCGACGACCGACTAGGGTCGTCGCCGATGGCTCTCCCTGCGGACACGCACCATCCCGACGCCCGCGCGCGTCCACGGCTCGCGCTCGTCACCGGCGCGGCGTCGGGTATCGGGCGGGCGATCACCGACCGCCTCGTCGCCGACGGCGCACGGGTGATCGCCGGCGACATCGACGATGTCGCGCTGGCCGCGCTGCGCGACGCCCACGGCGACCGTGTGATCACCCAGCACTGCGACGTCACCGACGAGTCGTCCGTCGCGGCGCTGGCCGATCTCGCGGTCGGCCTCGGCGGGCTCGACGCAGCCGTCGCCAACGCCGGCAAGGGCGCGTTCTCGTCGATCGTCGACCATCCGCTCGAGTCGTGGCAGGAGATCATCGACCTCTGCCTCACCGGCGTGTTCCTCACGCTCAAGCACGCCGGGCGGGTCATGAACGACGGCGGCAGCATCGTCGACATCGCGTCGCTCAACGCGATCCAACCGGCCGAGGGCATGGCCGCCTACTGCGCCGCGAAGGCCGGCGTGGCGATGCTCACCAAGGTGGCGGCGATGGAGCTCGGCCACCGCGGCATCCGGGTCAACACGGTCGCCCCGGGCCTCGTCCAGACCGCGGCCACCGGCGCGTTCTTCATGGTGCCGGGGGTGGTCGAGGAGTTCGTCGAGAACACCACCGTCGGCCGCTTCGCGCAGCCGTCCGACATCGCCGACATGGTGGCCTTCCTGGTCGGCCCGGAGTCGACGTTCGTGTCGGCCAGCTTCTTCTCCGTCGACGGCGGGGCCTCCACCAAGCGCTACCCCGACCTTCCCGGCGCGTTCGCACGACTGGCGGATCCCGCGGGTCCATGACGTCCACCGCCACGGCACCACGCCTCACCCGGGCGTACTGGCGGCTCTTCGCGGCGAGCGGCATCTCGAACCTGGGGGACGGCCTGTACTTCGCGGCGCTGCCGCTGCTGTCCGCGCGCCTCACCCGGAGCGAGACGCTCATCTCCGTCACGGCCGCGGCGTCGCTGCTGCCGTGGTTGCTGTTCGCGTTGCCGGTGGGCGCGATCATCGACCGTTCCGATCGCAAGCGTGTGATGGTGCTCACCGACACGCTGCGCATGGTGGTGGTCGGCGCGTTGGCACTGGCCGTCGCGCTCGACGCGGTGCACATCTGGATGGTGTGGGTCGTCGCCTTCACGCTCGGGACGGCCGAGGTGTTCTTCGACAGCGCCTCGCAGGCGATGCTGCCCGCCGTGGTGCACCCCGACCTGCTGGGCAAGGCGAACGGGCGCAAGTGGTCGGTCGAGTTGACGGCCAACACCTTCATCGGCACGCCGATCGGATCGCTGCTGTTCATCGCGGCGATGGCGCTTCCGTTCGGGGTCGACGCGGTGACGTTCGCGATCGCAGCGCTGCTCGTCGTCGGGATCCCCGGCAACTTCTCGGCCACCACCGTCGATCGGCACCCGACCGCGTCGATCTACGCCGAGCTGCGCACCGGCGTTCGATGGCTCTGGCGCCTCCCGCTGCTACGGGCCATCGCGCTGTCGTTGGCGATCTCGAACCTGGCGTTCCAGATGCCGCTGGCGGTCTTCGTGCTCTTCGCCCAGGACGTGCTCGGCGTCGGCGAGTCGGGCTTCGGCCTGCTGCTCGGGCTGATGGGTGTGGGCGCGATCATCGGCGGACTGATCGGCGACCGGGTGGTGGCCCTGCTCGGCCGCACGGTGTGCATCTACGGCGCGCTCGTCACGTGGACGCTGACGATGCTGGCCGTGCCGCTGTACCCGCACGCCTGGTTCGTCGCCGTCGTCGTCACGTTCGAGACGATGGCCACCACGGTGTGGAACGTGGTGACGGTGTCGCTGCGCCAGCAGATCATCCCGGCCGAGCTGTTCGGGCGGGTGAACGGCGTGTACCGCTGGGTGGCCTGGGGCACGCTGCCGATCGGCGCGATCGCCGGCGGTCAGGTGTCGGCGGTGTTCGGCCTGAAGGCGGTGTACGTGGCGTCGGCGATGCTGATGGTGCTGGCGCTGGCCGTGCTCGTGCGCGACGTGCGCACCTCGACGATCGTGCAGGCGCTCGCCGGCAACCGCGAGGCCTCGAGCCAGGACGACACACCGGTCGCCCGCCGCGACCCGCTGTTCGACTGATCGGTCAGCGTTCGGCCTCGACGAGCTCGTCGCCCTCGGACGGCTCGGGTTCGCGGCTGACCTCGACCCGCTTGATGCGACGACCCTCCATTTCGCGGACGGTGAACCGCCAGCCGTGGGTGACGAGGTGCTCGCCGGCCACCGGCACGTGGCCGAGGGTGTTGAACACGAGACCGCCGAGCGTGTCCCAGTCGTCGTCGGGGAGCTCGGTGTCGAGGACGTCGTCGAGCTCGTCGATCGCGATGCGGCCGTCGACCAGGTAGCTGCCGTCGTCGAGGTGGACGATCTCGGCGTCCTCCTCGTCGTACTCGTCGACGATGTCGCCGACGAGCTCCTCGAGGCAGTCCTCGAGCGAGATCAGTCCGGCGATCGCGCCGTACTCGTCGGCGACGATCGCGAGGTGGAACTTCTCGGCCTGCATCTCGCGCATGAGCCGGTTGACCGGCTTGTTCTCGGGGATGAAGCGCACCGACCGGACGAGGTCGGTGACCGGTCGGGCGCCGCCACCCTCGCGTTCGACGCGCATGAGGTCCTTGGTGTAGGCGAGCCCGACGACGTCGTCGTCCTCGCCGGGGCCGAGCACGGGCAGGCGGCTGTAGCCGTGCTCGATCGCGACGTCGAGCGCTTGGCTGACCGTGGCGAGGTACTCGATGGTGACCATGTCGGGTCGAGGCACCATCACCTCGCGGGCGACGGTGTCGCCGAACTCGATGATGCTCTCGATGAGCTCGCGCTCCTCGTGCTCGACGACGCCTTCCTCGGCGGCCGTCTCGACGATGCCGAGCAGCTCCTGTTCGTTGACGAACGGGCCCTTCTCGAGGCCGCGACCCTTGACGATCACGTTCGTGAGACCGATCAGGCCACGCGACACCCAGCGCAGCAGCGGGAAGCGCACGAGCGCGCTGACGGGCCGGGCCGACAGCTTCGCCGCGCGCTCGGGGTACAGCACGGCGTAGGTCTTCGGCACCGCCTCGGCGAGCACGAAGAAGACGATGACGTTGAGCACGACGCCGATCGCGACGCCGGCGCCGCCGAACAGGCGGTTGGCGACGATACCGGTGAGCGTGGCCTGGATGGTCTGACAGATGTTGACCGTCAGCAGCAGCGGGTTGACCCAGCGCTCGGGTTCGCTGACGAGCCACAGGAGCGATTTGCCCGACTTGCTCGACTCGGCGAGCGACTGCGCGCGGTGCTTGCTGATCCGGGACAGGCCCATCTCGGCGACCGCGAGGAACACCAACACCACCAGCAGGATCCCGATGGCGATCAGGCTCCACACGTCGGCCTGCGACATCGCGATCATGGTTCGTCGTGCTCCTGGCGGAAACCTTCGGGGGCGGGGCCGTGCCAGTGGTGGGCCTCGAGCAGCGCCAGCTCACGAGCGCGCATCTCGGCGGCTTCGGCCGGCTCGGCGTGGTCGCGGCCGAGCACGTGCAGGATGCCGTGCACGACGAGCAGGGCGAGCTCGTCGTCGAGGGTGCCGGCGTGCGACGGCGCCTGCTGACGAGCGACCGCGGGGCACACCACGACGTCGCCGAGCAACAGCGGCAGGTCGCCCGGGTCGACCGGCGCCCGGTCGGGCCCGCGGCTCGCGCCACCGGCGATGACCACCTGGGTGACGTCGTGGGCGTCGATCGGGAACGCGAGCACGTCGGTCGGCCCGTCCTTGCCCATGTAGTCGCGGTTCAGCTCGCTGATCTCGTGCTCGGCGACGAACAGGATCGACAGCTCGGCCAAGCCGCGCACCCCCTCGTCGCGCAGCACGTCGAGCGCCAGCCGCTGCCAGCGCTCGAGTTCGAGCGGGACGTCCGACTGCTCGTCGGCGCAGAACACCTCGGGATCGCCGTCGCCGCCCACGCGTGGACGGGCGGCGAGTCGCGGTCGGCTCGGGTCAGCCACGGCCGCCGCCTCGCTGCTCGCGCTGGCCGCGTTGGGTGGACGGCGGGCGGCCGTGCTGGGGCGCGGCTTCGGCCGAGCGCTCGTAGGCCGCGACGATGTCGGCGACGATGCGGTGGCGAACGACGTCGCCGGCGCTCAGGTGGACGAAGGTGAGCCCGTCGATGCCCTGCAGCGTACGTTCCAGGCCGAGCAGACCGGAGCGACCGTCGGGCACGTCGATCTGGGTGGTGTCGCCGGTGACGACGACCTTCGAGCCGAAGCCGATGCGCGTGAGGAACATCTTCATCTGCTCGGGGGTCGCGTTCTGGGCCTCGTCGAGGATGATGAAGCTGTTGTTGAGCGTGCGGCCGCGCATGAACGCGAGCGGTGCGACCTCGACGGCCTGACGCTCGAGGAGCTTCTGCGCTCCCTCGGGGTCGACCATGTCGTAGAGCGCGTCGTAGAGCGGGCGCAGGTACGGGTCGATCTTGGCCATCAGGTCGCCCGGCAGGAAGCCGAGCCGTTCGCCCGCCTCGACCGCGGGACGGGTGAGGATGATCCGCTGCACCTGCTTGGTCTGCAGTGCCTGCACCGCCATCGCCACGGCCAGCCAGCTCTTGCCGGTGCCGGCGGGCCCGAGACCGAAGGTGATGACGTTCTGGCGGATCGCGTCGATGTACTTCTTCTGTCCGGCGGTCTTCGGGCGGATCGCTCGACCCTTCGCGCCTTTCATGATGTCGTCGCTCAGCACGGCGCTCGGCCGCTCGTCGTGGTGCACCATGTCGATCGCCCGTCCGAGGACGGCCTCGTCGAGGTGCTGGCCCCGCTGGAGCAGCATGACGAGCTCCTCGACCAGGCGGCCAGCGCGTTCGGCGTCGGCACCCTCGAGGTGCACCTCGTTGCCCCGCACGACGATGCTCGCCTGTGGGAAGGCACGTTCGATCTGGCGGAGGAACACGTCGCGGGGCCCGCAGAGGGCCGGCATGACGTGCGGGCCGGGGACGACGACGGTGTACGCAGCTGCGGTGGAGGTCATGCGGGAGGGGTCATGCGCACAGCGCCGGCGGCGACGAGAGGACTCATGACCTCCTCAGGGTAGCGAATCGAGCGTGTCGGCCGGACGGATCGATCGACGATCGCCCGGCTCGGCACCCTCGACCGTGCCACCGAAGTCGGCGACGAAGGTGCGTTCGACCTCCACCTGGGTGACGGTGGTGTCGGGTGCGACGAGCCGCGCCGTCTCGTGCACGAGCGCTGCGAGCCCGCCGGTGCCGTCGGGCTGCAGCGACCGGGGTGCGTCGAACACGAGGAGCGCACCTTCGGCCGCCTCGGCCGCGAACGCGTCCTTCGCGAGCCGCACGAGCGCCCCGCGGGCCACCCACGCCGGATGGGCGACGACCCAGCAGAGCTGGTGGATCGCGTGGCGCACCGCCTGGTCGGGATGGGCCTCGGCGAACCAGGCCCCGCTCAGTCGGCGCACGCCCGGGCTGCCGGCGTGCAGGTCGGTGGCGATCAGCGCGGCGGCGACCGGGGTGGTGTCGTCCCAGACCACCCACAGGCGATGGGTCGGGTCGGCGAGCTGGGCGTCGAAGTCGAGGTGGTCGACGGTGCGCCGCACCGCGGACGTGCGATCGGCGCCGTGCGTGGCGACGGCGTAGAGCGACCACAGCTGGTCGCGCAACCGGGCATCGGTGATGCCCTGGTGACGGGTGACGAACACGGCACCTCCTCGGCGTGGGGAGTCGGGTCCTGACCCCCCACACACTACGCGCGATGCGCGCGCACGTGAACACCGCTTGCGTTTTTCCGCTCGATTCCTTACAGTAACGGCACGTCACACCAGGCGGGCGGATGGGTCGGAACAGGCGGGCCCGATGCGCCACACGAAACCTGTCCGAAGGCTGAGTAGCCGTGCGAGCCATCCCCTCCAACGCGATCTGGGCGTACCTGCTGCTCGGTGGCGCGGCCGCGGCCGGGTCGATGGTCGCCTCGCGCCCGGTGGTCACGGCGATCGCCACGCTCGCCGCCGTGCAGCTTCCGCTCGTGCTCTGGCTCGCCCACCGCGTGTGGCAGGTGCCGCGCACCGTGGTGCTCGTCGTGGCCGGGGCCGGCACCTGCTTCGCCGTGGCCGAACTGCTCCAGCGCAGCGTCGGTGACGATGACGGCCCCCTGTTCGCGGCCGCGCTCGTCGCGCTCGTCGGCGGCGCCGTCGTCGCAGCCGGCCTCGCGGCGCTGCACCGCCGGCGCCGGGGGCCCCACGCCGGCGGGGTGCTCGGCGACGCCCTGATCGTCGGGCTCGGCAGCTGGCTCATCTCGTGGGTCGCGTTCATCGAGCCGACCCTGGCGCTCACCGACGAGCGGCTCGGCACGGTTTTCGTCGACGGCCTCTCGCAGCCGATCGGTTCGGTGGTGCTGTTCCTCGTCGCCGTGCACCTCTTCTCCGAGCATCCGGGCAACGTGGCATCGTGGCTCGTCGGTGCGTCGCTCGCATCGGTCGTCGTCTCCGATCTGCTGGTGTCGCTCGTCGACGCCGGTCACGCCGGCGACGGGCTGCGCGACGTCGCCACGGCACTGCACGTGCTGGCCTTCTTCCTCGCCGGTGCGGCGTTCTCGCACCGCACGATCACCACGGTCGACCACACGCCCGGTGGCAGCCACGCCCAGCGGCTCCTCGGCCGACTCGTCATCACCACCTCGGCGCTGGTGTTCCCGGTGATCGTGCTCGCCGCCTCCGGCCCGCGCGACTCGACCGACCAGATCATCCGATCGATCTCGGCGCTCGTGCTGGCCGGCGCCGTCACCGTGCGGGTGGTGTGGTCGGTGCGTGTCAACACCGACGCCCAGGCCGAGCTGCTGCGCGCCGCCCAGACCGACCCGCTCACCGGCCTGCCCAACCGCATCCTGCTGCTCGAGCAGATCTCCAGCTACGTCCACGAGTCGTGGCGTGCCGATCGTGAGCCGACGCTGTATTTCGTCGACCTCGACCGGTTCAAGAACATCAACGACTCGCTCGGCCACTCGGCCGGCGACGAGGTGCTGCGCATCGTCGCGGAGCGGCTCGTCAACGCCGCGCCGCCCGAGGCGATGGTGGCGCGGCTGTCCGGCGACGAGTACGTCGTGCTCGACCCCACCACCAAGTCGCTGGCCTCGGCGTCGGCCCTCGCCGAGCGCCTGCTCGCCGTGTTCCGCGAACCGATCGCGCTCAACCAGGGTGACGTGTTCGTCACCGCCTCGATCGGCGTGTCGTCGATCGATTCGATGGCGGCCAAGCCCGAGGACGTGCTGCGTCACGCCGACACGGCGATGTACCGGGCCAAGGACTCGGGGCGCAACTGCATGGCGTTCTACGACGAGTCGATGCACGAACGCATCGCCCATCGTCTCGCCGTCGAGACCGCTCTGTACCGCGCGCTCGATCGCCACGAGCTGCGCCTGTTCCACCAGCCGATCCTCGACCTCGAGACCGGCGAGGTCGTCGGCTTCGAGGCGCTCATGCGCTGGCAGCAGAGCGACGGCACGATCGTCTCCCCCGCCGAGTTCATCCCGATCGCCGAGGAGACCGGCACCATCGTGCCGATCGGCGCCTGGGCGCTGCTCGAGGCGCTCACCCAGCTGCGCCGCTGGATCGACGATTCGGTGTGCAGTGCGCAGGCCACGATGTCGGTGAACGTGTCGCCCCGCCAGCTGGCCGACCCCAGCCTGCCGTCGGTGGTGAGCGAGGCACTCTCCCGCTCGGGCATGGACGCCAGCCACCTCTGGATCGAGATCACCGAGAGCGTGATGATCAGCGAGCCCGAGCTCGCCCTGTCGACGCTGCAGAAGATGAAGGCGCTCGGGGTGCGGGTGGCGCTCGACGACTTCGGCACGGGCTACTCGTCGCTGTCGCTGCTGCAGCGCTTCCCGCTGCAGCGGATCAAGATCGACCGGGCGTTCGTGCAGGGCGTGGCCGACAACCCGAGCGACCGGGCGCTGGTGCGCACGATCGTGGCGATGGGACAGTCGCTCGGCCTCGACATGGTGGCCGAGGGCGTCGAGAGCCTGCACCAGATCCAGGTGCTGCACGAGCTCGGCTGCCGCAAGGCGCAGGGCTATCTGATCAGCCACCCGGTCCCGGCCGATGCCATGCGCTCGACCGTCAGCGCGCTCGAGCGCATCGGTCGCTTCCCGCTGCTGCGCGGCGAACACCGCGCCGGCCAGCTCTGACCCTCGCTCCCCCGTCCTGGGCGCCGGCACACCCCGACGACCAGCACCGGTGAGCCGTCCCCGGCACCCAGGAGTTCGGATGGACGACCCGGACGCGGACGCATCCACCCGTGTCCAGGATCCTGGGCGCCGGCACACCCCGACGACCAGCACCGGTGAGCCGTCCCCGGCTCCCAGAACCGAGACCCGGCGACCTGGGCGCCGGCACATCCCGGCCACCAGCACCGGTGAGCCGTCCCCGGCACCCAGGAGCATCGGCGGACGGGCGCGACTACGTTGCGCTCGTGGGGCGAGTGCGGGTGGACGTGATGGGTCCGGTGCGGGTGCGCCCGATGCCGAACGCCGTGTCGAGCGCCGCGGCGTCGGTGCTCGCCTATCTGGCGGTGCACGGCCCCGGGCGCGTCGACCGTGAGCGCCTCGCCTTCTCGCTGTGGCCGGATCGTCCGGAGGACAAGGCCCGCCGCGCGCTCAGCGACGCCGTCTACCGATTGCGCGCTGCGACCGACGACGGGGCCCCGTGGCTGGCCACCGACGCCGACTCGGTGTGGCTCGACGGCGTCGACGTCGACCTGTGGGCCTTCCGCTCCCTCGCCGGTGCGACGGATCCCATCGAGATCGTCGCCGCGGTCGAGCTGCATCGCGGACCGCTCGCCGACGGGCTCGACGACGAATGGCTCGACCTCCCCCGCCTCGGTCACCACGAGGCCGTGGTCGGTCTGGTCGAACGGGCCTGCGGTGCGCTCGACCCTGCCGCACGGCTGGCGATCGCCGAGCGCTGGACCGAGATCGACCCGTTCGGCGCGTCCGCGCACCGATGCCTGATCGAGACCCTGCTCGCGCTCGACCGATCCGACGCAGCACGGCGGGCCACCGAACGCTTCGAGGCGGT
>WBZL01001933.1_pt1 | contig 20727 bp, 19 predicted proteins | sample 5204291 | NCBI WGS metagenome assembly WBZL01 (sample SAMN12344345, study PRJNA552823) | activated sludge metagenome | biome: Activated sludge suspended growth; feature: Nitrification reactor; material: Wastewater; isolation source: activated sludge from nitrification reactor of wastewater...
ACTGCTTGGATGCCAGCGCGCAGGGTCTCGGCCATGTACGCCGCAGACACGACCACCAGGGCAGCCACGGCGCCGCCAGCGGCACCGGCTGGGAATCGATAGTTGAAGGCAATCGGCACCACCAGCACAAAGCCTATGATCACCAACAGTGCCGGGAGTCCACGGAAAAACTCGATATAGGTAGTGGCCAGCCATCGGTATGGGCCAACCGGCGAAAGCTTCATCAACGCCAGCACCAAAGCCAAGGCGAGTCCTCCGATAAAGGACACGACCGTGTAGATGACAGTGTTTTTGGCGCCGACCGTGACGATCTCCGGCCACATCGCCTTGAATGCGTCCGGGTCGAGGAAATTCTGTCGGATTGCCGCCCAATCAGCGACAAACCCCAGCGCCACGACGACGGAGATGAGCGCGGCGTAGAGAAGCCATCTGGTGAGCTTCTTCTTCGTACGTCGCTTCACATGCATCCGCCTCGCAGCACTGGGGTCCTCGACAACTTCAGGGATAGCGATTGGACCTGCTGATCAGGTCCAATCGCCACTGGGCCTATTTGGTGGAGAAGTACTTGTCATAGGCAGTTTGATAAGAGCCGTCACTGCGCATCTTGAGCAAGATGGCATTGACTTCCTTGACCAACTTCGTGTTGTCCTTCTTCATGGCCAGACCGTAGTTCTCGCCAGTGTCGAAGGTTTCGACGATCACGAACTTGCCATCCTTGGTATGGGTGAGGTTGACCGGAAGGTCCTGGAGCAGTGCATCGACACTGCCGCCTTGGATCGCCTGCCACATCTCACCATCACTTGGGAAGTCGATGATCGTGGCGCCCTTGGCATGCTCGGTGGCGTAGTCCTTGCCGGTGGTGCCCTTCTGGACGCCAACCTTCTTGCCCCTCAAGTCGTTGATCGACTTGATCGGTGAGCCCTTGGGCACCAGGAGCGACTGCTTCGAGGCGTAGTACGGCTCAGAGAAGGTGAGCTTCTTGGCGCGTTCTGGCGTGATCGTCATCGCGCTTGCCACGATGTCGCAGTCACCTGAGTTGAGCGCCAGACCACTCTGCAGTGCGTCGAAGGAGGAGTCCTTGACCTTCAGTTTCAGATTGAGGTCATCGGCAATGCGCTGCACGATGTCGATGTCGAAACCCTTGAAGCCGCTTGATGCGGACTTGTCGAACTCTTCGAAGGGCGCGTAGGGCACATCGGAACACACCGTGAGGGTGCCGCTTTGGATCAGTTTGCCGCCACCTTTGGTCTCACCACCAGATGAGCCACATGCCGACAAGGTGAGCAAGAGCGCCGCCAGCAGTGCCAACGGGGAGAGAATTCTTTTGGTCATGGCCCGCACACTAGCCCTCAACTGGCCCGATTTGGGGGCCCTAGGGTCGCGATTTCGTTACATTTCTGCGTGCTCATGGCCTCAGCAGCCGCCCAAGCCCCCTCAAATCCGGGCATCATGTGCTCTCGTGGACTTTCAAGAAGTGGTCACCAGTCGCAGGATGACCCGAAATTATTTGACCGACCCAATCCCTGAAGGTGTCCTTAATCAAGCCCTGAGCAACGCCACCAAGGCACCGAGTGCGGGTTTCTCGCAGGGTTGGGATTTCCTTGTACTCGATCAAGCCGAGCGTGTGCATGCATTTTGGGAATGCACCTCCACAGACACGGCCCATCCCGATCGGTGGCTGAGCGGAATGATGAAAGCCCCGGTCGTGATCGTGCCCTGCTCCAACAAGGGCGCCTATCTGGATCGTTATGCCCTAGCCGACAAAGGCTGGTCTGATCGAAGCGAGACACGGTGGCCGATGCCTTTTTGGCACATGGACACCGCCATGGCCGCACTCCTGATCTTGCAGACTGCAACCGCGCACGGACTGGGAAGTTGCTTCTTCGGGATCCCGCCCGATCGCGATCTCGCCGTGCGCCAGACATTTGGGATCCCCGAAGATCGTGACCCCATCGGCGCGATCACCATGGGTTATCCCGCCCCCACCAAAGGGGCGAGTGGCTCCCCGAGTCGGCGGGCCAAGAGGTCATTGGCTGACGTCGTACGCCGCAATCATTGGGGCTGAAGGACACCTGCGCCGCAACGACGAGTCAGGGTGTGGCGACCGGCGGAAGGGGGAGAGTCCGGCCGCCACACTCGCTCATTGTGACCCCTGAGCTTTGTCAGCGCTAGCCGGGCGAGCACGCGTAAAGCTCATCGCCAAAGCGATCACCGCTAGAGCCAGGAACAAGCCGACCAGATCGGCTGCGAAATCCACCACGTCACCATCGCGCCCAATCGGCAAGAGCCCCTGCAAGACTTCTGAAGCACCGGCATAAAACACCAGTGCCAGACTGCTGACCCAGATCGGGGCTAGTCGAGATGCCGCGGCCGTGACTGCGAGGGAGAAGAAGATCAGCGCATGCACCACCTTGTCGCTGAGCGGCACCTCCGTGGGCACTTGGGATGCAGGTGAAAAGAGCATGAATCCACTGACCAAACACACGACCACGAAGACGACGCGCGCTATCCTCAGCCCTGCACTGGATTGGAAGTAGTCTCTGGCTCGTGAAGGATCCACGGAGCCGATTCTCAACCAAACGGCATCTGGCGTTGTTGACTGGGTACGCCGCACTCAGTGTGGTCGACACCTGGCTGTCTGCGACTCGTGAAGACAGTCGGGCTCGCTGGGTCACCAAGCCACTGCTGATGCCCACCTTGGTTGCCGCGATGACCCAACGCCCCGGCAACTCACTGTCCGGAGCCACGGCAGTAGGGCTCGTTGGCTCATGGTTGGGAGATATCGCGCTGCTCGGCAAGAGCGACAAGGCATTCCTGCGTGGTATGACCGGCTTTGCTGCTGCTCAATCGGCGTACATCGGCGCGGTCATACCAATGCTCGACCACTCGAGGCCATTGACCAAAAACCCCACCGCCAAAGCGATTGTGCTCACATCAGCGACGCTGACCCCCGGTGTCGCGATTGTCGCTGGTCGCAAAGACCCAGCGCTGGGCACCGCGGTCGCTGCCTATGGCGCCTTATTGACCGGACATGCCGCCGCCTCAGCACATCTGGACGCAAAGAAGCTGCCGTCGTCTAGGCAGCGGGCCCGACTGGTCGGCAGCCTGCTCTTCTTGCTGAGCGATGCTCTGATCGGGATCCGCAAGTTTGTGTTGCCAAGCCGTCCCTTGGCCTTGGAAGGGGCGGTGATGGGCACCTACACCGCAGCACAACTGTTGATCAGCGAGTCGGCCCGGGCAACGACCACTGAACAGGGCTAGTTGGCCCAGCTGATTTTTCCTGATTCTCTAGAGTGTTGCGCAAGTCAGATCTACGATTGCCTCGTGCCACACATTTTGCCTACTCGCCTAATTGCACTCGCAGTGACCGCTCTGCTGAGTGTGACGGCGATGGTGGCCCTGCCAATGGCAAGTGCATCGGCCAGTGCAAGTTCAGCACCGCAAGCTACAACGGTCTTGAAGCCTGCTCGTCAAGCCTGGGTCAACTGTCGGGTGAGGCAAACACCCTTCTGGCCGACATCAATAGACCTCTACGGTGTGGGTGGCGACATCCCAGTGCTGGGCATTCCTCGCAATCGACGCACTCGCGTGCCGGGCACCCCACCGATCTCAAACTACGGCAAGCAAGTGATGGCTTGGTCACGCTCAGATGCAGCCCCCGGCAGTTACTGGGGCAACGTACTGATGAACGCCCACACTTGGCCAGATGGCAGCGCCTTGGGCAACCGGATGCTGGCCAATCTCCAGGTCGGTAGCCTGATCATCGTTTTTGGCCAAAACCATCATCTTTGCTATCGGGTCACCAAGAGGGTCGTCTACAAGCCCCGCGGCAAGGCGATGATGCGGCAGTACTACTCCTGGAAGTCACGCTCCCAACTGGCGATCGTGGTCTGCTCAGGCAAACGTCTGGGGCCGGGCAAGTGGTCTCAGCGCACGGTCTGGTACGCCTCCCCTTCATTGGGCTGAGCCCCATTGGGCAGAGCTTCGTTGAGTCGACCGCTTCGCTAGGCTGACCGCTCCACCAGCTGAGGAGACGGGTTGAGCCAGGAAAGCAGTGCTGCCCACCACCCGTCCGACGTACGCCGCTGGGCCATCTTGGCGGTCAGCACCTGGGCTCAAGCCAGCTCATCGGTGGCGATCAACGGACCGGCCTTTTTGATCCCCGCAATGAAGCGAGACTTGGGGCTGAGCCTAACCGAGGCAGCCTCGATGGCGGCTCTTGCCATCGCCGGTGTCTTGATCATGTTGATCCCATGGGGTTTGTTCGTCGACCTGTGGGGCGAGCGTCGGGTGCTCCTGGTCGGCGTACTCGGCACGGCAGGAGCCAGTGCTGCAGCAGCCGCAGTCGAATCTGTATGGGCCTTGGGTTTGGCTTTGTTTGCGATGGGAGCCTTTGGCGCTAGCACGAGCGCAGCCAGTGGCCGGGTGGTGATCGGGTGGTTCCCAGCCCATCGACGGGGGTTGGCCATGGGGATCAGGCAGATGGCCCAACCATTGGGTGTCGCTGTAGGCGCAATCACGATGGCGAGCATCGCCCATCGGTGGGGCTTGGGCGCAGCCCTTTGGGTGCCGACTGCTGCCTCCTTGACTGCGCTCGTTTGCGTCTTCGTCTTGGTGGTCGACCCACCCAGAGCCGAGCGCAGCGCGACGGCCTCGGCAAATCCCTATCGGGAGTCGAGTTTCTTGGCTCGGATCCACGTGGCATCCGCGCTGCTCGTCATCCCCCAATTTGTGGTTTGGACCTTCGCCCTGACCTGGCTGATCGACCACCGAGGCTGGGATACGGATCTGGCCGGGATCGCGGTTGCCACGATGCACCTGTGCGGGGCCTTAGGCCGGATCGGCGTCGGCCACCTGTCTGACGTGGTCGGCTCCCGAGTGAGGCCGATGAGGTGGGTTGCCCTTGTCGGCGCCCTCACCCTGGGCCTCCTGGCCCTCTTTGATCAGACCCCTCTTGCCGTGTTGCTAATGGTCTTCGCCTCCGCGATCAGCGTCGCCGACAACGGTCTGGCCTTCACCAGCGTGGCCGAGCGAGCAGGAGACTATTGGGCTGGTCGAGCCCTTGGCGTGCAAAACAGCGGCCAGTACGCCGTAGCTGCTGCGGCAGCCCCAATGGCTGGGCTGGCGATCACCCACCTTGGCTATGCCGCAACCTTCGCAGTCATCGCCGTGGCGCCGGCCCTGGCCATACCCGTCGTACCGAGTCGTGACGAAGATCGCGCTAGACCTGCATCTACCCACGGGTAGGGTGAGCAGTTGCGGACTGGTGCAGGCATCTGTCCGCTTGGGCCATTAGGCTCAACGCAGGTACGCATCCCGATGATTCCGGAGTAAGCAATGCAGCTCTTCGCCCAGATCGTGTCGCTGGCGATCACCGTTGTCGCCGTAGCCTTCACCGCACGGGCGGTCACGCACATCCTCAGGGTGCTGCGCGCAGGTCAGCCAGCCTCGCGCGCCAATGACCCCGCAGCACGCACGATCAACATGCTCAAGGAGACCTTGGGCCACACCCGCATGCTGCAGTGGCACTGGATCGGCATCATGCACTGGTTCATCTTTGCCGCCTTCTTGGTCTTGTCATCGGCCGTGATGTCGGCCTACTTCCAACTCTTCGACCCCAAGTTTGAGATCCCGATCCTGGGCCACTCCATCGTCTACCAGTGGGTGTGCGAGTTCCTTGGGCTCTTCGGCACTGTCGGCATCATCGTCTTGATCATCTATCGGCAGATGAAAAACCCCTCCCGATTGGGCCGACGCAGCCGCTTCTTCGGCTCGAGCGCCTGGCAGGCCTATTTCGTGGAGTTCATGGCGCTCTTGGAGAGCGCCGCGATCTTGTTCGTTCGCGGCGCGGAGTTCAAACTCCTCGACGGCAACCCTTGGCATTTCCCGCTCAGCCAGTTCGTCGGCAAATGGTTCTATCCCGACGACACCGAAGCGCTGAAGAACATCTTCTTTTTCGTAGCCATGATCAAGATCGTCTCGGCGATGGCTTGGCTGATCGTGATTTCCAGCAATCTCACCATGGGAGTCGCCTGGCACCGCTTCACGGCCTGGTTCAACATCTGGTTCAAGCGCGAGTCAAGTGGGCGCACGGCTCTAGGCGCCCTCAGCCCGCTGATGTCGCAAGGCAAGCCGGTCAACTTCGAAGACCTCGAAGACATGGACGAAGAGACCACCTTGGGTGTGGGCAAGATCGAGGACTTCACCTGGAAGGACCGCCTCGACTTCACCACCTGCACCGAGTGCGGCCGCTGCCAGTCGCAGTGTCCTGCTTGGAACACCGAAAAGCCACTCTCCCCCAAGTTGCTCACGCTGCGGTTGCGCGACCATGCCTATGCCAAGGCTCCTTATTCGCTCGCCAAGACCGATGAGGATCGCGCTGCACTGCCTGCCGACGTACTCACTGAAGCCGAACGCCCCCTGGTCGGCACCACCGAGGGTGACTGGGCTTGGGATCCCACCGGCGGCGCAGTCATCGATGACGACGTCTTGTGGTCGTGTACGTCGTGTGGCGCCTGCGTGCAGCAGTGCCCAGTCGACATCGAACATGTCGATCACATCGTCGACATGCGCCGTTATCAAGTGCTGGTCGAGTCGAACTTCCCGGCCGAGCTCAATGGTCTCTTCAAGGGCCTGGAAAACAAGGGCAACCCGTGGAACATGAACCCCAACTCTCGGATGGAGTGGGCAGCCGACCTCGACTTCGACGTCAAGGTCGTCGGTGAAGATGTCGAGTCACTCGACGAGGTCGAGTGGTTGTTCTGGGTCGGCTGCGCCGGTGCCTATGAAGACCGCGCCAAGAAGACCACCCGTGCAGTCGCTGAGTTGCTCAACATGGCTGGCGTCGAGTTCGCCGTACTCGGCAATGGCGAAACTTGCACCGGTGATCCGGCCCGCCGCGCCGGCAACGAATTCGTCTTCCAGGGACTTGCCACCCAAAACGTGGAGGTCTTCAAGGAAACCAAGGTCAAGAAGGTCGTGTCGACCTGCGCTCACTGCTTCAACACCTTGAAGAACGAATACAAAGACTTCGGGATCGAGCTTGAAGTCACCCACCACACCCAGTTGCTGAACAGGCTGGTGCGTGAAAAGAAGCTCACCCCGATCGCGGCTCAGGGTGGATCTCGTTCGATCACCTACCACGATCCGTGCTATCTGGGTCGGCACAATCAGGTCTACTCACCACCTCGTGAGCTACTCAACGTCATCCCTGGCGCTGAGCTCAAAGAGATGCCGCGCAACTCCGAACGCTCCTTCTGCTGTGGCGCTGGTGGCGCCCGAATGTGGATGGAAGAGACCGTCGGCGAGCGGATCAACGTTAACCGCACCCAAGAGGCTGTCGCCACCGGTGCCGACCAAATCGCAGTGGGTTGTCCCTTCTGTCGGGTGATGCTCTCTGATGGCCTCACCGCTATCCAGGCCAAGGGCGAGGCCCGCGAAGAGGTCGAGGTGCTCGACGTGGCCCAACTCCTACTGGCATCAATCAAGGGCGAGGAGCCGAAGAAGCAAGCCCCCGCATCCAACGCGAGCACAGCCGCGGCGACCCCGGCCACTAGTGCTCCGACCACACCACCAGCCACAAGTGAACTGGAGCCAGCGCCTGCGTCCAGCGCCGCGGGGCCGGCGGGCGGCTCACTGTTCGACACCGCAAGCGAAGCTCCAGCTACTTCCGGCGGCTCGCTCTTCGACACACCCGAGGAGAAGCCAGCGACATCCGGCGGCTCATTGTTCGACACGGTTGATGAGACCCCGGCAACATCTGGTGGCTCACTGTTCGACACGCCTGATGAGGCACCTGCTGAACCAGAGGTCAAAGAGCCTGCAGCACCAGAGGCAGATCTCGGGTCAGGTGGATCACTCTTCGACCTTGGTGGCGAGGATGCCTCTGCACCCAGCCCATCAGCGAGTGAGTCCGCCGTGGAGACAGCGCCGGATCCCGCTCCTGCGGCTCCCACTCAGACCGACAACAAGACCGAAGCCTCAACCGAGGCCACCTTCGGCGGGGGCTCACTCTTCGACATTGTCGAGGAAGAGCCTCCTGCCCAGGCTGCGGCTCCTACTCAGGCTGAGGCCGCTTCGCAGGATGAGACACCGGCCGATGATTCCGACGAAGCCGAGCAGAAGAAGGCAGCCGAAAAGCCTGCGCGCAGCGGCGAGAGCCATAGCCCGAAGACCGACACCGACATAGGCGGCTCGGGCTCCTTGTTTGACCTTTAGGCAGGTCTTTGCCCTACGCCAGCCCATCACACGGTGGAGCTGACCCAGTGGGCGTGTCCTTGCTCAGATCTGGGTGCGGTGGAAGTTCGCGAATGACTTCGACGGCGTCGGGCCGCGCTGTCCTTGATAGCGCGATCCGTACTTGGCTGAGCCATAAGGGTGAAGCGCGGGGCTCGAAAGTCTGAAGAAACACAACTGACCGATCTTCATGCCCGGATAGAGCTTGATCGGGAGGGTGGCCACATTGGCAAGCTCTAAGGTCACGTGGCCACTGAAGCCAGGATCTACGAAGCCAGCCGTCGCATGAGTCAGCAGACCCAGACGGCCCAACGATGACTTGCCTTCAACTCGGGCAGCCAAGTCATCTGGCAAAGTCACCACCTCAAAGGTCGACCCGAGCACGAACTCACCGGGATGCAGGATGAAGGCATCATCACCCTCTGGCTCCACCACTCGGGTCAGGTCTGATTGGTCAGCCGCGGGGTCGATGTGCGGATATTTGTGGTTCTCGAAGACCCGGAAGAAGCGATCCAGCCTGAAGTCGATGCTTGAGGGCTGGATCATGGATTCGTCGTAGGGCTCGACCTGGATCCGTTGTTGTTCGATCTCGGCCAAGATGTCGCGGTCTGAGAGCAGCACGGGACAAAGTTACTCGATCGCTCGCACCTGGGTGCCTGCCTGCCCACTGACAATCTCGGCGATTTGGGCCAATGACCCGATCGCAGCCCGATTGCCGGTGTGCTCCACGAAGCGGGCTGCCGCCTCGACCTTGGGCCCCATCGAACCCTCTGGCAGATCGAGTCGGCGCAACTCGACGGGATCAGTTTGACCGATCCTCCGTTGCCCAGGCTGCCCGAAGTCAAGATAGACGCCGTCCACATCGGTCGCGATCACCAACAGATCAGCGCCCAACTCCTCAGCTAGCAAGGCGCTGGCCAAGTCTTTGTCGATGACCGCTTCGACTCCGCTAAGGACCCTTCGGTCAGCATCAAAAGCCGTTGGCACACCACCACCACCGGCACAGATCACGATGGTCCCGGCATCCAGGAGTAGGCGGATGGGTCGGATCTCAAAGATCTGTTTGGGCTCCGGGCTGGCCACTACCCGTCGAAAGCCACCGGCCTCTGGGGCGATCGACCAACCATGTTCATTAGCCAACTGTCTAGCGGTCGCTTCGTCGTACATCGGGCCAATGGGCTTGGTCGGGTGCGCAAAGGCTGGGTCGGCCAAGTCGACCTCAACTTGGGTCAGCAGCGTGGCAAGGAGCTGATCGGAAGGCAAGACATTGCCCAACTCCTGCTCGATCATGTAGCCGATCATGGCCTCGGTCTGGGCGCCAAGCACGTCGAGAGGATAGGCCGGCACTTCGGTGTACGCCGCAGCTTGCAGCGCCAGCAACCCGACTTGTGGCCCGTTTCCATGGGCAACGACAAGCTCATTTCCCGGCGCCACGAGGGCGATGGCTTGGGCAGCACGACGAATATTGGCGCGCTGGTTTGCAGCAGTCATGGGCTGCCCGCGCTCAAGGAGGGCATTGCCGCCGAGGGCCACCACAATGCGCATCTATGCAGGGTAGCTTCGACTGAGAGTCGGCCGGGGCCAAATGGAGCGGATGACGAGATTCGAACTCGCGACATCGACCTTGGGAAGGTCGCGCTCTACCAACTGAGCTACATCCGCGTGGTGCGTAGTGATGCTATCTGATCACTCGCAACACATTCAGTCGCCCTTGCGAGCCGTGGCCATAGCGCGGTCTGGCTCCCAGTAGGCCTTCATCGACTTGATCTGGGTGCCGTCATCGGTGATCTCATAGACGGCCACGAGCTCAGTGTCGATGGTGGTGCCATCTTCAAGAGTGGTGGTGAAGGTGGCCACGTTGGCGCAGTTGTTGCCATTGGCGAAGGAGTCGTTGACCGTGAAGTGGAACTTCTTGACCATGGCAATCGCGGTGTCCCAGAAGTTCGCGATGCCTTCCTTGCCGTGATGGCCTTTGCCTTCGGGATCGAAGAAGGATGGGCCGACTGGATCCATGACCACGGCATCATCGGTGAAGAGCTTCAACCACTCTTCTTTGTTGCCGGTCGCGACCAGGCCATATGACTTCTTGGCCAAGGCTCGACCGGGGTGATCATCTTCGATGGCATTCCAGGTGACGAACTGCGAGCTCATGGTGAGCACTCTAGTCAGATGTGGCACGCGTCATGACTTCAGCTCTTGCGAAAGGCACCGTGCCGAACAATAATGAGTTATGTTACTGATGAGTAGCCATTTGGCTGCCCCAACCGGACCAAGAAAAGGGTGGGTCTGTTGAGCCACTACAAGAGCAACCTGCGTGACATCGAATTCAACCTCTTTGAGTTGTTCAAGATCGATGAGTCTTTAGGGCAAGGCCCCTTCGAAAACATTGACACCGAGACCGCTCGTTCGATCCTCGTCGAGGTTGAGCGCTTGGCCACCGAAGACCTGGCTGAATCCTTCGTAGACAGCGACCGCAACCCACCGGTCTACGACCCCAAGACCTATACAGCACCACTCCCCGAGTCGTTCAAGAAGAGCCTCAAGGCTTGGGACGACGCGGAGTTCTGGAGGCTAGTCCTACCTGAAGGGCTGGGCGGCACCTTGGCGCCTCCCTCATTCACTTGGGCCATGGGCGAGATGGTGATGGGCGCCAATCCCTCGATCTACATGTATGGCGTAGCTCCTGTCTTCGCCAGCGTGATGTGGGCCAATGGCACCGAGCGCGACAAGCGTTGGGCCAAGTTCATCGTTGACAAGCAGTGGGGCGCCACGATGGTGCTCACCGAGCCCGACGCTGGCTCTGATGTCGGTGCGGGTCGCACGAAGGCCACCCCCAACGACGACGGCTCGTGGAATATCGAGGGCGTCAAGCGCTTCATCACCGTCGCCGAACACGATGCCTATGAAAATATCGTGCATCTCGTGCTTGCCCGACCGCACGGAGTAGAGGGCATCGGTGGCCCGGGCACCAAGGGCCTGAGCCTCTTCCTGGTGCCGAAAAACCACTTCGACTCTGAGACCGGTGAGCTCACCGGGGAGCGCAACGGCGTCTATACCACCAACCTCGAACACAAGATGGGCATCAAGGTGTCCAACACCTGCGAACTCACCTTCGGAGACCCCGCTGTGGGTGGTGGCGAGCCGGCCAAGGGCTGGCTGCTCGGCGAAGTACACAACGGCATCGCCCAGATGTTCAACGTGATCGAAAATGCCCGGATGATGGTCGGCACGAAGGCGATCGCCACGCTGTCGACCGGCTATCTCAATGCGCTCGACTACGCCAAGACCCGGGTGCAGGGCTCCGACCTGACCCAGGCTGCCAACAAGACCGCCCCTCGCGTCACGATCACGCATCACCCCGACGTACGCCGCTCCTTGATGACTCAGAAGTCCTTCGCCGAAGCGATGCGCTCCTTGGTGATCTACACCGCGACCTGGCAAGACCGCGTGCGCGAGGCCGAGCACAAGGGTGAGAGTGACGACTTGGCCATGCGGATCAATGATCTGCTCCTGCCGATCGTCAAGGGCTACGGCTCGGAGCGCTCCTGGGTGCTGCTGGGCACCGAGTCGCTCCAGACATTCGGCGGCTCCGGCTTTTTGCAGGACTATCCGATCGAGCAATATGTGCGCGATGCCAAGATCGACACCCTCTATGAAGGCACGACCGCGATCCAGGGACAAGACCTCTTCTTCCGCAAGATCGTCAAGGACCAAGCCCAGGCCTTGGGCCATATCAACAGTGAGATCGAAGCCTTCTTGAAGAACGAGAATGCCGATGGGCGCCTCAAGGCCGAACGCGAGCTGCTCGCACAGGCCCTCAAGGACGCCGGCGAGCTCGTCGGCTATTTGATCAACACCTTGATGAGTGCTGATGAGTCCGCGGAGGGTGGTGACATCCGAAATCTCTACAAGGTCGGGCTCAACACGAGTCGTCTGCTGATGACTCTTGGTGATGTCGTCTGCTCTTGGCTGCTGCTGCGCGGCGCCGAGGTGGCCTTGGAGAAGTTGGCCGGCGATCTGTCGCCCGCAGACAAGGCCTTCTACGACGGCAAGGTAGCGGCCGCACAATTTTTCGCTCGCAACTATCTGCCGAAGATCAGTGCTGAGCTGACCATTGCCGAGGGCACCGACCTTGCCCTGATGGATCTCGACGAGGCCAGCTTCTGAGAGAGCGGCAAACGCTAGGCCTCAACGGGTGGGGCGGCTTATGGTGCCTGTCATGGACACGTCATCAACAACTGAGCTGTCTCACCTGATCGAGACCTGGCGTCAAGCGACCATCGACTTCGTCGACTTCGCGCGCACCATCGACGCCAGCCAATGGGAGACCCCAACCGCACTTGACGGTTGGAATGTCAAGGATGTGGCGGCTCATTGTGCCCACCTGGAAGCGGTGCTCGCGGGCGGGCCAGAGGAGACCGTCGACATTGGCTCACCCACCCATGTCAAGAATCTGATGGGCGCCTACACGGAGCAGGGCGTGGTCGCCCGCAAAGGCCGAACGATGCCTGAGCTCTGCGACGAGATCGAGAAGTCGTCACGTCAAACCCACGAAGCCTTGCGGGTCGAGCCGCCGACCGATCCAGACGCCAGACCGACAATCCCGACGCCCGGAGGCGTGCCGTGGACGATCGGGACCTTGCTCAGCAACCGTCCCCTGGATCTGTGGATGCACGAACAAGACCTGCGCCGCGCCGTCGGTCAGCCGGGCGGCTTCGAATCACTCGCCGCGAGTCACACGATTGACGTGCTTGGCGCTGGCCTCGGCATGGTTGTGGGCAAACGAGCCAGGCCGCCAGAGGGCACCAGTGTGCAGATCGACGTGCCACTTGCAGGGCGCTCCTGGCGACTTGTTATCAATGATGGTCGCGCTGTCGAGGACCCAAACACTGATCCCGCCACGGTCAAGATCACCCTCAGCCCTGAAGATTTCGTCGGGCTGGGTGGCGGACGTCTGCTCCCCGAACAGGCCCACCCAATCATTGAGGGCGATCAGCAGCTCGGCCGCATGATCGCCCTCAACTTGGCGTTGACTCCATAGGAGCTACTGCCACTTCCAAGTATTCAAGATGACGTCACGATCTGCAGTGGCTTCCGCGTCGTCTTGAGGCAGGTTTGAAGAGACCGTGATGACATAGTGGCCGCCATCCTTGACCACGTAGTACTGGGTCATGTAGCTGGTGAGATCGGTCTTGTTGGGTACGGGGATCTGAGCTCGCACCTGGGCGGCGGCGACTCCATCCAACTCGATGTCGTCAAGGATTTTGATATTGGTGGCCTTGACGCCTTCCAGCTCCGCAGGAGCCGCGGTCTTCACCTGATCGAGGGTGATCCCGGAGTCGGCCACATGCAAGACATTCACATTGTCGGCGAAGCCGTCGGTGTCGCCATTCTTCGCAGCAGCTGCCGTGAAGCGATCACCGAGCTTGGCCTGAACATCTTGCCAGCCCTCTGGGGCAGAGAAGGTGAACCCTTCGCCATTGATCGTGATGCCAACATTGGCCGGAGGCTCGGGCGACTCTGACACCGACGGTGAGGACGCCGGGGTCTGCTTGCTCTCAGACTTGTTGCCGACCGACACGCTGCACCCGGCGACAAAGAAGGTCGCGACAAAAAGGACGATTAGTAATTTCCGCATGATTGATGCTAGCGATGAACGGACGACGGCCACAAGTACTGAGCGCCCTTCTTCTGGCAATACGCCGGACCGCGGGTGTGCGTCGAACGCTGGGACCGACCGCTCGCCGCAATGGCCGTCTGTGAGCTCCATGAGTCGGTTGTCGGCGGCGAGCACGTCTTCACCGTAATAGGCCGGCGAGGACCCGACGGCCGTCATCAGGGAGTTGTTCGTCGTACGCGAGGCGTTCCTGGATGCGAGCGCCGGGCATCGCCGACGAAGGCGCAGTTGCATTTGCTCGAAAATGTGTCAAATACTTGACACAAAACGGCTGGCTCACTATTTTTGTATCAAATACTTGAAACAAGGAGGCCGTCGTGTCAGTTAGCCCGCTCACGCTCGGAGTGTTGATCCCGTGTCTTGCGCTGGTCGTTGCCCTGATTGTGTTCGTGGTCAATCTGGTTCGTCCGAGCAGCATCCCGATCAGCCGCGAGGAGCGGACCGTCCGGTGGGTACGGTTCGTCGGCCTGTTCCTCGGCGCGACCGTCGGAGTCTGGGTGCTCCTCGAGCCGACGCCGCTCGATCGCGGGCTGGGCAGCGCAGCAGTGATCGCCCCACTGTGCTTCGGAACGATCGTGATGGCCTCGGTCTTGATCGGCGAGTTCGTCGTGCGGCCGCGATTCGCTGTCGGACCGCGCAGTGCTGCCTTGCGGCCGCGCCGGCTGCGCGATCACTTGCCGCCGCGGCTGACCAGACTCGTCGCGACGATGACCGTCGTCGCCGGGCTGGTGAGTCTGTGGGGATTCCTTACCGCCGGTCCTGACGACCTGGGGCGTGCCGGCCGGTCGCTGACCGCGCATTGCTCGCCGGACATCACCTCCTCGAACGGGCCGTACCCCGGCAGCTTCTACCTCGTGCCCTACCTCATCGGTGTCGTGGTCGTCGCCGCCATCGGGCTGCTCGCCGCTCTCGCGATCAGCCGCCGCTCGCTCGGCGCAGAGCCTGGATCGGCTGACCGGTATCGGCGGGCGGGGCTGACAACGGTGCTCAGCGCCTATGGACTGACGTTGAGCGTGCCGCTCGTGGGCATCGCGTTCTTTGCCGCCACGGCTCTCCTCAGCCACGAATGCCCCCAACGCGGATGGACGGCCGCCGGTATCGTCCTAATCGGTGTCGCCTTCGCGGCTGTCGGCACCATGATCGTCAGTCTGGTGGGGCTCATCGTGCCAACGGCACTCGGTACGACGGACGTGCTTCACGGGGCCGAGCGAACCAACAGTCATGTCTGAGCCCCTGATCTTCGTTGATCCGGCAAACCCGACCCCGCCGTACGAACAGGTCAGGCGACAACTCCTCGATCTGGTGCAGGCCGGGACGCTTCGGACCGGTGACCGGCTTCCGTCTTTGCGCCAGCTCGCCGGGGACCTCGGTCTCGCTGTGGGCACGGTGGCACGGGCCTACTCCGAGTTGGAGTCGGCCGGAGTCGTCGTATCGCGCCGTGGTGCCGGCACCCGGATCGCGCCGGGTGTGGTCGTCGCACCAGCCAGGCTGCTCGATGACCTCGCTACGGAATATGTCGCTGCGGCGAAGGGCCTCGGAGCAGACACGGTGAGCTTGGTCGATGCCGTCCGCCGAGCAACCGACACAGCCGGCTCGGGCGACACAGCCGGCTCGGGCGACACAACCGGCTCGGGCGTCACAGCCGGTACAACCGGCTCCGCCCGCCGACTTCGAAGAACGCCTCGGTGATCTGCCCCGACGAGCGCAGGCAACTACCGCCGCCAATACCAAGAAGCGAAAATCTCATTCTTCAACTTGGCTATCTTCGGAGCAGTCAGCGACTTCAACGAGGAAAAGGTCACGGCAAAGCAGTCGTCGCCAACGATCACGAAACGTTGATCGACGTTGACCGTTGCGTCCTTGTTGAACTTCATGTTGCCGATCAGCCGAGCCGCGGGGCGCCCGCCAAGCGTCGTACGAGCTTGCACGCGCACATTGGTGACCCCCCAGCCCTTGGCGACCGAAGGTAGAGCCGCCTCGAGCAGCTTGAGGTCCTTGGGCGTCTCAGGCAGTTGGAAGACATAAACGAAGTTGGGCAGGCCACTGAAGTCAGCGCCGTCCTTGGCTGCTGCGATGAAGTCGGGCCCGACATCTTCCTTGGCATCTATCCAGTTTGTCGGCGCCATGAAGGTGAAGGCATCGGACTCAAACGAACTGCCTCCAACGATCACCTTCGGCTTGTACGACGGATCAACACCCTTGTCGGCGGGATTGCTCGGGCTCGGGGTGGGCTGTCCGATCGTGGGGATCGGCTTCATCTTCGATGGATCTTCGCGCTTGGCGCAGGCACCCACACCGCCCAGGGTCCCCGCGGCCACGAGGGCGGCAGCGACTGTGATCGCGGTAGGTCTTGGCATGGACGAAATTAGACCACGCACCTGGTTGCCTCGACGGAGAAGGGCGAGATCAGGCAGCCGGTGGCGTGCCACGTGGCGCATAGGTGACCTTCAAGACGACCTTGTCGAGCGGATAACGCACCTCAGGGCTCAGGTGTGCCTGATAGCGACGGACCAGCGCGGCCAGGTCGCCCGGCGCCATCTTGATGCAGCCGTAGGAGCGGTAGTCGTTGAAGCGTGGGAACTCCCAGCGACAGACCTGATCACCACGTCGGTTGCGACACTGCTTGCCCCCATCACCTTGCTCGGTGTGCACGAACAGGCTCTGGCGAAGCACTCCCCGCCCACGAGCACATCGTTTGTTGTCGATCTGGAGCACATTGCCCTTGATCAGATTGCCTCGATAAGGCGTCCGCAAGCGCACGCCGTAGGCGCCGTTGGGCAGCCAACCGACATTCTTGATGCATTCGTTCTTGCCACGCTTGCCCAACATGCCGGCGCCGGCGCGCCAGGTCTGGGACTCCACGCTGACCCAGTGCCCATTCTTCCGGCGATCGAGGCGCCAGGTGATCGTCGAGGCATCGGGAGCCGAGCGATTCTTGGCGAAGGTGATCACCGCACGCACGGGTCCGTCGTCTTCTTTGGGGCGAGCCTGGACCGCACTCGGCGACATCAGCACCATGAGCACGATCACCAGCAACGCGAACAGTCGCTTCAACTGAGTGCCTCCATCTGAACTGGGCCAGCGGTCTGCCCAGTCATTGAGGCTATGTCAGTGCCCGATCAAGGCCAAGCCGCCACCAGGGTCGGTGTGTTGGATGGCCTACGATCCGAGCGTGAGCAACCGCCGTAGCGCACAGGAGCTGATCGACCTCGTCGTCGACGACGGGTCATGGGAGTCGTGGGACAAGCCGCCGCGACGCGAGGGGATCTCGCAGGAATACGCCGATGAGCTCGCCCGCGCCGAGGAGCGGACGGGCCTGACCGAATCCGTGGTCACCGGACGAGGGCTCCTGCGCGGACGCCCCGTGGTGATCGTTGCTGGCGAGTTCGGCTTCTTGGCTGGCTCGATCGGGCGAGCATCCGCCCAACGTCTCGTGGATGCCATCGAGCGGGCCACCGCGGAGCGACTCCCTCTGCTCGCGGCCACCTGCAGCGGCGGAACCCGCATGCAGGAGGGCACCCCAGCCTTCCTGATGATGATCAAGATCGCCCAGGCAATCTCACTGCACCGGGAGGCCGGGCTCCCCAATCTCGTCTACCTGCGTCACCCCACGACCGGTGGAGTGATGGCCACTTGGGGTTCGCTTGGCCAGATGAGTTGCGCCGAGCCCGGCGCCCTGGTCGGCTTCCTGGGCCCGCGCGTCTATGAGGCCTTGTACGGGGAGAAATTCCCCGAGGGCGTGCAGACCGCAGAGAATCTCTACGCCCACGGCATCATCGACGCCGTTGTGGAGCACGAGCAGTTGGCGGACATCCTCGACCGCAGCCTCAGCATCATGTTGGCCACTCCCACCGTGCCGCCCAGCCCTGAGTTGCCCAAGCTGATTGACGAGCCCGACGCGTGGCAGTCGATCCAACGCTCCCGTCGGGCCGATCGGCCCGGCGTACGTGAGCTCCTGCGATATGCCGCCAGCGACGTGATCCCCCTCAATGGCACCGGCCAAGGAGAGTCAGACCCAGGTCTCTTCTTGGGCCTTGTGCGCTTCGGCAACTCGCCAGCGGTCTTGTTGGGTCAAGATCGGCGCGGCCAGAAGGGGCAACCACTCGGGCCGGGAGCGTTGCGGGTGGCCCGGCGTGGCATGCGTCTGGCCGTGGAGTTGGGGCTGCCGCTGATGACCGTGATCGACACCCCGGGCGCGGCTCTGTCGCCCGATGCAGAGCAAGGCGGTCTGGCTGGCGAGATCGCGCGCAGCCTGGCCAATCTGTCAACCCTGGACGCCCCCTCGCTGTGCCTGTTGTTGGGTGAGGGCAATGGGGGCGGCGCATTGGCACTCCTGCCCGCAGACAAGATCCTGGCCGCCCAACACGCCTGGCTATCTCCACTCCCGCCCGAAGGGGCCAGCGCGATCGTGCATCGCGACATCGATCACGCGGATGAAATGGCCCGCAGCCAACACGTGCGCTCAAGCGATCTTCAGGCCATCGGACTGGTCGACCAGATCATCCCCGAGCTGCCCGACGCCGCCGACGAGCCAGAGGACTTTTGCCTCCGGGTCGGGCGCGTCGTGGCGCACGAACTCGCCGTACTCGCCACCACGCCGCTGGAGACACTGCGGGCACGACGTAGTCTGCGGATCAACAATCTGTGATCCACAACAGGGAGAATCTGTCATGAAGAACAGCATCGTGTTGTTTACCAGCGATCGTGGGATCACTCCTGCTGCTGCCGCGAAGGCCGCAGAAGATGCTGGTTTCTACGGCTTCTACGTGCCCGAGCACTCCCACATCCCCACCAGCCGAGACTCCAACCATCCTGGCACCGGTGGCGAGATCCCCGATGATCGCTATCTGCGCATCCTCGACCCATGGATCTCCCTGGCCACCGCCGCTGCGGTCACCTCGAAGATCCGGCTCGGCACGGCCGTTGCGCTCCCGATGGAGCACGACCCAATCACCCTTGCCAAGACCTTGGCCACCCTCGACCACCTCTCCGGTGGCCGACTCACCTTGGGCGTGGGCTTCGGCTGGAATGTCGAGGAGCTCGAAGACCATGGCGTGCCCGGCAACAAGCGCCGCACCGTCTTGCGCGAGTACCTCGAATTGATGCGCGAGCTGTGGACCAACGAGGTCGCCTCATATGAGGGTGAATTCGCCACGCTCAAGCCCAGCTGGGCCTGGCCCAAGCCGACTCAGCCGGAGATCCCGGTGCTGGTCGGGGCCGGTGGCACTGAGAAGAACTTCAACTGGATCGCCCGCAGCGCATCGGGCTGGATCACCACTCCGATCGAGACCGACATCGAAGAGCGGGTCGGCCTGCTCAACCGGATCTGGACTGATTCGGGTCGTGACGGCAAGCCACGGGTCGTCGTACTCGTGACCAGCAAACTGCAGCCCGGACAGGTCGAGCGCTGGGCCGAGGCCGGGGTCGATGAATGCATGTTTGGCCTGCCCGACAAGTCGACTGATGAGACCCTGGCCTTCATCGAGAAGATGGGCGGCGCGCTGAACCGCTGAGCCACAACTTTGGTCACGGAGCCGAGCAACGATAGCGCCCCGAGCCACATCCGGTTTGGACCAGCTTTTCGGGTTTGTTGCACTACACCACTAAATCCGTGGTTACATCCTGTGGTGAAGATCATCATTGCTGCCTTGACCATGCTCTTCTTGGGAGCTGGCCCAGCCGTCGCCGCAGACCCGATCCCGTCTTGGCCCAATGACGGGAGTAGTCCCAAATTCTTCGGCAGTGCGGTCACGCCCAATCCCGTGCCGCACACTCCGGTGCCAGAGCATCCGATGATGTCTGACAACGGCACCAACTCAATGCACAACGACGCCTACGCCTCGGATGCCTATGAAGGCTCTGGGCCATTGGGCAACAATCTCAAGCAGACTTCGGCCACCTATGGCGTGTCTGAATGCGCCACCATCGCCTTCGACTCCCAAGGCCGCATCGTTGGCCTGTGTGGCGGCCTGATGGGCTTCACCATGCGACTGATCAACCCGACCACGCTCGACCAGATCAGCACCCTCGACATGCCAACTCGCAACTGGGCAATGAGCGGCAATCTGTTCAGCGACCTGTGTGGCGGCACCTACTTCTTCCTCGACAAACAGGATCGCGCCTACACCCTCACCACCGGCAACCAGTTGTGGCGGGTAGACATCAACGGCAATGCCATGACGCACGCCGACACCATCGACCTCAACCCAGCCATCCCCCAAGGCGACTGCGCCCTGGCCACCATGCCTGACTGGTCTGGCCAGATCTGGTTTGCCACCAAGGGCGGCCGGGTCGGTGTGATCAACCCAGCGACCAAGGCGATCAAGACGATCGATCTGCCTGGTCAGCAGGTCTTCAACTCATTGGCCACCGACGAGACCGGCTCGATGTTCGTGGTCACCGATCGCAATACCGTGTCACTGCATGCCCCCAATGGCACCCCCCAGGTGCAGTGGAGTACGCCGTACGACCGCGGCACCCGCGTCAAGCCCGGCCAGTTGTCACAGGGCTCAGGCACCACCCCGACCCTGATCGATGAGGACCTGGTCGCGATCACCGACAACGCCGACCCCCGGATGAATGTGATCTTCTTGGATCGCACGACCGGACAAGAACTCTGCAAGGTGCCGGTCTTCGGCGCCAACGCCAGCAACACCGAGAACAGCCTGGTTGCAGTTGGTCGCTCGGTGATCGTGGAGAACAACTACGGCTATTCAAATCCGTTCGTGACTCTCTTCGGTCAGACCACCACACCCGGCATCGCCCGCGTCGACTTCAACAATGGCAACTGCCAGACTGCCTGGACGGCCCCGGTG
>WBZL01001934.1_pt1 | contig 20725 bp, 22 predicted proteins | sample 5204291 | NCBI WGS metagenome assembly WBZL01 (sample SAMN12344345, study PRJNA552823) | activated sludge metagenome | biome: Activated sludge suspended growth; feature: Nitrification reactor; material: Wastewater; isolation source: activated sludge from nitrification reactor of wastewater...
GACGCTCTCGAGATCGCTCTGGACGGCGCCGTGCAAGGTGAGGGGGGCGCCAGGGCCGGTGGTTGGCCAGGGGAGGGCGATGAGGCGGCGATCGCCAGGGCGCGGGCTCTCGACGTCGATCGGGGCGTACATCTCGACGAGGAGGAGGTCGTCGAGGAGGTGCGGGCGCTCGTAGGCGACCCACTCGACGGGCTCGTCGACCGGCGCGGGGACGGCGAGGGCGCGGGCGGGCGCGGGCGGCGAGTCGCCCCAGGGGAGGTCGATGGTGTCGATGGCGACGCCGGGGTGGCCGACGCGATAGGCGACGCGGAGGCGCGGGGGGTCGCCCTCGGCGGCGCCGGGGCGGAGGCGGGCGGCGACGGCCGGCGCGAGGGCGGCGGGGTCGTGGATGTAGCCGGGGAGGTCGAGCGCGGGGCCCTGGGCGGCCCAGCCGGCGCCTTCGCGGCGGCGGATGTGCAGGCGGGGGGGATCGCTCGAGAGGTCGAGGGCGGCGAGGAGGCCGAGGTCGCTGATGCCCGCGTCGAGGAGGGCGTCGGCGGCGGCGATCGAGGTGGCGGCGAGGCTGACCTCGGGGACAGGTACGACGCTCGCCTTGACGATGATCTCGAGCTCGCGCGAGAGGACGGGCTCGTCGTCTTCGTCGTCGGCGCCGGGGTTGGCGAGGACGACGGTGTGGCGGCCGGCGACCAGCGCGCCGTGGATCTGGAGGATGAGCTGGGTGGGGTCGAGCCGGGCGAGGGCGCTGGTGGAGGAGAGGTCGGTGAGGGGGGCGCCGTCGAGGAGGACGCGCGTGGTGCCGGGGATGACGCCGCTGACGGCGAAGCGGAAGGGGGTGCTGCGGTTGCAGCCGAGCTCGATCGGGCCGCTGGCGGGGTCGTCGAAGCGCGGCTGGACGGGCGCGTCGCCGGTGGTCGTGGAGGTGGAGGCGCCGCCGCTGCCCTCGTCGCCGCTGCCGGCGCAGGCGGGGGTGAGCGCCAGCGCGGCGAGGAGGAGGCTCGCGCGACCGCGCCGATGAGGGGCTCGTCGCCGCATGGGCGCCAACGCTAGCACAGGCGGCGGGCGGGGCCGCTGGGGCGGCTCGGCTCGGGGGCGGTGGTGGGCCGGGTCGCGCGCTCGGCCGAGGGCGCCGGGACTCTCAGCCCTGAGTGAGGGTCCAGAGGAGGAGGGCGAGGCCGGCGTGGCTGACCCCGAGGGCGAAGGCGGCGACGCGGATCCGGGGGGAGGCGGCGAGGAGGATGGCGAAGGCGCAGAGGGCGAAGCCGCCGACGAAGAAGGGGACGGCCTCGGCGAGGGGGTGGCCGTGGGGATCGATGGCGATCCGGCCGCCGACGATCAGGAGGGCGAGCGAGCCCCACCACATCAGGCGGTGGACGAGGCCGAGGAGGACGCCGTGGTGGCGGACGAGGCCGCGGCCGAGGGCGAGGAGGGCGGCGGCGACGAGCGCGAGGGCCCGCGAGGCGGCGCGGGTGAGGCCGTGACGGGCGAGGGCGGCGCGCTGACGGACACGCGGTGAGGCGGCGCGGGCGCGACCGGCGACCTCGGCGGCGAGGGCGGCGGCGCGGCTCGGGCGGGCGGCGGGCTGGGCGGAGGGTTCGGCGCTCGTCGCCTCGGCGGGGGCCTCGGCGGCGGGCGCGGGCGCGCCGCGGGACGACCGCAAGGGCGCGCGGAGGGCTGCGCCGGCCCGCCCGAGGGCGCCGGTGACCCCGCGGACGCGATCGACGAGCCAGCGGGCGTGGGCGATCGCGGCGGCCTGCGCGGGCGGCACGGCGCCGCGACGCGGACGGCGGGAGCGGGTCTTCGCGGGCACGGCGCGACTCTTCCACGGGCGCGAGGGTCCGCCAAATTTCCGGGGCTCGCCGGTGGGGCGCCCGGGGCTCGACACGAGGGCGTGTGTGCCGGGCGGTGACGGTGGCGCTCGTGCCATACTCGGCGGGTGAGCGCTCTGCTCGGCTTCGCGGCGTGGCTGGCGGTGGCAGGGTCGCCGGCGGAGCCGGGGCCGACGCCGTGGGCGCAGGCCGGCGCGCGCCCGTGGTCGCTCTGTCGGGGGCACGAGCGCGAGGCGCAGGTCCGGCTCGAGAGCGAGGGGGTGCAGGTCGACGAGGCCAAGTCGAGCGTCTGGCGGACGCGGGCGGCGCTCTGTCCGGGGTCGCCGGCGGTGCTGGTGGCGGCGGCGCTGGTCGAGCTCGGCCGGCCGCCGGAGCTCCTCGCGTCGCCGGTGGAGCTCGGTCGGGTCTTCGTGCAGCAGCGAGAGGACGCGCTGGCGTGGCTGCGACGCGCTCGTGCAGAGAGCGCGCGACGGGGGGAGGCGCCGCCGCCGCTCACGGACTATTTGGAGGCGTACGCGAGCTACGGGCTCGGCGAGCTCGACCGGGCGGCGGCGGCCCTCGACGCGGCGCGAGCCCGCGGGGACGTCGAGTCGTGGCGGATCGACCGGCTCGGGGCGCTCGTCGCGCTCGGGCGGGGCGATCTGGACGCGGCGGTCCACCTGGCCCACCGCTCGTGGATTCACGCGGCGACGAGCGGTCGGGTCGCCTCGGCGTATGTCTGGGCGCTGGTGATGGACCGGGCGGGCGCGACCGACGAGGCGCGGCGGGATCTCGCCCGCCTGCGGAGCAGCGAGGCCCGCGGCCGGAGCGTCCTCGACTCGCTCTTGCCGGTGCACGAGCGCTTCTACGTGATGGCGCTGGAGCAGGAGGCGCTCGGCCATGCGTCCGGGGCGATCGAGCTCTGGCAGGCGTATCTGACGCTGCCGGCGGTGCAGGCGGCGGAGCGGGTGCAGGTGGAGCGGCGCCTCGCGGAGCTGGGGCGGGGCGGCCTCGAGAGCGCCGAGTGAGCGAGGTCCGGGGCGTCCGCGCGCGCGCGCGCGCCGCTGCAGCCAGCGGGCGCGGGAAGGCGTAGGCTCGGGGTGGACTACCACCATGAAGAACCGCGCGCTCCTCCTCGTGTTCGCTCCGACTCTCCTCTTCGCCTGCAACGACGAGGGCGGGACGTCGGCAGGCGAGGGATCCTCGTCGACCACCGCCGGGGCGGATGAGCTCGATGTGCGCGTCGAGGTGCCGACGCCCGACGATCGGTACTTCGACATCGTCACGCCGGAGGTGGTGATCGAGCCAGGCGAGGAGAAGATGTACTGCCTGAGCACGACCTACACGGGCGAGGACACGGCGCTCCGCAACATGGAGTCGTACCAGGGCAAGTTCGGGCACCACCTGGTGATCCTCACCTCGAAGGAGCCGCAGCCGGACGGGACGCTGGAGGACTGCACGACCGCCCAGGACATGGCCAAGTACAAGGCGCTGGTGCTGCCGTCGACGCCGTTGCCGGCGGGGCACGGGATCATGATGAAGAAGGGCACGCCGATCGTGCTCCAGTTCCACTACGTGAACGCCGGCGCGCAGCCGATTCGGATCCGCGACGTGGCCCGCCTCGATCGCCTGCCGCTCGCCGACGTGACCACCTGGGTGGCGACGGCGACCACCAGTCACCTCGGCATGGCCGTGCCGGCGGGGGAGGAGACGGTGCTCAGCTTCGACTGCGTGGCGCCCGAGGACTTCGGGCTGATGATCGTCGGCGGTCACATGCACGAGCAGGGGTCGCGCTTCGAGTTCCAGCTCGGCCAGGACGAGGCGAGCCTCGAGAGCGTCTACCTGGTCGACCCGTGGCGGACCGAGTACCGCGACGCGCCGCCGGTGACCGAGCGGATCGACGACCCGATCCCGGTGAAGGCCGGCGACATCTTCCGCACCACCTGCACCTGGAAGAGCACGGCGGACCACATGATCGGCTTCCCCGAGGAGATGTGCTCGACCTTCGGCTACGTCGCCGGCACCCAGAACCCGTGGGACTGCCGGGTCGAGTGAGCGCCATGAGTCTCCGAAGCTTCGCATTGACCTCCGCGCTCTCGTGGTTCTCCCTCGTCGCGCCCGCGTGCGCGGGCGACGACGGGAGCTCTGGCGCTGACACGAGCGCGGGTACCAGCGCGGGCACGAGCGCGGGCAGCACCACCGACGCCTCGACGACCGCGGCCGCGACCGGCACCGTGCTCTTCCGCTTCAGCGTCCCGGCCGGGGTGCGCGAGAGCCCGAACCTGGTGTCGCCGCTGGTCGGGACCGTCTACGGCTCGATCTTCTTGACCGAGGACGTGACCGTGACGGGGCCGATCGACGGGGCGATGGAGTGGGCGAGCGTCGAGGTCTCGGGGGTCGATCTCCAGTCCGTCGACGTCGCCTCGGTCACCTGGGCGAGCGAGGGGCTGCCGCCGGGGAACTACACCTTCCTCGGCTTCTTCGACCTCAACGGGAATGGTCCGGAGTCGTACGAACCAGACGCGGGCGACGCGGTGACGCTGCCGTCGGTCAACAAGTTCACGATCACGGCCGACCAGCAGGCGGCGCTGACGGTCTCGTTCGACCTGGTGCTCGGCTGAGGTGCTCACTCGCTCGGGGCACCGGCCTCGATCCAGTCGCGGACGAGCTGGAGGCGGGCGGGCTCGAGGCCGTCGGGGTTGCCGGAGGGCATGACCTCGCCGTAGTCGGCGGCGAGGCCCGACGTGCACTTGCGGACCAGGAAGCTCGCGTCGGGATCGCCCGGGGCGACCCGCACGAGCCCCTCGCTGGCGGCCTTCGGGTTGTCGGCGGTGACGCCGACGAGCTGGGCGTGTGAGGCGCCCGCCTCGAGGACGAGGCCGCCTGCCTTGCCGGTGGCGCCGTGGCACGAGGAGACGTTGCAGCCGACGTCGAAGACCTCCGCCTGGACGCGGGCGAGGGTGGGCGCGTCGCCGCCGGTCCCGTCGCCGCCGTCGTCGCCGCTGCAGGCGGCGAGGGGGAGGCCGAGGAGGAGGGGCAGGGCGGCCGCGACGAGGCGCATGAGCGCGAGCCTGCCGGTCGCCCGTGAGCCGCGCAAGGGCGCGCAGACTCCGCGCGATCCAGCGAGGCGCGAACCTGCTCGACGGCCGTGGGCGCCCCTCGTACCCTGGAGGCAGGCGCACGACGCGTCTCACCTCCAACCGGAAGTCGCCCATGCAGGTACCGCTTCAGATCACGTTCCAAGACATCGAGCACTCCGACTTCATCGAGGGCCGGATCCGCGAGAAGGTCGCCAAGCTCGAGCGCTTCTACGATCGGATCATCAGCGTGCGGGTGGTGGTCGCCGCGCCGCATCGGTCGAGCACCCACGGCAACACCTTCAACGTGCGGATCGACATCAACGTCCCCGACAAGGAGATCGTGATCAACCGCCAGCCCGAGTCGAATCACGCCTACGAGGACGTGTACGTGGTCATCCGCGACGCCTTCGAGGCGGCGGAGCGCCAGCTCAAGGAAGAGGCGAGGATCCGCCGCGGCGAGTGAGCGCGCGGGGGCGGGCGCCGGGCGAGCGAGCCGGCCGCCCGGCCTTGATCTCGACGAGATCATCCGCGCGAGCGGATGACGTGAGGCGCGGCGTTGTCTGCCACAGAGCAAGCGGTGCTCTTACGCTCTCTGCATGCGCCTCGTCATCGACACCTACAACCTCCAAGCCGTCGAGCGGATGCTCTGCGTCGAAGCCCTCAACAGCGCCGGCTCGATCGTCGACGCCGCCGCCCTCCTCGGGATCACCCGCCACGCGCTCAAGCGCCGGATCATCAAGCACCGGATCGAGTGGCCGGTCCGCCAGCAGGGCGCCGGCGACGGCGCGCCGAAGAGCTCGATGGCCGCCTCGGGGGCGTGAGCCCGGGGAGACATGTCCGAAAAATCAGGTGAGGGAGAGCGCGGTCCGCCGAGGGCGGTCCGCGCTCTCCCCTTTTTCGCGCGCGCTCACGGGGCGGGGGCGGCGGGGGCGGCGATCTCGTCCTGGCTGGCGGTGCACTCGCGGATGCCCAGGGCCTCCTGGTAGGCGCAGTTCCAGTGGACGAGCTCGTCCGAGAGGCGCTTGACCTCGGCGGCGTCCTCGCCCTCCTCGACGGCGACGACGAAGGCGTCCCAGGCGGCGAGGTGGGCGGCGCGGTCGAAGCCGCGGCCGGCGAGGCGCGCCTCCATGTCGGGCGCGAGGAGGCGAGCGTAGGTGGCGCCCTCGACCGCGGCGGCGCGGCCGGGGAGGGTGCCGGGCATCCCCTCGCCGGCCGACTCCGAGCAGTACTTGCGGGTGCGCTTGGCGATCGCGACGGCGACCTCACGGCCGATGAGGGCGGGGTCGACCTGCTCGGGCGGGCCGGCGAGCATGGCGTCGATGCGGGCGATCGCGGGGGTGTTCTTGCTCTCGAGGCGGTCGGCGAGGAGGGCGAAGGCGGCGGCGGCCCGGCGGGCGGCGAGGCGGTCGCCGCCGCGGGCGAGGCCGGCCTGCTTGAGGAGCTCGCGGTGGGCGGCGGTGAGGAAGCGCTTCTCGACGCGCTGGCGGTCGATGGCGAGGGCGAGGGCGAGGTCGGGCTTGTCGTCGGCGATGGCGCGGCGCCCGTCGGCGAAGGCGGCGGCGATGCCGGCGGCGAGCTCCTCGGCGGCGAGGGCGTCGGCGAGGGCGGGGCTCATCAGCTCGTAGCCGCACTCGGCGAGGTGCCAGGCGTCGACGAGGGCAGGGCGCTCGCGCTTGTCGTCGGCGGCGCGGCGGAGCTGCTCGCGCCACCAGCGGGCGATGGCGGCGTCGATCGCCGCGATCGCGTCGATCTCGGCGCTCGCCTCGCTGGCGCGGAGGAGGGCGGCGATCTGGGCGTCGGCGGTGTGGGTCTGGAGGTCGGCGTCGACGGCGGTGAGGAGGGCGAGGAGGGCGGAGAGGTCGCCGAGGGGGGACGGCGCGCCGCGGGCGGGCGCGAGGCGCTGGCGCGCGCGGGCGAGGGCGTCGGCGGCGTCGTCGCAGATCGGCCGGCGAGGGCGCGGCTCGACCTGCGGCGCGGCCGCGGGGGCCTCGGCCGACGGCTGCGGGGCGACGATCGGCGGCGGCGTGTGGCGCCCCGGCGGCGGCGTCTGGGGGCCGCAGGCGAGGGCGAGGGCGGAGACGAGGGCGGTGAGGGCGGCGCGCGCGGGGCTCGACATGGGTCTCCTCGTGACTGTCTTTCGGGACATGTCATCCCTGCTGGAGCTGGGCGACCTCGTTGGCGAAGATCTTCCGGCAGATGGCGATGGCGCAGGCGTAGGTGCTCTCGACCCCGAAGAAGGAGAGGCTCTTGGAGAGGAGGCTCTGCCGGCGCGAGTAGGGGGTGTCGGAGGCGTAGTGGAGCATGCCGACGTCGAAGGGCGCCATCGTCGTCAGGTGGACGATCTCCTCGTTGGGGTGGCGGCGCGGGTCGACGATCTCGTAGACGGCGGAGAGGTAGGGGCCGGCCTCCATCTCGAGGATCGTGTAGCCCTCGCGGTAGAAGACGCTCATGTACTCGCGGTTCTGCAGGAAGGCGCCGCGGACGGTGAGCGCCTTCTGCTGGTCGAGGACGGTGCCGGTGTCGAAGTAGGGCTGGACGTCGGCGCTGACGAAGGCGTTGCGGAAGAGGTAGGTGTTCCGCGAGTGCTCGTCGTGGACGACGGTCGGGATCATGACGTCGCCGATCCTGCCGTTGAGGGTGGCGGCCTTGCCCATGATGTAGACGCCGCGGATCTCGCCGACGCCCTGGCCGATCCGCGAGAGGTGGTGGTAGGCGGCGACGCCGAGCGGGTAGTCGATGTTGAGGATCACCGCGTCGGAGCCGGCGAGCGCCTCGATGCCAGGGACCTTGACGCGCGGGTCGAGGCGATCGGGCTGGAGGCGGGCTAGCTCGATGATCTGGGCGTTGACGTCGACCTGGCCGGGGACGTCGATCGTGCGGAGGCCGCTCTCGGCCTCGAAGGCCTGGATGTCGTGGAGGCGCCGCGGGTCGGACTCCGCGCGGTTCTCGTGGAGGAAGGCGCGGAGGAGGTAGTAGGTGAGGTTGGAGATCTTGGCGTCGTCGCCGCGGGCGAGGGCGGCCTCGAGGATCGGCGCGAGGCCCTCGCGGTTGGAGCGGCGGGCGAAGTCGAGGATCTCGGGGCCGTGCGCGCGCGCGTAGCCGCCGAGGAGGTTGACCAGCGAGTGGGTGTTCGATGAGACGATGTAGACCGGCGGCCGGCGCGGCCGCTTGCTCCGCACGTAGGCGGGCTCGATCCCCGACCACCAGCGCTGGGCGGTCCGCTGGTACTGCGAGAAGGAGCCGCCGAGGAGGCGGAGGCGGAGGTCGGCGGGGCGGCGGGCGATCTCGCGGAGCGCTTCGAGCCAGGTGGTGTCGAGGGCGGAGCGGAGGGTGTGGAGGTCGTCGACGCCGATCCCGAGGATGGTCGCGAGCTCGGCCGGCTCGAGCGCGAGCGCGGGCTCCTCGAGGCCTTCGGCGAGGCGCTTGCCGAGGCCGGTGCCGCCGAGGAAGGCGTGCATCTGGTTCCAGACGATCTGGTAGGCGGTGAGGATCGGCACCAGGTCGTCGATGTCGCTGGTGCTGGAGATGTAGGCCGCGAGGGTGTCGCCGCCGTCGTAGCGGAGCGGGCGTCGCCGGCCGCGGGTGCGGACGACCTCCCAGGCGCGGATCGCCAGGCCGGCGTTCTCGAAGTTCTCGTGCTCCTGGCCGATGACGACGCGCTGCACCTTGTACATGCAGGCGGGGAGCCGGGCGGCGCTGTAGGCGAAGGCGGCGAGGTCGGGGGTGGGGCCGCGGGCGCCGGCGTGGAGCGAGCAGTCGCTGTAGATGTGGGCCTCCTCGAAGGCGCGGACCAGGACGTCGCCCGATGAGCGGAGGAGGGAGTAGTAGGTGCGGATGTAGAGGTCGATCTCGTCGCTGGTCGTGGTCGGGATCTGGCGGTCCATGAGTGCGGGGGCTCCGGGTCGTTCAGGGGGCGAGCGCGCGGTCGAGGGCGGCGATCACCAGCGGCACCTCGTCGAGCGCGTTCGGCCAGTGGGGCGCGAAGCGGAGGTGACCGTCAGGGGTGGTGCAGGCGACGCCAGCGGCGGCGAGGCGCTGCTGGAGGGCGTGGAGGTCGACGCCGGCGGGGGGGAGGACGCTGAGGATCCCCGAGCGAGCGGCGAGGTCGGCGGCGCGGCGGCTGCGAAAGCCGCGCTCGGCGAGCGGGCCCTCGAGCGCGTCGAGGTAGCGCTGGACGTGAGCGAAGATGGCGGCGACGCCGAGCTCGCGGATCGGCGCGAGGGCGGCGGCGAGGGCGACGTGGCCGAGGACGTTGGCGGCGGAGCCCTCGACGAGGTCGGCGCGGGGGCGGATCGGCCGGTCGTAGCGGAGGTGGCCGGCGCCGTCGGTGAGGAAGCGGATCGGATCCTCGTGGCTGAGCCAGCTGGCGAGGGCCGGCCGGAGCTCGGCGGCGCGCTCGCGCGAGGCGTAGAGGAAGCCGGCGCCCTCGACCCCCATCAGCCACTTGTGGCCGCCGCAGGCGAGGAAGTCGACGCCCTCGGCGCGGACGTCGACCGGCACGACGCCGCAGGCCTGGATCGCGTCGACGGTGAGGGCGGCGCCGTGACGGCGGCAGAGCTGGGCGATCGCGGCGAGCGGCATGCGGAGGCCGGTCTGGAACTGCACCGCCGATACGGCGACCATCCGCGCGCCGCCGCGGAGGGCCTCCTCGAGGCGCTCGAGGCCACGCTCATGGCTCGCCTCGAAGTCGCGGAGGGGGACGAAGGCGACGTCGAGGCCGAAGAGGGCGGCGGCCTGCTGCCAGGGGGTGACGTTGGCCGGGAACTCGCCCTCGAAGAGGATGACGCGGTCGCCCGCGCGCCAGGGGAAGCCGAGGGCGACCGCGCTGATGCCGGGGCTCGTCCCCATCGTGAGGCCGATCTCGTCGGCGTCGGCGCCGATGAGCGCGGCGAGCTCGTGGCGGAGGCGGGCGCGGCCGTCGACGGTGGGGAAGAGGGCCGCGACGCCGCGGGCCGCGTAGTCGGCGATGCAGGCGTGGAGGGCCGCCTGGACCGCGCGCGAGGGCGGCGAGATCGCGGCGTGGTTGAGGTAGGCGCGCGCTTGGAGGTCCGGGAAGAGGGCGCGGTCGCCGAGGCGAGGGGCAGGCAGCGAGGGCGTGCTGGTCATCGGCGCTGGGCGGAGAGTAGCGCCTCGCGTGGGCGGTGGCGACGGGCGGGGCGCACGAGCGGGCGCGGGGGCCAGGCGCGGCCTCACACGGCGAGGCGGATGGCCGTGAGCGCGAGCTGGCCGGCGGCGAAGCAGGCGCGGTGGACCTCGCAGGTGCCGCCCTGCTCGGCGGTGGTCTGGCCGGAGGCGATGATCCCGCGGATGCCGTGGAGGATCGGCCGATGCGGGCCCGGCCAGACGTCGACCCGGTGCTCGTGGCCGAAGAGGAGGAGGTCGACGCGGTTGGCGAGCACCGCCATCAACTCGGCGCTGTCGCGGAGGGCCATCGTGAAGTTGCGGTCGAAGGGGTGGTGGTGGAGGTAGACGACGATCGGCTGGCGACCGTGGTCGTAGTCGATGATGGTGCGGAGCTTGGCGAGCTGAGGGGCGCCGACGGCCCCGCGGGCGAAGTGCATGCCGCCGCCGATCATGCCGACGACGGAGTCGAGGCCGACGTAGGTGATGCCGTCGATCCGGTGGACCATCGGGTAGAGGTTCGCCATCACGTCGCTGGCGGTGTCGGCGACGCCGATGCCCATCAGGTCGGCGACTACGTGGCGCTGGTACTCGACCCGCGCCGACGCGAGGTAGGAGTTGCCCATCGGCCCGCAGTCGTGGTTGCCGGGGGCGGCGAGGATCTTGAGGCCGGCGTCCTTGATCGGGCGGAGGAGGCGGAGCAGCTCGCGGTACTGCGCGCGCTCGCCGTCGTCGACGAGGTCGCCGGTGATGATGACGATCGGCTGGACGGCGCGGTAGTCGGCGACGATCCGCGCGACCAGGCCGCCGAGGCGCCGGTTGTGGGGATGATCGGCGCGGGCCTGAACGTGGAGGTCGCTGAGGTGGAGGATGGTCGAGGTGGTCATCGGCGCCAGAGGACACGATAGGCCGATGGCGCGGCGGGGACAAGCCGTGGCGAGCGGTCGCCGGGTCGATGGCCCTTGATGTGTCCCATGGGACATGTGCGCGGCGGGGTGGCGCGCGTCCGCCCGGGGTGGCAACCTGGTGGGCGATGTCTGCCTCGCCGCGTCCTCCCCTCGCCGCCCTCGCGCTCGCACTCGGCTGTACGCCTGCCGCCGAGGGCCCGCAGACGCCTGCGCCGGCGGTGGAGGGTGCGGCGGGGGGCGCTGGTGGGGGCGCTGCGGAGGCCCCGGCGGGCCGCGTGCTCACGCGCTGGGAGGAGGTCGCGGGGGCGATCGGCCAGGAGGTGCGGGTGGTCGGGACCGCCCGCGACGCCAAGCTCGCGGCGGCGGTGGTCGTCGATAGTTCGCCGATCTACTGCCTGGGCCAGGAGCGCTGGCCCGAGGGGGTTGCCGGGCAGGAGGTGGAGCTCCGCGGCGTGCTGGTGCGGAGCGACCGCTACGCCGCGAAGGTCGACGCCGACGGGGCGATCTCGCAGGGCACCGAGGGGCCGGTGACCGCGGTCGAGGGCTGCGCGTTCCACCTCCTCACGATCGATCCGGGGGCGGGCGCGCGATGAAGTAGAGGACGACGCCGACGGCGACGGTCGCGGCCGCGACGAGGGCGGTGAGCGGCCGCTCGCCGATCGTGCGGATGGCCATCCAGAGCATCAGCGCGAGGGCGACGACGGTGGTGAAGGGGTGCCCCCAGGTCCGGTAGGGGCGCGCGAGCGCGGGCTCGCGGCGGCGGAGGACGAAGACGCCGGCGATCGTCAGCGCCGACGAGACCGAGAGGGTCAGGCCCATGTAGGTGAGGAGGTCGTCGAAGGCCGCGGTGACGACCATCGCGGCGGCGGTGGCGGTCTGGAGGGCGATGGCGGCGGCGGGTCCGCGCTCGCCGCCGCCGCCGAGGCGGGCCGCGAGGGCGCCGATCCGCGGGTAGTCGGCGCCCATGGCCTCGTAGACCCGCGGTCCCGCCATCATCAGCGCGCTCACGGTGGTGAGGAGACCGAGGGCGACGATCACCGTCATGACGGCGCCGATGGTGGCGCCGAAGAGGCGGACGGCGGCGACGTAGCCGACCTCGAGGACGCCCGCGAGCTCGCTGGCGGGGGCCGCGATCAGGAAGACCAGGTTGAGGCCGACGTAGAGGAGCGCGACGATGGATGTCCCGAGGACCAGGGCCTTGGGGACATTGACGCTGGGCCGCTCGATCTCGCCGGCGATGTAGGCGGCGGCGTTCCAGCCGCTGTAGGAGAAGGCGATGTAGACGAGGCCGACGGCGAAGGCGGGGGAGGCGAGGGCGGCGAGGCCCGCGCCCTGGGTGGGGGCGGTGAGGTGCGAGAGGTCGCCGAGGGCGAGGCCGCCGGCGATGAAGGCGACGATGAGGACGACGAGGATGACGGTGACGGCGTCTTGGACCCTCCCGCCGAGGCGCACGTGCGCGGCGTGGAGGCCGCCGAGGGCGACGATGAGGGCGAGGCCAGCGGCGACGGCGGGGACGCCAGGGAGGAGGCGGCCGAGGTACTCGCCGAAGGCGAGCGCGGCGGCGGCGGTCGGCGCCGAGAAGCCGACGACCAGCGACACCCAGCCGGCGACGAAGCCGACCGCGGGGTGATAGATCCGGCCGAGGAGGCGGTACTCGCCGCCGTTGTGAGGGAGGGCCGCGCCGAGCTCGGCGTAGGCGAGGGCGCCGCAGAGGGCGATCACGCCGCCGAGGGCCCACGCGAGGAGGACGATGAGGGGCGAGCCGAGGTCGCGGACGAGGAAGCCGGTGGTCGTGAAGACGCCCGCGCCGATCATGCTAGCGACGATCAAGAGCGCGGCGGTGAGCGCACCGAGGGAGCGCGGGAGCTCGCGGGGAGGCGATGTCGGCGAGGCCGCTGGCGGGGGCGCGGACGGGGTGGCCATCGGCCTCACTCGAGGTCGTCGAGGTCGTCGAAGAGGGCGTTGCAGGCGGGGATCGCTGGGTCGCCCGCGGGGATCGCCAGGTCGCGGGCGGCCGCCTGGAGGAGCCGGCCCGGGCGCATGGTCTCCTCGCCGCGGCGGCGGAGATCCTGGCCGAGCGCGGTGGTCGGCGCGAGGCCGGCGTAGTAGTCGGTGAGGGTGCCGTCGACGTAGTCCCGGCGGAGTGCGGCGCAGAGGAGCTCGAGGTCGGCGAGGATCGCCGCGCGATCACCCGCGGCGGCGGTGGCGTCGGTGGCGGCGGCGGAGCCCGCGGACGCGGGAGGTGGCGCGGACGCGGGAGGGTCCGCGCTGGCTGGCGGGCTCGTCGGCATCGGCGTCGATGCGGCGTTCGTGGATTCGCCTGCGGTGGCGGGCGGGGTCGTGGGACTCGCGGCCGCCGGGGCCGAACCCGCGTCGCGGGGCGCCGGGGCCCCGCACGCGACGACCAGCGAGAACGCGAGGGCAGGGGTGCGGCGCGGCACGAGCGGCGCCGACGATAGGGCGGCCCGTCGCGGGCTGTCAAACCTCGGCGCCCGTCGAGGAGAGGTGGGGCGCCGGCCTCGCCTGGTCGTCTTTCGCTCGCCGATCGCGGCCGTTTCGGGCTAGCTTCGCCGCCCCCATGGAGATCTACAAGCGCTTCCGCTTCGAGGCCGCCCACCGCCTCCCCAAGGTGCCGCCAGGACACAAGTGCGCCCGCATGCACGGCCACTCGTTCGAGGTCGAGGTGGGGGTGCGCGGACCGGTTGGGTTGGAGAGCGGCTGGGTGATCGACTTCGACGAGATCCGCGGCGCCTTCGAGCCGATCCACGCGGCCCTCGACCACCGCTGCCTCAACGACGTCGACGGGCTCGACAACCCGACCAGCGAGGTCCTCGCCCGCTGGATCTGGCGGCGGATCCGCCCGGCGCTGCCGCTCCTCGCGGCGGTCACTGTCCGCGAGACCTGCACGGCCGGCTGCACCTACCGCGGCGAGGACGAGGACGCCGCCGCCAGCGTCGCGCCGGCGGACGCGGGCGAGTCGGTGATCGCGGTCTACCGCGCCCGCGAGGGCCAGGTCGACGCGCTCCTGGCGATCCTCCGCGACCACGTGCCGACCCTCCGGCGCCTCGGCCTCGCGACCGACGATCCGGTCACCCTCCTCCGCGCCGCCGACGGCCGCACCTTCCTCGAGCTCTTCACCTGGCGGGACGCCGCGGCCGCGGGCGCGGCCCACCACCGCCCGGAGGTCCAGGCGGTCTGGGAGGCGATGGGCCAGGTCGCCGACTTCGTGCCGCTCGCGGCGGTCCCCGGCGCGGAGCGGCCCTTCTCCCACTTCACGCCGGTCCGCGGGGTCGTGCGCTGAGGCGAGCGGACGCGGATGTTCCTCGGGACATGAACCGAGGGGCAGGCTATCAATCGATCGCGTAGCGGGCGCGGAGGAGCTCGAGCGGCGTGCTTGCGTCGGCCATCGGATCCCAGCCGAGGACGTCGAGGCTGCTCCGGCGGCCGCGCGCGAAGGCGCTGAGGAGCGCGTCGACGTCGACCGCGCCGACCTGCGGGCGCGCGTCGGTGGGTAAGCGGGCGCCGAGGTTGAAGAGGAGGAGCGTGAACTCCAGCATCGTCACCCCCACGTCGCCCATGCAGCCGGCCTCGAAGCCCGCCATCCGGGTCTCGCCGGCGACGTCGGTGCCCTCGCCGACCAGCGCGTGACCCATGTCGTGGAAGACCAGTGGTTCGGGGAGGCTGCCGCGCTCGCCCGGCATCTTGAAGCCGTTCCGCTGGCAGTGGTCGAAGAAGGCGCGGCCGAGGGTGGACTCGGGGAGATCGCCGAGGGCGCGGTAGCGGGCCGCCGTCGCCGCGTCGGGGAGACGGAGCATCGCCTTGACGATCCGCCAGCGCTCGCCGATGGCGCCACGCCGCCACGCCCGGCGGATCCGATCGCTCGGCGGGAAGCGGGCCAGGAGGCTCGCGCTCAGGCGGCGGTGCTCGCCGCGGAGGGCGCGGCGGAGATCGAGGAGCGCGGGCTCGTCGGCGCGATCGAGGGCGGCGGCGTGGGCCTCGAGGCGATCGAGGCGGGCGGTCGAGAGCGGCGGCACCAGCATCGCCGCGAGGAGCATCCGCTGGACCAGCGCCTCGCGCGACGTCGGCGGGATCGCGGCCGCTACTTCGGCGGGGCTCGGTGGCGCTGCGTCGACCTCGGCCTCCACGTCCACTTCGGCGGCGACGAAGGCGATGAAGCGGCGTACGCGGGGGTCCTCGGGGTGCTCGGAGATCGCGGCGAGCGAGGCGAGCGCCGCGGGGGCGACGGTCGGCGGCAGCGAGAGGGGCTTCACCCGATCGGAGTAGCACGGTCGCGAGCGCGCCAGCGTTCGGCGGGGCGCGAGCCCGCTCGTCGCCGCGTGCGGAGAACCACCGTAAGGGCCGCCCACGCGTCGGCGTTCGGGCGGCATGACGCGCCTCCCCGCCCTCCTCGGTCTCGGTCTCCTCCTCCCGCTCCTCGTCGCCGGCTGCGCCAAGCGAATGGACGGCGCGTCTCCAGCCTACGCCGGCCGCGGTGAGGGCGGGGCGGCGGGCGCCGCGAGCTACGGCGATGCCATGTCGGCGAGCCCCGCGGAGGTGTCGGCCGCGGTCGCGCGCGAGGACGCCGAGGAGGCACCCGGCTTCACGAGGGGCCTCCAGGTCGGTCGCCTCACCGCCGGCGTCTTCGACGACGCCCTCAACCCCGGCGCCCTCGCGCGCTTCGCCGAGCGCGTCGGGCAGGCCCCCGCGCTCGCCCGGATCGCCGCCGCCCTCGCCGAGCCCTTCACGGTCGTCACCGTCGTCGATCCCGAGGGTCGGCCGATCATCGGCGCCCGCGTGCAAGGTCACCCCACCGGCACCGACGGCCGCGTCGTCATCCTCGCCGACGAGATGAAGACCGTCCGCGGCGGCGGGGCGCTCGTCGACGTCGAGTACGGCGGCGAGCGCCGCACCGAGATCGTCGCGATCGGCCAGCAGGACGCGCTCGTCCGCCTCGCCGGCCGCGCCCAGGCGCCTCGCGCCCTCGACCTCGCGCTCGTGATCGACGCGACCGGCAGCATGGGCGACGAGCTCGAGTACCTCAAGGTCGAGCTCCGCGGGATCGTCGGCGAGATCGCCGCGGCCTACCCGAACGTCGACCAGCGCTGGGCCCTCGTCGTCTACCGCGACAAGGGGGACGCCTACGTCAGCCGCACCTTCGACTTCGTCGGTCGCCTCGGCGCCTTCGAGCGCGACCTCGGTGCCCAGAGCGCCGACGGCGGCGGCGACTATCCGGAGGCGATGGATCGCGCCCTCGAGGACGCCGCCGCACTCTCCTGGCGCGGCGACGCGGCCGCCCGCGTCCTCTTCCTGGTCGCCGACGCCCCGCCCCACCCGGACGCCATCGATCGCACCCTCGGCGCCGTCTCCGAGCTCCGTGGCCGCGGCGTCGCGGTCTACCCGGTCGCCGCCAGCGGCGTCGCCGAGGAGGCCGAGCTCGTGATGCGGGCGGCGGCCCTCACCACCGGCGGCCAGTACCTCTTCCTCACCGACGACTCCGGCGTCGGCGCCTCGCACGCCGAGCCCCACATCCCCTGCTACGACGTCGAGTCGCTCCGCGACTCGATGATCCGCATGGTCGCCTCCGAGCTCGGCGGCCGCCGCGTCGAGGCCGACCCCGCCCGCCGCGTCCGCCAGGTCGGCCACGCCGAGCGCGGCGTCTGCCGCACCCCGACCCTCGCCGTCCCCGGCTGAGGTGTCCCTGGTTGGCCGCCCGATGTCGAGCCTTGCCCGAGGGCCCTGCGCGATCGGACAGTCCCGATTGGACATGTCCGATCAAACCATGGACCGGGCGCTCACCCGCCGAGGTCGAGGTCGCCGAGGTGCGCGACCTCGTTCGCCGAGGTCAAGCGCCAGCCTCCTCCGCCCCGCGCCAGCCGGTGCACGCTCCCCAGCGCTACCGGCAGCGCCGCCGCCTCCGCCTCGCCGAGGCCGAGGAGCGCCCGCAGGATCACCTTGATGATCCCCTTGTGCAGGACCGCCAGCGTCCGGCCCCCGCCCGCCAGATCGAGGCCGGCCAGGGCCTCGCCGACCCGCGCGTGCACCTCGTGCCGCGACTCCCCGCCCGGATAGCGGAAGTCCGGGCCGCTGGCGATCCAGGCGCGGTGCCCCTCCGGGTCGCGCGCCGCGATCTCCTCGGCCGTCCACCCCTCCCAGGCCCCGAAGTCGCGCTCGCGCAGGTTCGCCACCACCACCAGCGGCGGCGCCGGCGGGGCGAGGGCCGCCCGCACGATCGCCGCCCCTCGCCGCGAACGCCCCAGCGTCGACGCGATCACCCGCTCGAAGCGCTCGCCCCGGAGCGCCTCGCCGACGCGTGTCATCTGCGCCTCGCCGATCGGCGAGAGCGCGACGTCGGTGGCCCCGTAGTAGCGGATCGACGAGTTGCCGACGGTCTCGCCGTGGCGCACGAGGATCAGGTCGTCCGCGCTCGTCGTCGTCATCGTCATCGTCGCCAGCGCTCACGCGAGCCGGAGGAGGCTCATCACGATCTCCAGGACGATCAAGAGCACGATCGCCAGCTCGAGGTAGAGCATCCGCCGGTTCGACGAGAGCTCCAGGAGCGTCTGGATCGAGTCGTGGCTGGTGGCGATCTTCGCCTCGAGCGCCCGGTAGCGCTCGGCGATCTCGAGGTTCGAGCGCAGGCGGTCGTGGAGGCGGTCGGCGGCCTCGTCCTCCCAGGTGAGGTCCGGCTTGTCGAGGAGGGAGATCGCCGCGATGATGTCGATCCGCGAGGCGATCGCCGCGCCGATGAAGCGCACCAGGTCGCGCGTGCTCCCCTCGACGCGCCCGCGCTGCGACACCTGCCCCGCGATCGCCCCGATCCGGTCGAGGTACGCCTGCATGTCCTCGTCGTAGTAGTCGAGCGCGGCCGACTGCGCCGCCACCGTGGCGATCACCTCGAGCGCGGCCGGCGTCAGCCTCGGCAGCACCACCCGGTCGAAGGTCGCCTCGATCGCGGCCCCCTCCCGCACCTCCACCAGCAGGTCCTCCTCGAGCGGCGGGTGGGGCTCGCGCGGCATCATCGTCACGAAGGTCCCGACGATCGCCGCCCGCGCGTCCGCCGGCACGCCCAGGAAGACCAGCGCGCCGAAGTCGAAGGCGAACGCCCGCTGCCCTGGCCCGAGCTCGACCGACACCTGCGTCTTGCTCGCGCGCAGCCCGTTCGCCTCCGGGAACCAGCGGAGCACCTCGCGCAGGTTGAAGCGCGACGCGAACGAGTACGCGTGGACGTGGACCACGCGGGGCTCGGCGCTCGTCGTCGCCGCGTTGCCTGTCTCCTGCGCCATGCGGGCGAGGAGTCTCCGCGAGGCGTCGCCGCCGCGCCAGCGCCCTCCGCGTGAGTGAAGTGCCGCGGCGCTGTGGCCTCAGCCCCGCCCGAGCGCCACCTTCTCCTGCAGCCCCGCCGACCAGAACGCGTGGAGCTGGCGCCGCAGGGCGCCCCAGCGGCGCTCGCCCACCGCCCGGTCGAGGCGGCGCGCGAAGGCGAGGGCGAGGCGGTTGGCGGTCTCGTAGCGCTCGCGCAGCCCCTCGTCGAGGTCGGCGGCGAGCTCGAAGCGGTGGAAGAGGCGCTCGCAGAGGGCGGGGTAGCGGCCTGGCGCCTCGCCCTGGCGGTGGAAGAGGCAGAGCGCAAGCTTGTCGACCTCCGCCTGGGTCTCGAGCTCGAGCCCCGAGATCGGGCGCTCGCGCCGCGCCGCCTCCGCCAGATAGAGGAGGTGCGAGAGCCCCTCGATCACCGGCAGCGCGTCGCCGAGGCACGCGTCGTCCAGCACCGCCTCGGGCGTGCTCGCCTCCAGCCGCTCGATCGCCGCCCCGTCGATAGCCAGGGCGATCTCCAGCGCGCCGTCCTCCGCCTCGCGGACGACGACCACCTCACGCCCGCGGCCCTCACCGGCGGCGAAGACGTGGAGGTGGTCGGCCGGGTCGAGCCCGCTCTCCGCCCCGTAGAGCGCCTCGAGCCCGCGGTAGAGGCCGCGGAGGATCTTCATTGGGGGATGTCCGAGCCGTGGGCGCCGAGGAGCACCCCGGCGGCCGAGAGGCGCCGGGCGTCGCGCGGGTCGCCGTGGCGGCGCCAGCGCTCGTAGAGCCCGAGGAGATCCCCCCGCGACTCCCCCCCTGCCTCGACCACCTCGCCGATCACCTCGCCCGCCTCGCCGAACGCCGCCGCCAGCTCCTCGAAGACCGCCAGCGCGGCCCGCCCCTCGGCGACCTCGCGGTACGCGGCCTCGCCGATCCCGCGGACGTAGCGGACGTTCACTGGGGTCCGGTCGAGGCTGTGGGGCACCGCGCCGGCGATGAAGAGGGCCCGATCGCCGACCTCCCGCAGGGCGCTCGTCTTCCCGACCCCGGCTTGCCGCGCTGACAGGTACTGGAGCGCCAGCGGCGGGCTCTTGCGGCCGGCCACCCCCGTCCGCCGCACGAAGTCGCTGAGGAGGTGGACCACGTAGGCCTCGACCTCGGTGGCGAGGGTGGTCCGGCAGCGCTGCTGGGCCTCACCGACCCGCTCGAAGAAGAAGGAGATCAACGACTCCCGAACTTCCAGTGAACCAGATTGCTCCGCCATGGCGATTCTCCGTTCGTAATGTTGCTAAAGGGAGGAACCCATGTTCCCACGGTAGCAGCGCATCGAGCGCAAGCAACGGGAAATAGTGAGTAAGCACATGGATTGAGGCCGCTTGCGCGCCCGGATTTCGTCCTGGGCGGGGGTTGACCACCCATCGACCCGGACTACACTCCCGCCCCGTTGGCACTCGCGCCGCGCGAGTGCCAAAACAGGCTCTTTTGCGTGTGATTTCGGCGAGATAGCCGAAACACTGAAGCCGTTCACCGTGAAATCCCGGTCGAGGACCGGAATCCACAGGAGACTCGAAGATGAAGGTTCGTCCCCTGAACGATCGCATTGTCGTCAAGCGCATGGCCGAAGAGGAGAAGACCTCCGGCGGCCTCTACATCCCGGACTCCGCCAAGGAGAAGCCCTCGAAGGGCCAGGCCGTCGCGGTCGGCAACGGCAAGCCCGACGACCACGGCAAGCGCAACGCCCCCGAGGTGAAGGTCGGCGAGACCGTCCTCTTCGGCAAGTACGCTGGCACCGAGATCAAGCTCGACGGCGTCGAGCACATCATCCTCCGCGAGGACGACATCCTGGCGATCGTCGAGGGCGGCAGCGCTCACTGAGCCACCGCCCCCGCGCACAACAACCGCACCAACGAGATCTAGAGAGGAAGAGTCACCATGGCTGCCAAGGAAATTCGTTTCGATGACCACGCCCGCGGCGCGATCCTGCGCGGCGTCAACCTCCTCGCCGACGCCGTCAAGGTCACCCTCGGCCCACGCGGTCGCAACGTCGTGATCGAGAAGAGCTGGGGCTCGCCGACCGTCACCAAGGACGGCGTCACCGTCGCCAAGGAGATCGAGCTCGAGGACAAGTTCGAGAACATGGGCGCGCAGATGGTGAAGGAGGTCGCCTCGAAGACCTCCGACGTCGCCGGCGACGGCACCACCACCGCGACCGTCCTCGCCCAGGCGATCTTCCGCGAGGGCCTCAAGATGGTCACCGCGGGCCACGACCCGATGGAGATCAAGCGCGGCATCGACCAGGCCGTCGACACGATCATCACCACCATCAAGGGCCTCTCGAAGTCGACCGAGGGCGATGACGAGGTCGCGCAGGTCGGCACCATCTCGGCCAACGGCGACGAGGAGATCGGCCGCCTGATCGCCCAGGCGATGTCGAAGGTGGGCAAGGAGGGCGTGATCACGGTCGAGGAGAACAAGGCCAACACCACCGAGCTCGACGTGGTGGAGGGCATGCAGTTCG
>WBZL01001935.1_pt1 | contig 20722 bp, 18 predicted proteins | sample 5204291 | NCBI WGS metagenome assembly WBZL01 (sample SAMN12344345, study PRJNA552823) | activated sludge metagenome | biome: Activated sludge suspended growth; feature: Nitrification reactor; material: Wastewater; isolation source: activated sludge from nitrification reactor of wastewater...
CGAGCGCTCTCGTCGAGCACCGGGACGTAGTTCTCGACGTACTCGCTGGGACGGGCACCGAGCAGCATGTGCTCGGCCTTGTCGGGCTGGTCGGGGCCGTCGGCCGCGTGCACGACGGTCTGTCCCTGCAACGCCTCCTCGAGTTCGTCGTTGTGGTCGAACTGGCGGCCGATCATCTCGGGTCGGCTCGACCACAGCACACGGCGGTCGGCGCCGTAGACGTTGACACGCAGCACGTCCGGCATGGCCGCCATGTGGGCGATGAACTCGCTGAACTGCGGGTCGCCCCCGGCACCACGGTGCCGGCCGGCACGTAGCGTGGCGGCCACGTCCTGGATCTTGGCGATGCTCTGCACGAAGTCGCGGCTGACCACCGCGTCGCGCTCCAGCATGCGGCTTTCGATGAAGCGCGACAGCAGCAGCGCCAGCACCACGCTGACGGCCCCGATGGCCAGCGCGCCGGCTACGGCGAACAGCCGCATCAGGCCGAAGCGCGGCCTCGACGCGCCGGCGGGCACGGACGACCGCGCGGCGCTCATCGACCGGCGTGGCCGCCACCGGGACGGACGGCCCAGGGGTCGGTGAAGGATGGGGGATATGCCCCGGCGAGAGGAGTGGATCGGGGGAAATGCCCCGATCGGGGGGCGCCAGCCTGGCTCATGCCCAAAATGGCGCAAGTCCCATGCCGCGACCCGGCGCGCCGGTCAACGGGCGCGGCGCACGCGCAGCAGCTCGTCGAGGACCAGGCACACGGCGCCCAGCGTGATGGCGCTGTCGGCGACGTTGAAGCTGGGGAAGTAGCCGCCGTGAAACATCGGCGCCAGGACGTCGAAGCGGAACTGCAGGAAGTCCACCACGTAGCCGTGCAGCAGGCGGTCGATCACGTTGCCCAAGGCCCCGCCGAGGATCATCGAGACCGCGAAGCAGAACAGCTTCTGCGTCGGATGGCTGCGGATCATCCAGACGATCGCAACCGATGCGACCAGCCCCAGGCCGACGAAGAACCAGCGCTGCCAGCCCGAAGCGCCGGCCAGGAACGAGAATGCGGCCCCGGTGTTGTGGGCGCGCACGAGGTTGAAGAACGAGGTCACCGGCCGGCTGTCGCCGAGCTGGAAGCTGCCCAGGATCAGCGTCTTGGTCACCTGGTCGGCCAGGATCACGATCACGGCCAGGCCCAGCCAGAAGGCCAGGCCGTGGACCGCGCCACCGGATGGCCGCGCCATCAGGCCACGCGCCGGGGCTCGCCCGGGCCGTGCAGGTTGCTGGTGCAGCGGCCGCACAGGCCCGGGTGTGCCGCATCGTGGCCGACGTCGTCGCGCCAGTGCCAGCAGCGCTCGCACTTGGTGGCGCTGGAAGGGGTGACGGTCACCGCCAGCTCGTCCCCGGGCACGACCTCGGCCTGCGACGTGATCAGCACGAAGCGCAGGTCGTCGCCCAGCGACTGCAGCAGCGCCAGGTCGTCGGCAGGCGCCGCGATGCGCACGGTGGCCTGCAGCGACGAGCCCACGCCGCCGGCGCTGCGCACGGCCTCGATCTCCTTGTTGACCGTGTCGCGGACGTCGCGGATGCGCTGCCAGCGCGCCAGCAACGCGGCGTCAGGCTCGTCGAAGGCGACATAGGTCTCGGTGAAGATCGTCGGCCCGCCGTCGAACACCGCCCAGGCCTCCTCGGCCGTGAAGCTCAGGAACGGCGCCATCCAGCGCAGCATCGCGTGCGTGATGCGCGCGAGCGCGGTCTGCGCGCTGCGCCGCGCCAGCGACTTCGGGGCGGTGGTGTACAGCCGGTCCTTCAGCACGTCGAGGTAGAACGCGCCCAGGTCCTCCGAGCAGAACACCTGCAGCTTGGCGACGACCGGGTGGAACTCGTAGACCTGGTAGTGGGCCAGGATCTCGCGCTGCAGCTCGGCACTGCGCGCCAGGGCCCAGCGGTCGATCTCCAGCAGTTCGGCATCGGGCACCGCATCGGTCCGGGGGTCGAAGTCGGACGTGTTGGCCAGCAGGAAGCGCAGCGTGTTACGGATGCGCCGGTAGGCGTCGACGACGCGGGCCAGGATCTTGTCGTCGATCGACAGGTCGCCCGAATAGTCGGTCGAGGCGCACCACAGGCGGATGATCTCGGCGCCGAGCTGGCTGCACACGGTGCGCATCTCGACGAAGTTGCCGAGCGACTTGCTCATCTTGCGGCCCTGGCCGTCGACCGTGAAGCCGTGGGTCAGGAGCCCGCGATACGGCGCGCGGCCCTCCAGCGCGCAGGCAATCAGCAGCGAGCTGTGGAACCAGCCGCGGTGCTGGTCGTGACCTTCGAGGTACAGGTCGGCCTCGGGGCCGCTGGCGTGGCACTCGTCGGGGTGGCTGCCGTGCAGCACGTGCGAGAAGGTGCTGCCCGAGTCGAACCAGACGTCGAGGATGTCGTGGCTCTGCGCGTAGTGCTCGGCGTCCTCGCCCAGCCACTCGCGCGGGTCGAGCCGGCTCCAGGCCTCGACGCCGCCTTCAGCCACCAGGTCGGCGGCGCGGTCCATCAGCGCCAGCGTGTCGGGGTGCAGCTCGCCGCTCACCTTGTGCAGGAAGAACGGCAGCGGCACGCCCCAGTTGCGTTGCCGGCTGATGCACCAGTCGGGCCGGTTGGCGATCATGTCGCGCAGCCGCGCGCGGCCGTTCTCGGGGTAGAAGCCGGTGGCGTCGATGGCGCGCAGCGCCGTCTGGCGCAAGGTCTCCGGCGCCTTGTCGCGCGTGAACACGCCGTCGCCCTCGTCCATGCGCACGAACCACTGCGCCGCGGCGCGGTAGATCACCGGTGTCTTGTGGCGCCAGCAGTTGGGGTAGCTGTGCTCGAGCTTGCCGCTGGCCAGCAAGCGCCCCGCGTCGCGCAGGGCCTCGATGATCAGCGGGTTGGCCTTCCAGATGTTCAACCCGCCGAACAGCGGCAGGGTGTCTTCGTAGACGCCATGGCCCTGCACCGGATTGAGGATCTGGTCGTGCCGCATGCCGTGGGCGATGCAGGAGTTGAAGTCCTCCACGCCGTAGGCCGGCGACGAGTGGACGACGCCGGTGCCGTCCTCGGCGGTGGCGTAGTCGGCCAGGTACACCGGGGCCTGGCGCGCATATCCCTCGTGCACGTGGGCCAGCGGGTGGTGGAAGTGCAGCCCGCCGAGCCGGCTGCCGGTGGTCGTGGCGCGCACGCTGCCCTGCAGGCCGTAGCGCTGCAGGCAGGTCTCGACCAGCGCCTCGGCCATAACCAGCAGGCCACGCTCGGTGTCGACCAGCGCGTAGTCCAGCTGCGGGTTCAGGTTGAGCGCCTGGTTGGCCGGCAGCGTCCACGGCGTGGTGGTCCAGATCACCGCATAGGCGGGCTTGTCGAGTGCCGGCAGGTCGAAGGCCGCGGCCAGCTTCTCGGGCTCGGCCGCCAGGAAGGCCACGTCGACGGTCGGCGAGCTCTTGTCGGCGTACTCGATCTCGAATTCGGCCAGCGACGAGCCGCAGTCGAAGCACCAGTACACCGGCTTGCTGCCGCGGTAGACGAAGCCGCGCTCGATCAGCCGCTTGAGCACGCGGATCTCGCCGGCCTCGTTGCCGAAGTCCATCGTCCGGTAACGGTGCTCCCAGTCGCCGACGACGCCCAGGCGCTGGAAGTCGGCCATCTGCTGGGCGATCTGCTCGGTGGCATAGGCGCGCGACAGCGCCTGCACCTTGTCGCGCGGCAGGCCGCGGCCATGGTCCTTCTCGATCTGGTTCTCGATCGGCAGGCCGTGGCAGTCCCAACCCGGCACGTAGCGCGCATCGAAGCCGGCCAGCTGGCGGCTGCGCACGATCATGTCCTTGAGGATCTTGTTGACCGCGTGCCCGATGTGCAGCTTGCCGTTGGCGTAGGGCGGCCCGTCGTGCAGCACGAACAGCGGCGCGCCGCGGCGGGCATCGCGCAAGCGTTTGTAAAGTCCTTGCTCGTTCCACGCCTGGATCCAAGCCGGCTCGCGCTTGGGCAGGTCGCCGCGCATCGGAAACTTCGTGTCCGGCAGGTTCAGCGTGGACCGGTAGTCGGGGACGGAGGTCTGGGGATCTCGGGTCTTGGGATCGCTCATGGCCGTGAGGCACCGCGTCAGCGATGCAGGTCTGGTTCGATACAGCGGGGCCGCTCGGGGCCCGGTGGCACGACGGGAGGTCGCAACGGGATCGGGCGCCGCCGGCCTCGTTGAACCCCTCGCGGCGCGGGCCGGGCGGGACCGGCCCCGGGGGCTCTCAACGCGACGAGGGCTGAATTCGGTCGCGGGTGGTCTGTCGCCGGGTGGCGGCCTGCAGGTGTCCCCAGGGGCGCGCCAGGCCGGCGCATCCGCCCGGCGGAATCGCCCCCAGCGGCCTGGCCAAGACGGCCGGCACGCACAACAGCTCGAGCGGGACCATGGACAATCGCATGCCGTCATTCTACCGGGTGGGTTTCATGGGGTACTTCAGCAGGGCAGCGCCGATGGCGGTCGGTGCGGCGATCGCCGCGGCCGCTACAGCGGCGTCGGCGTCCACGCACGACATCGACGGTGCACTGACGCTGGTGGTCAACCACAGTCCCGACTTCCTGGGCGCCCGCGATGCCTCGTCGTCGCTGAGGCCCGGCTTCCTGCTGCGCTGGGGCCGGCTGACCGTCAGCAGCGGCGGCGGCTTCGCGGCCCAGCGCGAGGACCACCAGGTCCGTGGACTGGGCCTGGAGCTGCTGCGGCGCGACGACCTGCAGGTCAATCTCGGGCTGCGCTTCGACAGCGGGCGCGACGAGTCGTCGAGTCCGGCGCTGGCCGGCATGGGTGACGTCAAGGCCACCGTGCGCGCGCGCGTCGGGGCCAGCTGGCGTTTCCGACCCGACTGGAAGCTCGACGCCTCGTGGACGGTCGACGCCTTCGGGCGCGGTGGCGGCAACCTGCTGGAGACGGCCTTGCGCCACGAGATCCGGATCGCCGATCGACTGTGGCTCGAGCCCGCGATCGGCGTCAACATCGCCGGCCCGCACTACATGCAGGCCTACTTCGGTGTCACCGACGAGCAGTCGCAGCGCAGCGGATATGCCGTCTACGACCCATCGCTCGGCCTGCGCGACGTGTCGCTGGGTGCATCGCTGCGCGCCGAGTTCGGCGACCACTGGGTGGGCGTCGCCGGCGCCAGCGTGTCGCGGCTGATGGGTCCGGCCGCCGACAGCCCGCTGGTCGCCAAGCGCACGGCCTTGGGCCTGACCCTGGGAGTCGGCTATCGCTTCCGCTGACCGCAGTGGGTGGCGCAGTGTGGCGGTCCCGTGGTGGTCCGTCCGTCGTCCGGGCCCGACGATGAGCCTGCGCAGCCGTGGCGTCGACGAGTGGCGGTCCAATGCGGACGTCGTTGGCCCTCTTTTCGCGATGACCTCGAGCGCGCAGACCCATGCGGACATGCCGGCCGCGGCGGGCAGGCCCTGCCTCCGACGCGATGGGCCGGAAGTTGAGGGATGGTGGCGGCGGGTGGTGCATGGCGGCTGGGCGGTCCTTGCCACGGCGCTGGTCGGCGCCGCCACGGCGCAGGCGGCCGAGTCGACGCGGCCGGACTTCGAGGGGGCCTTGGGCCTGGTCGCGACGCACACCCCGATCTACCTGGGCGACAGCCACACCGAGAACAAGCTGTCGCCGGCCTTCTTCTTCCGCTACCGGCGGCTGACGATCACCAACTCGGGTGGATTCGTGACGCGCAAGCGCGACGAGGTCGATCGGGGCTTGGGCCTCGACCTGAGCAAGTCCGATCGGGTGCGCATCAAGCTCGGCCTGCGCTACGACCCGGGCCGCTCCGAAGGCGACAGCCCGGCCCTGCAAGGCCTGGGCGACGTCAAGTCGACCCTGCGCCTGCGCCTGTCGGGTGTGTGGCGCCTGGACCATGGCCTGAGCGTCGGCGCGGCCTGGACGGTCGATGCCTTCGGCCGCGGCGGCGGCAACCAGGGCGAGGCGACGCTGCAGCACGAGCAGGCGCTGGCCGGCGACAGCGTGCTCGCCTTCGGCTTGAGCCTGTCGCTGGCCGGCGACCGGTACCTGCAGACCTACTACGGCGTCAACGAGGAGCAGGCCGCACGCACCGGGTACCCGGTGTACACGCCGCCGTTCGGCCTGCGTGACCTGGCGCTGACGGCGTCGCTGCGCGGACCCCTGTCGCCGCACTGGATGTATCTGGCCCACGCCCAGGCCACGCGCCTGCTCGGGTCTGCGGCCGACAGTCCGCTGGCGCTCGAGCGCACGGGCCTGCGCTTCAGCGCCGGACTGGCCTACCGGTTCTGACCGCGCCGGCACGCGCGGTGGCGGTCAGCCGGACAAGGCGCCCGGTGCCTCGGCGCAGACCGCCCGCGATCGCCGGCGACCGCGGCGTTCAGGTCGGTGGCGGCTGCTGGGCCCACCAGGTGCGGGCATCGGCGGTGTCCTGTGCGATGCCCTCGCGCAGCCGTTCCATCGACGCATAGCGGCGCTCGTCATGCAGCTTGTGCAGCAGCTCGACGCGCAGGCGTCGGCCGTAGCCTCCCTCCAGGCCCAGCTCGGCGGGCCATTCGAGCACGTGGACCTCCAGCAGCACGCGGCCGGCGTCCTCGACGGTCGGGCGCACGCCCAGGCTGGCCACGCCGGGCAGTGGACGATCGACCAGCCCATGCACGGCGACGACGAAGATGCCCATCGCCGCCGGGCGATGGTGCGTGAAGCGCAGGTTCAGCGTGCGAAAGCCCAGCTCGCGCCCGAGCTTGCGGCCGTGGATGGCGCGGCCGCTGATCGCGTAGGGACGCCCCAGCAACGCTGCCGCGTCGCCCATGCGTCCTTCGGCCAGCGCGTCGCGCACCGCCGAGCTCGAAACGCGCAGGCCGTGCACCTCGTAGCTGAGCATGCGGGCGACGTCGAAGCCCTGGCGGGCACCGGCCTCGTCGAGCATCGCATAGGTGCCGGCACGTCGCGCGCCGAAGCGGAAGTCGTCACCGACCAGCACGTAGCGCGTGCCCAGCCCGGCGACGAGCACTTCGTCGATGAAGGCCTGCGGCGTGCGCGATGCGAAGCGTTCGTCGAAGCGCGCGACGACGACATGGTCGACGCCGCAGCGCTGCAGCTCGGCCAGCTTGTCGCGCAGCAGTGCAATGCGCGGTGGCGCCTGGTCGGGCCGCCCCGTGCGCTGCGCGAAGTAGTCGCGCGGGTGCGGCTCGAAAGTCATCACGCAGCTTGGCAGGCCGCGGTGCCGGGCCTCGTTGGTCAGCAGCGCCAGCATCGCCTGATGGCCGCGGTGCACGCCGTCGAAATTGCCGATGGTCAAGGCGCAGCCCGACGCGCGCAGCGTCGCCGCCCCGTGACAACCGCGGAAGACTCGCATGCCGGGATTATCGCGACGGCGCATCGGGCGCCTCGCCGAGCACCACCTCGCGGTCGGCCCAGCGCCAGTGCCCGACGGGCAAGTCGCTCGGCAGTGCCAGGCCGCCGACGCGGCTGCGATGCAAGGCCTCGACGCGGTTGCCCACCGCGGCCAGCATGCGCTTGACCTGGTGGTAGCGGCCCTCGGTGAGGGTCAGCGACAGCTGCCGTTCGGCCTGCTGCCGCGCCGCGACGGCGCGCACCGGCTGCGGGCCGTCGTCGAGCACCACGCCGTCGAGCAGCCGCTGCAGCTGGGTGTCGTCGACCGCGTGCCGCGTCGTGACCTCGTAGACCTTGGGCACGTGGTGGCGCGGCGAGGTCAGCCAGTGCAGCAGCACGCCGTCGTCGGTGAGCAGCAGCAGCCCGGTGGTGTCCTCGTCGAGCCGTCCCACCGGCTGCACGCCGCGCGTGCGCAGGGGCACCGGCAGCAGGCTCATCACGCCGGGGTGGTGGCGCGGGCGCTGCGAACACTCGTAGCCCGCGGGCTTGTGCAGCATCACCAGCGCCTTGTCGTGGTAGGCCCAGGCCTGGCCGTCGACCTCCAGCACCAGCCCTTCGGTGGCCAGCTCTTCGTGCGGGTCGTCGAGCACCCGGCCGTTCCGCTGCACCTGGCCCGAGGCGATGCGCGCCAGGCACTCGCGGCGCGAGCCGAAGCCCTGGCTGAACAGGATCTGCGCCAGGGGCAGGCAGCCCGGCGCGCTGCGGCGGACGTGGCTGGCGCTCACGCGTTCACGGGCGTGCCGCGCAGTGGCAGGCAGGCCTGTCGGCAGCCCGCGCCATCCATCGGGTCCCGGCTCGCTCGCTCACGCCAGCGACGAGGCCGAAGGGATCGGCGGCGCGGCCAGCGGCGCCGCGCTGCGCACCGCGTTGCGCACGGCGCGCGCCACCACCTCGGCGCCCATCGCCCCCAGCGCACTCAGGTCGCCGGGCCTGCCGGCGCGGCCGCTGGCCAGCGCGAACAGCGTGTCGCCGTCGTTCATCGTCAGTGGGTCGACGGCGCGTGCCAGGCCATGGTGCGACAAGGCCGCCAGCTTGTTGGCCTGGGCCTTGGACAGCGTCGCGTCGGTGGCCACGACGCCGATGGTGGTGGCCATGCCGGCCATCACGCGAGCCGGCCCGGCGCCGGCCAGCAGCTCGCGCGTGGCGCCCCGCAGGCTGCGGCCATCGGCGCCGCGCGCGCCGGCGATCACGCGGCCATCGGCGTCGATCACGTCGCCGATCGCATTGACCGCCACCAGCGCCGCCACCGTCACCGCGCCGACCTTCAGCGAGGCCGATCCGATGCCGCCCTTCATCGCCCGCTCGATGCCGAAGAGCTTGCCCACCGTCGCGCCGGCACCGGCGCCGACGCTGCCCTGCTCGACCGGACCGCTGACGGCGGCCTCGCAGGCGGCGTAGCCGTCGTCGGGCCCGGGGCGGATGCGCGGATCGCCGATCCACAGGTCGAACAGCACCGCCGCCGGCACGATGGGCACGCGCGCCGGGCCGACCGCCAGGCCATGGCCCCGTTCGTCCAGCCAGCGCATCACGCCACCGGCAGCGTCCAGCCCGAACGCACTGCCGCCGGTGAGCAGCAACGCGTGGACACGCTCGACCACGTTCTCGGACTTCAGCAGGTCGGTCTCTCGCGTGCCCGGCGCGCCGCCGCGCACGTCGATGCCGCACACCCAGCCCCCGGGGCACAGCACCACGGTGCAGCCGGTCGGGCGGTCGGCACGCGTGTGGTGACCGACGGCCAGGCCGGCGACGTCGGTCAGGCCACCGGGATGGCGCATCAGGCGAAGACGCCGGCGCTGTCCTGCATGCGGGCCGACACCTCGCCCAGGTGGTGCAGCGTGTCGCCCAGGCTCATCTCCAGCATCGTCAGCCGCTTGAAGTAGTGGCTGCCGATGTACTCGTCGGTGACACCGATGCCACCGTGCAGCTGGATGCATTGCTGGCCGACGAAGCGCATCGACTGCCCCAGCTGCACGCGGGCCTGGCTGATGGCGCGCCGCCGCTGCGCCGGTTCGCGCCCCAGCGTGAGCGTGGCGAAGTAGCTCATCGAGCGGCCGAGCTCGAGCTGCATCTTGACGTCGGCGATGCGATGGCGCAGCGCCTGGAAGCTGGCGATGGCCACGCCGAACTGCTTGCGCGTGTTCATGTACTCGACGGTGATGGCCACCAGCTTGTCCATCAGGCCCACCGCCTCGGCGCATTGCGCGGCGATGCCGACGTCGACGGCGCGCTCCAGCACCGGCAGGCCGTCGGCGGCGATCAGCGTGGCCGGGGCCTGCTGCAGCACCACCTCGGCGGCGCGGGCGCCATCCTGGGTGGGATAACCGCGCACCTGTGCGGCGCCGCGCTCGACGAGGAACAGGCCGACGCCGGTCGGGTCGGCGTCTGCGCCGCTCAGGCGCGCCGCCACGATGAACGCGTCGGCCTCGTCACCGGCCGGCACCACGGTCTTGGCGCCGGTCACGGTGTGGCCGGCATCGGCCGCCGTGGCTCGCGTGCTCACGTGGTTCAGCCGATAGCGGGCGGCGCGTTCCTGGTGCGCCAGCACCACCAGCGCCGAGGCGTCGGCCACGCGCGGCAGCCACGAGGCCTGCACCTCGGCCGGCGCGGCGGCCAGCAGCGCCGGCGTGATCAGCGCGCCATGCGCATACGGCGCGTTGACCAGGCCGCGGCCCAGTTCCTCCATCACCACCATCGCCTCGACGGCGCCGAAGCCCAAGCCTCCTCGGTCCTCGGGCACGGCCAGGCCGGTGAGTCCCAGCTCGGCGAGTTCAGCGTACACGGCGCGCGTGGCGCCGCCGGCCTTGGCCAGCTGGTGCCGACGCTCGAAGGCAAAACCCTTGTCCACCCAGCGCGCGACCGCGTCGCGCAGCGACAGCTGGTCGTCGGAGAAATCGAAGTCCATGTTCAGCTCCCCAGCACGGTCTGCGCGACGATGTTGCGCTGGACCTCGTTGGACCCACCGTAGATCGTCGTCTTGCGGTAGTTGAAGTAGGTGCCGGCCAGTGGCGCGATGTGCGCGGCGCCGACATGGTCGCCCTGCCAGCCGGCTTCCATGGCCTCGAAGACGAAGGCGCGCGTGGCGGGACCGCCGGCCAGCATCATCAGTTCGGTGTAGCGCTGCTGGATCTCGCTGCCGCGGATCTTCAGCAGGCCCGCGATGTCCAGGCTCTGCTTGCCGCTCTTCTCGGCGCTCAGCACGCGCAGCACCAGCATCTCGAGCGCGACCACGTCGACCTCGAGCAGCGCGATCTGGTCGCGGAATCGCGGGTCGTCCCACACGCCCTCGGCCTTGGCGACGCGCTTCAGGCGTTCGAGCTCGCGTTTGGCACGGTTGACGTCGGCAATGTTGGTGCGCTCGTGGCTGAGCAGGTGCTTGGCGTAGGTCCAGCCCTTGTTCTCCTCGCCGATCAGGTTCTCGGCGGGCACCTCGACGTTGTCGAAGAAGACCTCGTTGACCTCGGGCTCGCCGTCCAGCAGCACGATCGGCCGCACCGTGATGCCCGGGCTCTTCATGTCGATCAGCAGGAAGCTGATGCCGGTCTGCGGCTTGCCTTCGTTGCTGGTGCGCACCAGGCAGAAGATCCACTCGCCGTACTGGCCCAGCGTGGTCCAGGTCTTCTGGCCGTTGACGATGAACTTGTCGCCGCGCCGTTCGGCGCGCGTCTTTAGGCTGGCCAGGTCCGATCCCGACCCCGGCTCGCTGTAGCCCTGGCTCCACCACACCTCACCGCTGGCGATGCCGGGCAGGAAGCGCTTCTGCTGCTCGGGCGAGCCGAAAGCCATGATCACCGGCGCCACCATGATGGGCCCGAAGGGGACCACGCGCGGCGCGCCGGCCAGCGCGCACTCTTCCTCGAACAGGTGCTTCTGCACGGCGGTCCAGCCCGGGCCGCCGAACTGCTGGGGCCAGCCCCAGCCCAGCCAGCCCTTCTTGCCCAGGATCCTCGCCCAGCCCTGCATGTCGTCACGGCTCAGGCGCAGGGCATTGAACACCTTGTGGCTGATGTCCTTGGGCAGGTTCTCGGCCACCCACTGGCGGATCTCGAGGCGGAAAGCCTGCTCCTCCGCGGTGAAGTTGAGGTCCATGGGTTCGGTCTCCGTGACCGGCGGCGCGCCGGCGATCGGACATTATCCGCACGATCGTTCGATTTGGTCGTCTCGGTCGTGACAGGCGGGCACCGCCCGCAGAGACGCCTCAGCGCATCTCCAACCGCATCACGTCGTTCTCGCGCCGCATTTGGAAGCGGGTGAGGAAGCTGTTGCCCAGCAGGATGTGGGGCATGGCCATCGGCGTGACCACGGCAGGGACGTTGTAGACCTCGACGTCGCCAATGCGCACCGAGGTGAGCGTGACCTGCGAGACCTCGACGACGCCGTTGGCGGTGTGGGTCATGCCGCGGCGCGCGTGGCTCAGGTCCAGGCGCAGGCGGTCGGCGTCGCTCTTGCCCATCGCCACCAGCGTGGCGCCGGTGTCGACCATGAAGTTGACGGCCTGGCCGTTGATCGCGCCGCGGGTCGTGAAGTGGCCGCCCGGTCCGGCGGTCAATACGATCTCGCGGCCGCCGCCGGTCTTGGCGCCACCACCCACCGAAGCGGGCGCGCCGCCGACGCGCAGGTCGTAGACCTTGCCGTCGCGCTCGACGCGCACGCTGTCGCCTTGCACGGCCAGCAGCTTGACGCCCCGGGCGCTGGCGCCCACGGCCAGCATCTGGGTCTGCCCGTCGATCACCAGCAAGGCCTTGCCGCCCATCACGCCGGCCAGGCTGAGGGCCTGCGCCACGGGCGAGGCCAGTGCCATCACGAGCCCCAGCCCGGCCAACACGCCGAGGACGGGGCGCCGCTGCGGCCCGGCCGAACCCTCGGGGCCCGTGGTGGATTGGACGGTGACCATGCGGCTTCAGTCCCGGAAGTTGTTGAAGGCCAGCGGCAGGTCGGCCAGTTCCTTGCGCATCAGCGCCATCGCGGCCTGCAGGTCGTCGCGCTTGGCCCCGGTGACGCGCACGGTGTCGCCCTGGATCGCCGCCTGCACCTTGAGCTTGCTGGACTTGACCAGGCCCTGGATCTTCTTGGCGCTGTCGCTGTCGATGCCGCTCTTCACCGGCACCGCCTGGCGCAGCTTGTCGCCGCCCATCTTCTGCGGCGTGGTGCTCAGGTCGAGGTAGCGGATGTCGACGCCGCGCTTGCTGAGCTTGGCCAGCAGCACGTCGCGCACCTGGCCGAGCTGGAAGTCGCTGTCGCCCCACAGCACCAGCTCGCGGTTCTTGGCGCCGCCGTCGACCCACTCGACCTGGGCGCAGCTGCCCTTGAAGTCGAAGCGCGTGCCGATCTCCTTGCGGGCCTGCTCGACGGCGTTGCGCACCTCGACGAGGTTGGGTTCGATGACGGTGTCGAAGCTGGGCATGGCGGGCGCGGAACGAGCCAAAAATTCTGCCACGCGCGGGCCCCCGCGCCTACGTGGTTTGGATCAAGCGGTGGCGCGGCCGCGAGGCCAGGCCTCGTGCGAAGATCTCCGCATGACCGCGCCCGCGCCCCTGTCGATCGAGCACGACGCCAGCCTGCGCGCCTACAACACCTTCGGGCTGCCGGCCATCGCGCGCCATCTGGTGCACATCACCAGCGACGCCGACGTGCGCCGTCTGCTCGGCCACCCGGAGCTGGGCCGCGCGCCCAAGCTGGTGCTGGGCGGCGGCAGCAACCTGGTGCTCAGCCGCGATCCGCAGAGCGTGGTGCTGCGCGTCGAGGTCCAGGGCCGCCGCCTGGTGGCCGAGCGACCCGATGCCTGGATCATCGAGGCCGGCGCCGGCGAGACCTGGCACGAGCTCGTCGCCTGGACGCTCGACCAGGGCTGGCCGGGCCTGGAGAACCTGGCGCTGATCCCCGGCACCGTGGGCGCGGCGCCGGTGCAGAACATCGGGGCCTACGGCCTGGAGCTGAAGGACCGCTTCGAGTCGCTCGACGCCGTGGACCTGGTCACCGGCCGCAGCGTGAAGCTGGACGCGCGCGCCTGCGCCTTCGGCTACCGCGACAGCGTGTTCAAGCACTCTGGCTTCGGCGGCCTGGCCGGCAAGAGCCTGATCACGCGCGTGCGCTTGCGCCTGCCGCGGCCCTGGCAGCCGGTGCTGGGCTACCTGGACCTCGAGCGCCGCATGGCCGAGACCGGCAACCGCACGCCGGACGCTCGCACGATCTTCGACTGGGTGTGCTCGATCCGCCGCGCCAAGCTGCCCGATCCGGCGCAGATCGGCAACGTGGGCAGCTTCTTCAAGAACCCGATCGTCAGCGCCGAGCAGTGCAAGGACATCATCGGCCGCGACCCCGAGATCGTGCACTACCCGCTGCCCGACGGCAGCGTCAAGCTGGCCGCCGGCTGGCTGATCGACGCCTGCGGCTGGAAGGGCAAGAGCGTCGGCCGGGCCGGCGTCTACGAGCGCCAGGCCCTGGTGCTGGTCAACCGCGGCGGGGCCAGCGGCGCCGAGGTGGTGACGCTGGCGCGGGCGATCCAGGAGAGCGTCTACGGGCGCTTCGGCATCCGGCTCGAGCCCGAACCGGTGATCGTCTGACCCGGCACGCTCCAGCCGGTGGGGCCGGCGCGTCCCCCACAGCTCGGACGGTCCGGACGCGCCGGCCTGAGCGGGTCCGACCGACTACAGCAACCCGGCTTCGTGCGCCGCGGCGCGCGTGGGGGCCAGCAGGTCCTCGAAGCGCTGGACCAGGCGCGCGATCTCGTGGGCCGGCAGGTGCGCCGCGCCGTTCTGCAGGCTCTCGGCGGTGCTGGCCAGGGCCGTCAGGCCGAGGTTGAGCGCCGCGCCGCGCACCGCGTGCGCATGCACCTTCAGCTCCAGCGGCTGGGCATCGCGGACCGCGGCGCGCAGCCGGTCGACGGTGGTGGGCGCCTGCTCGAGGAACTCGCGCATCAGCGCGCCGAAGCGGTCGGCCGGCAGCACCTGCAGCGCGCTGGCCACGGTGACCGAATCGATCAGGTTCGCCGGGCCGTCGATGGCCGGCGACGGCGCGGCCTCCAGCGTCTCGCCCGCAGCGCTTGCCGAGTGCCGACCGAACAGCTGGCGCAGCACGCCGGCCAGCTTCTCGCGGCTGACCGGCTTGGTCAGGAAGTCGTTCATCCCGGCCACCTGGCAACGCTGGCGCGTGTCGGTGAAGGCGTCGGCGGTGAGCGCGACGATGGGGATGGTGGCCGCCGCACGGTCGGGCAGGGCGCGGATCTGCCGCGTGGCGCTGATGCCGTCGACGCCCGGCATGTGCACGTCCATCAGCACCAGGTCGAAGTGGCGGTCGCGCACGGCGGCCACGGCCTGGTCGCCATCGCTGACGAAGTGCGCCGCGTGGCCCATCGATTCGAGCATCGCCGACAGCACCTGGCGGTTGACGACATGGTCCTCGGCGACCAGCACCTGCAGGGCCGGCGCCGGCCGCTCGGCGGCGGCGGCCGCGGACTCGACGGCCGCCGGCGGCTGCACCGCCTGCAGCGGCATCACGAACGTGAAGCTGCTGCCCACGCCGACGCGGCTGGTGGCGCGGATGTCGCCGCCCATCAGGCGTGCCAGGGTGCGCGAGATCTCGAGCCCCAGGCCGCTGCCGCCCTGGCGGCTGCCGGGCGCGTCGTCGCCGCGGGCGAAGCGCTGGAACAGCCGCTCGATCGTCGCCGCGTCCATGCCGATGCCGGTGTCGGTGACGACGAACTCGAGCTGGTCGGAGGCGCCCTCGGCGTGCACGCCGCGCGCCTCGAGCAGCACCTCGCCACGGTCGGAGAACTTGATCGCGTTGCTGAGCAGGTTGAACAGCACCTGCTTGACGCGGGTGGCATCCATCAGCACGCGCTCGGGCAGCCCGGCGTCGATGGACACGTGCAGCTGCAGGTGCTTGGTCGAGGCCTGCGGCCGCATCAGGGCCTCGACCTCCTGCAGCATCGCGCGCAGGTCCACCGGGCCGGGGATGAGGTTCAGGCGGCCGGCCTCGAGCTGCGACATGTCGAGGATGTCGTTGAGCACCGCCAGCAGGTGGTCGGCCGACTCGGTGGCCGTCTTCAGGTAGTCGATCTGGCGCGGCGACAGGCCCGACTCGCGCAGCATCGACAGCATGCCCAGCAGACCCTGGAACGGGGTGCGGATCTCGTGGCTCATGTTGGCCAGGAAGATGCTTTTGGCGTGGCTGGCGGCCTCGGCGTCGCGGCGTGCCTCGCGCAGGTGCTCGGCCAGGGCCTCCAGCGAGCGCCGGCGCTGGTCGAGCTGGCGCATCTGGCGCAGCGCGATCGCCGCGAAGGCCAGCACCAGCAGGGACAGGCACACCGTCAGCGCGATGGTGATCTGCGTGTAGCGGCCGAGCAGGGCGTGGCGTTCGGCCAGCTCCACCGACGCGCGATGCGAGGCGGCCAGCGACAGGTCGTTCATCACCTCGCCGATCTGCATCAGCTCGGGCTGCAGCGCGCGCAGGGCCTGGCGCGACGGCGGCTTGTCGCCGCTGCCGCTGACCAGCGGATCGGCACGCGCGATGAAGGCCTCGATGCGGCGCAGCGTCTCCTCCAGGCCGTTCTCGGTGCCGGCCACGATGCGGCGCAGCGAGGTGTCCTCGCGCAGCATCTGGATGCGGCCGACCCAGATCTCGTAGCGCAGCGTCAGCATGCGCGCGTCGAGCGGCTCGCTCTCGTCGAGCGCGCGCTGCCACTGCTCGCGCAGCTGCAGGTACTCGGTGTGCTGCCGGTGGATCTGCGACAGGCGCAGGTCGCTGCCGCTGCTCATCAGCTCGGTCAGGCGCCACAGCTGGCGGCCCTCGGTCAGCACCACGGCCAGAAGGGCGGCGACCAGCACGATGCCGGTGAACACCAGCCAGGGAAGCCCGGAGCGCCGCGGATGCTCGGCGGCGCCGCTCAGCGGACCTCGATCGACCTCAACTGCCATGCCGACCGGCTGTAGTAGACCGCGTTGCGCAGCTCGGGCTGCGAATCGAAGGGGTAGATGGCGAACAGCGGCCCCTTGTCGCGCACCGGCATCGGCACGTCGTCGAGCAGCCGGGCCAGGATCAGGTCGAAGCGCTGGGCGTCCTCGAAGGGCACGTCGACCCGGTAGTCGTTGAGCGCACGCAGGCGCAGCAGGGTGCCGCTGGCGCCGGCGTGCATCAGGATGTCGCGCAGCAGCGGGCCGGTGAACTTGCGCGGCTGCGCGTACCAGGGCGTCTTGGTGCTGAAGCTGACCTGCGGCAGCCGCTCCAGCATGGCCATGTCGAAGTGCGCCTGGGCACCGGCGTTGGGCGTGCGCAGCCGCCCGCTGAGCGTCAGCACCACCGGGCCCTGCGGGGCCTCGAGGGCCGCCGAAGGCCGGGCCGCCGCCAGGCCGATGACGGCCAGGCCCTGAAGCAGCGAGCGACGGTCGATCGAGTGCATCCGTTCCCGACGTCACCCCGACACGACGAGCCCGATGCCCTCGCGCCGTGGAGACACATGGTGTAACACGCGGCATTCTAGGCGCCCGGGCCGATGCGCCTTCCCCCGGGTTCCCGGTGGCGGCCGGCGGGCTGGGGGCGGGATTCGCGCAAACCCGGGTTGGCGCCAAAGCCGGCGTTGCTAGGATCAACTGGTCAGGCCATTTGGCCACCTGACGGGTCGGGACCGCCTGCACACCCCATGCCGCTGCACACCATCGAGTCCAAGCGCCTGTACCGGCAGATCGCCGATCAGCTGCGCGCGCTCATCGAGCAGGGCGAGTTCGCGGCCGAGACGCGGCTGCCGGCCGAGCGCGAGCTGGCGCTGCAGCTGGGCGTCTCGCGTCCGTCGGTGCGCGAGGCCTTGATCGCGCTGGAGGTCGAGGGACTGGTCGAGGTGCGCATGGGCTCGGGCATCTACGTGCGCGCCCAGCCGGCGGGCGGCAGCGGCCGGGTCGGCCGCGTCACCGACGAGCCGCCGCTGGAGACCATCCGCGCCCGCGAGGTCATCGAGTGCGAGGTCGCCGCGCGGGCCGCCAGCCTGATGAAGCCGGCTCAGGTGCAGGGCCTGCACGAGGCGCTGGCCCTGATGGAGCAGGAGTCCGCCGCCGGCCAGCTGCCCGCGCGCGGCGACCGTCTGTTCCATCAGCGCATCGTCGACGCCGTGAACAACCCGGTGCTCTCGCGCATCGTGCTGGAGCTCTACGACGAGCGCTTCAACCCGCTGTTCACCCAGCTCGGCAGCCACTTCGAGGACCTGGCCAGCTGGCGGCTGGCCATCGACGAACACCGGGCGGTCGTCGAGGCCATCCATGCCCGCTCGCCCGCCGACGCGCGCGAGGCGATGCGCCGCCACCTGTCGCAGTCGCACGACCGCTACACCGCCAGCTGGCGTTCACGCGTGCCCGCTCCACGGCGCGGCCGGCGTGTCGCCTGAGCCCGCCGCCCGTCAACCCCGATCGAGACGACCCGCCATGACACTCGCATGTCGCATCCACGCCGCGCAGGACCTGCGCCTGGAGGAGATCGGCCCCCTCGAGCTGGGGCCGCACGAGGTCGAGATGCGTCTGGGCGCCGGCGGCATCTGCGGTTCGGACCTGCACTACTTCCAGCACGGGCGCGTCGGGGCCTTCGTCGTGCGCGAGCCGCTGATCCCCGGGCACGAGGTGTCGGGCGTGGTGCAGCGCATCGGCAGTGCCGTCGGCCGTGTCCAGCCGGGCGACAAGGTCGCGGTCAATCCCTCGCACGCCTGCGGCCGTTGCGACTACTGCCTGGGCGGCCGCTTCAACCTGTGCCGCAACATGCGCTTCCTGGGCAGCGCCAGCGTGTTCCCGCACGTGCAGGGCATGTTCCGCGAGCGCTTCGTGATGGGCGAGCAGCAGCTCACGCCGATCACCGAGGACATCAGCCTGGGCGAGATCGCCTGCGCCGAGCCGCTGTCGATCGGCCTGCACGCGGTGCACCGCGCCGGCGAGCTGCTCGGCCGGACGGTGCTGGTCACCGGCGGCGGCACCATCGGCTGCATGTGCGTGCTGGCCGCGCGCATGGCCGGTGCCGCCGAGGTCGTCGTGGCCGATGTCGCCGACCGGCCGCTGGGCATCGCCGCCCAAGTCGGCGCCGACCGCACGCTGCGCTCCGACCAGGCCGCGCCGGCCGACCTGACCGACATCGCCGATATCTCGATCGAGGCCGCCGGCCACCCGTCCGCCCTGGCCACCTGCCTGCAGGCCACCCGCCGCGGCGGGCGCATCGTGCAGGTGGGCACCTTGCCGGCCGAGGGCGTGATGTTCCCGGCCAACATGGTGATGGCGCGCGAGCTCGACTACGTCGGCGTGTTCCGCGCCGCGCACGCCTTCGACTGGGCGGTGCAGGCGCTGCGCAGCCGGCGCGTCGACGTGCGGCCGCTGATCAGCGCGCAGCTGCCGATCGAGCGCGCCCGCGAGGCCTTCGAGCTGGCGCTCGACCGCAGCCGCAGTACCAAGGTTCAACTGGTGGCCGCCTGAAGCCGGCCGATTTTCCGTCGACGAGGAGACATGCGATGAAGCGCAACACCCTGAAGACCCTGCTGGCCACCGCGGCCATCGGCATGCTGGCCGCCAGCGGCTCGGCCTGGGCCCAGACCAAGCTCAAGTGGGCCCACGTCTACGAGACCAGCGAGCCGTATCACACCGAGTCGGTGTGGGCCGCCGAGGAGATCAAGAAGCGCACCAACGGCAAGTTCGAGATCCAGGTCTTCCCGGCCAGCAGCCTGGGCAAGGAGACCGACATCAACCAGGGCATGCAGCTCGGCACGGTGGACATGATCATCAGCGGGCCATCGTTCGCGGCGCGCACCTATCCGCGTCTCGGCATCGCCTACTACCCGTTCATCTTCCGCGACGCCGACCACCTGATCGCCTACTCCAAGAGTCCCGTTTTCGCCGAGATGGTCGAGGAGTTCCGCAAGAAGACGGGCATCCAGATGACGGCGTACACGTACTACGGCGCGCGCCACACCACCAGCCAGCGCGAGTTCAAGGACTGCGCCGGCATGAAGGGCCTGAAGATCCGCGTGCCCGACGTCCCGGCCTACACCGCCACGCCCAAGGCCTGCGGTGCCAACCCGACGCCGATCGCCTTCGCCGAGGTCTACCTGGCGCTGCAGAACGGCACCGTCGATGCGCAGGAGAACCCGCTGACCACCATCGAGGCCAAGAAGTTCTACGAGGTGCAGAAGCACATCATGCTCACCGGCCACATCGTCGACGGCCTGACCACGCAGGTGGCGCCGCACGTATGGAACAAGCTCAGTGACGCCGAGAAGAAGATCTTCAGCGAGGTGGCCCTCGAGGCCGCGGCGCGCGCCAGCGCCAAGATCAAGGCCCGCGAGGCCGACCTGGCCGAGGAGTTCAAGAAGAAGGGCCTGGGCGTGCACCAGGTCGACCGCGAGAGCTTCCGCCAGGCGGTGCTGAAGAACTCCACGCCCGAGTCGATGGGCTTCGACCGCAAGGACTACGACCGCATCGTCGCGATCAAGTAGTCGCCTCCCGCCGCGGGGCGGCATCGCCCCGCGCCTTCCGCGCAGGACCGCGGCCGCGCCGCTCGGCCGACGAGGCGGCCGGGCCGCGCCTGCGGCCCTGACCAACGTGCACCACAGCATGGACATCGACGACACCGCGAAAGTGATGGGCGACGACGGCGAGTTCCACGTCGTCGACGACAAGGTCGACCTGTCGACGACCCCGGTCGAAGGCTGGGTCGCGCTGGTCCTGTTCTGGGCCCTGGGCGTGGTCGTCTTCACCCAGTTCTTCACCCGCTACGTGCTCAACGACTCGGCCGCCTGGACCGAGGAGATCGCGCGCTACCTGCTGATCGGCGCGGTGTTCGTCGGTGCGGCCATCGGCGTGGCCAAGAACAACCACATCCAGGTCGACTTCCTGTATCGCTACCTGCCCGCGACGGTCGGACGCTGGCTGTCGCGCGCGGTCGATGTGCTGCGCCTGGCCTTCTTCGCCGCGATGACGGTCTACACGGTGCAGCTGATGCAGAAGATGGGCAGCTACCAGATGACCATCATCGACCTGCCGATGAACATCGTCTACGGCGTCGTGCTGTTCGGCTTCGCCGCGATGACGCTGCGCTCGGTGTGGGTGATGCGCGTGCACTGGCGGCGCGGCTACAGCGTGCTCGAGCGGCCCGAGTCCCACATGCAGGATCGCTGAGCCATGCTGAAGATCATCTTCCTGTTCCTGATGGCCGGCGGCGTACCGGTGGCCATCGCGATGGCCGGTTCGTCGCTGCTGTACATCCTGATCAGCGGCGACCTGCCGCCGTTCACGGTGGTGCACCGCATGATCGGCGGCATCGACAGCTTTCCGCTGATGGCGGTGCCGTTCTTCATCCTCGCCGGCAACCTGATGAACAACGCCGGCATCACCA
>WBZL01001936.1_pt1 | contig 20709 bp, 15 predicted proteins | sample 5204291 | NCBI WGS metagenome assembly WBZL01 (sample SAMN12344345, study PRJNA552823) | activated sludge metagenome | biome: Activated sludge suspended growth; feature: Nitrification reactor; material: Wastewater; isolation source: activated sludge from nitrification reactor of wastewater...
CGCGCTGGCCGCGCAGGCCTACACCTCGCAGGTGATGTACGCGGTGCTGCTGTTCGGGCTGGCCACCGGGCTGGGCGTGGAGATCGTCGTCGGCCATCTCGTCGGCGCCGGCGCGCTGCACGAGGCCCACCGCCTGGTGCGCCGCGCACTGGCCATCGGCCTGGCGGTGAGCGTCGCGGTGGCCACGACGGCGGCGCTGGCGGGGCCCTGGCTGCTGGGCCGCTTCACCTCGGATGCCGGCATCGTGGCCGTCGGCACCACCTTGCTGTGGTGGACCGTGCTGCTGGAGCCTGGCCGCACCTTCAACCTGGTCGTGATCAACGCCCTGCGCGCCACCGGCGACGCCCGCTACCCGGTGCTGGCGGGTGCCGCGTCGATGGGGCTGGTGCTGGCCGGCGGCAGCTGGCTGCTCGGGCGGCACCTGGGCCTGGGCCTGGTGGGACTGTGGATCGCGTACGCCGCCGACGAGTGGATCCGCGGCCTGCTGATGTGGCGGCGCTGGGCCGGTCACGGCTGGGTGCCGCATGCACGCGCCACGCACCGCCGGCTGCGCGCGCTGGCGGCCTGACCCCGCGTGGCCGTCAGCGCGCGACCTGCAGCACGGTCACCGACTGCGGGGGCAGGGTGAGCCGAAGGCGGCCGCTGCGGTCGGTGCGGAGGTCGGACATGGGCCCGGCGTCGCCCGTGACCCGTGGCGCCGCCACCGTCCCGGCCCACAGCGTGCGCAGCCGCGCGCCTGGCGGCAGGCCGTCGGAGACCGTCGGGGCGCCCGCCGTGTCGTAGTTGATCAGCACCAGCGTGCGCTCGCGGCCCAGGCGCCGCTGGAAGCCCAGCACCAGGCCATCGGCCACCGCATGCTCGTAGCTGCCGCGCGCGATCGACGGGTGCCGGTTGCGCAGCCCGATCAGGGTCTTGTAGAAGGCCAGGATCGACTGCGGATCGCGGCGCTGGGACCGCAGGTTGTGGGTCGCGACATTCGGCGCCACCGCACGGAACGGGCGGCCCGTCGTGAAGCCGGCGTCGTCGCTGTCGGGAGCCCAGCTCATCGGGCCGCGCACCGGCTGGTCGCCGGGCAGGCCGGGCAGGCTGGCCATGCCGAGCTCCTCGCCGTAGTAGACGAAGGGCGTGCCGGGCTGCAGCAGGTATCCGGCGGCGGCGAGCTTGTAGCGGGCCTCGTCGCCGCCGACCTGGTCCCACAGGCGGCGGCCGCCGAAGATGTCGTGGTTGGACACGAAGGTGGCCATGGCCGGCGGCTGGTGGCGGTAGTAATCGGCCAGGCGGCGCACCGACCCGGCACGTCCCAGCGCCGCGCCGACGTAGTGCTCGACATGGCCGAACGCGAACGCGCCGCCGCACACCGCCGGGTCGCCGTAGGCCGTCGGCTGGGCGGTGGCTTCGCAGACCACGTAGCGGTTGGGGTAACGTTTGATGTGTGTCTGCAGCTGCTTCACCAGCCGGCGGCTGGCCGGCTGATCGTTCCACTGCACCGCGTCGGTCTCCACCAGGTGCGGCACGGCGTCGAGCCGGAAGCCGTCCAGCCCGCGATTGAGCCAGAAGTTCAGGTTGTGCAGGTGCCAGCGCCAGACCTCCGGCCGCGTGACGTCGAAGTCCGGCATGTGCGGCCCGAAGGTGCCGAAGTAGTGCTGCTTCGCGCCCGGCGGCGGCGCCGGCAGGTCCTTCGGCTCGCCGCGGAAGGCCCAGGGTTCGCTGGCCGCGTGGTACCAGGGGTTCTTGCCCCAGATGTCCCAGCCGCGCGGCGCATCGTCGGACCACACGAACCAGCCCCGGTAGGGGTTGTCCGGTCCCTTCAAGGCCTCCTGGAACAGCGGATGTCGGTACGACGCGTGGTTGACGACATAGTCGACGACCACGCCGATGCCGCGGCGGTGCGCCTGGCGCAGCAGCTCGTCGAAGTCGGCCAGCGTGCCGTAGTCGGGCTCGATGGCACGAAAGTCGGTGGTCGCGTAGCCATGGTCGCGATCGGCGCTGGCCGTCACCGGCATCAGCCAGATGCCGCGGATGCCCAGGTCCTGCAGGTGGTCCAGGCGCGCGATCAGACCGCGCAGGTCGCCCATGCCGTCGCCGTCGCTGTCCTGGTAGGCGCGGACGAAGATCTCCATGAAGACGCCGTGCTGCCAGTGTGACGGCAGGTGGTGGCGGGGCGCGCGCGCTGGGACCGGGCTCAGGTCGGCCGGCGCAGCGGCCAGCGCGGGCCCCAGCAGCAACGGCAGTAGCGAGCACAGGAGCGAACGCCGGAGCGAGCGGATGCGCATGCGGGCACTGTAGTGGCAAGCGCGGCGTCCCTGCCGGCCATGCGCCAACACGCCGCGCCGCGGCCATGGCCTAGCATCGCCCGGCGGCAGGCGGGCGGCCAGGGGTTGCAGCGGGCGTCCGGGCCACGCATGGGATGCCAAGGGGCGAAGAGGCGATGAGGCGGTCGGCAATCGGCGATGGGTGTGTGGTGCGGGCGGCGCTCGCAGGCGCACTGGTGGTGTGCAGCGCGCACGCGGCGCTGCCGAGCCTGGCCGACTGCGACGGGCCCACCGCGGTGACGCTGGCGCCCGAGGATCCGACCACCGCCGCCCTCGCGCCGGGGCGCGCGGTGTGGCTCGACGGCCACCGCCTGGTGTGGCCCGGCGTGGCCGATGGCGGGCGCTTCCGCCTGCTGCAGTCGGCCTCGGCGGCCTTGCAGCTGCGCGTGGGCGACGTGCCGGCCGGGGTCGATCGGGCGTGGACCCTGCGCGACCTCGGACCCGGCCGCGCCGAGCCGGAGGCGCGCTGGCGCTGGGTCGGACCCGGCCGGCTGCTGGCCCTGCGCGGCGGGGCAGACGCCCTCGCGCTGCGCGAGGCCTTGCGCGGACAGCTCGTCGTCGTCCACGAGGACGATGTGGGCCGCCTGCTGGCCGCCGCCCGCGTGCAGGCCGCCGCGGCGCTGGACGCGCTGTACGCGCCCGCCGCCGAGCGCCTGGCCGACTACGGCGCGCACCGCGCGGCCGGTGGCTGGCAGGTCCGCCTCTGGGCGCCCACGGCGCAGGCGGTGCACCTGTGTCGCTACGCGGACGCCGAGGGCCGCGCGCAGTCCCTGCAGGCGATGCGGCGCGACGAGGAATCGGGCAGCTGGCAGGTCCGCTGGCGCGGGCAGGGGCCGGCCGCCGGCGGCCCCGCCTACACCTTCCTCGTCGACGTCGTGGTTCCCGGAGTTGGGCTCGTACGCAACCGCGTCACCGACCCTTACTCGCTGAGCCTGACCACCGACTCGCGGCGCAGCTGGGCGCTCGACCTGGCCGACCCGGCGCTGGCACCTCCCGGATGGGCGCGCACGCCGCGCCCGGCGCGCGTGCGCGCCGCCACCGACCTCGTGGTCTACGAGCTGCATGTGCGCGACTTCTCGATCGGCGACACCACCGTCCGCCCGTCCCACCGGGGGCGCTACGGGGCCTTCACCGATTCCGGCTCCCACGGCATGCGCCACCTGGCCCGCCTGGCGCGCGCCGGTGTCACCGACGTGCACCTGCTGCCCGTGTTCGACATCGCCAGCGTGCCCGAGACCGGTTGCGTGACGCCCACGCCGTCGGGCCCGCCCGACAGCGTGGCGCAGCAGGCCGCGGTGGCGGCCGTCAAGGCGGTCGATTGCTTCAACTGGGGCTACGACCCGCTGCACTACACCGCGCCCGAGGGCAGCTATGCCAGCGACGCCGCCGACGGCCGCGTGCGCATCGTCGAGTTCCGCCGCATGGTGCAGGCGCTGCACCGGCTGGGCCTGCGCGTGGGCATGGACGTGGTCTACAACCACACCAGCGCGTCGGGCCAGCACCCGCAGTCGGTGCTCGACCGCATCGTGCCGGGCTACTACCACCGGCTCGACGTGGCCGGTCGTGTCGAACGTTCGACCTGCTGCGACAACACGGCCACCGAACACCGCATGATGGCCAAGCTGATGATCGACTCGGTCGTCGTCTGGGCCAGGGACCACCGCATCGACTCGTTCCGCTTCGACCTGATGGGCCACCAGCCGCGCGAGGTGATGCTCGAGCTGCAGCGCCGCGTGGACGCGGCCGCCGGTCGGCACGTCCACCTGATCGGCGAGGGCTGGAACTTCGGCGAGGTCAAGGACGGCGCGCGCTTCGTGCAGGCCTCGCAGCTGTCGCTGCAAGGCAGCGGCATCGGCACCTTCAGCGACCGCGGGCGCGATGCGGTGCGTGGTGGCAGCGCCGGCGACAACGGCGTCGACCAGCTGCGCCGCCAGGGCTGGGTCAACGGCCTTTACTACGACCCCAACGCCGAGGCCGCCGGCCGCGCGACGCGCGCCGATCTGCTGGCGGCGGCCGACCTGGTGCGGGTGGGCCTGGCCGGCACGCTGCGCGACTTCGAGATGGTGACGGCCGACGGCACGCGGCGGCCGCTGGCACGCATCGCCTATGGCGACCAGCCGGCGGGTTACGCGGCCGCGCCGGGCGAGGTGGTCAACTACGTCGAGAACCACGACAACCAGACGCTGTTCGACGCCAACGTCTTCAAGCTGCCGACCGCCACCTCGCGCGAGGACCGCGCGCGCGCGCAGGTGCTGGGCGCGGCGGTGGTGGCCTTCAGCCAGGGCATCGCCTACCTGCACGCCGGACAGGAGGCGCTGCGCAGCAAGTCGATGGACCGCAACAGCTTCGACTCCGGCGACTGGTTCAACCCGCTGGACTGGACCTTCACCGACAACGGCTTCGGCCGCGGCCTGCCGCCCGCGGACGACAACCGCACGAGCTGGCCGTGGATGCAGCCGCGCCTGGCCGACGCGTCGATCAAGCCGACCCCGGCCGACATCGCGTGGACCCGCGATGCCGTCACCGACCTGCTGCGCATCCGTGCCAGCAGCCGCCTGTTCCGCCTGCCGACGGCCGCCGAGGTGCAGCGCCGGCTCACCTTCGTCAACACCGGGCCGCTGCAGGAGCCGACGGTGATCGCCGCGCACCTGCGCGGCGACGGTTGGCCCGGGGCGCGCTTTGCCGAGCTGGTCTACCTGATCAACGTCGACCAGCGCGCCCACGCGGTGACCGTGGAGGCCGCACGCGGCCGGGACTTCGTGCTGCACCCGGTGCACCGCGGCGCCCGGGCGGCCGATCGTCGGGCCGCCACCGGCGCGCGCTTCGACGCCGCCAGCGGCCGCTTCGAGGTGCCGGCCCGCACGGCCGTGGTGTTCGTCCGGCACTGAGCCCGGACACCGACCGCCCTGAAGGCCGGTCCGAGCCTGCGAAGGGCCGAAGCTCTGCGCGCTGCGTGCTCAGGGCGCGCGCGCCGCCCGCGCCGCCGCTGAACCTGCAGCCAGATTCACGAAGTCCTGCACGCGGCCCACCAGGGTCGGCGTGCCGGGAAACGGCCCGCCCATCACGTAGACGCCGTTGAGCGTGTGGGCCGGATCCGACTGCACGGCCACGCCGAGGTAGGTACCGGTGGCCGGGTAGTGGCGGTACAGGAAGGGCGCCGACGATTGGGTGACGGCGTTGCCTGGAAAGAGGTCGGGATAGGTCTGCTGCGCCAGGTCGAGCAACCGGCGGGCACCCTCGGCCAGGGATACGGGCTGCGCGACACTGGCCACCGCCGCGGCTGCATCGAGCATGCCCGCGCCGCACAGGCCCGCCTTGCAGTAGCACTGCAACTGGTCGATGCCGTCGGGCGCACGGCACTGCGGCACGGGCGACGGGTCGTCGGGTCCGTTGTCGGCACCGGTGGTCGGAAACGGCCGTGCGGTGGCCTTCAGCACCTGGGCCAGCTCGGTCGGTGTCAGCGTCGGTCGCGCCGACAGCATCAGCGCCGCGGTGCCGGCGACGATGGGGGTGGCGAAGCTCGTGCCGACGCTGATGTTGAAGCTGTCGGTCCAGGTCGAGCCGTCCGGTGCCGGCCCTTGGGTGCCGCTGTTGGTGGTGGTCAGGATCGGGTACAGGCAGGGGCTGCCCTCGGCGATGTTGACGCAGTTGCCACCGGGCGCGGCGATGGTGATCTCGGGGCCCAGGTCGGAGAACCCCACCTTGGACCCCGCATGCCGCAGTCCCGTCACCGCGACGACACCGGCGCAGTTGGCCGGCACGCTGACGGCGTGCCCGGTGCTGTTGCCGGCGGCAGCCACCACCGTCGCCAGATAGGGCGGGGCACTCACCTCGACGATGGCGCTGCGGTAGGCCGCCGTGCAGGCCCCGTCTCCACCCAGGCTCAGGTTGATCACGCGCGCACGGTTGGGGTTGACTGGCACGCCCGGCACCGACAGTCCGGCGGCCCAGCGGATGCCGGCGACGATGTCGGAGTCGTAGCCACCACACTTGCCCAGCACGCGCACCGGCAGGATGCGCACCCCATGGGCGACGCCGGCCATGCCCACGCCGTTGTTGGCCACGGCACCGACGATGCCGGCCACCTGGGTGCCGTGCCACGAGCTCTCGGACGCACCGCAGCCACCGAAGGGTCCATTGGTCGAGCGGTCCTCCGCATCGGTGATCCAGTCGCCGGGGTCGCTGGCATCGGCGTCGCGCCGGCTGCCGTCGTTGCCGGTGTCCAGGTCGTCGACCATGTCGTAGCCGCTCAGCACGGCGCCGGCCAGGTCGGGGTGCTCGGCGCGGATGCCGGTATCGAGCACCGCGACGACGACACTGCTGTTGCCGGTGACGAAGTCCCAGGCGCCCTGGGCATTGATCGCCGAACGGATGGTGTCATCGGGCGTGCGCAGGTACCACTGCCCGACGTCAGGCCCGTGGCCCGAGGCCGGGCCGGCGGCGTACAGCGGGTCGCTCGGCACGGCCACGATGCGGCGGCGGCGGTCGGGCACGGCCCACGCCACGTCGGCGTCGGTGGCCAATTGCCGTGCCAGGGTGTCGCTGTCCATCCCGGCAGCCCTGACCACCTGCGCGTGGGCGCTCACCACCCGGCCGGCGACGAGCTGCAAGCCGTGGCGCGCACCCAGAAGCGCCGCGCGCTGCCGCGCGACTTCGGCCACCGTCGCGCCGCTGTCGGCGACAGACAGGGCGCGGCGTCGCAACAGCTCGGTGTCGGCCTTCAGACTGACGATCACGCGCGCCTCGCGCTCGGCCGGCACCACCTGCCGCACCGGCTGGCGCTCCGCTGCCGGGGCTGCCGCCATCCAGCCTGCCGTGAGCAACGCCAAGGCGGCGACGAGGCTCGCACGAACAGCGCCAGCGCCACCGGGCCCTCTTGAAGCGAGAACGTTCATCCAGCCAGTGTAGGTTCGGCGCCGGGCGACGGTCTGTCGCCATCCTGTGAAGAAGCGTCAAGCATCGCCACGGGATGCACGATGCACGGGTCCACCCCGCGCCCGTCACCGCCATAAAGAAGGGCCCGCCGAAGCGGGCCCGTTCACAGCCGGTGACGGCCAGCCAGCTGTTCGGCCGGCTCGTCGATCAGCGAGCCACCACGCGCACCATCTCGAGCACCTTGTTCGAGTAGCCCCACTCGTTGTCGTACCAGGCGACGACCTTGACGAAGGTCTTGTCCAGCGCGATGCCGGCGTCGGCGTCGAACACGCTGGTGCAGGGCTCGCCGCGGAAGTCGGTGGCGACGACCTTGTCCTCGGTGTAGGCGAGCACGCCCTTCATCGGGCCGGCGGCGGCGGCCTTCATCGCGTTGCAGATGTCTTCCCAGCTCGCCTCCTTGATGAGCTCGGCGGTCAGGTCGATCACCGACACGTCGGAGGTCGGCACGCGGAAGCTCATGCCGGTGAGCTTCTTGTTGAGCTCGGGGATCACCACGCCCACCGCCTTGGCCGCGCCGGTGCTGCTGGGGATGATGTTCTCGAGGATGCCGCGGCCGCCGCGCCAGTCCTTGTTGCTCGGGCCGTCGACGGTCTTCTGCGTCGCGGTGGCCGCGTGGACGGTGGTCATCAGTCCGCGCTTGATGCCGAAGTTGTCGTGCAGCACCTTGGCCACCGGGGCCAGGCAGTTGGTGGTGCAGCTGGCGTTGCTGATGATGGCCTGGCCGGCGTAGGTCTTGTCGTTGACGCCGTAGACGAACATCGGCGTGTCGTCCTTGCTCGGCGCGCTCTGGATCACCTTCCGGGCGCCGGCATCGAGGTGCTTCTGGCAGGTCTCCTTGGTCAGGAACAGGCCGGTGGACTCGACGACCACGTCGGCGCCGACCTCGCCCCACTTCAGCGCCGCGGGGTCCTTCTCGGCGGTCAGGCGGATCTTCTTGCCGTTGACCACCAGGGTGTTGCCGTCGACCGCGATGGTGCCCTTGAAGCGCCCGTGCACGCTGTCGTACTGCAGCATGTAGGCCAGGTAGTCGGGTTCGAGCAGGTCGTTGATGCCGACGATCTCGATCTCCGGGAAGTTCTGCACCGCGGCGCGCAGCACCATGCGCCCGATGCGGCCGAAGCCGTTGATGCCAACCTTGATGGTCATTGCGGGGGACTCCTTGGGTTACTGGGACAACAGGACCTTGTGAACCGTGTCGGCCACGTTCTGGGCCGTGAAGCCGAATGCCTGGAACAGCGCGCCGGCCGGGGCGCTCTCGCCGTAGTGGTCGAGGCCGACGACGGCGGCGCAGCCGTACTTCCACCAGCCGTCGGTGACGCCGGCCTCGACGGCCACGCGGGGCACGCCGGCGGGCAGCACGCTGAGTTTGTACTTGACGTCCTGGCGGTCGAAGACGGTGGTGCTGGGCATGCTGACCACGCGCGCGGCGATGCCGCGGCGCGCCAGCTCGACCTGGGCGTGCAAGGCCAGCTGCACCTCGGAGCCGGTGGCGATGATCACGGCCTGCGCCTTGCGCTTCAGGCCCACCTCGGAGGGCTCGGCCAGCACGTAGGCACCCTTGGCGATGTCGTCCAGCGCCGCCTTGGGCGCGTAGGGCAGGTTCTGGCGCGACAGCAGCAGGGCCGTCGGCCGGTGCCGGTTGCCCAGCGCGATGGTCCAGGCGATCACGGTCTCGGCGGTGTCGGCCGGTCGCCAGACGTCCAGCCCGGGGATCAGGCGCAGCGACGCCGCCTGCTCGACCGCCTGGTGCGTCGGGCCGTCCTCGCCGAGGCCGATGCTGTCGTGGGTGAAGACATGGATCACGCGACGCTTCATCAGCGCGGCCATGCGGATGGCGTTGCGGCTGTAGTCGCTGAAGGTCAGGAAGGTGCCGCCGTAGGGGATGAAGCCGCCGTGCAGCGCGATGCCGTTCATCACCGCGGCCATGCCGAACTCGCGCACGCCGTAGTTGACGTGGCGCCCGGGCTTGCCGTCCGCGCCGCGCTGGGGCGCCCCGTCGTCGCCGAAACGCAGCGCCGGCGTCGACGCGGTGTGGGTGAGGTTGGAGCCGGTCAGGTCGGCCGAGCCGCCCAGCATCTCGGGCAGCGCCTGCGTGAAGACCTCCAGCGCCAGCTGGCTGGCCTTGCGGCTGGCCACCGTCTCGGCCTTGCGGTGGGCGACGATCACGGCATCCACCGCGGTCTGCGCGAAGCCGGCAGGCAGGTCGCCCTTCATGCGCCGCGTGAGTTCGGCGGCCAGGTCGGGATGCGCGGCCTGGTAGGCCACGAAGGCCGCGTCCCAGCGGGCCTGGGCCGCCTGGCCGGCGGCGCGGGCGTCCCAGGCGGCGCGGACCTCGTCGGGCACGACGAAGGGCTCGGCGGTCCAGCCGAGGGCCTCGCGCGTCAGGCGGATCTCCTCGGCGCCCAGCGGCTCGCCGTGGGCCTTGGCGGTGCCGCCGCGGTTGGGGGCGCCCTTGCCGATGGTCGTCCGACAGACGATCAGCGTCGGTCCGGCGGTCGAGGCCGCGGCCTGGTCGAGGGCCGCGTCGACGGCGTCGACGTCGTGCCCGTCGATCGGCCCGATCACCTGCCAGCCATAGGCGCGAAAGCGCCCCGGCACGTCGTCGACGTACCAGGGCTTGACCGCCCCGTCGATGCTGATGCCGTTGTCGTCGTACAGCGCGACCAGCTTGTTCAGCTTCCACGCGCCGGCCAGCGCGCAGGCCTCGTGGCTGATGCCCTCCATCAGGCAGCCGTCGCCGACGAAGGCGTAGGTGCGGTGGTCGACGACGGTGTGGCCCGGACGGTTGAACTCGGCGGCCAGCAGCTTCTCGGCCAGTGCCATGCCCACCGCGTTGGCGATGCCCTGGCCCAGCGGCCCGGTGGTGGTCTCGACGCCCGGGGTCACGTCGACCTCGGGGTGGCCGGGTGTCTTGCTGTGCAGCTGGCGGAAGCTGCGCAGCTCGCTCATCGGCAGCTCGTAGCCCGTCAGGTGCAGCAGCGCGTACAGCAGCATCGACCCGTGGCCGTTGGACAGCACGAAGCGGTCGCGGTCGGCCCAGTGCGGCTGTGCCGGGTTGTGCTTGAGGTGGCGCGACCACAGCGCCACCGCGATCTCGGCCATGCCCATCGGCGCACCCGGGTGGCCCGAGTTGGCCTGCTGCACGGCGTCCATCGCCAGGGCGCGGATGGCGTTGGCCATCAGGGCCGTGGGCTGCGGGGAGCGAGGGGCGAGGTCGGCTGACATGGCGGGCGCGCTTCGCGCAGGGCTAGGGGGGAACCCTGCATTCTAGGAGCCCACCCTCGGCGCCCGATGAATTGGATCAACGGCTGCCGGCCGCGCCTGGCGGCGCGTCCCGCACGTGACGAGCGTCGTGGACCCGCCCCCAACCGGCGCGTGCCGCCGAAGGACATCGCTTCCGGGTCTGCCATGGCCTTCAGGCGCCGGTCGTCCACCACCGCGGCGGCGACACCGTCGCGCCCGGGGCGCGGGCGCATCGACGATCCACGCCAGGGCCGCGGTCTCGCCGGCCTCGAGTGTCGCCGCCTGCGGCAACGAGGGTCAGTACCCGCTTCGGCGCCGGGCGATGTCAGCCGGGAACGGTGACCATCCACATCACGCCGAAGCGATCGGTCAGCATGCCGAAGCAGGGCGACCAGAAGGTCTTGCCGAGCGGCATGTCGACCTTGCCGCCCTCGGCCAGCGCGCCGAAGGCCCTGGCCGCGGCAGCCGCGTCCGCGGCGGTGTGGCTCAGCGAGAACCCGGCAAACGACCGGGCATTGCGGCAGTAGCCGTCGGACAGCATGAGCCGCCCGTCGCCGATGCGCAGCTCGGCATGCATGACCTTGTCGCCGCTGTCCGGGGGCATCGCGCCGGGGGGAGGTGGCTCGGGGCTGTCGCTGTGGCGCATCAGCATCACCACCTCGGCGCCGAGCGCCTTCTGGTAGTGCTGGATCGCGTCGTCGGCACAGCCGTCGAAGTTGAGATAGGCGATGAGGGGCATGGGGCCTCCGGAGGGCGGTGGATCGGGCCACGCGCGGTGGGCGCGGTGGCGCGGGCGGATGGATCGCTGCCTGCATGGCCACGACGAAGGAGCGGGGCCCGTCTCGACAGCCGCCAGGCCGGAACCCGGCCGTCGACGCGTGCGGCCATCGCCAGGCGCGTGGAAGGCGCTGGCTATGATGACCGCCATGCAGGGCCTGCACCTCACCGCCGACCTGCGCGACTGCGCGTCGTGCCGCGGGCCGCTGTTCACCGAGCCTGCGGCGCTGCGTGCGTGCTGCCTCTCGGCGGTGCGCGCGGCCGGGCTGGAGCCGGTGGGCGAGCTGTTCCATCGCTTTGCCGACGGCGCCGGCGTCACCGGCGTGGTGCTGCTGGCCGAATCGCACCTGGCGGTGCACACCTGGCCGGAGCTGGCCGCGGTGACGCTGGACGTCTACGTCTGCAATTTCAGCGGCGACAACAGCGAGCGGGCCCGCCGACTGCTGGACGACCTGCAGCGCAGCTTCGAGCCCGGCAGTGTCGACCGCCAGCTGTTGCAGCGCGGCCGACAGCCCCATATCGCTTGACCACCGTCAAGGCGGCGGCCGGGAAAGCTGCGACGCTCGGGGCCTGTGCAATCCGGGACTTCGGTCATGCGTCACGCCGCGCTGGACATCATCCGAGACGAACACCAGGCCCTGGCGGCCATGCTGCGCTCGCTGTGGCTGCTGCTGCAGCAATCGCGCCGCGAAGCCAGGCTGCCGGACTTCGGCGTGCTGCGCGCGATGCTGTTCTACATCGACGAGTTCCCGGAGCGGCTGCACCACACGAAGGAGAGCGAACTGCTCTTCCCCATGCTGCGCGAGCGCGCGCCCGAGCTGGTGCCGGTGCTCGACCGGCTGGACGCCGAGCATGCCGCCGGCGAGCGCACCATCCGCGCGCTCGAACACGCGCTGCTGGCCTTCGAGGTGATGGGCGAGCCGCGCCGCGAGGCCTTCGAGCAACTGGCCGACCGCTACATCAACGGCTACCTGGCGCACATGAGCTGCGAGGAGCACGACGTGCTGCCCGCGGCCGCCAAGTTGCTGGCCCCGGCCGACTGGGTGGACCTGGACGCCGCCTTCGCCGCCAACCGCGACCCGCTGACCGGTCATCCGCCCGACGAGCCCTACCGCGAGCTGTTCGGCAAGATCGTCAAGATGACGCCGGCACCGATCGGACTGGGGTGAGCGTGGACGAAGAACCGTCCCTGCGGACGGTTCTTCGCCTCGCTCACGCCGGAACCGCCCTCGGTTCCGGCCGGGGTGCGGTGGCGTGAGGGGAACCCATTCGCCTCGCTCACGCCGGAACCGTCCTCGGTTCCGGCCCCGCTAAGCTCCTGCCCCGATGCCGGCCCGCGCGATCATCCTGGCCGCCGGCCGCGGCGAACGCCTGCGGCCGCTGACCGACCACACCCCCAAGCCGCTGCTGCCGGTGCGCGGCAAGCCGCTCGCGGCCTGGCACCTCGAGGCCCTGGCGCGTGCCGGCGTGCGCGACGTGGTGATCAACACCGCCTGGCTCGACGAGCAGTTTCCGCAGGTGCTGGGTGACGGCGCGCGCTTCGGGTTGCGCATCCACTACTCGACCGAAGGCCGCGACCATGGCCGGGCGCTGGAGACCGCCGGCGGCATCGCCAAGGCCCTGCCGCTACTCGGCGAGCGCTTCTGGGTCGTCTCGGGCGACGTGTTCCTGCCGGGCTTCGCCTTCGACGCCGGGCACGTGCGCCGCTTCGACGCCGCCGGCCACCTGGCGCACCTGTGGCTGGTGCCCAATGCGCCGCATCACCCGCGCGGCGATTTCGGGATCGACACCGCCACGGGCCTGGCGCTGGCCGATGCCGACGAGCGCCTGACCTGGGCCAGCGTGGGCCTGTTCCGCGCCGAGATGTTCGCCGGCATCACGCCCGGCACGCGGCTGTCGCTGCGGCCGCTGCTCGACGAGGCGATCGCCCGGCGCCGGCTCGGCGCCGAGCGCTGGCAGGGACGCTGGACGGATGTCGGCAGCCCCGAGCGCCTGGCTGCGCTCGAGTCCGCGACGGATCTCCCTGCCGAAGCCGCCGCGGCCCCCGCCGCGGGCACCGTCAGTCGGCCAGCGGCTCGGTGATCGCGGCGATGCGCTGCATCAGCTCGGGCGTCAGCTGCTCGGCCACCGCCAGCGCGCCGAGGTTGTGCTGCAGCTGATCGATGCGCGAGGCACCGGTGATCACGCTGCTGACGCGCGGGTTCTGGGTGGCCCAGGCAATGGCCAGCTGGGCGGTCGAGGCGCCGAGCTCGGCTGCGATCGGCGCCAGCTGCGCCACCGCCGCATTGCGCGCCGGGTGGGTCAGGCCGTCGCGCAGGAAGGCGTAGGTCTCGATCGCCCCGCGGCTGCCCGGGGGCAGCCCCTCGCGGTACTTGCCGGTCAGCAGCCCCGAGGCCAGCGGGCTCCAGGTCGTCAGGCCGAGCCCGATGTCGTCGTACAGGCGGGCGTATTCCTGCTCGACGCGCCGGCGGTGGAACAGGTGGTACTGCGGCTGCTCGACCACCGGCTTGTGCAGGTGGTGCCGCTCGGCCAGCTCCCAGGCCGCGCGCACGTCGGCGGCACTCCACTCGCTGGTGCCCCAGTACAGCGCCTTGCCCTGGGTGATCATGTCGCTCATCGCGCGCACGGTCTCCTCGACCGGCGTGTGCGGGTCCGGACGGTGGCAGTAGACGATGTCGATGTGCTCCAGGCCGAAGCGCCGAAGGCTGCCGTCGATGGCCTGCATCAGGTACTTGCGGTTGAGCGTGTCGCGGCGGTTGACCGCATCGCCCTGGCGGTCCAGGCCCCAGAAGAACTTGGTGCTCACCAGGTAGTTCAGACGCGGCCAGTTCAGCGTCCGGAGCGCGGCGCCCATCACCTCCTCGCTGCGGCCGCCGGCGTAGACCTCGGCGTTGTCGAAGAAGTTGACGCCACCGTCGTAGGCGGCGGCCATCATCTCGACGGCAGCCTTGTGGTCGACCTGGTTGGCGTAGGTGATCCACGAGCCCAGCGACAGCGTGCTGACGCGCATGCCGGCGCGGCCGAGGCGGCGGTATTGCATGAAAGGTCCTTGGGTGAGGGGTCGGTCGGGCCGAGAGCGTAGCCGACGCGCCCGCTGCACCGGCCCGGCGGGAATTCAGCGCACCGTCGGCCGCCCGAGTTGCAGCAACGTCAGCGCCGCCCCGCCGAGCACGCACGCGAAGCCGGCGGCGTCGAGCCAGCCGGGCCGGTCGCCCACCAGCGCCATCGCACCGAGCACGCCGACCACCGGCACGGCCAGGCTCGTCAACGACGAGGTGATGGCGCTGACGCGCTCGACCAGGATGAACCAGGCCCAGTAGGCCAGCGCGGTGGCCGGCCCGATGTGGAAGGCCAGCGCGACGCCCACGCGCAGGCTCGGCGGCCAGGGGGGCCAGGGCTCGTGCAGCCACCACGCGCCCAGCGCGCCGGCGAGCGCACCGACGACCAGTTGCCAGGCGGTCACCACCAGGCGGTCCCCGCTCACCGGCCAGCGCTTGGACAGCACCGTGCCGGCCGCCGCGCCGGCGGCCGCGGTCAACGGATACAACAGGCCGCGCCATCCGTGCAGGCCGGGGCCCCCAGCACCCGACGAGGCGCCGACCAGCCCGTTCAGCACCGGCCAGGCCAGCAGGCCGATGCCCAGCGCGCCGAGCGCCAGCGCCTGGGCACGCCGGCGGTCGGGCCGCTCGCCCAGCCACCACCAGGCCAGCAGCGCCGACATCAGCGGCATCGTGAAGGTCAGCACCGCGGCGCGCGAGGTGCTGGTGGCAAGCTGCGCCATCGCGGTGCAGAGGTTGAACACCGCCACGGACAGCACGCCGCCGAGCAGCACGCCCGGCCACGAGGCGCGCGGGGGCAGCAGCGACACCCGGCGTGCGGCGGCCAGGATCAGCAGCAGCGCGGCGCCGCTGCCCAGGCCGATGGCGCGCAGGGTGAACGGCGGGATCTCCGACAACGCGATCTTCACCGCCGGCCAGTTGAGGCCCCAGGCCAGTGCCAGGAACAGCGCGATCAGCCGCAACGACATGGCGCGCGGGCGGCATCGAGTCCGGCGGTGAAGGCCTCCTCGAAGATCGAGTAGCCGGCCAGGTCGGCGTGCGCGAAGCGGATGCGCCCGCCGCCGCCGCGCAGCGCGGCCAGGCCGGCGTGGCTGCGCAGCCCCGGCACCGGCACGGCCATCGCGTGGCCGTAGCGCATCAGGTCGATGCGTTGCACGCGCCCGCGCAGGTCGGGGTGCACGCCGGCCAGGTCGTCCAGCACGCGTGCGGCCCAGGCCGTCCAGTCGTCGGCCAGCAGGCGCGGCCGCTCGGCCACCGGTACGCTCGCATAGAAGGTCAGCACGGTGGCCCCGGCAGGCCCGGTGCGCGGCCGCAGGCTCTGGTGCATCGCATCGACATAGCCCAGGCCGCGCGAGCCGTAGCCGACGTTGTCCCACGACGGCGGCGCGCCGGGCCGGTCCACGAGCGGCCGATCGATGTGCAGGTTGGCCACCAGCCAAGGCGCCGATGGCAACGCCCTCGCTGCGGCGACCAGCGCATCCGGCGGCTGCTCGAGCAGCCGGGCGGCGACGAACAGCGGCACCGCCAGCACCACCGTGCCGGCGCGCCACAGCTCGACCGCGTCGCCGTGGCTGGCCAGCACCTCGACACCGTCGCGCAGCTCGCGCACGCGGCGCACGACGCGGCCGCCATGCATGCGACCGCCGCTCGCGGCTTCGTTCAGGTCGCGGCGTCCTGGCCGTTGCCCGGCGGAGTCGGGAGCGGCCCCTGCACCGTCCCCGTCCAGCTCGGCGGCCAGTCGCTGCACCAGCCACGCGTTGCCCTCGGGCCAGGTGAAGACCGGATCACGCTCCGCCTCTGCATCACCCGGCGCGTGGAAGCCGTGGCGGCTGGCGAAGTAGTGCAGTCCGGCCCAGGCCGACACGGTGTCCGCGCCAGCACCGTAGTCGTCCCGGCAGCAGTAGTCGAGATACCAGCGCAGCCGCGGGTCGTCGAGGCCCTGTGCGTCGAGCCAGGCCGCGAAGGGGACCCGGTCCAGCTCGGCATGCGCTGCCGTCCACGGTGCCCGGTGCGTCGGGATCACGAAGCGTGGCGCTGCCGAAACCAACTCGGCGAAGCGCCGGTACTGGCGCAGGGTGGCCGACGCCGGATCGGCCGGCGGCAGCAGGCCTTCGTGCCACTGCCCGTCGACGAACAGCCGCTCCTGCGGGCTGTGGCAGAGGTGCCGCTCGTCGGCCACCGTGCGGCCGAACTCGCTGCGCAGGAGGCCGATCTCGTGCAGCCACTCGCTGACCTCGTGGGCCGACACGCCAGGCAGCGGCAGGTAGTGCGCGCCCAGCGGGCAGGCCATGCCGGCGATGCGGTGGGAGCGGCTGTTGCCGCCGGGGCCGTCCTCCAGGTCGAGCACGTGCACGTCGTCGACACCCTGGCGCAGGAAGCCGCGCGCAGCGGCCAGCCCGGCGACACCGGCGCCGACGATCAGCACCGAGGCGCGGCGCGGCGTGGCTGCGGTGGCCGATGGCAGGGCTTCGTGCAGGCGGTGCCCACGCCCGACCGACGCGCCGACCCAGCCGCCTGCCAGCGGCGGCAGGTCGGGCCGGCCACAGCCGCCCAGCGCGCTCGCCAGCGGCCAGGCGGCGGCGGCCTGCAGCAGCGAGCGCCGCTGGCGGCCTACTGCTGGATGCGACCCCATTCCTCCTCGAAGGTGTGGACCAGCACCTGGTTGGACAGGCGGTTGGGCTCGGCCGCGACACGCGCCATGTCCGGCGGGAACAGTCGCGCCGCGGCGAAGCCTTCGGGGGTGAGGAAGCGCAGCCCCGGCGGCAGCGTGGCCAGCGGCCGCATGGGGCGCCGCGCGGCGATCACGAACCCCCACTCGCCGAAGCTCGGCACGTGCACGTGGTAGGGCGTCGTCGGCAGGCCCGCCGCCTCGATGGTGGTCACCACCGTCCAGAAGCTGCGCCGCGCGATCAGCGGCGAGGTGGTCTGCACGACCGCAAAGCCGTCGGCCGCGAGGTGGCGATCGACCAGCTGGTAGAACGTGGTGCTGTAGAGCTTGCCGAGCGAGAAGTTGCTGGGATCGGGGAAGTCGACGACGATGACGTCGAAGATCTCGTCGTGCGTCTCCAGCCACTGGAAGGCGTCGGTGTTGACGATCTTCACCTTCGGCGACGACAGCGCCTGGCCGTTGAGCGACGCGAGCAGCGGCTGCGTCGCGAACAGCCGCGTCATGTGCGGGTCGAGCTCGACCAGCGTCACCTGCTGCACCGTCGGGTGGCGCAGCACCTCGCGCACCGCCATGCCGTCGCCGCCGCCGAGCACCAGCACGCGGCGCGGCGCCCCGTGCGCGGCCATCGCCGGGTGCACCAGCGCCTCGTGGTAGCGGTACTCGTCGCGCGAGTGGAACTGCAGGTTGCCGTTGAGGAACAGCCGCACGCCGGCGCTGCCGTGGGTGACGACGATGCGCTGGTAGTCGCTGCTCTCGCGCAGCACGACGGCGTCGCCGTAGAAGCGGTCCTCGGCCCAGGTGGTCAGCCGGTCGGCGCCGAGCATCGCGGCACCCAGCACGACCAGCACCGCGGCGCAGGCCAGCGCGTGCGCGCGCCAGCGCCGCAGCTCGGCGCGGAACAGCAGCAGCGCCCAGGCCGCCACCGCGGCGTTGAGCAGCCCGAAGAACACGCCGGTGCGCACCAGACCCAGGTGCGGCACGAACAGCAGCGGGAACGCCACCGCCACCGCCAGCGCGCCCAGATAGTCGAAGGTCAGCACCTGCGACACCAGGTCCTTCAGGGCGTAGCGCTCGCGGAACTGGCGCTTGAGGATGCGCATCACGAGCGGGATCTCCAGCCCCACCAGCACGCCGATCAGCAGCACCAGGCCGTACAGCAGCACGCGGAACGCCGCCAGGCTGGACGCCGGCAGCGAGTTGTGGGCCACGAACAGCGCCGCGGGCATCAGCCCGCCGACCAGGCCCACCAGCAGCTCGATGCGCAGGAACTGCGCGACGAGCTGGTGTTCGAGGTAGCGGCTGAGCCACGAGCCCACGCCCATCGCGAACAGGTAGGTGCCGATGATGGTGCTGAACTGCAGCACCGAGTCGCCCAGCAGGTAGCTGGCCAGCGCGCCGGCGGCCAGCTCGTAGACCAGCCCGCAGGCGGCGACGACGAACACCGACGCCAGCAGCGCCAGCTCGGCCGGGGCGATGCGTGCAGGTCCGGGCGCGGCATCGGCCGCACCCGGGGTCAGGTCCACGGGGCTACCCGTGGATCGCCGCCGAGACGATCAGGCCGATCGCGATGCACATCGAGCCGACGACGATGGCCAGCGCGAGGTTCTTGTGCTCGACGATCTCGGCCCACAGGTCGTAGGGCGTGAGCTTGTCGACGATGACGAAGCAGATCCAGAAGATCAGCACCCCGATCAGCGCGAACAACATCGAGCCGAAGAACACGGCCGGCTTGAGCCACTCGATTCCCATCATGGTGAGGATCCTTCCCGGTGAATGTCGTGAGGGTCGGTGGCGGTCACTTGTGCCCACCACCGCTGGAATAGCCGCCCCAGGAGCCGCCGCGCGAGCCCGAGCTGCCGCCCGAGCTGCGGTTGCGCACGCATTGCTGGTACTCGGCGCTGGCCTCGCCGAAGTTCTGGCGCACGTCGTCGCAGCCGCCGCCGCCGCTGCAGGTGCTCAGGATGACCATCAGCGCGATGAACAGCAGCAGGATGATGACCACCTTGGCCAGGCTCGCCGACGACTTGGCCGGCGTGAACGACGACAGCGGGGCCTCGTCGCGGCGCATCGCCGCCAGCGCCGCGTCGGGCAGCTCGAAGGCCTTGGCCACCACGACGGCGTCGACCGCCTCGCCGGCCGACCAGGTGACCTCGGTGGGCGTCTTCTCGTACGACAGCCGCTTCTTCGAGGCCGAGCCGGTGCCGTCGTAGTCGGTGACGCGCGCCTCCTCGTCGCGCTGCACGCGCCAGTAGAACTCGCCCAGCACCCAGGTGACCTTGGCGCGGTAGCTGTAGCGCTTCTTGTAGGTGATGCCGCGCCAGGTGGCCTGGTCGCCGCGCACCTGCGGCGTGCCGGTCAGCGGGCGCACCCAGCTCCAGCCGTCCTCGGCGTCGACCAGGAACGCGAAGCCCAGCTCGCGGTTGTAGAGCAGGTACTCGCGCCAGAAGGTCTGCTCCTCGTCGTCGCCGGGCTCGGGCAGGTCGCAGCGTTCCAGGTAGCCGACCACCTGCCACGGCGCGGCTTGCGACTCGCCCATCACCAGCCGGCCGGTGGTGCCCAGCGGGATCTGCGGCATCAGTCCGCCGGCGCCGGCGTTGTTCTGCGCGTGGTAGGCCAGGTCGGCGCCGACGCCCTTGGAGACGTCGACCACCGCCTTGCACTGCGCGCAGGCCACCGACTGGGTGGTGGCCAGCTGCACGTCGAGCGCGTTGCCGCAGCTCGGGCACTCGAAGCTGCGCCCGCCCAGCGTCTTCTCGCTGTCCTCGCGCAGGCCGCTCATCTTGAGGTCGGCCAGCAGCACCGCACGGCCGGTGGACCAGTGCGGCCGCCCAGGGTCGCCGTAGTCCAGCGTGCCCACCTCGTCCTGCGTGCTGCGCAGGTCGGCGATGACGAAGTCGCCCTCCAGCCGTGGCGGGCTCGGCAGCTCGCCCTGCGCGGCGATCAGGTGCGCACGAACCACCGACGCGACGGTCCAGCCGCGGCCGTCGAGGCTGCGCGCCTCGCCGACGCGCAGGCTTTCGGCCGCCGGCGCCTCGGTCGGCAGCGAGGCGTCGAAGGCGAAGACATAGGCGCCGTTGTCCTCGCTCAGCCAGCCGCTTCGGCCGCTGTCGAACAGCGCATGCCACTCGTTCCAGGTGCCTTCGGGGTAGCCCAGCTGCAGCCGGCCCACCAGCGTGAAGGCCATCCCCTTGTAGGTGCCGGCAGCACCCAGCTGCAGCGGGCTGTGGTCGTCGAACAGCTCGGCGCTGGTGCCGATGCGACGCAGCGCCTCGCCGTCGCGCACCAGCGTGCTGCGGCAGAAGCTGCACACCGCACTGGCCGACGCCGCCGACGCGAACTCGACCGGCGCGCCGCAGTTGGGGCACGCCGCACGGTACGCGCGTTGCGGCGATGTGGCCATCGGTTGCTTCTACCTCCGGACGGGCCGTCAGTCGACCCGTCTTCCCTCGTCCAGCGCCGGCTGCTCCAGCCAGGCGGCGCCGCTCCCCTTGAGGTTCAGACCAGCTTCTTCAGCAGCTCGGCCTTCTTGGCGCTGAACTCCTCGTCGGTGAGGATGCCCTTCTGCTTCAGCTCGGCCAGCTTCTCCAGCGTGGCCATCACCTCGTCGGGCTTGAGGCCTGCGGGCTGCGCCGCCGCGGCGGCGGCCGCCGCTGCCGCCGGGTTGGCGCCGGCCAGGCCGCCGGCCAGCTGCTGCGCCATGACCTGGCCCAGCGCG
>WBZL01001938.1_pt1 | contig 20700 bp, 14 predicted proteins | sample 5204291 | NCBI WGS metagenome assembly WBZL01 (sample SAMN12344345, study PRJNA552823) | activated sludge metagenome | biome: Activated sludge suspended growth; feature: Nitrification reactor; material: Wastewater; isolation source: activated sludge from nitrification reactor of wastewater...
CGATGAGACCGCCGAACCGCGCCAGAAGCCCGCAACCGCTCGCTCTCCTTCTCTGCTGGCTGAGTGCCGGATCGCTCGTGGCAGCGCCGGCCCGTGCGCAGGAGGGCGATCCGGCGCCGGCGGAAGCCACGCGCACCGAGGCGAGCCCGCCGCCGGCCGAGGCCGCTGCTGCGGAGGTGCCGGCGTTGGCGAACACCCTGCGCTGGGCCACGGCCAGCGAGCTCGACAACTTCGGCTTCGACGTCTACCGTGGGGACCGCAAAGAAGGTCCCTTCGTCCGCCTGACCAAGACTCCCGTGCTCGGCGCCGGCACCATCGACACGCCGTCGAAGTACAGCTACGTGGACAGCAGCATCGAGCCCGGCCGCGAGTACTTCTACTACGTCGAGAGCATCTCGATGGAAGGCGTTCGTGAGCCCTTCACGCCGGTGGTCCGCGTCGCCCCGAAGCCGGCGCCCGCGGCGCCGGTGGCACCGCCGTCGACGCCGGAGGAGCCGCCGGCCGGAGCCCCGGAGGGCTCGTCCAGCAGCTCTGCCGTGGCCACTTCGACCAGCGAGCCGCCGCCGCGATGAAGCGCGGGCGACGGCCCTCGGGGCGCCGACCCAACGGTCTCGCTTTCCTTGCGCTCGCCCTGGTCAGCTGGCTGGCGGCGAGCGGACCGGCAGCCGGTGCCGAGGTTGGGGCGGCCGGCGCGTCACCTCGCTTCAAGGTTCGGGTGCGCGACGAGGGCGTCTACCGGCTGCGCTTCGAAGACTTGCAGGCCGCCGGCCTGACTGCGAGCGAGCTGCCGAGCGCCAACCTGGGCCTTTCCTGCCAGGACGAGGCGGTGCCCATTCGCGTCGACGATGGTGGCGACGGCCGCTTCGGCCCCGGCGACGCGCTCGTCTTCGTGGGCCATCACCTCACCGGCGAGAGCACCTACTTCAACCCCTACTCGGACTTGAACGTCTACTGGCTCGCCGTCGACGCGACCGCTCCGGCCCGCTTCCGGGAACTGGCCGACGTCGCTGCGGCCAGTGAGCCGGCGGCGGAGCTCACCACGCTCTCCCACCTCGAGAACGACACCCTGCTGCTGCGCCTCGCCCGCAACGAGGGCGCCAGCGCCGACCTCTGGTACTGGGCGAAGCTCAACTCGACGGATACCGAGCCTTTCGCCCTGCCGCTCGACCTCGCGGCCCGCCGGCTGGACAGCGCGCTGCCCGTGCGCTTGCGGGTCGCGCTGCGCGGTTGGTCATGGCAGCGGCCGAACCAACGCGGCGAGGTTGCAGATCATAGGGTCGAGGTGGCGCTCAACGGCGTCGCCCTGGCGGCGGCCGAGTGGAACGACCAGAAGCAGCAGGTGATCGACCTGCCGGCGGTGCCGCCGGCAGCGCTCAAGCCGACCGGCAACGTCCTCACCCTGAAAGTGCCCAAGCGGCGGCGGGCCGACGGTGCCGAGGACCTCATCGACGTCGTGGTGCTCGATTGGGTCGAGGTCGAGATGCCCCGCGAGGGGCGGGTGGACGGCCAGCTGCGGCTGCGCGTCCCTGAGGGGCAGACGGGCCGGGCGTTCCTCTTGACCAGCGGCGATGGCCGGGAGCTCAGCCTCTTTGGTGGCGCCGGCAGCCTGCTGCACGCGGAGCACGGGCCAGCGGGGCAGCGCTTCACAGTCCCGGAGGGCGAGCAGGAGCTGTGGGCGGTTGCCGGGGACGAGTTGCTGGCACCGGTCGGCGTCGAGCTCGATCGCCCGTCGCACCTGCGCGATACGGCGCAGCAGGCCGACTACCTGATCATCACCCACCCGAGCCTGGCGGCGGCCGTGGCCCCCCTCGCCGAGTTCCACCGCAGCCGCGGCCTTCGCGTGCTGGAAGCCAGCGTCGACGACATCTACGACGAGTTCACTGCCGGGATCACCTCCCCGGTGGCCATCCGCCAGTTCGTCAAATTTGCCTACAGCTCCTGGCAGCGCCCGGCGCTGCGCTTCGTGCTGCTGGTGGGCGACGCCAGCTGGGACCCGAAGTCGCTGCAGCCAGACGATCGCAACTACGTCGACTGGGCCTACGGGCCGAACGACGGCACCCGCTTCCGCAAGAACCGCAGCACCGCCTACGGGCCGGAGACCCAGCTCGCCGGCCGCAACCTGGTGCCCACCTGGACCTTCTTCAGCTACCAGGGCCACGCGGCGAGCGACAACGACTACGCTCGCGTCGAGGGCGAGGACGTCTATCCCGACATCGCCATCGGTCGCTTCCCGGTGGTCAGCCCGGCGGAAGTCTCGGCGATCGTTGCGAAGACGATCCGCTACGCCCGCGAGGCCGATCTCGGCCGCTGGCGGCAGCGCGTGCTGTGGATCACCAACGATCAGCGCTCGCTGCAACAGAACAGCGATCGCATGGCCGGTGAGCTCGCCGGCCGCGGCATCGAGTCGGCCCGCATCTACCCTTCGCCCGAAGTGCCCAACCTGCAGCACCAGAAGGACTTGCGGGCGGCTTTCGACGCCGGCTACGAGGTCGTCCACTTCCATGGCCACGGCGGCCGCTACATCTGGCGGACGGGCGCCGCCGACTTGAAGAAGAACCATGACCTCTTCACCTTGGCGGACCTCGATCAGCTGGCGCCCACCAACCGCCTGGCGATCGTGCTCAGCATGACCTGCTACTCGGCGCCCTTCGACCATCCCACGGCCGACTCGATCGGCGAGAAGTTCCTCCGCCTGCCGGACCGCGGCGCCGTGGCGGTGGTGGCGGCCTCCTGGCGCAACAGCCCGCTGCCGGCCTTCTCCGAGGCCCTGGTGGACGCCATGCTTACCGCTCCCACCGTCGGCGAGGCCCTGGTCCGTGCCAAGCGCAAGGCCCAGGTGGTGCCGCTGATCGAGCTGTACAACCTTCTGGGGGACCCCGCGGTGCCGATCGCCCACCCGGCCGGCGAGCTTGCCGTGGAGCTCGCCGCGAGTGAGGACGGCAACCGCTCGCTGCGCGCCCACCTGGTCGACGGCGCCTGGAGCGGCCACGCGCAGGTGGACTTCTTGGGGCCGGTGGGGGAAGTCCTGCTGTCGCGCACGGTCGACCTCGGCCCGGGCGGCTGCGAGCTCGCCTGGCCCGCCGAGCTACCCCAGCAAGGGGCAGTGCGCGCCGTGGCGGTCTACGCCTGGAACGAGGGCCAGCGGCTCGACGCCGCGGGCACTCTCGAGCTCGAGGAGATCCCCCCGCCCTCGAGCCTCGAAGAGCTGCCACCGGCGCAGCTCGATGACCTCGGACCCTGAATCGGACGTTGTTTTCCACTCTGGAGGGATGACCTCGATGCCACGAATGCAGTGCTTTCCTCGCTGGCATGCCGGGCTCGCGGCGGTCGTCGCCCTGGCTCTCGGCCTGGCGTGCAGCAGGCCGCCGGCTACCGCCCCTGGCGCGGGTGCCAAGAACGTCCTGCGCTGGAGCACCCGCGCCGAGAAAGAGACCGTGGGCTTCGACGTCTACCGCGCCGAGCGCCGCGAAGGCCCCTTCGAGCGCCTCACCGCGCAGCCGGTGCCCGGCGCCGGTGCCACGGCCGAGATGCAGTCCTACGCCTACGAAGACGCCAGCATCGACCCCGCGAAGGAGTACTTCTACTACGTCGAGTGCGTGCGGGCGAACGGTGAGCGTCTGCGGGTGACCGGCGTCATCCGCGCCAAGCCGAAGCGCGCGGGCTAACCACCGGCGAGGCCCGCCAGGCGGGCCGTGGCCTGCTGGCGCCGGCCGCGGGTCTCGGCGTCCTGGGCATTGGCCGAGGCGCCGAGGAAGCGCTCGAAGGCCTGTCGGGCCTCTGCCGCGCGACCCTGCTCGAGGAGCAGCATGCCGAGGTGGAAGGCCGACGCCACGCAGGCCGCACCGGGGTCCAGCCCCACCCGCGGCTGCGTGCTCTCGAGCTCGCTGAGCGCCTGGACCTTGTTGCCCAGCAGGTAGAGCACCACGGCCAGGTTGGAGGTCATCGCGCAGCGCTCGTAGGGCACCGCATCGCGACCCCGCTCCAGCTCGCGGGCAGCCTCGGCCAGCCGGCCCTGCTGCTGGTAGACGAAGGCGAGCTGCTGGTAGGTCTGCGGGTTGTCGGGCTGCTCGACCTGCACCCGCCGGAGGTCGCGTTCGGCATCCACCAGCTGGCCTTGTCGGCTCTCGATGAAGGCACGGTCGAGGAGGGCGGTGGTCACCGGCGCGATCTCCAGGGCGTGATCGAGGGCGACGAGCGCCTCCTTCGACTGCCCCTGGGCGAGGAGCGCGCTGCCCAGCTGGGCCCAGTTGTAGGCGCTCGTCGGGTCGGTGTCGACGGCGCGGCGCCAGAGCGCGAGCTCGGAGGTCCAGCTCTTGGCATAGCTCGCGGTCACCGTCGTGAAACCCACCACGAGGAGGGCGGCGAGGCCCGTCGTCGCCACCTCGATGGCGCGCCGGTGGGGTGAGCCGTGCTCCCGGGCGAGCACTGCCGGGGCGCCGAGGGCGAGGAGCCAGAAGCCGAGCAGGGGCAGGTAGAGGTAGCGGTCGTGCACCAGCTGCTCGGGCAGAAAGGCGTTGAGGTTGAACGCGGGCAGCAGCGGCAGGGCGAAGAGGGCGAGCCCGAGCTGCAGCGCAGGCCGGCCGCGCACCAGGCGCCAGGCGACGAGGGCGAAGACGAGGCAGACCAGGAGGGGCCCCACGAAGCTCTCGGCGCCGAGGCTGGCAGCGGTCGTCGCGCGCAGCGGGTAGGAGGGCCCCAAGCTCGCCGGCAGCAAGGCGTGGCGCAGGTAGAAGGCCGCCAAGGAGGGCGCGGTCAACAGCAGGTCGAGCGCCCCGAGGTGCCACGGCACCCGCACGCTCACCTGGCCCAGCACCAGCCAGCGCAGCAGGAAGTAGAGCCCGGCCACGGCGAGAAAGGGCCAGGCTCGCCGCCAGACCGTGGGCAGGCGCTGCCGCCCGCTGGCGCGCAGCGGCGCCGCCGCCCAGGCCGTCCAGCCGGCCAGGACGGGGAAGACCACCGCCATCTCTTTGGCGAGGAGGGCGAGAGCGAAGAGCGCGAGGGCCGCTCCCAGCCGGCGGTGGGACAGCTCCTCGCGTGGTGGTAGCAGCAGGAGCAGGGCGCCGAGCAGGGGGATGGCCGCCAGGAGGTCCGGTGAACCCGAGATCCAGGCCACAGACTCGACGTGCGCCGGGTGCACGGCGAAGACGGCCGCGATGGCCGCCGCGACGCCGGTCGCGAGCTCCAGGCGGCGCAGCAGCACATAGGCCAACAGACAGACCACGAGATGCAGCAGGAAATTGCCGAGATGCCAGCCGAGGGTGTTGCCGAGGCCGAACAGGGCGTGGTTCGCTGCCAGCCAGAGAACGAAAGCGGGGCGCCAGTAGTTGCTCCAGGCTGCGCTGCGCTCGCCCTTGAAGGCCCAGACATCGGAGACCAGGGCGCGGCCGAGCAGCTCGGGCGTCTGGATCAGCGGGTTGCCGGCGACCTGCGTGCGGTCGTCATACACGAAGGCGCCCTGCACGGCGGGGTGGAAGGCCAGCCAGACGAGGGCGCCGAGGAGGGCGGCGGCCAGCAGGTCCTCCATCCGGGGGCGCAGCGAGAGGCGGCGCGGGCGCGGGGCACCGGCGGGGCTCGGGCCAGAGCTCACGGTGGCGGCACGCTAGCACAGCCCGCCCTGCTATCGTCATCGCCGTGAGACGCGCCCCGATCGCCTGCCTCCTCGCCATCCTCGCCACGGCCGCCGCGAGTTGCAGCGGACCGCCGCGCCTGCCGGCCGGTGTCGAGCTCGCCACCTCGCTGCCGGCACCCTCGCTCGCCACCCTGGAGCCGTCGGCGCGCCAGCAGGTCGAAGAGCGCCGGGAGCGCCTGGCGGCCCTGCCCGTGGGCGCCGATCCGGCCGTGGCGGCCCAGGCCTTGGGCGAGCTCGGCATGGCCTACCACGCCTACCAGCTGCTCGACGCGGCCCGCGCCTGCTACCAGAGGGCGGCGGAGCTCGCACCCGGTGAGCTGCGTTGGCCGTATCTCCTCGGCCAGCTGGAGCTCGCTGCCGGTCAGCCGGCCGCGGCGGAGACGGCGTTGACCGCGGCAGCCCGCCGCGCACCCGGCAGCGTACCCGCGCAGGTGGCGCTCGCCCAGGCGGCGCAGGCGACGGGCCATCTCGCCGCTGCAGCGGCGGCGCTCGACGCCGCTCTGGCGCTCGACCCCAAGGCCGCGTTCGCCCACCTCCTGCGTGGCCAGACCGCCCTCGATCAAGGCGATCTCGCCGCGGCCCGCCAACACCTCGAGCGGGCGCGCGCGCTGCAGCCGACGGCCGAGGCCGTGCGGCGCGCCCTGGTGACCGCCTACGGCCGTGCCGGCGACAAGGAGCTTGCCCGCCAGCTGGCCGCGGCGCCGGCCGGCGGCCCGATCACCTTTGACGACCCTCTGCTCTTCGCCGTCCAGAGCCTGGCGGCCGGGGCCCGTGCCGCCACCGAGCGCGGCGCCGCGGCGATTCAGGCCGGCCGCTACGCCGAGGCCGAGAGCGAGTTTCGGCAGGCCCTCGCCGAGCGGCCGGCCGATGCCGACGCCCACCTCAACCTGGGCGTCGCGCTCTTCTTCCAAGGCCAGCTCGGCGACGCCGAGGCCGCGCTGCGCCGGGCCCTGGAGCTCGCGCCGACCAACGCCCGGGCCGCCTTCAACCTCGGCCGCCTGCTGGCGGCGCGGGGCGACCGGCAGGGCGCGATGGCCGAGTACCGGCAGGCCCTGGCGAGTGATCCGGGTTTCGGCCCGGCCCATCTCAACCTCGGCAACGCGCTCACCGTCGCCGGCCGCTGCGGCGAGGCGGCGCCGCATTTCCGTGCCGTGCTGGCCAGCGAACCGGCCAGCACACCGGCCCGCCTCGGGCTCGCCGTCTGCCAGGTGGCGACGGGCGACGAGGCGGCGGCGCGGGCGAGCCTCGAAGAGGGTCTGCGCGCCCGCCCCGGGGACGCGGCGCTCGCCGGCGGCCTGGCCCGGGTCCTGGCGGCGAGCCGCCGAGAGGGGGTACGCGACGGCCGCCGCGCCGTCGAGCTCAGCCTGCCCCTGGTGCGCGGTCGGGCCGAGCTCTCCGCCGTCAGCGCTCTCGCCATGGCCTACGCCGAGGCGGGAGACTTCGCGCAGGCGATCGCTTGGGAGGAGAAGGCCCTCGCCGCCGCCCGCCAGGCGTCTCGCCCCGACCTTGCGGACCTCATCGCCCGCCGGCTCGCCCTCTACCGCCAGGGCAAGCCTTGCCGCGAGCCGTGGGGCAAGGCCGAGCTGGCGCCCGGCTAGCGCGCCACGAGGACGAGGTCGGCGGAGGTGTCGGACTGGTAGGGCTCGCGCTGCATGCCGCCGAAGGGCTCCACGGCAGCGAAGCCTGCGGCAGCCAGCCGAGCGGCCAGCTCGGGTCGGCGCCAGCCGCGCAGCTCGACGTTCTTGCTCGCCACCACCTCGACCGGTGGCTCCGCACCCGGCCGGTAGGCGAGGGTGGTGGGGTTGAACAGCACCGTGCCGTCGTCCCGCGGCGTCATCAGGCGGAGGAAGACGATCTCCTCGCCCTCTCCCGGCCGCACGCTCACCGGCAGATACCGGACCTTCTGACCGATGATGCGTTCGTAGTTGAGGATCTGGAGGCAGAAGACGCCTCCCGGTGCGAGGTGCTGGCGCAGGCCTGAGAAGAAGGTGTCGAGGGCCTGCTCGTCGCGGAGGTGGGGGAGGACGTTGCCCAGGCAGAGGGCGAGCCCGAAACGGCCGTCGACGAGGCTCGCGAGCTCCGTGAGGTCTCCGGCGATGAACCGCAGGCCGGCCGGCAGCTCGCCCTCGCGGGCCTTGTCGAGCATCGATGGCGAACGATCGACGCCCACCACCTCGAGGCCCTCGCTGGCGAGAAAGCGGGCGTGCTCGCCGGTGCCACAGCCGAGATCGAGGGCCCGTGGCAGGGGCGCCGCGGCTGCCAGCTCGCGCAGGAAAGGCGCCTCGCGCCGCACCCGTTCTGGCCAGGCGATCAGCCGCCGGTAGTCCACCCGGGAATAGGGATCGTCGCTCATGCCGGCGAGTTTACCGTGGGCTGGCCAGGGCGCCGGTGAGTACCCCCGCGAGCCCGGGGTTTCCACCCCGGGCTATGGTTGTTCGGCCCCGGGCGGGGCCTCGATGCGCCGGCGCCCGGGCTGCTGCAGCGGCCGGCGCGCTACGCCTTCGACACCAAGATCGAGTACTGGCCGGTGCCGCCGCTGGCGTTGAAGTGGCGGACCTGCACGGTGTACTCGCCGGGGATGAGATCGGCCGCGATGCGGGCGTTGCTCCCGGCGCCGCCGTCGTCGTCCTGCGCGAGCTTGGTGCCGGTCGAGGAAAACAGCGTCATCACGACGTCGGTGGGGCCCGACGTCTCGATCACGTAGCGAGCCGCGGTGTCGGCCTTGAAGCGGTAGAGGTCCTCCTCGCCCGGCTGGCCGATCGCCGCTTGATGGCCAGCGGCGACGGGGAGGTTCACCGCGGCCGGCGCCACCGGTTGGCCGGCGCCGGGGTAGACCCGCGCGGCGAAGTCGCGATCGAGCTGCGACAGCTGCTGGTTGGGGTTGCTGTGGAAGCCGTTCAGCGTCCAGCTGGCCGGGAAGCTGTAGAGCATCACGGAGGCCGAGTCGAAGCTGCTGCCGTTGATCTGGGTGACCGCGTACTTGGCGTACATGTTGTGGTCGATGGTCGCCTGGCTCCAGCGGTTGGGGGGGCCGGCGAGGGCGGCGTTGACCACCGGCTTGTTCCATTGGATGAGGTTGTCGATCGGGTTCTGGTGCTCGTGGATCATGCCGATCATGTGCCCGAACTCGTGCAGCACCACCCCCTCGTCCAGCCAGCCAAAGTTCATCGTCGCCTGACCGGCGGCGATCCCCAGGGCGTCGGTGCCGATGTAGGACCACGAACCGTCGTCCTGGAAGTCGATGCGCACCTGGCCTTCGCCGCTCGCCAGCCAGTTGAACTTGAGGTTGGCGAACTGGGGCCACTGGTTGGCGAACTGCTTGACGGTGGCGTGCTGGCTCGGGCTGCCGGAGAGGAAGCTGAGCGTGATCGTCGAGCCGTTCGGCCACAGCTTGGCGATCTCGAAGGCGGCGCGCGTGGGCTGGCCGCCGGGCCCGCGCAGCAGGCGCCCGCGGTGGGGGCGTGCGAGGTCAGCGGGGAGGATGCGATCGAAGCAGATGTGCTCGCTGGCGGGCATGGCTCTCTCCTTGGACAGTGAAGGGGACAGTAAGCGCCGCGCGGGGCCGGCGGTTCCCTCGGGTAGACGGACCGGCCGCGGCAGTTCCCGCGGCTGGTTCCGCTCTTCGCTATCAAAGAGGAGTCGTGCTCGCCGAGATTTCGTTACGTGCGCCGGCCGCGCCGGCCTCCCGGCTCCTCAGCCACGGATGCGAAGGTAGCTCGCGGCGGGAAGGTCGAGGAACCGCCGCCGCCGGCCGTCGGGGGTGGTGATCGCCACCTCCAGGCCCGCCGCGGCCGGCGCGGAACCAAGCCCGAAGAGCACCCGCGGGTCGCTCGCCGAGGCGTAGGAGCCATCCGTGTGCACGTGGGCGAGCGCGCCTGGGCCGTTCGCCCGCCGCAGCTCAAGGTGGCTACCGAGGAGGTCCCGGCCGTTGCCGGCTGACACCACCTGCACGCCCAACCAGGCGGACCGGCTTCCCTGCTGGTTGTCGAGCAGGCGGACGGGGCCGTTGTTGTTGGTGATCACCACATCGGTGTCGCCGTCGCCGTCGAGGTCGCCGAAGGCGGCGCCGCGGCTCACCTCGGAGAGCTCGAAGGCGGCGCCGGCCGCGGCCGTCACCTCCTCGAAACGGCCCTCGCCGACGCCCCGGAAGAGCTGGTTGCGCTGGTGGAGGGGGAAGGGGTCGCCTTGGGCCAGCAGCTCCGGCAGGTCGCGGATCGCCCCGCTCACGGTGAGCAGGTCGAGAAGCCCGTCGTTGTCGTAGTCGAAGAAGCGGGTCCCGAAGCTGGTGAAGGGGAAGCTCGGGGGCCCCAGGCCGGAGGCTCGCGAGCGATCGGCGAAGGTGGCACCTCCCAAGTCGACGTAGAGGGTGTTGGTCTCGCCCGTCAGATGGGTGATGAAGAGGTCGAGGTCGCCGTCGCTGTCGGGGTCGCCGGAGTCGACGCCCATGCCGGCCTCGGAGGCACCGGCGGCGTTGACCGCGGCACCAGCGACCAGGGCCTCGTCCGCGAAGGTGCCGTCGCGGTGGTTGATCCAGAGCTGGTTGGGCGCTTCGTCGTTCGCCACGTAGAGGTCGAGCCAGCCGTCGCCGTCGAGGTCGGCCGCCACCACGCCGAGGCCGGGGCCGTCGGCGGCGAGGAGGCCGGCACGCGCCGTGGCGTCCTCGAAGCTGCCGTCGCCGCGATTGTGCAGCAGGCGGTCGGGCAGGGCATGGTAGTTGGCCGGGCCGCAGTAGTCCTCGCTCCCCGACGGGCTGGTGCAGCGCTGGTGGTTGGCGAAGGTGAAGTCCACGTAGTTGGCGCTGAACAGGTCGAGCCAGCCGTCGCGGTCGTAGTCGAAGAAGGTGGCGGCGACGGCGAAGCGATCGTCGGCTGCCCCGGCGCGCGCGGCGACCTCCTCGAAGGTGCCGTCACCGCGGTTGTGCCAGAGCTGGTGGGGACCGTAGTTCGTGAGGTAGAGGTCCACCCAGCCGTCGTTGTCGAAGTCCCCGGTCGCCACGCCGAGGCCGTAGCCTTCGGCGCGGATCCCGCTCGGTGCCGTGACGTCGACGAAGTACGCCCGCGTCCGGCCGTCGGGCGCCCGCTCGAGGTCGTTGCGGTAGAGCCGGCCGCCGAGGGGCAACATCTCCGGCGCGGGCGGGAAGCTGGCGTTGGCGAGGACCTTGCCGGGGCCGAGCATCCGCCCCTGCGCGAGGAAGACGTCGAGGTCGCCATCGCCGTCATAGTCGAGGAGGGCGACGCCGGCGCCGAGCACCTCCACCATGTAGCGCTCGCCGGAGCCGCCGTTGCAGTGGCGGAAGTCGAGGCCGCTCGCTGCGGCCGTCTCGACGAACGGTACCGCCGGCGTTTGCGGCCCGCGGGCGCAGGCGAGGCCGCCGAGAACGGCGAGGCAAGCCCCGGCGAGCCGCTGCCGGCCGCTCACGGCGGGGCCTTTCCGGCCGCCTCGCGGGCCGGCAGCTCGCGCTGCATCTGAGCGAGCACGGCGTCCTCGGGGTGGCGTTCGCGGGCCGCGGTGAGGACGCGCGCGGCACCGGCGTAGTCCCCGCGGCCGGCGAGCAGCACGGCGGCGTTGCGCGCTGCGGCGGCCGGGTAGGGAGGCTCGCCGGCAGCGCCAAGGAAGGCGGCGAGGGCCTCGTCCCCGCGTCCCACCTGGAAGAGCGCCGTGCCGTAGTTGATCCTGGCCTCCGCCGCGTCCTGGGCCAGGTCTGGCCTGCTGGTGAAGCGCGCGAGGGCCTTCTCGTAGAGCGGCAGGGCGCCAGCCGGGTCGTGCAGGCGGGTGAGCAAGACCACCCCCAGGTTGCGATAGCCGAGGGGCGAGTCGGGGTCGGCGGCGATCGCCCGCTCGAAGAGGCCGCGGGCCGCGGCGACCTCGCCGCGGGCGAGGGCGCGGGCCCCCAGCCAGTCGAAGGCCGCCGGGTTCGCCGGGTCGACCGCTGCGACCCGCTGCCAGAGGGCCTCGTCACTCGCCCAGAAGCGGTCGTGGTAGACGGTGCTCGCCGCGAAGAGGAGAGCGAGGCCGGCGACGCCAGCCTTGCCGAAGCGCCGGCCGCTTCCCTCGCAGAGCCACCAGGCGAGGGCCAGGCAGGGCCCGAGCACCGCCAGGTAGAGGTAACGCTGGTGGACCAGGTAGGTGGGGCGGAAGGAGCGCACGTTGAGGGCGGGCAGGACGGCGAAGGCCGCCCAGGCGGCGGCGAAGGCCAGCCAGCGCCCCGCCGCCCCCGCGCGCTTCCAGGCGAGGCCGAGGAGCAGCGCCAGGGCCAGCAGCACGAGGAGCGATCCCCAGGCCGCAGGCGCTGCCCAGCCGGCGACGTAGCGCAGGGGGTAGCTAGGGGCGTAGCCCCAGGGCCAGACCAGGAAGCCGAGGTAGGCGACGGCGAGGCGGGGCAGGGAAGGCAGCACCGCGGGCCAGGGCGGCGCCGAGGCATAGACGCCGAGGAAGCTCCCCAGCATCGCCTTGCGCAGGGCGAGATAGCCGGCGGCGAGGGCTGCATAGGGCAGCCAGGCCGGCAGTGAGGCCCGGGCCTTCTCCCGCCAGGAGGGCGCCGGGAAGCTCCACAGCTCGACGAGGGGTAGGAGCAAGAGGAGGGCGAGGGCACTCTCCTTGAAGCCGAGGGCGACGGCGAAGGCGGCGATCGCCGCGGTGAGCCAGTGCCGGCCGCCTCCCCGTCGCCAGGCGAGGTGGGCGGCGAGGGCGCCCAAGACGGCGAGGGCGGCGGGCGGGTCGTTGAAGGCCGCCGCCACCCAGGCGACCGACTCGCCGTGCACGGGGTGGACGGCGAAAAGCAGCGCGGCGGCGAAGGCCGTGCCTGGCCCCAGGCCCAGGCGGCGAGCAAAGCCGAAGCTCGCCAGCACGACGGCGACGTGGACGGCGATCGCCGCGGCGTGCCAGCCCACCGGGTTGGCCGCGAAGAGCTGGTAGAGCAGCAGGCAGAGGCTGAAGAAGAGGGGCCGGTAGTAGTTTGAGTGCTGATCGTCGGCCCGCGACAGGGCGAGCACGTCCCGCTGGAAGAAGCTCCCCAGGCTCGACCACGTGTGCAGCAGCGGGTTGTTCACCACCTGCTCGTGGTCGTCCCACACGAAGCCGTGGCCGAGCGTCGGCAGGAAGGGCAGGGCGCTCGCCAGAGCCAGCACGAGAAGGAGAGCCGCGGTCGGCCAGCGCCCGGCAGACGGCCCCACTCAGACCCCCAAGTGCCGCTGCACCTCGCGGTCGCGGCTCACCCGCCAGATCTTCGAGTCGAGGTAGTAGTGCTGCATGGCGAAGCCGAGCAGAGCGGCAGCGAACAGCCGCTCGCCGAGGCCGAGGCTCGCCGGGTCGCGGACGCCGGCCATCATCCCCAGCGAGTTGAGCATCACCTGGTCGAGGCGCAGGCCGGTGGCGTCCTGCAGCCACTCGATCCACGGCCCGCGGTAGAAGCCGAAGGTGAAGACGAGGCCAACGGCGGCGTAGACGGCGAGGTTGGCGAAAAGGGCGCGCGGCAGGCGGTAGCGGCGGCCGGCCGTTCCCACGTACTTCGTGCGGCCGTAGGCGTAGACGATGGCGTGGTACTGCAAGTTGTGGCCGACGGTCACCAGCGGCACCACGAAGGCGGCGAGGATGGGGTGGCTGAAGGCCACGAAGTGCAAGGGGATGAGCAGCGCGAGGTAGAGCAGTTTGGTGCCGTTGAGCACCTCGCCGCGCTGCCAGCGGCGTAGCTGCCAGCCGCCGTAGGCGAGGAGAGCGCCGAGATACGCCAGCCAGGCCAGCGGGTGCAGCAGCGTGGCGAGGGAGTGGCCGGCCAGCAGGGGGCGGCCGAGGCCGAGGTCCGGGAAGCCGGGGGCCCGCCCATAGAACGTGCTGGTGAGGAAGAGCACCAGCGGCATGTACATCACGGCGTTGAAGAACCAGCGGTCCACCCGCACCGCGGCGGCCTCCCCGGCCTTGCGGTTGTAGAGGCTCACGAAGCCCCAATGCTGGCGGACGACGTGGTAGTAGGCCCACAGCCGGAAGGTGACGAAGAAGAGCAGCGCGCCGGCACCGAGCGCCGCCGGTGGCAGGGGCCTTCCTAAGCGCGCCGCCACGGCGCCGAGGAGGTACGGGGTGAGGATCGCGAGGGGGCCGACGGCGAACCAGACGAACGAGAAGAGCAGGACCGGGCGGCGTTCGCGCCACTCGTCCGGGTCGCAGAGGGTCCGCCCGAGGGTCGCCCAGACGTGCGGCGCATCGAGCAGGAAAGCCCAGCTCGCCACCACCAGCAGCTCGAGGGTGAGCGGGATGGTGAGCCCGCCCAGCCGCAGGCTGGCCAGCGGCTCGACCAGCGGGGCGCCGAGGTGGCGGATGGCGTAGACGATCACCGCCACGTAGAGCCAGCCGAGGAGCGCCGATCCCACGTAGAAGGCGAGGTCACGGCGGCGGTCGAGCAGCCAGACGAAACGCACGCTGCCGCGCGCCGCAGCGGCGGCCGGCGCCGTCTCGGCCGGTGGCGTTGGGGAGAGCGCTGGCGAGGCCATGGATCCGAGCGCGAGGATACGGCCGGCCCGGCGCCGGGGCAAGCCGGGAAGTTGGGAGGCAGGGAGGCTGGGAGGCGCAGGGTACAATCGCCGCCGGCCGGCGCCGGCCCGCAGGGGACGGGCGACCCGGCCAGGAGAGGGCGACCATGGGCGATCTCGATCGCAGGAGCTTCCTCAAGACGGCAGCCGCGGCCGGCCTCGGCGGTTGGGCCTCGCTCGAGGCCCTGGCAGCCGCGGTGCCAGCGCCCGGCGAGGGCGATCCGCTGGCCGGCGGGCGCCTGGTCGGCACGGTGCCCTTCCGCGGCGGCAGCCCCCGCTTCGGCGAGCTCACCGGCAGCGGCACGGCCGCTCGGCGGGTGCTCGACCTCGGCGGCCTCGACGCCGGCTCGCTCGTCACCCCCACCGCGTCCCACTTCCTCCACACCGGCGTCCCGGCCTACCTGCCGCCCACCGACAGCTGGAAGCTGAGCGTGCGCCTGCCCGGGGGAGCGCCGCAAGAGCTCTGGGTGAAGGACTTGCTGCCGCTTGCCGAGCCCCAGGGCGTCCACCTCTGTGAGTGCGTGGACAACGGCGTCGAGCAGCAGTTCGGTCTGCTCAGCGCCGCGGAGTGGACGGGCGTCCCGCTGGCCAAGCTCTTCGCCCGCACGGGCCAACCGGAGGACGCCAGCTGGATGCTGCAGGTCGAGGGCTTCGACCGCCACGCCGAGAGCTTGCCCAATATGCAGCAAGGTGCCGGCTGGATCTTCTCGCCGGCGGACCTGGCAGCCACCGGCGCCTTCCTCGCCACCGGCGTCAATGGCGCGCCGCTGCCGCCCGAGCTGGGCTATCCGCTCCGCCTGGTGGTCCCCGGCTGGTACGCCTGCACCTGGCTCAAATGGGTCTACAGCCTGGTCTTCGTCCCCGAGTGGTCGTTTTCCACCTCGCAGATGCTCGACTACGCGGCCCGCACCTTCCAGAGCGGCCGGCCGCGGCGGGCCCGCGCCTATGTGCCGCCGCGGATCGACGGCGCCGCGATGCCGATCCGCGTCGAGGAGTGGGAGGTCAAGGGCAAGCGGCTCTTCCGGGTGGTGGGCATCGTTTGGGGCGGTGAACAGCCGCCGGCTGAGGTCTTCCTCCGTTTCCGGGCCGAGGAGGACTTCGTGCCCGTCGACGGCTACCAGCCGCCGGCCTCGATGCGCACCTGGGCACTGTGGACGCACCTCTGGCGGCCGCGCGAAGCGGGCCGCTACACGCTCGCCGCGCGGCTCGACACCTCTCTGCTGCGCACCCGTCGCCTGGCGGCGGGCTACTACGGACGCACCGTCGACCTCGAAAGGGTGTGAGCATGCGCGAGTTCTGGCGTTGGACGGCAGGTTGGGCGGCCGCCCTCTTGGTGATCGGCTTGGCTTTCCACGGCGCGGCGCAGCCGCCGGCCCCCGCCGCCGGCGAGGCGACGGAGCCCACCCTCACCTTCGAGGAATACGAGCCGCGCTCCACCCTGGTGGTGCCCGAGCACAAGCTGACGCGGGCCAAGTTCCCGTTCATCGATGTCCACAACCACCAGCGGGGGAGCACGATGACGGCCGAGGAGGCCGCCAAGCTGGTGGCCGACATGGACGGCCTCAACCTGCAGCTGATGGTCAACCTGAGCGGCGGCTGGGGCGACCGCCTGGCGCAGACCGTCGCCAACATGAAGGGCCGCTACCCCGGCCGGTTCGTCGTCTTCGCCAACCTCGACTTCGAAGGCATCGACGACCCTGCCTGGGGCGCCAAGGCGGCCGCGCAGCTCGAGCACGACGTCAAGGTGGGCGGCGCTCAGGGCCTCAAGATCTTCAAGAACCTGGGGATGTTCACCCGCGATGCGAGCGGCAAGATCGTCCCCGCCGACGACCCGCGCCTCGACCCGGTGTGGGAGAAGTGTGCCGAGCTGGGCATCCCGGTGCTCATCCACACCGGCGAGCCGAAGCCGTTCTACGCCCCCTGGGACCGCTTCAACGAGCGCTGGCTCGAGCTCAAGCAATTCCCCAACCGGCGCCGCCCCCCCGAGACCTTCGGCACCTGGGAAGAGACCATGGGGCACCAGCACGCCCTCTTCCGCAAGCACCCGAAGACGATCTTCATCAACGCCCACCTCGGCTGGTTGGGCCACGACCTCGGCGCCTTGGGCAAGCTGATGGACGAGCTGCCCAACATGATGACCGAGATCGGCGCCGTGCTCGCCGAGCTGGGCCGCCAGCCGCGCACCGCCCGCGAGTTCCTCATCCGCTACCAGGATCGCGTGATGTTCGGCAAGGACACCTGGGAGCCCTCGGAGTACTACGTGTACTTCCGCACCCTCGAGACGGCCGACGACTACATCGAGTATTACCGCCGCCGCCACGCCTTCTGGCGCCTCTACGGCCTCGACCTGCCGGACGAGGTGCTCAAGAAGCTCTACTACAAGAACGCCCTGCGGGTGATCCCCGGGATCGATCCGAGCGCGTTTCCGCAGTGAGCGGGGCGCGGCGGTCTGTTCACCGCCACGCCGCCACACCTCGCCGCTTTGGGGGGCCTCGGCCCCCGGCGGAGAACCTTCTGTCCTCGCGAGCGTAGGAACGGGCACGGAAGTTTCGACCCACACTCCGAGGACAGACAGATGAAATCACGCAGCTCTTTGCCTCTTTTCTCGTTCCTGCTCGTCCCGCTGCTGCTCGCGGCCGCGGCGCTGCCGGCAGCAGCTGAGGACGCCGATTGGGTGACCCGCAGCAACGCCAACGCCAAGCTGCTGTTCGACGTCCAGGCCAAGTACGGCCCCGAGGGCGCCGCCCGTATCGGCATCGACGGCTACGACGAGGCGATCACGCAGTTTCCCCTCGACATCAACGAGCGCATCGTCCGTGACTCCGAGGCCGCGACCGCCACGCTGCGCCAGCGTCTGGCGACGGAGAAGGACGCCAACGTCGCGCAAGACCTCGAGATCATGATTCAGGCCTCGGAAGACGGCATCCGCGGCTTGCGGCTCAGCGAGAAATACGATGTGCCCTATCTCAACGTGGTGGCCCAGGTCTTCGGCGGCTTGCGCGCCCTGCTCGACGATCGCGTGCCGGCCGAGCGCCGGCAGGCGGCGGTAGTGCGGCTGCGCAAGTACACCGGCCTCGAGCCGGGCTACACGCCGATCACCGAGCAGGCGATGGCCTACACCCGGAAGGCGCTGGCCGGTCCCGGCGGCAAGCAGCTGCGCGGGCCGTTCGTCGACGACTTGAAGAAGGACTTCGGCAACGCGCCCCGCTATCTCGACGGCATCGGCAAGCTGTTCGAGAAGTACCAGCTGAGTGGCTGGCAGGAGCCCTACGAGGCCCTCAAAAAGCAGCTCGCCGACTACGCCACGTTCCTGCATGCCGAGATCGAGCCACGAGCGACCACCGACTTCCGCCTCCCCGAGGAGAAGTACCGTTACGCCCTCGAGCAGTCCGGCATCGACTGGTCGGTCGAGGAGCTGCAGGGCCGGGCCAAGGCGGCGTTCCACGAGATCCAGAACGAGATGCAGGTGCTCGCCGGGATGATCGCCCGTGAGCGTGGCCTGCCGTCGTCCGACTACCGCGACGTGATCCGCGAGCTGAAGAAGAAGCAGCTGGTGGGCGACGCCATCCTCGGCCACTACCAGCAGCGGATCAAGGAGATCGAGGGCATCATCGCCGCCAACCACATCGTGACGCTGCCCAAGCGCGAGATGCGAGTGCGAATCGCCAGCGAGGCCGAAAGCGCCCAGATCCCCGCCCCCAACATGAGCCCGCCGCGCCTGATCGGCAACACCGGTGAGATGGGCGAGTTCGTGCTGCCGTTGAAGATCGCGAGCGAAGACGCCAGCCAGCAGATCGGCTTCGACGACTTCACCTTCGAGGCAGCCTCCTGGACCTTGACGGCCCACGAGGGCCGCCCGGGCCACGAGCTGCAGTTCGCCTCGATCGTCGAGAAGGGCGTCTCGCAGGCGCGCGTGCTCTACGCCTTCAACAGCGTCAACGCCGAGGGTTGGGCCCTCTACGCCGAGGCCGAGATGAAGCCCTACGAGCCGCTCGAAGGGCAGCTCATCGCCCTCCAGCACCGCCTGCTGCGCGCTGCTCGCGCCCACCTCGACCCCGGCCTGCAGCTCGGCACCATCAGCCGCGAGGAGGCCTACCGGGTGCTGGAGCACGACGTGGTCCTCTCCCATGCCATGGCCCTCCAGGAAGTGGAGCGCTACACCTTCTGGTCCCCCGGCCAGGCCCCTTCGTACTTCTGCGGCTACCAGCACCTCCTCGAGCTGCGCACCGACGTCGAGCGCGCGCTGGGCGACAAGTTCAACCGCCAGGAGTTCCACGACTTCCTGCTCGCCCAGGGCCTGCTGCCTCCAGGTTTGCTGCGCCAGGCGGTGATGCAGAACTTCGTGGCCCCCCGCCTCGCCGCCGCGGCGAGCACACCGCAGTAGCGCTTCCGCAGGTTGCCTTTGGCCGCGCCGGGCCCCGTCTCCCGGCGCGGCCCTCGTCGTCTCACTCCTCCTCGTCGCACCCCTCCTCGCCGACGCTACCTGCGCCGATTCCGCGCGGCCGCCGTCGAGCTCGCTGCCTCCAGCGGCGTCAACCGCAGCATCCAGATCGCCGTCATCGGCAGCGTCTGGCCCGTCGAGGAGCCGCTGGTTCGCAACCCTTCTCTACCAGGCTTGACACAGTACTGTGCGACAAATACTATGTGTCGGACAGTGGGAGGCGACGCATGGTAGATCGTGACAACTCGATCCTGACGGAGCTGCGGCGCGGGGTGCTGGTCCTCGCGGTCCTCTCGCGGCTGCGGACACCGCAATACGGCTACTCCCTGCGGCAGGCCCTCGCCGATGGTGGGATGCCGATCGAAGAGGGGACGCTCTACCCGCTGCTGCGGCGGCTGGAGGCGCAGGGCCTCCTGGCGAGCGAGTGGAACGTCGAGTTCTCGCCGCCACGCCGCTACTACCGGCTGAGCTCCGACGGCGAGCGGACCTTCGCGGCGCTCGCCGAGGCGTGGCGTTCCCAGGCACAGGTCGTCAACAGGTTTCTCGAATAGGAGGGGCGCAGATGGACGCCCAGCAAGTGATCGACTCGTACGTTCGCGACGTGGCGGGCTATCTGCCGCGCAAGAAGAGAAACGACGTGGCCTTCGAGCTGGGCGCCCTGCTCGCCGACGAGCTGGCGGCGAAGGCCGCGGCCGCCGGCCGCGCCGCCGACGCGGCACTGGCCATGGAGCTGCTCGCAGGCTTCGGGCGGCCGGCGGAGGTCGCCGCCCGCTACCACCCGCGGGCGCCGATCGTCGAGCCGGCGGACAATCACAACTTCCTGATCTGGACGGTGGTGGGTGCCCTTCTCGCCAGCTTGCAGGAACCGGACGACGATCCTCTCTTTCTACGCTGGTTGGGCATCCTGGTGATCGTCTTTGCGGTGATGGGTTGGCACCGGCGCCGCCATCCGGGCGCCTTCACCTGGAAACCGCGGCGCGACCCGGATGTCGCGCCGCGAGGCCTCACCCTGCTGGAGCTGGCCCTCACGATGATCTTCCCGCTCTTCATGTACGCCACGCCGCAGACTTTTGTGAAGGTCGTGTTCCTGAACAAGATCCCGCACAGCGGCGTGGTGCTGACCGAGGCCTTCCAGGGGAGCTGGCTGCGCATGGCAAGCCTCGCCGCGCTCGTCGTCATCGTCCTCGTCTATGCCATGGTCGCCGTGCAGGGAAGGTGGCGGCCCTCGACGCGCTGGACCAGCATCGCGGCCCACGGTTGCCTCGGCCTGCTCCTTCTCTTACACCGCGGAGCCGTGCGCCCGCTGCTGGGCGGTGCGAGCTACCAGGTCTTCGAGTTACCCAAGGCGAACGAGATCGCCATGCCGTTCTTCGGCCTCGCCGCGCTGCTCCTCCTGCTGAGCGCCCTCTACGAAGGCTACCGGGAATGGGCCCGCATCCGCCCAGCCCCGGCCCTCGACACCGGCCAGCCGTCGCGGCCCATCAAGGCCGCGTTGTAGAGGCGGGTCTCAAGCCCGCCGCCGATGCTCACCCCTGCGTGCCGCCGCCGGTGGCGCGCAGCAGGTCGGCGACGAGGGCCGTCCAGCCGGTCTGGTGCGAGGCCCCCACGCCGCGGCCGTCGTCGCCGTGGAAGTACTCGAAGAAGAGCGGGTAGTCCTTGAAGTGCGGGTCGCTCGCCAGCTTGGGGTGGACGGCGAGGGCCGGGCGCTTGCCGTCACTTACCGGCAGGAAGAGGGCGGAGAGCCGGCGGGCCAGCTCGTCGGCGACCTGCTCCAGATTGAGCTCGATTCCCGAGCCAGTGGGGCACTCGATCTTGAAGTCGTCGCCGTAGTAGCGGTGCTGGCGGCGCAGCGACTCGATGATCAGGTAGTTGACGGGGAACCACACCGGCCCCCGCCAGTTGGAGTTGCCGCCGAAAAGGCCGGACTCGGACTCACCCGGCTGGTAAGAGACCGAGAACCGCTGCTCGCCCACCTGCAGCACGTAGGGATGCTCCAGGTGATGGCGCGACAGGGCGCGCACGCCGTGCGGCGACAGGAACTCGCTCTCGGCCAGCATGCGCTCGAGGACCCGCTTGAGCCGGTGGCGGCGCAGCAGGGAGAGCAGCCG
>WBZL01001940.1_pt1 | contig 20686 bp, 15 predicted proteins | sample 5204291 | NCBI WGS metagenome assembly WBZL01 (sample SAMN12344345, study PRJNA552823) | activated sludge metagenome | biome: Activated sludge suspended growth; feature: Nitrification reactor; material: Wastewater; isolation source: activated sludge from nitrification reactor of wastewater...
GCGGTTCAAATCCAGCAAAATAGTGTTGATGCGAGCATAGGCATCGAATAGTTCCGCTATAGCGTCGTGCGGTTCGATTTGCGTGGTATAGGGATTAAATGTCAGTCCGAGCGATTCAACAAAGGAATGCGCAAAACTTTCCCAATCACAATCAGGATAGGCTGACACATGCGCGTTGTAATTACCGACGGCGCCATTGATCTTTCCAAGCACAGCGACATTCTTCAGTTGCTTTCTGCCACGCTGCAGACGGTAGGCCACATTAGCCATTTCCTTGCCCAGTGTTGTTGGCGTCGCTGGTTGTCCGTGCGTACGTGCAAGCATAGGCAAATCCGCCAGTTGATGCGCCAGTTCAACCAACTTGGCGATAATGTTATCCAGTGCCGGCAGCATGACCTGCTCCAGGCTTTGTTTGAGCATCAAACCGTGTGACAGGTTGTTGATATCTTCCGAGGTGCAGGCAAAATGAATAAACTCCGCTGCCGCGGTGACTTCACGATTGTCTGCAAGCTTTTGTTTCAGCCAGTATTCAACAGCCTTGACATCATGATTCGTAGTTGCTTCTATTGTTTTAACAGCTTCGGCGTCAGCGACGGAAAAATTAGCCACAAGGCTGTTTAATCGCGCGTTGGTTTCATTTGAAAATGCCGGCACTTCACTGATTTCAGCTGCGCTGGCAAGCGCCTGCAACCAAGCAACTTCCACCTGAATACGATAACGAATCAGCGCGAACTCACTGAAATAATGTTGTAATGGCGCTACTTTTTGGTGGTACCGGCCGTCCAGTGGCGACAAAGCCGTAAGCGTGGAAAAACCCATAACGTTTTTATTTTTGAATTAACTTAAATTAATGAGAACATCGATTTTATCATGCCGTGCACCGACGATCCCGGCCAATTGAAAAGGGTGAAAACGTTTCACTTTCAGCCGGAATTCACAATGTTCGGGTAGAATATGCGCATCGTTGAATGCATAAAGGAAGAATACCAAAATCATGCTGCGTAAAATCCTGATCGCCAACCGCGGTGAAATTGCCGTGCGCATTATACGGGCTTGCGCTGAAATGGGTATCCGTTCAGTCGCCATCTATTCGGAAGCGGATCGTTTCGCATTGCATGTCAAGAAAGCGGATGAAGCCTATTGCATCGGCAGTGAACCGATGTCCTGTTATCTGAATATTTACGCACTGGTTGACTTGGCGCTGGCAACCGGTTGCGACGCTGTTCATCCAGGCTATGGATTTTTGTCCGAAAACGCGCAATTTGCTCGTGCGTGCAAAGAACGCCGGTTGATATTCATTGGCCCCGGAGCAGACGTCATACACCGCATGGGTGATAAAACAGAAGCCCGGAATGCGATGAAAGCAGCCGGTCTCCCGGTGACACCCGGATCGGAAGGCAACCTGAATTCAGTAGAAGAAGCCCTGGAAGTTGCCGAACAGATTGGCTACCCCGTCATGCTGAAAGCAACCTCGGGTGGCGGTGGTCGCGGCATCCGGCGTTGCGATGCGGCTGACGAACTCAAACGCAACTACGTACGTGTCATATCCGAAGCAACCAAGGCATTTGGCCGCGCCGATGTATTTCTGGAAAAATGCATCGTTAATCCCCGTCATATCGAAGTACAGATTCTCGCGGATCATCACGGCAACGTGATTCATCTGTACGAGCGCGATTGCTCCATTCAGCGTCGCAACCAGAAACTAATTGAAATCGCGCCATCGCCGCAGCTCGATGAAGCACAGCGTCAATATATCGGTGGCCTGGCAGTCATTGCCGCCAAATCGGTCGGTTATACCAATGCCGGAACCGTGGAATTTCTGCTCGACGATAACGGCCGTTTCTACTTCATGGAAATGAATACCCGCGTACAAGTCGAACACACCATCACTGAAACCATCACCGGCGTTGACATCGTCGAAGAACAGATCCGTGTAGCGGCCGGCTTGCGATTACGCTACCAGCAGGATGAGATCGTGCGGCGAGGCTATGCGATTCAATTCCGCATCAATGCTGAAGATCCAAAAAACAGCTTTCTACCGAGTTTTGGTCGTATTTCCCGTTATTATGCACCGGGCGGACCGGGTGTGCGAACCGATACCGCCATATATACCGGCTATGAAATACCGCCATTTTATGATTCCATGGTTGCAAAAGTCATTGTCAGCGCACTGACCTGGGAAGATGCCATCAAGCGCGGCGAACGCGCGCTGCGCGACATGGGGTTATTCGGCATTAAAACCACCATTCCGTACTATCTGAGAATTCTCAGACATCCACAGTTTCGCGTAGCAAAGTTTAATACCGGCTTTGTCGAGCAGAATCCGGCACTGATCAATTATTCCGATAAACCCAGGCCGGAAGTTCTGGCCAGTGTGATCGCCGCCGCAATGGCATCACATACCGGATTGTAAGCATACAGACGCTTATCTGGTTAATCGAGGAAGAATATGCAAAAAGTTTATATTACCGATGTAATTTTGCGCGACGCGCATCAATCCCTGATTGCAACCCGGCTGCGTACTGAGGATATGCTGCCCGCCTGCCCGATGCTCGACAGCATCGGTTACTGGTCACTGGAATGCTGGGGCGGCGCCACCTTTGACGCTTGTCTGCGGTTTCTCAAGGAAGATCCGTGGGAACGCCTGAGCAAACTGAAAGCCGCATTGCCTACCACCCCCCTGCAAATGCTGGTACGCGGACAGAACCTGCTCGGCTATCGTCACTATTCGGACGATGTCGTGCACGCATTTATCAAACGGGCTGCTGAAAATGGTATGGATGTTTTCCGCATCTTTGATGCGCTCAACGACGTGCGCAATCTGACGACCGCCATCGAAGCCACCAAGGAATCCGGTAAGCATGCGCAAGGTACGATCTGTTATACAACCAGCCCGGCGCATGACATCCGCAGTTTCGTAACACTGGCCAAAGATCTGGCCAAATTGGGCTGTGATTCGATCGCCATCAAGGACATGGCGGGCTTGCTGACGCCCTATATCACCAGCGAACTGATGAAAGCACTGCGCGACACGGTTGACCTTCCGATTCATCTGCACTGCCATGCGACCGCGGGACTAGCCGAAATGTGCCAGATAAAAGCCATCGAGGCGGGCTGCCGCCATATCGATACGGCATTATCATCCTGGTCAGGCGGAACCAGCCACCCACCCACCGAAAGCATGGTAACGGCGTTGCAGAACACGGAATATGACACCGGTTTGAATCTGGATGCGTTACAGAAAGCAAACAGCTACTTCACCGAAGTCCGCAAAAAATATCACCGTTTTGAAAGCGAATTTACCGGCGTTGATACTCGTGTTCATGTGTTCCAGGTACCCGGCGGCATGATTTCCAATCTCGCCAATCAGCTGCAGGAACGTAACGCACTGGACCGCATCAATGAAGTTTATGAAGAAATTCCCCTGGTGCGCAAAGACCTCGGCTATCCACCACTGGTCACTCCGACGTCACAGATTGTCGGTACCCAGGCGGTACTCAATGTACTTACCGGCTCACGCTATTCCACGATTACCAACGAAGTGAAGCGCTACTTGCAGGGCGGTTATGGCAAGGCCCCCGCGCCTATCAATGCCAATCTGCAAAAACGGGCCATTGGGAAAGAAGAAATTATCGATTGCCGACCAGCTGATCTGCTTAAACCGGAACTGGAAAATCTGCGTCAGGAAATCGGCCATCTGGCGCTGAATGATGAAGATGTTCTCAGCTACGCAATGTTTCCGGAAGTTGGCAAGCAATTCCTGGAATTACGTTCAACCGGCCATCTGATACCCGAACCTTTGGAATTAGCGGTTAACGCCACTAGCGGTGTTCAGAAAGCACCGACCGAATTCAATGTGGCGTTGCATGGCGAGTCCTATCACATCAAGATTACCGGCACCAGCCCTAAAAATGACACACTGCGGCATTTTTACTTCATGGTGGACGGCGTACCCGAGGAGATCGTCGTCGAAACACTGGATGAAATCGTTCTTGATGGCGGCACGCAAGGCGCGGTGCAGAGTAACATCGCCAGTAAACGCCGCCGCCCTTCAGCCGAAGGCGATGTTGTTGTCAGCATGCCATGCAATATTCTCGACGTACTGGTCAAAGTCAGTCAGAAAGTTAACGCCGGGCAGCCGGTTCTGGTCACTGAGGCCATGAAAATGGAAACCGAAGTCACCGCGCCGATTAGCGGCACCGTCAAGGCCGTTCATGTGATCAAAGGCGAACCGGCCAATCCGAATGAAGTATTGATTGAAATCGTTGCGGAGTGACACAGGTACCGCTTTACACCCAAAGACTGGCAATAAGCGGATCAAGCACTGCCGCATAATCAACAGGCAGTTCCGTTTGCCCGATATCCGGTAGGGTAAAAGCGTTTATGGCGTCAATCAGATCGTCGACCTGACTATCGAGGAATGTTAATCCATCTGCGTAGTCCTGAATCGTTCAATTCGGTAAGCGGTTCCAAGATGCCAGCTACCAATGGTGAAATTATTTTCAATCTCAGATAATCACCACCATGCAGCGATTCAGCCAACGACGACGGACGGCTATCCTCGGTTATTTAGTGTATCTGGGTCTATAAGACCCCGTCACGGCTTTTTGACCATCTAATGGTTTTACTTAGCTTAAATTCATGGTTACCCCAATACTCATGGTACATGGATTTGTTTACACTGCTCTCCATGATGAATTTAATTATAGGGGTATCTGTAATGAAAACCGGAACAGCTCAAAATATTACTGCTTTATCCTTACTTGCTTTTGTTTTAATCGCTTTACCCGTTCAGGCTTTAGCAGCGGATCATGACGCAGTTCTTGATGTCGTGGCGCTAAACGATCGAAATGGCGGCGACCACAATGCACAGGCGCAATACTACAAGCATCAAGCCGATGTATTGCAGACCAAAGTCGAAGATCAGATCAATGCACTCAGACACAAACCAAGATCCAGTTTCCTCGGAAGAAATGGCCAACATATCAAAAAACACGTGGAATTTAAGATCCATCAATATGAAATGGCTATCGCAGACAATCTGAAAAAAGCTGAATACCACCAGAAAATGGCTGCTGGACAATCAATAAGACCTGCCTCAGTTCATTCTGGTAGAACGAAAAGTTAAGAAACAAGCCGAGCAACACCAAAGAAACACCAGAACCTTACCTGAAACGCCAAAACAAAAAAGCCCACCTTGGTGGGCTTTTTTGCGTAGGCATCCGTAGTTTCGCATGCCGGCAATTGTTCGTATGATATGACTATTCAGTAGTTGAATATTAATTTACGTTTTTTTGATTCTCGATTAACGTGCCGCCAATCCGGCCATTTACATCGACCCACATATGCGGCAGACCAAGCTCTAGCAACCAATCCGGACCGCGCTCTTCCATTAGCATACCGATGGTCGATGCACTGCCGGCCACGACGCAATAATCACTCACAACACTGACCGCTGCCATCGTGCGCACTGGCCACCCTGTTTTCGGATTGAGTACATGGCCGTAACGGATATTGTTAACTGTGATGCAGCGTTCGTAATCGCCGCTGCTGGCAAGTGCGCCGGTATAAAGCAATAATGTTTCGAGGACTCCATTTGGTTGACGAGGATGACGCACTGCTACCCGCCAGGGGCTGCCGTCAGGATGCGGTCCGATCGCTTTAATATCACCGCCCAGATTGACGATGCCATGCACGATTCCAGCTTCACGACACAGCGCAGCGGCGCGGTCAACCGCGTATTCCTTGACGATGCCACCAAAATCAATTTCCATTCCCGGCAGATCGAATGATAAAACCGGGCGTACCCACTTGACATGATGCCAGCCGATTTTTTCTCGTACGCATTCAATCGTCTGGCTGTCCGGCAGCTTGCCGGATTTAAAATCCCACACCCTGCGTAACACGCCGGAGGTAATGTCAAACAGGCCATCACTTTGTTGGTAACAGGTATCGGCATAATCCAGTAGACCGGCTGTTTCTTCATCGACAGACACAGCGCCGCCAGTTGCAGCGACACGATTGATCGCGGATAAAAAACTGTCCTCACGATAACGGGAATAGCGCGACTCCAGACGCCGCACATCACTCATTGCAATTTCCGCCGCTGCCGTGCCTTTTCCCGCATTGCGCGCATACAACTGGATTGTGCACGGCGAACCCATGGCTCTGAAATCGAAATGATAATAGCGTAAGCGCGCCGTCACAGTCAGAACGTATAGCTCCACGATGCAGCCAATGCGCCTTTTGGACTTAACTGAAATCCATTGACATCGGTATGCACCGGTTGCAGCCATTCAAAACCCAGGTGATTTCCGACAAACCGGCCACCCGGAATGTTGACATTCACACCCACACCAATATTCCAGAATTCACCGCCATAGTTTCGAGGAAAATCCATCGGGCCGATACGTGCGTTAAAAGTATTGAAATCGCCATGAATACGATCTTGTACGGTGTAAACACCGCGCACCGTAGCACTCAGCCAACGCGACAGGTCAATTCCGCCCCAGGTAGTCGCCTGAAAAGCATCCCCCAGACGATAGCCCGAATCATTTTGTTTTTCCATTCGCTTGGCACCACTCACCTGCGCGCCCCAGGACCAGCGATCATATTCACCGGTATAGGTCAGGCTCGGCACGAAATCCCAGGTGCCGCTGCCCAACTGCATGCCAAAATGAATCGCGCCGCCATCTATCTGAAAAATGCGGCGCAATTCTATATCCGTCTTGCCGGAAGGTGCGCTCAATCCAAGGCTGGCGTGCAGACGATGCCCGCGTTTTTGATAGAGCTTGAGCAATGCGGCCATCAACGTATCACCGATAACGCCGGTCGAGTGTCCGACAATGCCGGTATGTTCGTGTACGCCCGGTACCCGCGGCGGCCTGCCGTCGAGTTCGCGAAGATTCATGTCCATGTCCATAAACGTCGGCATGACCATCAGATTCAGCCAGCGCGTCGGCGCATACATCAGGTCAAGCATATGCATGCGCATATTCATGTAGGTTGGCGTAAACCGGCATAAAATTTCATCATTGCACCCCTGATCGACAACCGTCTGATCGCTGACCGCATGTGCGCCATGATGCATTCTGCCGTCCTGGCGGCTATACATAAAACGGTAACCCACCATAAACTGACCCGGCTTATCCAGCATGTGCGCGTACATCAGCCCTGCAGGCTGGTTGTGGCGATGATGATCTGAACTGCCATCATCTTTTGTATGACTGCGGTGGTGGCCATGCAGCGTTATACCTAGTGGATTTGAGGGCGACATCGATTCCAGATTGAGCTTCAACGCCGCATTGGCGACATAATAATCAAAATCGGCAAAACCGTTACCGCCGCCCCCACCCAGCTTAAATCCGCTGGCGCGGGTGTAATATTCAAATCCAGCTTCCAACGCGATACCTTTGGCGAATTGCCTGCTTAGCGTGAAACCACCACTGAGCGCACCGAATCCGGCAAGCCGGTGATCGCTGGAAAAATTACCCGGTAATAGTCCAGGATCAAACGCAACGGTTTTAGGTTCGACGAGAAGTGTTGCTTCATTAACCGGATTTCCCGCGCCATCGACCAGATTGAAATTTGCATCGCGAAAATACTCAGTAGCCGGATTCAACGAGTCTACCCAGACTTCACGTCCGAAACTATCGAATGCCTGCCGGGAAAAATTTTGCTGGGAAATCAAATAGGGATTATAAAAACTGGCCGAATCCTGCGAATAGTAGCGGATTCTTGGGGTGAACATCCAGCCAAACGGCAGCGGTTGCACCCAGCTGGCGTCAAAAGTATGCGTTTTAATGCCCCAGTCATCGGCAGTAAACTTGTAATCCAGATGCAAGGCAGCATCGATCAAATTGATATGCTGAATATATTTGGTATTAAGCGCAAACTGATTCCGCTGGCCGGGGCGCTGCTCGAGCAAAGCGCGTACATCACCGGGCACGGGCGTCGTTTGACCGTTATTCAAAATGTCAGGATCGACAAAGATAACCGTCATCGCTTTATAAGGATTTTCCAGAAACCCCTGGCTGTGCGTATAACCGAAATTCGCATCAGCCAGTGCCTGTTTGTTGAGCACTTGCGTCAGCCCCAGATTGGCTGACCAGTCCTGTCGCTCGCCATGCAGTATTTCGGAGCCACCGCGTCTTTCGATCTGTCTGTCGAAAGCGGTTTTGGTCAGATAAGGCGAAGCGTCGTGATCCAGTATCGCGCTGATATTGCTGCTGGTGTATCCTGCGCCGAACTTGACGGTGGTCAGTTTCTGGTTAAAGTCGAGCCGGCCGCCCAGATTGCCGAAGCTGGAGCGGTAATCGTTCTCCAGTGAAAACCCGGCGCTGGCGTTGATCGCTGCTTCATCCCATTCATATCCCAGGCCAAAATTAGCCTGGTGCCGCGTTTCGGGAGACGCTGAAGCAAGCACCAGTACGGATCGCGTATCCTGTGCCAGTATCCCCTCTGAATTATTGCGCAACGGATTTAAATCGCGATCGAGCAACAACCCTCTGGGAAATATCAGCGGTGATGCGCCAACCACAGTCGTACCCGAAGGTGTATTTGCTCGAATCAATTGATAAGGATTAGCCGCCAGTGGTGATGTTGTAATCGGCGTCGCGCCTGACCAGGTGTCCTGTGTGTAATTAAACGAAAATTTGGCGCGATCGGTCAGTGGAAAAAGTCCGTTGCCATGCAAAACATCCGCACGAATGGGATCAAAATTGTTCGGCGCGCCAAAAAGATTACGCGTGCCCTCCTGATAACGGCTAAACTGAAAATTGACTCGACCCCCATCATCTGCTGCCTGCGCGGACGACAACATCAATCCTGGCAAAACAATAGCTGCCGATGTTAAGGCTTTCAGCGCTTTACTCGCGGTATTCACGGGCTGCGACAATCGGGTTTGTGTCCTGGAGTGCCGGTGTTGCGGGGAATTTAAGCGTACGACAGAAACCCTGCCCTGCAGTGGCTTTTCTTGCTTAAGTCCCATCTGAAGGGATCAGATCAGTAGCAGCCGCAGCCACCGCCGCCATCTGCGGAATGCGTACTGGCAGCCGCTTCCCGGCTGAAATAGTTATGGAGTTGAATATGATGTTGCAACGGATTAGGTTCAATGGCCATCTGCGGTTTGGCCAGATAACCGCGCTCCCATGCCGCGACACTGGCACAGGCCGATAGTGTCAACAGCGCGATTCCTGTCAGGCCAAGGATAAATAAACGTTTTAATCTCATGATTATATCACTGGAATCAGTCAGGATAATGGTCTAAAAGTTGTTCAACAATCAGCCGCAGTTCTTTGGTTTCGCCTTGCCGAAAACCACGATGAATATACCGCACGATGCCTTCCCGGTCGATCAGATAAGAAGACGGCATGGCAATGACATCAAAATCCTTCGCGCATTGTTTAGACAGATCGGCGACAATGGTAAACCCGGCCGGATAATCAGAAAGAAATTTTTCCGCATCGGCAATTTTTTCATCGAGATTGACGCCGATAACGCGCAATCCACGCTCGCCATACTCCTGCTGCAATCCGGTCAGAAAGGGAAAAGACTGTATGCACGGCGGACACCAGGATGCCCAGAAATCAACATAAAGCACTTCACCTTTCAATGCCTGAAGACTGTCAACCGGTGCACCGTCAAGTGCAGTCAGATTGCATACCGGTACAGGTCGGCCGATCAATTGCGCGGCCATGGTAGATGTTGTCAGCAACAAATAAGCCGGAAGCGTTGCAAGCAACAGAATACGAGGCAGATTTTTCATAAGGTTCTCGCAATTTTCATATCACTTGATCGTAAAAAAACTGCCGCGTATTCATTTCTTCATGGTTCGCCAAACTGAGTAATTCCGATATCAGTGCCGGTATGAACATCATCGACGGTGTTGCAGTGCCATTCCAGATCAAACGCACGTTCTCCGACATCCGTTTTACTGACGATCACAAAATAAGCACCTGGCCCGCCGTGCAGCGTCACAAAAGGACTGTAGTCGGCATCACCGGAAACCGTGTCGCTGATGCTCACCGCCTTGTTGCCTTTAAATATATGCGCATTGATTAAGAGTCCGGGAACGGCTGGAGAATTATCCCGTATCCGGATAATCAGATTTTCCGCTGGTCCATTGCCATCATCAAAACAGCTGATAACCGCCACGCCGGTAAATGATCTCGGATCACCAAGCACCGCACCGCCGCCATGCGCGTGAACAAGGCCGGTATTACCGAGCAACAGGCAAGCTCCGGCAACAAAACCGGAAACATTTTTTTTCAGATAACGAAATCGCTTAAACATGATCTTTCTCTCCTCTGTGTTTGTGCCATCGTGGCTGCTATATGACCGCATCATAGTGAACGCTGCGGTAGATCAGAATGGCGAAGATAATGGGCCATTATCCTTTCCGACAAAACAAATGGCAATGCGACAAATTGTCGCACCCCAATAAAAAACGCCGCTGTAAAACGGCGTTTTTTATTTAAAAGAAAAAGATATCAGCCAGTACAGCGACTTATGGCTGAGGCCACACTTGCTGACCATTGAATTTAATCGGCATATCGCGGTTGATTTGCGCGGCTGAAGGTTTCAGCTCGACTGCAACACCGGTGCCGCCGCACGATTCTGGGAGCGGATTAGCAGTCAGATCACGGTTGATCGTAAATGACGCAGGACCCGGATCGGTACCCGCTGGAACATCGTAATGCAGATCGCGATCATACGGTGTGCCTAAACCGGCGTGTGTCCATAGTTCAACCGTACCTTCGCCAAAGCCGTCCACACCAGTAATCTGACAGATATCCACGATGGAAATATAAACCTTAACACTCGTCGCACAGGATGTAGGCTCTATGCTTGCCGCAGTCAACCGGAATGGCACAGCCACATTCAGATTGGCCGGCATACCCGGGCCACCGCCCGCCCAGAAACCGACCACATTGCCGTTGACGGTTTTTTCATCCATGTAATCGAATGCCGCGCGATCGAAAAACAGTGCGGCATTATTGCCGTAGTTCGTCAAATAATCGGTTATTGGGCCATTATGCGCCGCACCATCCACCAGTATGGTGGAACCCACGCCATCCGGGAAAACCACCGAAGTACCAATGGTAGTTGATGTATCACTGCACGAATGTCCGATAATCACATGATTGATCGATCGCTGACCTTCTGTCGCGGTCGGAATATTTAACCGCGTATGCGCCAACGCGTTTTGCGCAAGACCCACCAGCAACGCGCCTGCGACAGCCCCGGAAAGTAATTTAATTTTGTTCATTTTTATAGCCCTTATTTCAATAAAATAAAACGTCGTAACTGGAAAACGGAAATCCATCCAGTTCTCACTGCGCTACTTAATTAAAGTATCTTGTTTTTTGAAGAGAAAAACAATGCGGCAAATTGTCGCACCTGCTCATTAAAAATGGATAACCACCCGCTTTTTCAGCGGATAGTTATCCACTCAGACAAGGGAAGTCAATCCAAGAAACTAAACTTTTCAACTCGGGGAAACGGTTGTCAGTAGCGGGTTAGGGTAATGGCCAGACTTGTTGCCCGTTGATTTTGACCGGCATATCGCGATTGAGCTGCGCCGCCGAGGGTATGATGCGTGCGGCAATGCCGTCACCGCAGTTTGCCGGCAGCGGATTATTCACCAGATCACGCTCCACGGTAAATGTCGCTGGATGAGACCAGTTTGGCGAATCATACGGCGTTCCAATATCGGGCGCAGTCCAGAAATCAACATTGGGATCGTCCGCATTTTTGCCGTCAATTTCAGCCAATGATGACAATTTACAGATATTCGCGATCGCCGGGACAAAAACTACTTCCGTGGCGCAGGACGCAGGCTGAATGGCCACTGCGGTGATGTTTATTGGCATTTGCGCAACCCAGTTATGCGCAGGCAACTCGCCGTCACCCGCCCAGAATCCGATCGGGTTGCCCAATGGATCGTTAATAAACTCGACCATTTCGAATACATCGCGGCTTTTAATCAACCGGATGAACGGCGCATTGACGATATAATCCAGCGCAGATGCGCCTTCTGGCGTCTCAATCGTGGTAAAGTTATCCGCAGAAGTCTGAATGACAGGATTTGCATTGGTGTCCGGCAGAAAAAAAACATTGCCGATCACGGCATTGTCGCCGCACCCATGCGGAATATTTACCGCCGTCGAAGTCGTGCCATGCGCTGCGGAGCTTTCCTTCGCTGTCGCAACGGTCAGACGGGTATGCGCGGAAACATCATGACTCACCAGCGCAATCAGTGAAGCTGCTGCAGCAATCGCCAAAACTGCTTTGGTTTCGGTTTGTTCGTTCTTTTTGATGTCGTTCATCATTTTATTTTTCTCTCCCAATTCATATTTTCAATTTTTTCAAAAACCTACATTTCATCGCTCACGGACGTCGAAAAATAGGCTAAGAGCCAGGTTTGATATCCAGAGTCATATTCAGGGTCACGGGAGGAAGCTTTGCACACATTCATGTTTAAACGATCCGAACGGCAATCAGCGGGCTATCCAATTTTACCGACGAAACCGAATTTTAATGAATGCATGCAACGCTTCCACAGGAGGACCTATCAATCAACATGTAAATGTTGCAAGGATCAGTCACGATGGCAAAGCTTGCAGTTCACGACGCGAGGAATGAATATACAAGCCGCTTTAAAAACACATTTAACGCCATCGTTTCCGATCCTTTTTTAGCTTCCACCAAAAAAGCCGAAAATACAATGCGGCAAATTGTCGCAGACCACTTCTGCAATTTCTTTTTTTACCCAAAGAAATTTGCAGCTATTGCCTTCGAGAAATTCGAGAAACTATGAAGACGCGACTGCAAATGGACTGACAAAGAATGTGAACAAAAAAAGGAGGTGACACAGACTGCTGCCGGATTGATCGGAAAAGTGCAAATCTATGGTGAGCAACTCATACTGATCGAGTGAATCCAGAAAAATCCTAGCAGACTCTGCGGCACCTCCAGGGAGGAAAATACAAAAAACCAAAGCTGTACTACACACTTAATTCAATCATTAATGAATGGGGAAAAGGCAGCTGTACCTTGCTTTATTTCGCCATACCCAACTGAACGTCTTTTTACTATCGCGCAAAAGGAATCACAAATCAATGTGGCATAATGCCGCACGCGACAGATCGCCGCACATGATCGAAAGCTGGTTGCACAACAATGAACAAATCAGTACGGTGAACTGAAATACCTTGCAGAATACACCGCGCGGACAACACAACTGTAAAACCAGATTGTGATGGTAAAGTAAGGAATGCAGGGCGGAGGTGATACAGACTGTCGCCGGATTTATCAGAATTTTTCAATTTTTAGCGAGCAACTAATGAATCGAGGTAACCTGCAAAATCCGGATATATGCTGTAACACCTCCAGGGAGGAAAGACTTCAAAGCTATATCACACGTTTAATTCAGCCATCAGTGAACAGATGCTTTTACTGTATCGCGATGCAGCAAACTGAACGTTTTTTTACTATCGCGTAAAAGGAATCATAAATCAATGTGGCATAATGCCGCACGCGACAGATCGCCGCACATGATCAAACGCCGGTTATGCCACAAATCCGTACAACCACCTGAAAATTCCATGCAAAAAGCGCTGCGTGGTAGCAGTAAAACCAGGACAGTCTTCCAGATCGTGGTACCGAGATTAAGTATGAGAGGGTGGAGGTGGAGGTGGTGCAGGTCGCTGCCGGATTTATCAGAATTTTACAATTTTTAGTGAGCAACTAATGAATCGAGGTAACCTGTAAAATCCGGATAAACGCTGCAACACCTCCTGGGAGGAAAAGATAAAACAAGCTATATCACACGTTTAATTCGGTCATCAGTGAAGCGATGCTTTTTGTGCTATCGCATTGCATCAATCTGATGCGTTTATTTACTATCGCGCAAAAGATAAGATTAATCAATGCGGCATATTGCCGCACATGGCTCACGTCTTCATCTGATCGATTTTTGTTCGGATAAATATATACAGTCATACAGGTGCGACAATTTGCCACATTCTCACACAATACGGCGCGCTATAGAATTGCGGATTATTCACAACTGAAGCGGGAATTCATCGCAGACACGAATTTTTTCGTCAACCTGTGCTCGCAAACCTTCGATTATCCATGAATCACTTTCTGCACGTTTACCGCCCCACTACACTTTTCAGGCGGATTCTCCACACCTGTTATCTTCTTTTTTTAGTATGCATTGTATTTCCGCGTGATAATCACGCGACAGGTAACCCTAGATGAACATATTCCATTCCAATTTTTTTCGATACGCGTGGTTATACGTAACCGTTTTTCTAACCGGTGCGGCGGTAATGGTCATCGAACTGCTGGGTACGCGGCTGATTGCACCGTTTTACGGTGCAAGCCTGTATGTCTGGACTTCAGTCATCGCGGTGACATTGATCGCTTTGGCTTTAGGGTATTTCATTGGCGGCCACTGGGCGGACCGGGCAAAACGGGCCGGACTGGCATTCATCATCGCACTTGCCGGTTTATTGACACTGCTGGTACCCTGGCTTACCGCACCCGTGCTATTGGCAACCGATCCGCTGGGTCTGCGCATGGGAACATTTGTCAGCACACTGGTGCTGTTTACGCCCAGTCTGTTCATGCTGGGCATGGTTGGACCATTCGCGGTTAAACTCGCCACGTCGAGCCTGGATGGCGTCGGCGCCAGCACCGGCTCGATTTATGCCGTCAGCACAGTTGGCAGCGTTATCGGCACGCTTTTTCTGGGTTTTTATCTGTTTCCTCAGGTCGGTTCACGCGAGATTTTTATCGGCGTAGGCATCGCGCTGCTGGTGCTATCGTTTGCCGTGATTTACTTCGAGCGCAACCGCATCAAGCCCGCACACGCCTTATCGTCCGTCGGAATCATTACACTGATCAGTCTCATTCTGCTACCCTACGTCGCCGCATCCGGAAATCAATCGCTTGATGACGAAGGTTCGTTTCAAACACGCTTTGAACGTGAAAGCCTGTATGGCTGGGTGCGCGTAATCGACAATCCGAATGACGACTACCGTTTGCTGGCGGTTGACGCATCCGCCATAGGCGCCGCGACAATCCGTAACGGCGAAAATATATTGACCTACCAGGAAGTTGTATCGCTGCTGCCTGCGTTAGCGTCCGGCATGAAAACCGCATTGCTGATCGGCCAGGGCGCCGGTCATATGGTCTCTGCGCTCAAGCGGCACGGCATACGAACGGATACGTTGGAAATTGATCCGGTTGTCGCTGAAGCGGCGCGTGAATATTTTGATTTTTCCCCCACCGGGAGAACCATTATCGGCGATGCGCGCTATGAGATCCGCAAACTGCAAGGACCCTATGATTTGATTATTATGGATGTCTTTACCGGTGGTTCTGAACCGGTTCACCTGCTGACCATGGAAACCATGCGACAATTGCAGGCACTGCTCTCCGGTCGCGGCATGATCGCGCTCAATTTTGTCGCATTCTATGAAGAAGGTAAAAATCCGGCGCTTGCTTCCGTGGCCAAAACATTGGCAAGCGTCTTTTCACACCAGATTGCACTGATTTCCGAACCTGATCATGAATTCAACGATTTTATTTTTCTAGCAGCCAATTTTCCGATTCCCATCGACCCTGACGACAATCCGGATGACAGCGCCAGAATCAACCACCTGCAGCATGATCAAAGCCGCTGGCTCAAACAGCGGCTTATTCATCTTGACTGGAGCCGCGGCGTTGTGCTGACCGACAATCTGAATCCGCTCGAATCGATGCAAACCCGCAAATCGGAACAGTATCGCTCAATGATGGTCGACTCAATCGGCCCGGGTTATTTCATTCGCTAAATCCACTATCCTGCATTATTTTTCTTTCTGCTTTTTTCAGCGGAATTCTAATTGCCGCGCAGCATTTCTGCGGCATGCTCGAGCGTCGCTTCGGTAATTTTTACACCGCCCAGCATGCGGGCAATCTCCGCTGTGCGCGATGATTCATCTAACACTTTTATCCGGCTGTTGACCTGCTGATTTTCATCCGCATCGGATTTCATGACCTGCCAATGATGATCGCCCGTTGCAGCGACCTGCGGTAAATGCGTAATACACAATACCTGACGCGCACGGCCTAACCGTTTGAGCAGCTGTCCGACGATTTCAGCTACGCGACCGCCAATGCCAACGTCAACTTCATCGAATATCAATGTCGGCGCCATTCCAGAGCGACTGGCGATGACCTGTATGGCCAGACTGATACGCGATAATTCACCACCGGAAGCCACTTTTGCCAGCGGTTTAAGTTGCAGGCTTTTATGCGCGGCGACCTGAAACTCGACTTGCTCGAGTCCATCAACCCCGCCTTCGTCCAGCGCACTTAATAACACAGAGAAAGCGCCACCCGCCATTGCCAGCGTCTGCATTGATTCCGTAACCGCCTGGCTCATTTCCTGCGCCGCGTCAGCACGCTTTACGCTCAATTCTTCGGCCAGCGCCTGATAAGTTTGAAACGCGCTGTTCTCCAGCTCGATCAGTTTTTCGAGATTTCCAGCGTTATCCAGAGCATCACGCTGCATCGTCAATTTTTCCAGTAAATCAGGCAATTCCTCCGGCTGCACCTGATACTTGCGCGACAGATGATGTATTGCGGTCAGACGCTGCTCCATTTCCTGCAAAGACTGCGGATCCAGGTCCAACTGCTGATGATAGTGTCGCATTTCATAAATGCATTCCTGCACTTGTATTTGCGCGGATTCGAGCAAGTCGATCATGGTCTGCAACTGCGGATCGTATCCGGCTACTTGCTGCAGCTGGTTTTTGACCACATTGATCCGACCAAAAACCGCCGCATCACTATCGGACAATATATCAAGAGCCGATTCGGCCGCTTCCAGCAAACCCGCAAGATGTGACAGCCGATGATGATCACTTTGCAGAGCTTCCCATTCCGCTGGCGAGAAATTCAAAATAGAAAGCTCTTCGATCTGCCACAAAAGCTGCTCGCGTTTGTTCTGCAGCTCAGTCATCTGCTGCTCGCAGACGATTCTCTGGCGCCGCTTGTCCTGCCAGTTTTTATACGCTGCCTTAACGCTTTGCGCCAATTCACGGCTATGGGCGAATGCATCGAGCAATTCACGCTGCGCATCTTTCTGAAGCAGTAACTGATGCGCATGCTGGCTGTGAACGGCAACCAGGTATTCACCCGCTGTGCGCAGTTGCTGTAGCGTCGCGGCATAGCCATTGATATAAGCGCGCGACCGTCCGTTCGAATCCAGCGTTCGCCGCAGCAGGCACTCCCCTGCGTCACCCCGCAGATCATGTTCGTCCAGCCATGCTGACAAACCAGCCAATGCGCTGATATCGAACAAAGCGCTGATTTCTGCCCGCGCGCAATCCTGTCTGATCTGACCGGCATCGCCCCGCTCGCCAAGAACCAGCGACAGTGCATCGATCAGAATGGATTTTCCGGCGCCGGTTTCTCCGGTCAGAACAGTAAAGCCGGGTGAAAACTCCAGTTCCATCCGCTCCACAATGACAAAGTTCGTGATGCTTAAGTGTTTGAGCATGGTCGTCAACGGCGTTAGTGCAATTCGCTCCAGCTCAATTTTTCGCGCAACATCCGGTAATAACTGTGATTCACAGGGTGCAGCAGACGAACCGTTTTAGGATACCGCCGCACGACAATGCGGTCAGATTGCACAAGATCGAAATTCGAGTGACTGTCACAATGCACGCGGGAATCCAGTGAGCTGAGCATATGAACTTCAATGCTTGCATCGGGGCCGACGACAATCGGACGATTACTCAACGTATGCGGACATACCGGCACCAGCTCGATCAGATCAAGGCTTGGATGCAAAATGGGCCCGCCGGATGACAACGCATATGCTGTCGACCCGTTGGGCGTTGCCACGATCAGACCATCCGAACGCATGGTACAGACATACTCATTGTTGATGCTGACCTGAAATTCGATCATGCCGCTGCTCGTCCCGCGATAGAGTACGACGTCATTAAATGCCAACGCATTGAAAACACTGCCGTCATCCCGCACAACCTCGGCATATAACAGCATGCGCCGTTCAGTCGTATACTGCCCCTGTAACATTTCACGCAGTGTTTCCTGCATGTTATCGGTGGATAGATCAGTCAGAAAGCCAAGCCTTCCCAGGTTAATGCCGATCAACGGCACATCGTTTGACGCCAATACGCGCGCAATATTCAGCATAGTGCCATCACCGCCCATCACAACGGCGAGGTCGGCCTGATGACCTATTTCTTCCAAGGTTAAAGTTTTGCAGGTATTCACAGCTAAATACGAAGCGGTCAGCTGGTCGATAAACACTTCATAGTGTAATTCTGTCAGAAATCCGGCAAGATCAGGGATTAACGCCGCAATTTCTTCATTCCTGTGTTTGCCGATCAACGCAATCGTCTTGAATGGATAATTCATTGCTGAATATTAGAAAAATAATGAAAACATGCCGAAAAATGAAAACCGTGATGTTTCAGCTTCGTGCATTTAAACGCACATTCTACCGCTATAGATGATGCAGGATACAACAACCTGCGGAACCATGAACATGCTTTGAATCTAAGTCTAGAATCATTAATAAACCCGGAACCGTTAAAATTTTCCAAAGCTTCTGCAATCAAAAAGAAGCCGATGCCCGAGATGCAATTTCCCCTCTCTTCCTGACAGTGGAAAATTGCTAACAAACCCATATTAGCATTATTACAAAAGCAGCAAGATAAAACCAATTCCAGCAAAATGCAAAGACGACGTTAAACAATCAAAGAATGTTGTAGAATTAACTCATTATGTCTATGCTTAACGAACGTGCCCAAATACTATTAAAAACGCTGGTAGAGCGTTATATCCATGAAGGACAGCCGGTCGGATCGCGATCACTTTCCCGTTTCTCCGGACTGGAACTGAGTCCCGCCACAATTCGCAACGTCATGGCCGATCTCGAAGAAATGGGTCTGGTGATGAGCCCGCATACATCCGCGGGCAGAGTACCGACGGCCAAAGGCTATCGTTTTTTTGTCGATAAGCTGCTGGTGATCAAATCACTCGCCGAAAACGAATTGATCCATCTGGAAAATCAGCTGTTGCCGGATAACCCATCCCGTCTGGTCAATATGGCATCGCAATTACTGTCCGAATTGACACATTTCGCCGGCATAGTCGTTACACCCAAACGAACCGGCGCGGTTTTCCGCTATATTGAGTTCATAGCATTATCGGAAAAACGGATTCTTTTGATCATCGTAACCCCGGAAGGCGATGTACAGAACCGGATAATTTTCACTGATGTCACCTACAGCCAGACCGACCTGATCGAAGCTGGCAATTTCATCAATCAACACTATGCGGGTTGCACGCTGGACGAAATCCGCAGCCGCGTTCACAAGGAATTAAAACAGCTCCGCCAGGACATGATCGGCTTGATGAATGCCGCTATTGAGGCGGGTGGCGCCGCTGCAAACGAAAACAGCGAAGTCGTTGTGCTTGCCGGTGAGCGCAAATTACTGGACGCGCTGGATACTTCGGAGAATCTGGCCAGTCTGAAAAATCTTTTTGAAATTTTTGAACGCAAAACCAAACTGCTGCAACTGCTCGAACTGAGTCAGCACGCGCATGGCGTAAAAATTTTCATTGGCGGCGAGTCCGACATTACCCCCTTTGATGATTTCAGTGTCATTACAGCGCCGTACAAAACGGAAGGTGCTGTCGTGGGCACGGTCGGCGTTATTGGACCAAGACGCATGGCTTATGAGCGCGTCATTCCGATTGTCGACATTACCGCCAAGCTGTTGTCGAGCAGTCTGTCGCAGCAATAAACCAACCAAACATAATTCATACCAATCTTATTTCACCCGATACCTGATTAAATGATGAATACGGAATCCGCTTATCAACATGGTTCACCTGGAAACACAGGTGTTTTGCTCATCAATCTGGGAACACCGGATGCGCCAACCCCGACAGCATTGCGCCCCTATTTGAAGGAATTCCTGAGTAACAGACGTGTTATTGAAGTGCCACGCCTGATCTGGTGGCCCATACTTTATGGCTTTATTCTACCTTTCAGACCCAAGCAATCCGCTGAAAAATATGCATTAATATGGACGGCGGAAGGTTCTCCCCTGAAAGTGCATACCGAACGGCAAACCGTGTTATTGGCGGAAATGCTGCGCAATACCGTGAACAACAAACTGGTGGTTGAATATGCGATGAATATTGGCAATCCATCGGTCGCCAGCGTATTGAACAAAATGAAAAGCGCGGGATGTGACCGTATTCTGGTTATTCCGTTGTTTCCGCAATATGCCGCAAGCAGTACCGCTGCCGCTATGGATGCCGTTTTTGCTGCGCTGAATCACATGCGAAATATGCCCGCCATTCGAACCGTCAAACAATATCACGACCATCCGGGATATATCGCCGCTTTGGCGCAGAACATACGTGAATACTGGGAACAGCACGGTCAGCCGGATAAACTGATTATCAGCTTTCACGGCGTACCGCGAAAGAATCTCGATAAAGGCGATCCGTATTTCTGCTTCTGTCAAAAAACGGGACGCCTGCTGGCTGAGGCGCTGAATCTGGAGCAATCGCAATACCAGGTTTGTTTCCAGTCCCGATTTGGCCGTGCGCAATGGCTGCAACCCTACACTGCAGAGAC
>WBZL01001681.1_pt2 | contig 20682 bp, 15 predicted proteins | sample 5204291 | NCBI WGS metagenome assembly WBZL01 (sample SAMN12344345, study PRJNA552823) | activated sludge metagenome | biome: Activated sludge suspended growth; feature: Nitrification reactor; material: Wastewater; isolation source: activated sludge from nitrification reactor of wastewater...
ATTCGGTCGGATCCGTCCGGGTCGATGTCCTTGTTGCCTTCCGGGTGGCCGGCGACATGGAGCCGCTCGAACCCGTCGAAGAGGCCGGTTTCCAGCATCTGCATGGAGGAATCGAACTCCCCCGCCGGCTGGGCGACGCCGCCCGCGAGCATGAGGCCCTGCTTCACATCCGCCTCGCCCCGGTAGCGGGCGATCCAGTCGGCGAGCATCGCCTTGTCCCGGATGATCCGCGCGGGGAAGTGCGGCATGACCGGAAATCCCTCGGCGTGGAGCCGCTTCGCGGTCGCCACCATTTCCTCGATGGGCGTGCCGTCGATATGGGCGATGTAGACGCGGGTGCCCTTCGGCAGAAGGTCGCGGAAGTTCTCGACCTTCTCGGCGGTGCGGGGCATCACCTCGATCGAAAACCCTTTCAGGAAGGCCTCGACGGCGGCCGGCGTAGCCGCGGGTTCGGCCGGGGTTTCCTTGCGGCGGAAGTTCAGAAGCGCCATTGCCTTGCTCCACATCTCTCGGGGTGTCACGCCCAGCCATCGTTCGCTATAAGCGCCCTGAGGCGCTCGGTGTCGTGTTCGGCGTCGATCCGCGCCGCCTCGGCTTCGGCCACAGCGCCGTCCTCGCCCGGAACCTCGTAGGGTGCGGCCTTCCGCCATTCGGCGAGATAGGCGTCGGTACCGGCCGCGCCCACTTTCATGGCGCAGCGGTCAATCGCCTGTTCGAACCGCTCAGGCAGGGGTTTCTTCACGCCCCGGCGCCCCGAGCCGACGATGACCTGGGCCGGAATGTCGCGCCAGTAGACGATGGTGACCGATGCCATGTCGAATCCCTTTCGGCTCGCGCCTTCAATACTCCCCGCTCCGCGACACGCGATGACGGTTTTCGACATCATGCGGGGCCGGAGCGACCTGCCATCAATGCATACCCGGGTCTTGTCCGGCGGGCCATGGCGGCCTGCTTGAAAAATCCTCAGCATGAGCATGAGGGCGAACGCGGTGGGCGGCTTGCGCCGCGGCGGACCGGCGACTAGATTGGTGGCAACTTCACATCGGAGGGCGCGCAGATGGCGCCCAGGCGTCCAGGGGGCGCAGGTGTGTTCCCGCGGTCGGTCGAGCCGCCCAGCGCCCCGAGGCCGGATCCGGCGCAGCTCTATGCGGCGCTGGATCTCGGCACCAACAGTTGTCGGATGCTGATTGCCCAGCCGAAGGGCAGCCAGTTCCATGTCGTCGACAGCTTTTCGAAATCCGTCCAGCTTGGCCTCGGGCTCGAAGCGTCGGGCCGGCTGTCGCGCGCCTCGATGGCGCGCACTGTCCAGGCGCTGCAGATCTGTCGCCGCAAGATCGAGCAGCACGAGGTCAAGCGGATGCGGCTGGTGGCGACCGAAGCGTTCCGGCGGGCGAAGAACGCGGGCGAATTCCTGCGCGTCATCACCCGTGAGACGGGCCTGCCGCTTGAGATCATCCAGCCGGAGGAAGAGGCGCGGCTCGCCGTGGTGTCCTGTGCGCCCCTGGTTTCCACCCGGACCGAGCAGCTTCTGGTCGTCGATATCGGCGGCGGCTCGACCGAGCTTGTGTGGACCGACCTTTCCGCCGTGCCGAGGGCCGAGCGGCCGCGCGCGATCATGCGCCTTCATGCCGGCTTCCACCCGGCGGAAAGCCCGTTTCCCGCCGCCAAGGTCGTGGACTGGATCTCGGTCCCGCTTGGCGTCGCCACGCTGAAGGACCAGTTTTCGGACGTGGAGGACGACGCGGCGCGATTTGCGCTGATGAGCTGGTATTTCGAGGAGAACCTCGCGGATTTCTCGCCCTACAATGCGAGCCAGCCGCGCGAGGGCTTCCAGATCATCGGCACGAGCGGGACGGTGACCACCGTGGCCGCAAGCCACCTGGGGCTGAAGCGCTACGACAGGACGAAGGTGGACGGTCTGAGGATGACCTCGGACCAGATCGACAGGGTGATCCGCGACTATCTCGCGATGGGTCCGGCCGGGCGGCGCGACGATCCCAGGATCGGGCGCGACCGTCACTCGCTGATCATGTCGGGGGCGGCGATCCTGCAGGCGCTGATGCGGATATGGCCGACCGACCGGCTCTCGGTCGCCGACCGCGGGCTGAGGGAAGGGCTTCTCTACGCGCAGATGTCCGCCGACGGCGTGCTGGAAGACGGGCCGTTCTGACGCGCGCTCTTCGTCGGCGGCACGATTGCGGCGAGGGCGCGCAGTGAGTATCTGGTCCGCAGGCAAAGCGGAACCCGCCGGGAGGCGAGACATGGCGAAGACACCTTCCGGCACGACATCGGGGCGCGGCCAGCGCGACCTCAAGGTGCGGGTGAAGACCGCCAAGGGGCGCAAGCTCTCCTCGACGCTCTGGCTCGAACGGCAGCTCAACGATCCCTATGTGCAGCGCGCGAAGAAGGAAGGTTACCGGGGCAGGGCGGCCTACAAGATACTCGAACTCGACGACAGGTTCCGTTTCCTCGTTCCCGGTGCCCGGGTCGTCGACCTCGGCTGTGCGCCGGGCGGCTGGTGCCAGGTCGCGGCGGAGCGGGTGAACGCGCTCGGCCAGAAGCCGGGCAAGAAGGTTGGCCGGGTTCTCGGCATCGACCTGCAGGAGGTGGAGCCGATCGCGGGGGCAGAGATTCACCAGCTCGACTTCCTTTCGGACGGGGCGGACGAACAGGTGAAGTCATGGCTCGGCGGTCGCGCCGACGTGGTCATGTCGGACATGGCCGCCGCGGCCTCGGGCCACAAGGGCACCGATCACCTGAGGATCATCGCGCTCTGCGAGGCCGCCGCCGGGTTCGCCTTCGATGTGCTCGAAGAGGGCGGCACCTTTGTCGCCAAGGTGCTTGCCGGGGGGGCGGAGAACGAGCTTCAGGGGCTTCTGAAACGCGCCTTCACCAAGGTCGCCAACGTCAAGCCGCCGGCGAGCCGGTCCGACAGTTCCGAGAAGTTCGTGGTCGCGACCGGGTTCCGCGGCGTGCCCGGGGACCGCAGCCTCACGGACTGACGCTGAGGCAGACGCCCTCGGCCGTCACGATCGCGGGGGCGCCGCAGTGGAAGAGGTGGTAGGTCACCATCGTCACCGGCTGCCGGACGACGCCCGGGCGCCCGAGAAGGTCGCGCGCGCGCCGGAACTCCTGGGCGTAGGGCGAGGCGCCGACGTTCACCAACTGCTGCGGCGAGACGATCAGGTCCCGCTCGGGCCGGCCGGGGCGGAAGGTGCCCGCCGGGATGCGGACCGGGAGCGCATCGGGGTTCTCCCCAAGGAATTCCTCGTCGAGGCGGATACGATCGACCCATTCGACCAGCGCGAGGCTGCCTGCCTGCGTCCTGAGCGGGTCGCGCCGGTGCAGCGCCTGAACCGGCAGGTCGCCGAACGATGTCGTCACGCGGACGTTGTCGCACAGTCCGGGCAGGTGCCACTGGATCGGTTCTGAGCGTTTCGGGCGATTGCGTCGGGCAGCGGGGGCGGCGGGCGGTACCGGCATGGCCGACAGCCGGCCGATGATGGGGTCAATATACTCGTTATTCATAACTCTCTCAGTCTGACGATCTCCGGTCCGTCTGCCGGGGCTGGGAACGCCCCGGCAGGAAGACCTCCGGCGCGATCGGCCGGATCCACTCGAACGCAAACAAACATACTCATACGCAAAACCGCGCGGCCACGTGCCGCTAACGAACGCTTAGGTAAATGATCGCTGAATCTGGCACTCGCGCGACGGTTTTTTGCAATATAGAGGCATGGTTAGCGGTGCGCGCGAGGCGTTCGGGGCCGGTGCTTCATGACAAACCGGAAACAATCGCATCCCGCGCCTTCGCAGAATCGCCGTCTTGCGAATGTCCCGATTTCAGACTGTTGCCGCGCACCGGCAGATCACTACCGGAGGATGAGCGAAATTATGGCGCTACCGTGTCTTGCACTCGTAGCCACGGCCGGGACAGTTCGTTTCCGTGGTCCGATGCCGGTCCGAAATGGAACCAGTCCCGCCCGGTGACGCCGATTCTCGGGGGCGGTCATACGGAGTGCCGCGGCCCCCCCCCCGCCATCGCCGCCATCAGCGCCGACGGGTGCGATATCGGGTCAGGCCCGCGTGATCGGCATCGGCACCGGGGAAGCCCTCGACGCGCGGCGCGGAAGCGAATAGCCTCCGCCTTCAAGGCGTGGCCGTCCTGGGTGTCCGGTTCCGGTTCGCTCACGGGGCCCGCGCGTCGATCGACGGCCGCGCCGGCGTTGATCCCGGTCAATGCCGGACGCGGCGCTCCGACGGATGATGACCCGCATTGGGCCGCCGGAGCCGCCCCGCTATCCGCAAGGGACACCGGGGCGGCAGTCCGCACGGCCACACCAGGAAGGAGAAGGAAATGCCGAACACCAAGTCGCTCCTCGCAGCAGCACTCCTCGGCACCGCGATTGTCCATCCCGCGGTCGCGGAAACGACGCTGAACGCGCTCTTCATGGCGCAGGCCGCCTACAGCGAGGCCGACGTCCGGGCGATGACGGACGCGTTTGCCGCCGCCAATCCCGACATAAAGGTGAACCTGGAGTTCGTTCCCTACGAGGGCCTCCACGACAAGACCCTGCTCGCCCTCGGATCGGGGTCGGGCTACGACGTCGTGCTCTTCGACGTGATATGGCCGGCCGAGTTCGCCACGAACAACGTGCTCGTCGATGTCTCCGACCGGATCACGCAGGAGATGAAGGACGGGGTTCTTCCGGGCGCCTGGACCACCGTCGAATACGACGGCAAGCGCTACGGGATGCCGTGGATCCTCGACACCAAGTATCTTTTCTACAACAAGGACATCCTCGCGCAGGCCGGAATCTCGGCACCGCCGACGACCTGGGCGGAGCTTTCCGCGCAGGCGCAGGCCATCAAGGACAAGGGCATCCTCGATCATCCCATCGTCTGGAGCTGGGCCCAGGCCGAGGCGGCGATCTGCGACTACACCACGCTGGTCAGCGCCTATGGCGGCTCGTTCATCGCCGATGGCAAGCCGGCCTTCCAGTCGGGCGGAGGGCTCGAGGCGCTGCAGTACATGGTCGACAGCTACAACTCGGGCCTGACCAATCCGAACTCCAAGGAATACCTGGAGGAGGACGTTCGCCGCGTCTTCCAGAACGGCGAGGCAGCCTTTGCACTGAACTGGACCTACATGTACAACCTCGCCAACGATCCGAAGGAAAGCAAGGTCGCGGGCAAGGTGGGCGTCGTGCCGGCGCCGGGGGTCGAGGGCAGAAGCACGGTTTCGGCCGTCAACGGCTCGATGGGCCTGGGCATCACCACGACCAGTCAGCATCCCGACGAGGCGTGGAGCTACATCACCTTCATGACCTCGCAGGCCACGCAAAATGCCTATGCGCGCCTCAGCCTGCCGATCTGGACCAGTTCCTACGACGATCCGGCCGTCACCGCGGAACAGGACGACATGATCGCGGCGGCCAAGATTGGGCTCGCGGCGATGTATCCGCGGCCGACCACGCCGGGCTATCAGGAAATGTCGGCCACCCTCCAGCAGGCCATCCAGGAGGCTCTCCTCGGTCAGGCCAGCCCGGCCGACGCACTCGCCGCGGCAGCGGAGGGCGGGCTCTGACCGGCGACGACTTGCAGGGCGGCGGCGCGTGCTGCCGTCCTGACCCGCGCGACCGGAATGCAAGATACGGAAGGTCGTGCCGATGAGTGCTGGCCTGACGCCGATGCGGGCATGGCTTCTGATGCTGCCGCTTCTCGCGGTGATGCTCGGGGTGATCGGATGGCCCTTCGTCGACACGCTGCGTCTTTCCTTCACCGATGCGCGGCTGGTCGGTACCGGGGGCGACTACGTCGGGTTTGCGAACTATGACCGGCTCTTCGCCAGCCGCGCCTTCTGGCGCGCCTTTGTCGTCACGACGGAGTTCGCGGTCGTCTCCGTGTTCATCGAGATGGTCCTCGGCGTCCTGGTGGCCCTGCTCCTCTACCAGAGCTTCCGCGGGAGAAATGTCCTTCGCGCGTTGCTGATCCTGCCCTGGGCCCTGCCGACGGTCGTCAACGCCCTCCTGTGGCGGCTCATCTACAACCCCGAATATGGCGCCCTGAACGCCGCGCTGGTGCAGACCGGGCTGCTTGACGTCTACCGGTCGTGGCTTGGCGATCCGAACAGTGCGCTCGTCGCGCTGATCGTCGCGGATGCCTGGAAGAACTTCCCGCTCGTCGCGCTCATCTCGCTCGCGGCACTCCACGCGGTGCCGCACGACATCAGGGCGGCGGCCATCGTCGACGGGGCGGGCGCGCTTTCGCGCTTCCGCTATGTGATCCTGCCCTATCTTGCGGGGCCGCTCATGGTCGCGCTGGTGCTGCGCACGATCGAGGCCTTCAAGGTGTTCGACATCATCTGGGTGATGACGCGCGGCGGCCCGGCCAACAGCACGCGGACGCTGTCGATCCTCGTCTACCAGGAGGCGTTTTCGTTCCAGCGGGCGGGCTCGGGTGCATCGCTGGCGCTCATCGTCACGCTGGCGGTCACTGTGCTCGCGGTCGCCTATGCGGCGCTGATCCGGAAATCGGCCGGGGCGCGATTCTGATGGAAAGGCAGAACCCAGGTTTCACGGTCTTTCTCTACCTCTGCGCGGCTCTGCTCGCGCTGATGATCCTCGCCCCCTTCGGCTGGCTCTTCGTGATGAGCATTTCGTCGACGTCTGACCTCATTTCCAAGCCGCTCCGGTGGTGGCCGGAGCAAAGCGACTGGTCACGCTACCGCATCCTCTTCGACACGACGCCCAACACGCATGGCGCCGCGCTGATGGCGGCGCTCGGAAACAGCGTCAAGGTGGCGGCCATCGCGACGGTGGCTGCACTCGCGGTCTCGGTACCGGCAGGATGGGCCGTCTCGCGCTCGTCCGCCGTCGGCTGGTCTCTCTGGCTCGTCATCGGCACCTACATGCTGCCGCCGGTGGCGCTGGCCGTGCCCCTTTACATGGGTCTCGCGGCGCTCGGGATGCTCAACACGAAGATCGGGCTCGCTGTCGTCTACCTGACGGTCCTCGCCCCCTTTACCGCCTGGCTTCTGAAATCCGGCTTCGATCCGATCCCGCGCGACCTCGAGATGGCCGCCGCGATCGACGGGGCGCGCCTCGACCAGACGCTGCGGATCATCATCCTGCCGCTGGCCGCGCCGGTGATCGGCACCGCCGCGCTTTTCGCCTACCTGCTCGCATGGGACGAGTTTTTCTATGCGCTCCTCTTCACGTCGGACCACCGGGCCAAGACCGTTACCGTGGCCATCGCCGATCTCGCCGGCGGGCGGGTGGCCGACTACGGGCTCATCGCCACGGCGGGCGTCATCGCGGCGCTGCCCCCGGTGATTTTCGGCCTCATCATGCAGCGCGCCCTCATTTCAGGGCTGACAGCGGGCAGCGTGAAAGGATGAGCGGACCGATGACCCCCGACACACCCAGCGGCCTTGCGGCGATCCGGCGGGAAATGGCGCGTCAGCGTACGGACGCGCGGGCGAGTTACCGGGATGCCGGGCCGCGCGCCGCAGAGGTCGCGGAATCGCTGCGGCGTTCCGGACGGCTGCTGTTGCTCGGCATGGGCGCGTCGCACGGGCTGAACCGCGCCGTCGAGCCGCTCTATCGCGACCGGGGGCTGGACGCGGTGGCACTGCCGCTGTCCGAGCAGCTCGACCAGCCGCTTTCCACCGCGCGACGGACGGTCCTCGTCACCTCCCAGTCGGGCGAAAGCGCCGAGGCGGTGCGGTGGTTGGCCGAAGCCGGCCCGGGCGTCGATGCCTACGGGGTCACGATGGACGGCGCCTCGACGCTTGCGCGGTCGCTGCCGAGCCTGATCGGCGCCGGCGGCGTCGAAACCGCGTTCGCAGCGACCCGCAGCACCTTCGTCGGACTGGCCCTTCACGCCGCCGTACTCGCTGCGCTCCGCGCCGATCCGTCGGACTTTCTCGACGTGCTCGACGTGGAGGATGAACCCGACATCACCGACGCCTTGCACCGGCTTGCCGGTGTCACATGCGTGGTGACATCGGGGCGCCGCCTGCAGGGGCTGGCCGAGGCGCTGGCGCTGGGGTTGACGGAACTGTCGCGGCTTCCCTGCTTCGCGCTGGAATGCGGGCAGCTTCGGCACGGGCCGATGGAAATGCTGGGGCCCCGGACCGGCGTCGTCTTCCTGCGCGGGGCGGATGCGACGGGCGAACTGGTCCGCGGCCTTGCCGAGGCGGTCGCCGCCACCGGAGCGCCGACCGTGGTTCTCGATACCTCAGGCGGCGCGCCCGTGGCCGGCGCCGTGACGGTGCAGGCCGGGTGTCACGAGGGGATCGCCGCCCTTGCCGCACTCCTCCCGCTGTCGCAACGGCTGATGACGGGTTTCGCGGCGTCGCGTGTGCCCGACGTCGGAAGCCCGATCCGAAGCCAGAAGATCACCCGCGTAGAATGACCATTCCCGCGCCCCTTGCCGTCGCCGGCAACGTCAACGTCGACCTCGTCATGGGACCGGTCGAGCCCTGGCCACACCCCGGGACAGAGACCGTGGTTGCGGCAAGCGAACTCCGCTGCGGCGGGGCGGCCGGGAACGTTGCGCTGACCTGGCGCGGGCTTGGGCGGGACTTCCAGATCGCCGCGAGCACGGGCCGGGATACCTTCGGCGACTGGCTGCGCGCGGAACTGTCCCCCCATTCAGGGTCCTGGCCGGTCGCGGAGGAGGCCAGCACGATCTCGGTCGGTCTGACCCATCCCGACAGCGAGCGCACCTTCTTCACCACGCGCGGCCATGTGGCCGAGCTGTCCTGGCCCGACGTTCGCGGCGCGATAGACTGGCCTCGACTTGCCGGGGGCGTGCTTCTTGTCTGCGGATCCTTCGTGACCGACCGGCTGGCGGACGGGTATGACGCGCTCTTCGCCCATGCCTGTGACCATCGCGTCCGGATCGCGCTTGACACCGGCTGGCCCGCCGGCGGCTGGACGCCCGGGACGGTCGAGCGCGCGCGGCGCTGGCTCGCCGGCTGCGATTGCCTCATGCTCAACGAGGCGGAGGCGCGCGCGCTGTCCGGGGGCAGGGCGCCGGATGAGGCGCCGTCCGCATTGCTGCCGCTGATGGCGAGGCATGCGCGCGTCGTCGTCAAGTGCGGCCCGGCGGGCGCCCTCGCGCAGGCGGCTGGCGGCTCGCTCCACAAGGTCACTGCGCCCAGGGTTGTCGCAGCCGACACGATCGGTGCGGGCGATATCTTCAACGCGGCGTTTCTGGCGGCCGAGGCGGACGGACATCCGCTCGCCGCCAGCCTTGCGGCGGGTGTGCGCACGGCTTCATGCGCGATATCGACATCGCCCCGCAGCTACGACGTCGAGACGTCGTCACCCAGCGGGGGACTCACGGCATGAGCACGCTCGAACTCGTCGGCGTCAGCAAGTCCTACGGCAGTGCCGTGATCCTGAAGAACATCGACCTCGCGCTCGCCGATGGCGAGTTTCTCGTGCTGCTCGGCGCCTCCGGTTGCGGCAAGTCGACGATCCTGAACATCATCGCCGGCCTTCTGACGCCGACCTCGGGCGAGATCAGGATCGACGGGAAGCGCATCAACGAGGTCCACCCGAAGAGCCGCGACGTCGCGATGGTCTTTCAGTCCTATGCGCTTTATCCGAACCTGACCGTCGAACGGAACATCGGGTTCGGGCTGGAAATGCGCGGCGTGCCGAAGGCGCGTCGCCTCGCGGCGATCGAGAAGGTCGCGCGGATGCTCAGGATCGAGGACTTGCTGAAGCGCAAGCCCGCACAGCTTTCCGGCGGCCAGCGTCAGCGCGTCGCCATCGGTCGCGCGCTCGTGCGGGAGCCGAAGGTCTTCCTGTTCGACGAGCCGCTCTCGAACCTCGACGCCAAGCTGCGCATGGAGATGCGCGCGGAACTGAAGCGGCTGCACCGGATGCTTCGGACGACGACGGTCTATGTGACGCACGACCAGATCGAGGCGATGACGCTCGCCACCCGGATCGCCGTGATGCGCGACGGCCGGATCGAGCAGGTGGGCACGCCCGAGGAAATCTACAACCGGCCCGCGACCGTCTTTGTCGCCGAATTCGTCGGGGCACCACCGATGAACATGATCGAGGCGACACTGGATGCGGAAGGGTTGCGGCTGGACGCGTCCGGGGAGCGGCTGGCGCTTCCGATCAGGGGCGAGGAGGCGCGCGCGGTGCTCCTCGGGCTTCGCCCGGAGGACCTTCACCTTGCCGATGGCGGGGAGGGGAACGCCATCGACGTGACCGTGGATTTCGCCGATCTGACCGGACCCGACGTGATCGTCTTTGCCCGGCACAGCGGAAATCCGCTTGTCGCAAGCCTTTCGCCGCATTCGCAGGTGGCACCCGAGAGCCGGATCAGGCTAGCATTTTCCATTGATAACATGCACTTGTTCGACCGGACTACCGGACAGCGGATCGAAACCCGTCACTCTTTCGCCACATAAAACCCGCGTTTGCGGACTAGGAACAATTCCCATCGCGTGGCAGATTGGTTACACATTCATCTTCTGGCATGTATCGGGGAGAGCAGACGATGCGCAAGCTACCGGGAAAGATTCATTTGGCCGCCGTGACCTGTCTGGGCATTTCAGCGTGCGGCGAAGCGCCCGTGTCGCGGGCCCAGGGCATTGACCTGAACGGCGGCATGGTCGTGCAGGCGGCGGCGCGCAGTGCCGATGTATCCCGGCAGTTCCCCATCTATCTCACGGGCTATACCTATTGGGACAACACGCCGCCGGGATCGGCGGCCATCGCGCGACCGGTCCTGCGGCAGAGGGCAGGGGGAACCGGCACCTGGAAGAACCCGATCACGATCGCGGTGGGCCACAGCATCGTGGGCGGCCGCCAGACCCTCGACTACCCGGAAGGCACGCGGTTCTACCTGCCGCGCTTGCGCAAGTACGCGATTGTCGAGGATGTCTGCGGCGACGGTCCCAACCCGCAGGGCGGCCCTTGCCACACCGGGCACAACGGGCACCCTTGGCTCGACATCTGGATCGGCGGAAGAAGCGTTTCGCCACAGGAGTCGGACGCCTGCGCCCGCCGGATCACGGCCGTCCAGTCGGCCATCATCAATCCCCCGCGCGACCTGCCGGTTCAGGAAGGCGAGATTGCCACCGGCGGCTGCCGGGTGTTTTCCTGACGCGAGACGGCAGGGGCGGGGGGCTCATCGCTCCGGCATCTGGATGCGGGTGAAGCGCACGAGCTTTCCCCAGCCCGCGATCCGGCCGGCCAGCGCGCGACCGACGGCTCGATAGATGGTGATGTAGAGAAGCGGCCGGTAGACGAGCCGCTGGAACGGCAGCAACAGTGCGAGCGAAAGTTGCTCGCGCCGCTCGAAGCCGAAAGCCACGAGCAGCACGATCAGGTCAATCAGCGGCAGCGCCGTCCATCCGACGACAATCAAAAGCGATGCGTCTCCGGCCAGGAGAGGTTCGCCCTGCGCGAGGCTGAAACCGGTCCGGACGAGAGCATTCAGGAAGACCGCATCGGCCACGGGTGCGAGGAGGCCGAGCAGGATGCCCGTGACCCAGAGATCGGGGATCGAGAAGTAGCCCACACCGCGCGCGGTCTTCGCCGCCCGGCGGTGTTTCCAGGCCGTCTGCATCATGCCGAAGCTCCAGCGCAGGCGTTGCTTCATGAAGGACGGAAGGCTGTCGGGCGCGTCCGTGACGGAGAAGGCGCGTTCTTCGAAGACCACGCGATACCCCGCGCGCTGGACCCCGATCGTGAGATCGGCATCCTCGGTGACCGTTTCGGGCGAATAGAGTCCGACTTTCCGCACCGCCTCGGCGCGCCATGCGCCGATGGCGCCGGGCACGACGAGCATCGCGTTCAGCCGCTCGGCGGCGCGGCGGTCGATGTTCTGCGCCGTGATGTATTCGAGCGCCTGGAGCCGCGCGAGAAGGCCCCGGCGATTGCCGACCTTCACGTTTCCGGCAACGGCGCCGACCGTGGCGTCGGTGAAATGGCCCATCAGCAGCTTCACGGCATCGCGGTGGAGGACCGTGTCGGCGTCCACCGCCACCACAACCTCGGTCTCGACCTCGGCATAGGACGCGTTGAGCGCGCTGCACTTCCCGCCATTCTCCTGCCGGATCAGCCGGACCCTCGGGTCACTGGCGAAAGCACGGTCCACGGCCGCCGCCGTCCCGTCGGCCGAACCGTCGTCAACGACGATGACGCGAATGTCGGGATAGTCCGACGCAAGGGCCGCCCTGACGCAGTCGACGATGACGAGTTCCTCGTTGAACGCCGGGATGGCGATGGTGACGCTTCCCGCCGACTCCGGCTGCTGCCAGCGATGCCGCCGCCGAAGGAACGCGAGGGCAAGAACGAAGATAGACCTGGCAACTCCGTAGGCGACCACCGCCCAGAAGACCCAGACAAGGAGCCGGCCGAGGCCGGCGACGGCAACGAAGGAGGCCCGGTCGAGCGGAGTGAACCGATCCGAAGCGAAGGGCATCACCTCGTCGCGGGACAGGCCGAGAAAGCCCGAGAGCGGCACGAAGCGGTAACCTTCCGCCCTGAGACGGTCGATCATCAGCGACACGGCCGCGACCGTCGCGGACCTGTCGCCGCCTGCATCGTGCATCACGATGACCTGTCCCTGATCCCCCGCAGTCTGCGCCAGGACATAGTCGGCGATCTCGGTCGCGCTCATCCCTTCCCAGTCGCGCGGCACGATGTCCGCGCCGGCCACCAGATGGCCCTCCGTCTCGACCACCATTTGCTGTGCGGCCTCTTCGGCCGTCAGGGGACCTTCGCTGCGCCCATAGGGCATCCGGAAGAGGTAGGTCGTCCGTCCGGTGACGCTGGCGAGAAGTCGTTGCAGCGCGTTGAGTTCGAGTTGCGAGCGCTCGGGGCCGAGCGCGTCATCCTCCGGGTGGAAGAACGTGTGCGAGCCGATCTCGTGGCCCTCGGCCACCATCCGCCGCACGAGGTCGGGAAATTGCACGACGTTGCCGCCGATGACGAAGAAGGTGGCCGTGACATCCTTGGCCTTGAGCGTGTCGAGGATGTCGGCGGTGAAACTCTGGTCCGGCCCGTCGTCGAAGGTCAGCGCAACGACCTTTCCGGGCGCGTGACCGTAGCGTTCGACGGTGACGGGGCGGGGAAGGCGGTCATAAATTTCGCCGTTGACGAGGCCCGTTGCCGGGTCCAGGAAGAATCTCCGCTGCCCCGTCACGCCAGATTGCGCAATCCTGCGGAAGGGCCCGGTTCCCTCGTAGCCGACATAGTCGGGGAAGGACACCGATGCCAGCGCCGCAGCCGCTTGTGTGTCGGGCCCCCGTGTGACGAGCGTCCATGCCCCCGGATCTTCAAGCCCGACCGCCCAGAGGGCGACACCGGCGATCCGTCGGTCGCCGAGGGCTTTCAACTGGTTGTGCAGGGATGCTGCGTCAAGGAACCAGAGCTCCCGCTCGCGGCCGTCTTCGGCCACGTACGTCGCGCGGGTGTTGAGCGATCCAGCGTCCAGTCCGACGGTCGAGGCGTTCCGGGCAAGGAGCCGCATCGCCTCGGCGAAGGCGAGACCGGTGGGCTCGGCGTCGTCCTCGGCCCACATGACGGCGAAGGAGCCGAGTGCAACGCGCAACTTCTCGGGCCCGACCGCGGCCCCGGCGTCATTCAACAGGGTTTCGAACCAGTCCTGCGGGGCGAGCGGGCCGGGCGGTGCCGCGCTTCCGGGTTCGAGGAATGCCTGAAGCAGGACCGAATCCACCGCCTGCACCAGCCCGGCGTCACGCCAGAGCGCGCCCCCGGCCTCGGTGACAAGGCAGCTTTTGACACCGGGCGTCAGCGCCGCCGTCATCTCGCTCAGCAGCGCGCGCAGGCCCGGGATATGTCCTGGCCCGACGTTGAGGGGATAGAGGCAGAGCCCCGCATAGACGTCCGTTCCGATCTTCGAAGCCAACGCGGAAACAATTCGCCCCCGCGACTCGCGACTGTCGAGTAGGGAGCCACTTCCGGCCGTGAGCGGCGGCAAGGGCAGGAGCGCGACGAGTTCGATGCCGAGGCCGGGCGAGGCGCGCTTCAGGTCCCGCAGCGCGGCATCCGACCCGGCCTCGCTGCGCCATGTCGCGGTCTCAGCAACGGGGTCGATCTCCAGCCATTCCGCGAGAATCGTGTCGAGACCGCCGCAATGCCGCGTAAGCGTCTGCAGTGACCAATCCGGCCAGACCCGCAGGTAGGCCGACCTCGTCATCCCGCCCGGATCCGGAAGGAGGGCGGCAGGGTCGATCGGTTCACCGCTGCATTCCTGTGGCGCCGACACCTGTGGCGATGCGGCGACGCCGTCCGCGTCGAACGTGCCGCGCCGTATCAGCTCCAGCTTCTCGCTTTCTGGAAGAATATCAATGTAATAGATGCCAATGGCGACTGTGCAGAGCCAGGTGAGCAGAATGAGACCCGACAGTCCGGCGACGATCCTGATAACCCGCGCGCGGCGATGGAGCGGGTCAAGGAAGACGGGACGCCGCTCGTGCGACCTCTTCCGGGCCGCCTTCTGGTAGTGACCGCCTGCCATCTTCGTTCCCGACGACCGCGCGCGCGGTCGCATTCGCCGCCGTGCGCTCCGGTCCGCACTGCTATAGACTCCGTTCTCCAAGGGAAACCATGGAATTGAGCCAATCCTGTGGCGCTTGAGTTGAGACGGGCCGTTGCGGGAGCGGTGGCCTGGGGAGAGTGGATGAACGTCGACCGAAGAACAGTCCTGCGGCTCCTCGCGCCCGCGATCCTGCTTCCCCCGCTGCCGTTTCCGGGCAATGCCCAAGAGCCGAGCGATGCGCTTTTCATCGCCATCGAAGGCGTTCACCCGTCGACGCCGGCCGACCGCTTCCAGGCCTTTGTGGGACCCTTCCTGGAGGCTGGGATTCCGTTTGGCCTCGTTCCCGATATGTCCGCATGGTCGGAGCCGGCCATTGCCGACGTCCTGCGGCAGACCATTGCCGAAGCGCCCGACCTGGTGGAGCCGGTCCTGTCCCTTCCCGGGGTCCACGCGCTTCCGACGTACTTCCAGCGCCGGGCGGCCAGCGATGCGATCGCTCTGATGCGCGGCCTTGCGGGCGGCAGTCCGGCCGCAACCGTCGCGTCGCCGATAACGATCGCCACCGACGGACCACCCGTCGCGAATTTCGACGCGCTCCGCTGCCTTGGCATCCGCAACGTGCTCTCGTTCTCGCCGGCGCAGTCCGTGTCGTCCGCCGGATGCGCCGAACGGACCGTCTGCCTGCGCGGTGGCCGGCGGCTGGACGTCGCTGGCCTCGCCGATCCGACCCCCTGGGTCGAGGCGGCCTTCGCCCGGCCGGGTTGGGTGCAGCTTGCCCCGTCCCTGTCCGGCATCGAGCGTGTGCCGTTGCACGAGGTGCGGTTGCGCGCGCTGCGGATCAGCGATGCCATCGGGCGCGAAATCGCCGGGGGCCGACGGTTCGTCGCGCTTCCGCGCGAGCATGCGCGGTGGTTCGGGGCAGACCAGTTGCGCCTCGTCGCGGTCCGGATCGATCGCGGAACCGATGCGTCTTCGGCCGGAATGGCCACGCTGGAGGCGGAACTGCGCACCCGTGGCATCGATGTGACCCTGGCCGCGCCGATGACCGCGGAAGGCGCGGGGGATCGACCCGATCCGGGCTGCGCGGTCCTTGCCGCTGCCGGGTCGGACACGCCGGAGCCCTCCGCCATGACCCTGCCTGCCGAGGTGCGCTGTGTGGCGTTGCAGGCTGCGGCCGACAGAATGCCCGGCTGGCTGGAGAGGGCCGCCGATCTCGTGCTCCTGCCAGGGGGTGCCCCCGCCTTCGACGGACGCGGGCCCTTGATCCGTGGCGAGACGAGGATTTCGCAGGCGGCCGGACTGCTCGCCGAACGGGCGTGGATGCGTGACGCCGTCCTCGTCATCTCTCCCGCGGACTACGCGACGGTGCAGGCGCGGCAGGCGACACTCGATACGCTGCAGCGTCTCCAGCGCGATCCCGGGACGCGGCTCGTCGACATCCCGACCTTCTATCGGGCGAGCGTTTCGCCCGACCCGGTGTTCGGTCTTCTGCGTGAAACCTATCGCCACCGGCCCGGCACGAGCGATCCCGACGCTCTGTCCGCAGACGAGATGCTGGCCGATGCCCGTCAGGCCTGGACCTACTTCGAACGCTTTTCGGTTCCGGCCTCCGGGCTCTGCATCGATACCGCGGACGTGCAGGAGGACGGGGTCTGGCTGCACAGTGAAATGACGATGTGGGACCTCGGCAGCCTGATCGCCGCCGTCATGGCCGCGCATGAACTGGGACTGATCTCGGACATGGATTTCGTGATCCGGTCGGAGCTTCTCGTCCGCGCCCTTCCGGTCGTTCGCGTCGGGGAGTGGCGCCTTCCGGCAGAAGTCATCTCCTCGACGACTGGCGCCCCCCTGTCAGAGGATTTCAACGCCTGCGACACCGGTCGGCTGCTGAGCGTGCTGCACACGCTCGACGCATATCCGCTGACGCGCGGAATCGCCGAACAGAAGATCGCCGGCTGGGACCTCGCCGCGGTGGTCAGGGACGGCCATGTCCATTCTGTCGTGAAGGGGCGGCTGGTGGACCGCTTCCGCTCGCACTGTGCCCACTACACGGCCCGCGCGTTCCGGGATCGCGGCATCGATGCGGCATCGCCTTACGAGGTGCCGGGGATGGCGGCGGGCACCGACCACGACATGCGCCTTCTGCTGGCGCTCGTCGGACTCGGTCCGCTCGGCGCCGAACCGCTTCTTCTGGAGGCCCTCGAGATGGGCCTCTCCGAACCCTCGGACTTTCTCGCCGACGTGCTCTTTGCGGCGCAATCGCGCGAGTACGAAAGCTCCGGCAGGCTCGTCTGCCTGTCGGAGGCGCCGATCAACCGCGAACCGTGGTTTACCTATCAGGGCCTGAACGTCGCTTCGTCCGAGGACCGCTGGATGGTGAGCGCCGCATCCGCCGATGGCCGGTTCAACACGCCGGCCTTCCGGGCCGAGACGCTGATGGTCAACACGAAGGCGGCCTACCTCTGGGTCGCTGCGAGACCCTCCGCCCATGCCACCCTGCTCGCCCGGCATGTGCGCAATCGCGCGCGGATCGAGGGCATGGGCTTCTCTCCCGGCGTCTTCGCGGCCAGCGGGAAGGGCATGCCGGGCTACGCGGATGTCAACACGAACGCCATCATCCTTCAGGCGATCGCCTACATCCTTCGCGGGCGCAGGTCGCCGGCACCCCCCTGACCTCCGCCGCCCCCTCCGCCCCCGACCGATCCGAAATTGAACCTGTCAGGCACCTACGGAAATGACACGCTTACCGGGGGCAACAACGATGACGATCAGTGCCAGCTACACCACTCCAAGGGGCACTATCAAATAGTGGCGGAGAGGGTGGGATTCGAACCCACGGTGGGCTTGCACCCACAACGGTTTTCGAGACCGCCGCATTCGACCACTCTGCCACCTCTCCGTGCCTGCGGTCGTCGTGGGGGCGGGATTTATCTGCAGGCGCCGGGCAGTGCAACACGTTTTTTCTTCGCCCTCCGTCCTGAGGTCTCGGGCGCGAGGCGGGACGGGTAGCGGCGGCGATCCGCGCGGCGGGGGAGAATCTTCGCCTGCCGCTTGGCAGTCTCCGGCCGGGGCATTACCTCTTGTCCATCGATCAGGAGGATCCGCCATGTTCGCCCGAATCCTTGCTCCTGCCGCGCTCGCGCTTTCGCTGGGCGCCGGTGCTGCGGAGGCGGCAGAGGGCGATCTCGCGCGGCTCGAAACGGCGCTTCGCATCGGCGAGGTCTTCGCTGTCATGAGCGAGGAAGGACTTGCCTACGGCAGCGAGATCGAGGCCGACATGTTCCCGGGCGCGGGAGGTCCGGCCTGGCAGAGGGCAGTGGCCGGCATCTACGCGGTGGACCGGATGGCGCCGATCTTCATCGACGGCTTCGAGGCGGAGCTTGCCGCGTCGGATGCCGACGTGCCGGCAATGGTGGCCTTCTTTGAAACCCCGCTCGGACAGAAGGTCACGACGCTGGAGATTTCCGGCCGTCGCGCCCTTCTTGACCAGGCTGTCGAGGACGCCAGCCGTCTGAAGTACGAGGAACTCGCCGCGGCGGGCGACGCGAAGACCGGCCTCATCGACGAGTTCGTCGATGTGAACGATCTTGTGGAGGCCAACGTCGTGGGCGCGATGAACGCGAACTACGCCTTCTACCAGGGCCTCGGTGACGCCGGCCTGCTCAAGGACGGGCTGACCGAGGACCAGATCATCGCCGAGATATGGGGCCAGGAGGAGTCGATACGCGCGGAAACCGACCTCTGGATCCGCTCCTATCTCGTCATGGCCTACGCGCCGCTGACGGAGGCCGAGATCCGCGACTACATCGCGTTTTCCCGGACGCAGGCGGGCCGGGAATTGAACCGGGCGCTCTTTGCCGGCTTCGATGCCGCCTTCACCGATGTCTCGCGCCAGCTCGGCCGTGCCGCGGGCGGCGTGATGGCGGGGCAGGACCTCTGACCCGGCCCGGCTGGTCCCGCCGCCGCCCTTGTTTCGCCCTTTCCATCCGCTAGCATCCACCGGGACGAGCGGGGATGCGCGCCAGCATGACAGGCAGGACAGACAGGGTCGAACGGCGCCGGGTGTTCTACATTCCCGGCTACGATCCGTTTCCTCCGCGCCGCTATCGTGAGCTCTACCGCAAGGAGGGCGCCGAGCAGGCGCGGATCAGCGGCTATGATCTGGACCTTCGCGCCAGCGGACCCACAGGGTGGCAGGTCGGCTTCGCGGGCGACGGCGCGCGCGTCGAGACCGGGTTCGAGGTGCTGACCTGGTCCGACATCGTGACCGCCTCGATGGGGCGGGGCATCGCCGCGACCTATGGCCAGCTTGTCCGCACGGCCTGGATCTATCTCGCATCCGGGGCGCTCTTCCGGCTGGCCCGTCTCAGGAAGGGGCCGACGATTGCCGCGCTATATCCGGTCGCGGTCCTCCTCCTGCAGGCGGCGCTGGCGCTGGCGGCCGGCTGGGGCGTCTTCGCACTCCTGTCGCGGGCGGGGGGCACGCTCTGGCCCGGCGCGCCGGCGGCGGTGCCGGCGGTCGTCGGGCTCGTGCCCGGGGCTGCGGCGGCGATCGTGCTCCTGCGCTGGTTCCGCCGGCACGACAACCGCATCTTCGCCTGGTACCTCATGCACGACTACGCCTTCACCGCGAGCGCCGGCGGTGCCGTGCCGCCGCCGTTGCGGCCGCGGCTCGCGGCCTTTGCCGACCGGATCGCGGCCGCGTTCTGCGAGGACTGGGACGAGGTGCTGGTCGTCGGCCATTCCTCGGGCGCACATCTCGCCGTCACGATACTCGCCGATCTGATCCGGTCGGGCAGGGTGCGAGAGGGGGGGGCGGCGCTCGGCTTCCTCTCGCTGGGGCAGGTGGTGCCGATGGTGTCCTTCCTGCCCGGCGCCGGGGATCTCCGCGGAGACCTCGCGTTTCTCTCGTCGCGGCAGGAACTTGCCTGGATCGACGTGACCGCCCCGGGCGACGGCTGCGCCTATGCGCTCTGCGATCCGGTGGCGGTCTCCGGCGTCGCGCCGCCGGACAAGCGCTGGCCGCTCGTCGTATCGGCCGCCTTCACGCGGACCCTGAGCCCGGAGCGCTGGCAGGCGCTCCGCTGGCGGTTCTTCCGCCTGCACTTCCAGTATCTCTGCGCCTTCGACCGGCCGGGGGACTACGACTACTTCCGCATAACCGCGGGGCCCCTCACGCTCGCGGCGCGCTACCGGGGCCGGGCGCCCTCGCAAAGCCGCATCGAGACGCCGCTCAATCCCTACGGGCAGGCCGCATGATCCCGCCCAAGCCCGCCCCGCGGCCCGACAGGGTGACGCTCTGGCGCTATCTCAGGCTCTTTCGTGACGATATCCTCTCGGCCCAGCCCGCGCGGCTCTACCGTGCCTGGATGGCGGAGTTCCGGACGCCGTTCTTCCGCTCCTACCTCTGCAACGATCCCGCGCTGGTCGATCTGGTGCTGAAGGGTCGGCCGATGGACTTTCCGAAGTCCGGCCGCATCCGCGAGGGGCTGAAGCCGCTTCTGGGCGACAGCGTCTTCATCACGAACGGCGAGACCTGGGCGCGCCAGCGGCGGATCATCGATCCCGCCTTCGAAGGCGGGCGGCTGCGCGAGGCCTTTGCCGCCATGTGGGCGGCCGGGCAGGCCGCCGTGGCCCGGATAGGCGTGAAGACAGGTCCGCAACCTATCGAGATCGAAGAGGAAATGTCGCATGTGGCGGCGGACGTGATCTTCCGCACGCTGTTTTCCATTCCGATAGAGGATACGACCGCTTCGGCCGTCTTCTCCGAGTTCCGCGCGCATCAGCGCGCCGCCCCGGTCGTCAATCTCGGTGCGCTGATGCCGCTGCCGGGCTGGGTGCCACGCTTCCACCGGCGCGAGACCAGGGCGACGGCCGGGCGGATTCGCGCGCTCATCGCCGGGCTGACCGAAGGGCGCGCGGCCGAGATCGCGGCGGGGACCGCGCCCGACGATCTGGCGACCAAGATCATGACGACGCCCGATCCGGAGACCGGCGCCCGCTTTTCGACCGGGGAGATGGTCGATCAGGTCGCGATCTTCTTCCTTGCCGGACACGAGACCTCGGCCTCGGCCCTTGGCTGGTCGATCTACCTCCTCTCGCTCTTTCCCGATTGGCAGGACCGTGTCGCGGCGGAAG
>WBZL01001943.1_pt1 | contig 20666 bp, 15 predicted proteins | sample 5204291 | NCBI WGS metagenome assembly WBZL01 (sample SAMN12344345, study PRJNA552823) | activated sludge metagenome | biome: Activated sludge suspended growth; feature: Nitrification reactor; material: Wastewater; isolation source: activated sludge from nitrification reactor of wastewater...
GCGACGCATTCGCCTGCAGTAGGCCCCACTCCGCTGCCTCCGCGAAGTCCGGGGCCCATGTCACGCGGGCCCCCGCTCCCTACATGACCACCTTCGCCTTTCCCGCCATCAGGTCGTTGAACGCCTTGATCTCCGTCTCCAGCAGCTGACGGAACCTGAGGCGTGCCGTGGCCAGGTCCTTCCGGATCTCCGCGTGCACCTGCACCTGCGTGTCCGTCGGGCGGAAGTCGGCGCCCCCGGCCACGTCACCGGCGCCGGTCCCGACCTCACCGTTGAGCCAGACCAGGTTCATGTAGACGCGATAGCGTTCCATGAAGTACTTGTCGTCGCTGTGGATGTCGGCCCGCGAGAGCAGGATGTTCTCGACCGACCACATGGTGGAATCCAGGGACCGCAGCCGCGCGACCACCTCTGGCTTTCCCTCATTGGCCTTCACCTGGTCCTCCACCTGCTTGCGCAGTGCCTCGAGCCGGTTGATCATGTCCACCGACTCGTTGAGGTCCTTCGTGATCTCGTGCTGCATGCGGGTGGATGCCTGGAGGTCGGCCACCGAGCTCGGGATCGCGTTGTCCTTGACGATCGTGAGCGGGCGCGTCGTCACCTGCCCGTCGACGCTCAGCTTCATCGTGTAACGCCCTGGCGCGGCCAGCGCACCGGCCGTCTGCGGCCCCTGGATCCCCCAGTGGTAGACGGTCCGCGTCTCCTTCCCCTTGAAGCGCGCCTCTTCCCAGATGTGGGGGTTGTCGGGTGGCAGCGTGCGCAGCTCGGGCAGCTTCGCCCCATCGTACCGCAGGTCCCAGGTGATACGGTTCATCCCGGCGCGGCCGGCGAAACGACGCGTGCGGACGAGGGCGCCCGTCGAGTCCATCACCTCCAGGAGCAGCGAATCCTTCGGGGCCGCCTTGAGCTGGACGAGCAGATCGGCCGATCCCGAGCGACCCATGCGGATGGCCGGGCGCGGGTCGTACACATGCACCGCCGCGTCAGCGACGACCTTGTCCTTTTGCTCGATCGCGGTGAAATCCCGCAGCACATACAGCCCGCGGCCGTAGGTGGACACGACGACTTCGTGCATCGCCTTCGAGACCTCGATCCACGAGACCGGGGCCGCAGGCAACCCGTCCTTGAACTGTGTCCACGTCGTCCCGTCGTCGAACGAGTAGTGGAAGGCGTGCCCCGTCCCCGCGAGCAGCATTCCCTTCCGGTTCGGGTTCTCGACGACGTTCAGGACGTAGTCGAGCGGATGGTTTCCCGGCAGCCCGTCACTCAGCCGCGTCCACGTCCTGCCGAAGTCCGCGGTCTTGTAGATGAACGGGCGGCGGTCGTCCATCAGGTGATAGTCCACGGCGATGTACGCGGTGCCGGCATCGAAGGTCGACGGATAAATCCGGCGGATGATCCCCCACTCCTTGAGCCCCGTGATGTTCTTCGTCACGTTGGTCCACGTCTTCGCGCCGTCGCGCGAGATCCACACCAGCCCATCGTTCGTCCCCGCCCAGATCAGGCCGCGCTGCGCCGGACTCGGCGCGATCGCAAACACCACCTCGCCGTAGAACTGTCCGAGGTTGTCACCGACGATTCCCCCCGAGGAGACGATGCGGGTGGGGTCCTGCGTGCTGAGGTCCGGGCTGGTGACCGTCCACGACTGGCCGCGGTTCGTCGTCTTGAAGATCACCTGGCAGCCGTGATAGACCGTGTTGTGATCGAACGGGTCGATCGCGATCGGCGCCGACCAGTGGCAGCGGTACTTGATGTCGTTGGGCGCCGCATCCAGGGTGTGGATGGTGGGCGAGACATGGCGGGCCCGCCCCACCCGCCCATCGTACAGCGAGACCGACGACCCGTAGCAGGTCGCCCAGATGAGTTCGGGGTCGCTCGGCACGGGGATCGTGAACCCCGATTCGCACCCGCCTAACGATTGCTCCCACATGTTGGCGCGCTGGATCGCCCCGAACATGCCGGGGAGCGCCTGGTCCCCGCCCCTCAGGTTGTACGACGGGACCATCGGCACCGGGGTCGGACGGTCACTCGGTCCCCGCATGGTGCAGCAATCCTGCCGGTTGCTGTAGATCCAGTAGGGCGTGCGCTCGTCGATCGCGACGTGGTACATCTGGCCCACCGGCAGCACGAACTGCGCGTACGCCTGGCCATGGTTTCGGGTGATGCCGAAGCCGCCGTCGCCCGTGACCGCCCAGTGGGCCGGGTTGCGCGGGTCGAACCAGATGTCATGGCAGTCGCCGCAACCGCCGCCCTCGAACGGGAAGGTCTCGCCGCCATCGACCGAGCGAAGGAGCGAGGAGTTGGCGACCAGCACCTCGAGGTCGTTCTCGGGGTTCACGTCCACCCGGATGTAGAAGCCGGCGCGACCGATCAGCCGCCGATCCCAGCTTACCACCTTCCAGTCGGTACCCCCGTTGTCGGTGCGCCAGAGCGAGCCCTGGTCGGCCGTCTGGATGAGGGCATACATCCGCTTCGAGTTGGACGGTGCGATGGCCACGTCGATCTTGCCAACCGGCGATCTCGGCATCCCCGTCACCTGGCGCGTCCACGTCTTCCCCGTGTCATTCGAGACAAAGACGCCGCTCCCCGGTCCGCCGCTGGTCATGACCCAGGTCTTCATCTCCACCTCCCAGGTGCCGGCAATGAGCACGGCCGGGTTGCGGTCGTCGATGTCGATCCCGGAGCACCCCGTGTTGGGGTTCACGAACAACGTCTGCGTCCACGTCGTGCCGCCGTCGGTGGTGCGATAGACCCCGCGCGCCTGCTGCGGCCCGGTTGTCCTGCCGAGCACACACGCAAAGACGATGTCCGGATTGCTCGGGTGGATGACGACACGCCCGATGCGTCCGGACTCGGGGAGTCCCATGTGTTTCCACGTCACCCCGCCGTCGGTAGACTTGTAGATCCCGTCCCCCTGCATGTCGCTGTCGCGAATGGCCCACGCCTCACCGGTGCCGGCCCAGACGATCCGCGGGTTCGACCGGGACACAGCGAGCGACCCGATGGCCTGCACCGGCATGTCGTCGAAGGTCGGCGTGAAGGTGCGCCCGGCGTCGGTGGTCTTCCAGACGCCGCCGCTCGCGCCGCCGGCGAAGTAGGTCATCGTGTCGCCGGGGATCCCCGCGATGGCCGAGACGCGCCCGGCCGGGTTGGGGCCTACGTAGGTGAAGCGCGGGTTCGCCGGGGGAGCAGGTTGCTGTCCACCGCGCCCTTGTGCCGTGAGAAGAAGTGGCGCAGCCGCCAGGCAGGCGAGGAGCCTCGAGGTTCGCATTGTGCTATGTGGGTGATGGTCGTCAGGAACGCCACACGTCCCCGCGCACGCGGGGACCCGTGTCGTTCCACTCCGGGAGAGCTACCGGCGCGTCGCCGCCGGCCACGGGACCCCCTGCACCTTCTTCACGCGACCCATGCCGCGGTAGGCGAACTTCTGCAGGCGCTTCCCTTCGTACGTCTCGGTCGTGTAGATGTTGCCCTTGCTGTCCGTCGCGATGCTGTGCACCGCGAAGAACTGCCCCGGCTGGCGGCCGCCGTCGCCGAACTCCGTCACGATCGAGAGCGACTGGCGATCCATCACGTAGACCTTCTCGTTCTTGCCGTCGGCGAGATACAACCAGCGCTGCTGCGGGTCACGCGAGAACGCGATATCCCACGTCGAGCCGTCGCCGCGCGTGCGCGGCGCCACCTGCACCTCCTTCACGAACTTCCCGTCCTTCTGGAAGACCTGGATCCGGTCGTTCGGGCGGTCGCAGACGTACACCAGCCCATCCGTCGTGGGCTCGGCGCAGTGCACCGGGTTGCGGAACTGCCGGATGAGCGGCGCATCCGGGTTGTAGGGCCCCATGTTGGTGTCCTTCGGCGCCTCGCCGTAGGCCCCCCAGAAGCGCTTCACCGCCCCGCTCGTCATGTCGATCACCGCGACCCGCTTGTTGCCGTAGCCATCCGAGACATAGGCCTCGTTGGCCTTGTCGTCGAAGGAGATCTTCGCCACGCGGCCGAACGACGTCGTGGACTTGCTGTTGATCGGCTGCTTCGCCTGCCCGAACTGCGCGAGGAACTTGCCGTCGCGCGTGAACTTGAGAATGTGGGAATCGCCGTTGCCATTCCCGCCGATCCAGACGTTGTCCTTCGCGTCCAGGGAAATCCCGTGGTTGGAGCTCGGCCAATCGTACCCCTGGCCGGGCCCTCCCCAGGAATTCACGAGATTTCCGGCCGGATCAAATTCGAGGATCGGCGGCGCCGAGAGGCAGCACTCGGCGATGCGGCCCCCACCGCCGGCTTCCGTGCGCTGGTTGAGCGTCGAGTCGCCGCGATGGATGATGTACACATGGTCGCGAGAGTCCACGCCGACACCGATCGTGGAGCCAAGGATCCAGTGATTGGGGAGTGGCTTGGGCCACATCGGATCGACTTCGAAGCGAGGGGCGGAGACGAGGGGGTCCTGCGCCGTGAGCTGGAGGGCGGACTGGGCAATCCCCAGAACCACGATGCCGCCCACCAGGGCGGAGCCAAGGACGACCGTGCGACGAGCCGGCATGCCTGATCCTCGAAAATGGACGTGAGTGCGACCGACGCCCCCGGGAGCTATGTTGGCTCCCCCGGGCGCATCCAGCGCCTGAACTAACCCCGCGGACAGAGTCCCGTCCAGACCGTGAAGCTCGCGCGCGCCCTCTCTCTGGCCATCCCCCTCGCCCTGGGAATCGTCGCCCCGTCGGCCCGCGCGCACGAGGTCCCGCAGCGGGTCAATGTGATCCTCCTGGTGCGGCCCTCGGGTGAGCGACTCCAGGTGCTGGTTCGAGCCCCCATGGGCGCCATGCGCGATATGGAGTTCCCCCTGCGCGGCGCCGGGTACCTCGATATTGCCCGCGCGCAACAGCACTTCCGGGAGGCGGCGCAGCTCTGGCTCGCCGACTATATGAGAGTGTTCGAGGGGGGCCGCGCCCTCCCCCTCGGGCAGGTCATCGCCGCCCGCGCGTCGCTTCCGTCGGACCGGAGCTTCGCGGACTGGGACCAGGCCATGGCGCTGGTCCGCGGTGCGCCGCTCCCCGCGGAGACCGACGTGCCGTGGCAGCAAGCGTTACTCGACGTCCTGCTCGAGTACCCGATCACCGCGGACACCTCCCGATTCGCCATCGAGCCCAATCTGGCGCACCTCGGCATCGAGACGTCCACCTTGCTGCGCTTTCGGTCCCCCGGCCGCGCGGAGCGGGCCTTCACGTGGGTGGGGGATCCCGGGCGGGTCGACCTCGACCCATCATGGTGGAACGCGGCCGCACGCTTCGTCGCGCTCGGCTTCGAGCACATCATGGACGGGATCGATCACCTGCTCTTCGTGTTGTGCCTGGTGATCCCGGTCCGACGCGTACGGCCGCTGATCGGGATCGTGACCTCGTTCACGGCGGCGCATTCGATCACGCTGATCGCGGCCGCCTTCGGGATCGCCCCGGAAGCGTTGTGGTTCCCGCCGCTCGTCGAGACGCTGATCGCGCTCTCGATCGTCTTCATGGCCTTCGAGAACATCGTCGGCGTACGCGAGGACAGGCGGTGGCTCCTCGCCTTCGGCTTCGGCCTCGTGCACGGGTTCGGCTTCTCGTTCGCGCTCAGGGAATCCCTGCAGTTCGCCGGCTCACACCTGGTGACGTCGCTGTTGGCCTTCAACGTCGGTGTCGAACTGGGACAGCTCCTCGTGGTCGTACTCGCCGTACCGCTGCTCGCATGGGTCTTCCGGCACCTGGTCAACGAACGCCCGGGGACCATTCTCCTCTCGGCGCTCATCGCGCACAGCGCGTGGCACTGGATGACCGACCGTGGCGCGGGGCTCAGCGAGTACGCGTGGGAGTGGCCGGCATGGGATCGCGCGCTGGCGATCGGCGGGTTGCGAGCTGCCATGCTCGCGCTGATCGTGATCGGCGCAGGCTGGATCATGCGCGGCCTCGTGACACGCCTGGCACCTCCCGGCGAGGAGGCCACTCCACCAGAACCGCCGGCAGTTCCGACGACCTAGCGAGGTCGGGCATTCCTTGGCTTCGGCCCTACATTCCCTGACGGCGACCGTTCGGCGGTTCAACGAGCGTGCATGAGCGTCGTCGCACCCGACAGACACCTGGAGGACACATGATCGCCTTCTCCACGCTGGTATGCCCCACCGACCTCAGTGGCGTTTCGGAGCCGGCCCTCGCCCATGCCGCACAACTGGCGCGATGGTATGGCGCACGGGTCTCGGTGTTGCACGTACTTCCGGACATCCGCGACGAGCCCTCGCTCTCCGAGACTGCGGCCATCCCCATGGCGCACGAGGCCACGGACCTCGGGCGCACGGTTGCGGCGGTGCGCGAACACGTTGCCCCCAAGCTCGAAGGGCTCGACTTCGACGTGACCGTGCTGGCCGGCAAGGCGGCGGCGCGTATCGTCGAGCACGCTGGCGCCGTCGGTGCCGACCTCATCGTGATGGGCACGCACGGGCGCAGCGGGTTCGATCGCCTGGTCCACGGCTCGGTGACCGAGCGCGTCCTGGCACACGCCCCATGTCCCGTGCTGACGGTCCCGCCGCACACGGCGACGCCGCCGCATGCGCTCTTTCGCCGGATCCTCTGCCCGATGGACTTCTCGCCGGCGGCGCGGCAGGCCTTCGATATCGCTCTCGACCTCGCACGGCAGTCCAACGGCGCGCTGCGCCTGGTGCACGCGATCGAGTGGTACCCGGAGGGGGAGATGCTCGCCAGCGGCCGCCTGGACATGGAGGGGTTCCGGCAAAGCCTGCAGGATCATGCGACCGTGCGCCTCGCGGGGTTCCTGGAACAGGTCGATACCTCGTGGGCCACGATCGAACCCGTGGTCGCTGTTGGCAGGCCGCATCGCCGGATCCTCGAACATGCCGACGCCTTCGACGCCGATCTCATCGTGATGGGCGCCCAGGGCAACGAAGGGATGGATCTCGCGGTCTTCGGGTCCACCACCCGACAGGTGCTCTCGCAGGCGCGCACGCCTGTGCTGGTCACCCGCGGAGCACCCTGATCGAGATCAGCCCCGCCGTCGACCAACGGTGGGGCTCCGCGTCGTTCGCGAGGGGAGCCTTTGCATCGGCCTCCCCGCGAGGCGACCTGTCACTCCCCTGAAGCCTCCGTGGGTGTGAAGAAGAGCTCGTGCCCGCCGATGCGGTCGAGCCACGTGAGCAAGGCCCATCCCAGGATCCGCTGCGCTCTTTGATGGGGCAAAGAGGGTGCGGCGCTCACGAGCAGCTCGCCGTCGAGCAGCTCGTACCGGTTCCCGTCGTCGGGAATGGCGTGGAGCATCTCCAGCGTCCATTCGACGCCCGTGGGGAGTGGCATGGCCATAGGGTACGCTCGGCGATCGACGGTTGGCAGCGAACATACGCCGAGGATGGCATACGTCCGGCCACGTGTGAGCATCAGGGCATTGCAGTTCCCATCATTTCTTCAGTCCATGATCAGTCGTATCGCAGGGCGCGCATGGGCGGCGTGCGGCTGGCGCGTATGGCCGGCAACCATCCCGCCCCCAGCGCCACCAGGGTGAGAAGGACCAGGGCCGACGCAAAGACGACCGGATCATGGCCTTCGAGCCCGAAGAGCAGCGCACCTGCCCCCTTGCCCATGGCGAATCCCCCGGCCGCGCCGAGGGTCGCACCGAAGGCCGTCATCACCCCCACCTGTCGCAGCACCAGTCCCTGGACCGAGCGACGATCGGCGCCTAACGCCATCCGCACGCCGATCTCGCGCGTGCGCTGCGACACGGAGTAGGCGAGCACCCCATACAACCCCACGGCGGCCAGCAGCGTCGCAAGCAGGGCGAAGGCCGCGGAGAGGATGGAGATCATCCGGTCGAGGAAGACGTTCTCCCTGATCTGCTGCGGCATGGTCTTGAGCTCCTCGACCGGGAGCGTGGGGTCGATGGCGGCGACGACCCGCGGCAACGTCCCCACCAGCTGCGAGGCGGGAAGCCGCGTCTTCACGTAGAAGTACATCTGGCTCACGATGCCGGCCTGCGTCCACGGAAGGTAGAAGACCGGCTGCGCCTCTTGCTTCACGTCGTTGTACTTGACGTCCGGGACGACGCCGACGATCTGGATGGTGAGTGAATCGCCCTCTCCCGAGCGCCCCATGAACTTGCCCACGGCCTCGGCGCCAAGGTTGAACTTCTTCGCGAACGCCTCGTTCACGATGGCCACGGGCGCGCCGTCGCGCTGGTCCGAGGGGAGGAGGTCACGCCCCGACTTGAGCGTCACGCCGAGTCGACTGAAGTACTCCGGGCCCACGGCGTTGTATCGGGAATTGCAGTCCACGTCCGGGAGGCACTCGAAGCCCTGTACCCGCACGTCGTTTCCCCAGCTGTTGCCCGAGAGGAGTGGCACCATGGATGACGTGACCGCCGTGACCCCGGGTTGGGCCGCGAGTTCCTCCTCCATGCGGGCATAGAGCACCTTGGCCCGCAACGTGTCGTAGCCGGCGCGAATGGGGGAGACGGCAAAGGTGACCATCGAGTCGACCTTCACCCCCAGGTCGACGCGGCTCACGTTGGCGAGGCTCTTGAGGAAGAGGCCCGCCGAGGTGAGCAGCGCCATCGAGAGCGCGATCTGCATCACGACAAGCCCGGTGCGGAAGCGTTGCGCCCCACGACCGCCGGCGATCTGTCCCGCCCCCGCCCGGATGGTCGAGATGAGGTCGGCCCGGGTCGAGTTGAGGGCCGGGAAGAGCCCGAAGAGGAATCCCGTCACCACGCTGAGGGCACCGGTGAAAGCGAGCACCGGCCACTCGATCCTCAACTGCATGGTGTCGAGTGCCTCGGGTGGAAGCAGGCCGCCGATCCCCCTGAGCGTCCAGGAGGCGAGCAACAGCGACACGACGCCTCCGACCCCGGCCAGGAGGAGCGACTCCACGAGCAACTGCCGAACGAGCTGCCGTCGGCCGGCGCCTAACGCGAGCCGGACCCCCATTTCCGTCGCCCGGTTGGCCCCGCGCGCGAGCAGCAGGTTGGCAATGTTCGCGCACGCGATCAGGAGCACGACGCCGGTGATGCCGAGGAGCAGGTTGAGCGGGGTCGCGGCCTCGCGATGCGTGGAGCTCTGCCCGCGGTATCCCGGCTCCACCACCATCCGCTTGGCCTTGAAGCGTGCCATCGTGGCGTCGCTCATCTCCTGCTGCAGCGGCGCCTCCACGTTGGCCAGGATCGGGGTGATCACCTGGTCGAGGCCCGCCTTGGCCGCCTCACGGGTGACCCCCGGCTTGAGGCGCCCGAACACATACACCCAGTAGTCACGTCGATTGGTCAGGCCATTGTAGTCCCCGACCCAGACGCGCGACTGCATCGGCACAAAGAGGAGCGCGCTGGCGCCGAACGTGGTGCCGGTGAAACCCGGTGGGGCGACCCCAACGATCGTGTAGGTGCGACCGTTCACGCGCAGGGCCTCGCCAAGCACGTTCTCCCGCGCGCCGAGTTTGTCGACCCAGAAGCCGTGGGCGATCACGGCCACCATGTGCTCGCCACCGGGCTCGTTGTCGGCCGCGGTGAGCAAGCGCCCCCTGGTGGCCGCCAGGCCCAACGTGGAGAAGTATGCCCCGGTCACGTACACTCCCTGGCCGGTCACCGGGACGTCGCCCACGGTGACGCTCGCCCCGAAGAGGCGGTGTCCTGCCACGCCGGCCAGGACCGTCTGCTGCTGCTCGATGTCCCGGAACATCGGGTAGCTGAAGATCTCCTCGCAGCTCCCGGCCTGGTTGCACGAATCGGAGCCCTGCATCGGGCCCGGCATCGAGAGGTTGACCAGCTCGGAGGGGGCGCGCACGGGCAGCGGCCGCATCAACACCTGGTCGTACAGTGAGTAGATGGCCGCGTTTGCGCCGATGCCGAGCGCGAGGGATAGGACGGCGACCCCGGTCACGAACGGGGTCTTGAGCAGGGTGCGGGCTGCGTATCGGAGGTCGCGCATGCGAGGGGACTGAGACTCCTCGCTGGGACAGCATCGTGGCCGGGATGGTTTGACGCGATCGGCGTCAGATCGTGACTACACAGGTCGGACGTCGGACCACAAGGCAGCCATCCGGGTTTCCTGCCCTGTCAGGAATGCGATCTCTCCCTCCCGGAGACGACAATGCCCCGGCAGGTGCCGAGGCATTGCGGTCGTCGAGGAGGCCCGCTCCCTACTTCCAGCTCAGGTCGTGCTTTGACAGGGGCAACGTGCGGACCCGCTTGCCTGAGGCCGCGTGAATCGCACTCACCAGCGCGGGGACCACGGGCGGCAGCGCCGGCTCACCCAGGCCCGTCGGTGCGTTGTTCGTCTTCACCCAGGTCACGTGCACGGCGGGCGCCTCGCTCATCCGCAACATGGGATGGTTGTTGTAGTTCGCCTGCACCGTGCGACCGTTCTGGATCGTGATCTCCTGGCCGAAGGCCTCGGACAAGCCGTCGATCACGCATCCCTGCGCCTGGTTTTCCGCGTTGGACGGATTGATGATCGTGGACCCGATATCACCGGCCACCCACACCTTGTCCACCTTCACCTCGCCGTCCTTGCGAACGGTGGCCTGCACGACTTCGGCGAAGTAGCCGCGATGGGAGTAGTGGAAGGCGACGCCCATCCCCGTCCCCTTCGGCAGCGACGCGCGATTCGCCCATCCGGAGGATTCGCGCACAGCCTCCAGCACGCCGCGCACGCGGGCGCCGTCGAGCATCGCCCCCTGCGGCGGGCCACCCGGCCGCGGCGCGGGATCGGGGACCGCCTGCGTCGCCAGCAGGTCAAGGCGGAACTGCAGCGGGTCCTTCCCGGCCGCCTCGGCGCACTCGTCCAGGAAACACTGCGTCGCGAAGGCGATGCCGTTGGAGCCAGGCGCGCGCAGCGCCCCCGTCGGCACGCCGGTCGGGATCATCGAGGTGTCGAGCGCGTAGTTGGCGACGAAACGCGCCGGCCACTCCGCCGCCCCGATCCCCGCACTCGGGGCAAATCGTTCACCGTCGCCGAACCCGACGAAGTGGTTCTTCCACGCCACCAGCTTGCCGCTCGCGTCCACACCACCGGTGAAGTAGTGCCACCCGGCCGCGCGATACTGGTCGTAGCGCATGTCGTCTTCGCGGGTCCAGAGCAGCTTCACCGGAACACCAACCTCCTTCGCGATCGCTGCGGCCTCGACCATCGGCTCGTTGTAGAGGCGCCGGCCGAAGCCGCCGCCCATGCGCGTGAGGTGGATCGTGATGTCGGTTTCGGGGATGTTGAGGGTGCGCGAGATGAGCGCGCGCCCGCCGGCCGGCGTCTGGCTCGGCGACCAGATCTCGAGCTTCCCGTTGTTCCAGTGCGCAGTGGTGTTTTGCGGCTCCAGCGGCGCGTGCGAAATGAAGGGATAGAAGTATCCCGCCTTCACGACCTTCACCCCGGCCGCGGCGAGGGCCGCATCCGGGTCACCGTCCTTGCGCAGGTTGCGTTGCGGGGTCGCTTTGCTGAACGCCTCGGCCTGCGCCTGGTACGACGCACTGCCCTGCGTCGCGGTCGTCCCCTCGTTCCAGGTGACCTTGAGCTTCTTGCGCGCGCTGTTGGCCGTCCACCAGGAGTCCGCGACGATCGCCACACCACCGACCAGGCCGGCGAGGTTGTTCGTCCCCTCGATCACGAATGCGTGTTTCACCCCGGGAATCGCCTTGATCTCGTCGAGGTTCGCGCTCGCCACCTTGCCGGCGAAGACCGGGCACTTGTGGTAGACGGCGTGCAGCATCCCAGGCACCTTCACGTCGATGCCGAAGAGCGGCTTGCCGGTCACGATCTTCGGGATGTCCACCCCCTTCGTGCTCTTCCCGATGATGGTGAAGTCCTTCGGGTCCTTGAGCGGCACGGCGTCGAGCGCGGGCGGCGTGATGGTGGCGGCCGTTGCGAGCAGCTCGCCGTAGGCGACGCTGCGGTTCGAGGCGCGGTGCATCACCCGTCCCGCGGACGTGGTGAGTTCACTCGCCGGCACGTTCCAGGTCTGCGCCGCCGCCGCGATAAACACCTGGCGCCCCGCCGCACCCACACGACGCATCGGCAGCCAGTTGTTTGGTGTCGCGGTCGAGCCGCCGGCGCTCTGGCCCTGGAACTTCGTGGTGTCGAGGTCCGCCTGTTCCACGCGGACGTTGTTCCACTCGACATCGAGCTCGTCGGCGATGAGCATCGGGAGCATGTTCTTCACTCCCTGTCCGATCTCGGGATTCTTCGCGACGATCGTCACGATCCCGTCGGGGGTCATGCGGATGAACGCGCCCAGGGCGGTCTCCGCCAGCGGCGCCCCGGCAGGGGCCGCCAGCGCCTCGAGGGCGCCGGCACTCTCAACAAAGGTCCCGAGCAGGAGGCCGCCGCCCGCGATGGCGGTGACACGCAGGAACTCCCGACGATCGGCACGAATGGTCGTGGTCATGGTCGTGGTCTCCGTCAGGCGTGGGCAGCTTCGGAACCCGAGCGCCCTGCCGGGTCCGTCGTGGTGGCGACACCGGCGGCCGACTTGATGGCCGCCTTGATCCGGATGTAGGTCCCGCAACGACAGAGATTCCCGTTCATGGCCGTGTCGATGTCCGCGTCGGTCGGCTTCGGCTTGCGCGAGAGCAGCGCCGCCGCCGCCATGATCTGCCCGGCCTGGCAGTAGCCGCACTGGGGGACGTCATGTTCCTCCCAGGCCTTCTGGAGGGCATGCCCGCCGTCCGGCGTCAGCCCCTCAATCGTCACGACGTCGGCGCCGGCGAGTCGCGACGCCGGCAGTTGGCACGACTTGGTGGCGACCCCCTTCACGTGCACCGTGCAGGCGCCGCACTGCCCGATGCCACACCCGTACTTCGCCCCCTTGAGGTCGAGGACGTCGCGCAGGATCCAGAGGAGGGGCATGTCCTCGGCGACATCCACTGTCGTCGGGGTGCCGTTGACGCGGAAGGAGACTTTCATGGGACACCGCTCCGTGGGAGGCCGGTAGAGAACGCGCCGGGGCGCCGAACCCGTTGACGTTAGTGCCCGGGGCGCCTTCCCGGAACGGGCCGGGGCCGGAGAACTCCCCCCAGGGGCAGGCTACCCCAGCGGATTGACGACCCGCAGGAACTTCGTGTCGGCGGTGCGAATCTCGGTGACGCCGTGCTCGAGCATGAGGGCCGCGATATGGAGGTCGTGGACCATGTTCCCCGACAGGGCGGAGTGCCGACCGGCCAGGTCCGCCACCACCGAGTGGTGGCGTTCCGTCTCGGTGAAGACCTGCAGGTTGTGCGACCCAGCAGGGCGCGGACCCAACTCCACGACCGGTCGAGCGTCAGCGGCCGGGGGAGCACGCGCCGATGAGTGCTGACTCTCACGAATTCATGGAGAACGCCCCAGGTCACAAACCACAGCTGGCCCCCCTGGCGATACGAGGCCAGCGCATCCCGAGCCGCGGCGTGTTCCCGCGCACTCGGATTGAGGGCCTACACGAGGACGTTGGTATCAACCAGGAACACTCAGTCTTCCTCCATCGCCCGGTACAGGGCGTCCCGGTCGGACAGCGTCGCTCGGCGCCTCGCCGCGAGCCGCTTGAGCTGCCGAAAGACCGCGTCCGGGATGATGAGCGTGGCTCGCATATGCAAAGTCATGCGCACGATGTGCACTTCGTCAACGAACGAGGGGGCGCCGTCGCCGGTCGCCCCCTCATCGTCATTCTGTTACTCGCCGGTCAGGCGCAGCTGACCAGGTAGCCGGAGAAGTGCTTGATACCGAAGGTGATGAACCCCTTCTTGCCAGGCGCAAGCAGGAACTGCTCGAGGACCGAGGCCGTGCCGTCGGGGAGCACGTCCGAGGGATCGGCAAAGTAGCCTCCGAGCAAAAGCGCACCGGACTTGGCCTTCGTGTGCTTCCCGTCCTGCTCGAACCAGACCGTCGTCTTGAAGACGAGCCCGTGGGGCGCGAATTCGTAGGCGACGTTGCTGCCAGGCTGCGCCGTCACGCTGATGGTGGTGGGCGCATCCAGCGCCCCGGCCGGAATCCGCAGGGTAAAGCCTGTCTCCTTGATCTGGATCGTGCCACCGTCCTTGCCGATGACCGCGCTGGCCGTGACCGGGGTCGCTAAGTCGACACTGCGGGCCAGGACTTTCACGGCCTTTCTGGCTGCCTCCGCGGCGTCTGTCGCGGCCTTGTCCGCCGCCTTGTCCAGCTTGACGAGCTGGGGCCGGTCCGGCGTCAGCCCCGTGGGGAGGTCCGTCCCGGTGCCGCAGGCCGCGGTGAACATCAACCCGGCGAGGATCGCTACTCGACGGACCGTGGTGAGGAAGTTGTGTCGCATTTGTCTGGATTCCGCGGGTGGTTGACGTCCTGGCTTATGCCCAGACGTTGTAGCCGGAGAAGTGACGGATCAGGCGGAAGAGCCAGCCGTTGTATGGGTCGCGCATGGTAGCCAGGACGGGATCGCTCGCCGCCTCATTCACGCACGGCCCGCCGGACACGCAGTAGTCGATGCGGCCCATCGATGCGGCGCTCGCGTCCATCAGGTAGATGGCCGGCAGTTCGCTCCATGAGTTGTAGTAGAAGCGGAGCGCCGTGGAGAAGTCGATCTGAGCGCGTCCCTGGGCATCGCGCCACGTGGTGGCAGTGATCTTGATGGGCTTGGTCGCCTTTGAGCAGTTGTCGAGCCATTTCCCCGGGCCGTAGGAGCTGACCGCCGGGTCACAGATCGTTGCGAACGGGAACCAGAGGAGGTGTTCGCCGATCTGGTACGCCCCGTCGTAGCGCGGGTCGTGGGTGAAGACGTAGGTGACGGCGTTGCTCGGGTACACCGCGGCGAAGGTGCCGTGGGGTCCGACCGCCGGCGCCTCCGAGACCTCGGCGACAATCGCGCTGGCAGCCACCTTGGCCGGCGTAGGGGGAGCGACGATTGGCGATGCCGCGACATCGGGGACGCTCGAGATGGCGGTGGCGCTGTCGCTGGAGCACGCCGCCAGGATGATGAGGGCGGCAAGGGTTCCGAGCTTGGGGAGGTGCTTCTGGATTCGCATGGTGGGGTCCGTGACGTGGTGTCGATCTGCCGCTATTCCAAGGCACGGTGTGGGCCAGATCACAGTCCGGACGTGGGGTGCGGCACGCGCGGCACCGACTTCCGGGTCAGGGGGTGAGAACCCGCCGCCCCCGGTCAGCACGACTGCGGAACCAGCCCTTTTCAGGACCTCTTCAACTACCTCGTCCGCGACTTCACTCGTCTCGGCGGAACCGGCATTTCCTACCCACTTGCAGGGTGCCGCGCGTCCTGCAATTCGCGTCTTGACGGTCCCGTCGACCCAGGGGCTGATCGGCCCTCCCGGACCTGGGTGGATGGCAAACGATCAGTGTGGTGCAAAGCGGCTGTCCTCCGGCGCCCAGGACGCTCCCTCGTCGAAAGCGACGAGGGGGTGCCGGTGTCGGCACCCCCTCGATCTCTCCTGTTCACCCTGACGCGGGTGACCGCTGCTCTTGCTGCCCCTGGTCCTCTCGTCCGGTCCTTTCCGACCCCTACCGCACCGCGGTGGTGAGGACATCGTGTCGCATGGTCTCGGTTCCGTCTCGCGGGTTGAGGTCGTGGCTTACGCCCAGACGTTGTAGCCGGAGAAGTGACGGATCAGGCGGAAGAGGTACCCGGTGACCGGGTCGCGCTGCGTGGCCAGGGTCGCATCGGCGTTGGCCTCATCGACGCAGCCGGCAGCGGAGCAGTAGTCGACGCGACTCCAGGTGCTCATCGCGGCGCTCGGATCACGCAGGTAGATCGCCGGCAGCTTGTTGTAGTTGTTCTTGTAGAATCGGATGTCCGTCGAGAAGTCGATCTGGGCGCGACCGAAGATGTCGATCCACGTCGTCGCGGTGATCGTGATCGGCGACTGGAGCTTGGGGCAGGAGTTCAGCCAGGTCGACGGCCCATAACCGGAGACCGCCGGGTCGCAGATCGTGAACCGCGGGAACGACACCATGTGCGTCCCGAGGATGAACGTGGCGTCGGTCGTCGGGTTGTACGTGAACTGGTAGCTGATGGCGTTCGACGGATACGCGTTGGCGAAGACGCCGTGCGCGGAGGGCATCGGGACGTCGACCTGTTCGGCCTTGACGGCGTTCACGGCGACTTCGCTGGGCATCAGGGCCGCGGCAACCTCGTCGGTCGCAGCCGGAGCCGAGGGAGCAACGTCGCTGGAGCAGGCGACAAGGACGAGCATCGCGCCAAGGGCGGCCAGCTTGGGGAGGTGCTTGAGAGTGCGCATCGTCGGGTGGTTTCTGGGAGGTGACGGGAGTGGTTCCGACGATGTACAAGGCACGGTGTGGGCCAGATCACAGTGGCGATGTGTGACGCCCCCCATCACGGCCCAGCTCGGCACCTGCGTCCGCTGCCACGGGGAGAGATCGACCGCTTCCGGTCACGGGGACTGTAATTCCAGCGAGGAAGTAGTCATGGCGACCGAAGGGGACGTTTCGCCCGGAAACGCCGAGGGACGCCGCGGGATTGCAGGGTGCATGGCCCATTGCATTGTGAGCGGGCGCACAAAAGCAAACCGGGTGGCGAGGATCGCCACCCGGTTCGTCGTTGCTGAGGGGGAGGGTCAGGAGACCGTCTTCGCCTTCTTCCCGTCCTTGACGTACTTGTCGAGCCAGGCCGACCAGCGGGCCCAGAGGTCCAGGAGGGTCTCCCTGGTGGCCGGGCCGTGATCCTCGAAGGGGTAGAGGTACATCGAGGTGGTCTTCCCGAGCCCGTTGAGGGCGTGGAAGAGGCGCGGCGAGTTGGAGAGCTCCGTCCCGACGTTCTGGTCGCCCATCCCGTGATACATCAGGAGGGCGCCGGTCAGGTTGTTCGCATAGAGCATGGGCGACATCGCGAGGTAGGAATCGCGGGCGTCCCACAGGGACCGGCGTTCGCTCTGGAAGGAGAGCGGGGTGAGGGTGCGGTTGTAGTTGCCATCGCCCGCGATGCCCGCCTTGAAGAAGGGCGTGTGGGCCATGGCGTTGACCGTCGAGAAGGCGCCGTACGAGTGGCCGCCGATGCCGATCCGGTTGCGATCCACCAGTCCGCGCTGGTCGATGGAGTCGATGACGGCGGAGAGGTTGTTCCGGAGGTCGTTCTCGTAGTTGTTGTTCCACTGCCCGGCATTCCCAACGATGGGTGCATCGGGCTCGACGATCGCGTAGCCGGCCCGCGCCAGGAACTGCATCGAGCGCGGGCTGAAGTTCGGGAAGGCGTTCTTGTTGAAGGTGCGCGCGCCGCGGTCGTACTCTTCCTGGCCGGCGAACTCGCGCGGATAGAACCAGAACATCCCCGGCACCTTGGTTCCCGGCTTGTAGTCGGTCGGCATGGTGACGTTGACCTTGAACTTGAAGCCGTCCGGGCGCTCGATCGTGAACTGCTCCTTGCGCGCGTTGGTCAGGTCCGGGGTGTAGTCCTTGTTCTCGGTCAGCTGGACGAGCTGGTCCCCGTTGCGGTAGAACGCCTGCGGTACGGCGGTCTCGGACTCCCGCGTCACGACGAGCTGGCGGGCGTCGATGTCCTGGAACGCCAGGGCGCGCTCGAAGACGTTGTTGTTCTCGCTCAGGAACACGCGCGACTTGGCGCCGGTCTTCCAGTTCACCTTGTCGATGAAGGTGCGAGGGCCGACCTCCTCCGGCTTGCGGTCATACTGCGTCCCGGAGAGATAGACCGAGGAGCCGTCGGAGGAGAGGTGCACGCGCTTGTCACCACCGGCGGCGCCACCACCACCCCCGAACCCGCCGAAACCGCCACCGCCCCCGAGGGTGCCGCGCGCCATGACGAGCGTTCCCGGATTCCCATAGACGTCATCGGCGCGGAAGCGGGCGATGGTGTACCGCTTCGTTGGTTCAGACAGGGCCACGGCGTACTCGTGGGTGTTCTGTCCCTGCCGTTCGCTCAGGAAGAGCACCGACAGATCCGGCGAGTACCGGTGCGTCGCGATGCGCGTATTGCTCTCGTACAGCACCTTCGTGTTGGAGGCGCCGAAGGGCGGCATCCACTGCATCACGCGATCCTTGCGCGGGGCGCGCGTCGAGTCGCCGGGGGCGGCCGCTGACGTGTCACGGCGGGCCGGCGCTTCCTGCTCGAGGTAGGTGAGCCCCTGGTTGTCGGGACGCCAGGTGAGTTCGCGCTTGCCCGTGCTGCTCGGCCCTTCACCCCCCGCGCCCGGCGCCGCGACCGCACGTGCGGTGTCGACCCCGAGATTGAGCGGGACGTCCTCGACCTTGGCCAGCACTTTCCCGTCGGCGTCCCAGATTTCCTGCGTCGAGCCGAAGTTCTGGACCGGCACCATGTACGAGAACGGCTTGTTCATACGCGTCACGCGCAGGTACCTGCCGTCCGGCGAGGGATCGATGTCCCGTACCATCAGCGGCGCACCGACCTTCTTGACCGCTCGGGTGTTCACGTCCACCAGGGCGACCTGGCCCGTGGCGTGCCACTCCAGCAGCGCCTGGTCGTGCGGCGTCGCCATCAGGCTCTGGTAGGTGCGCAGGTTGTTCTTGTCGGTCTCCTCGGCCAGCTTGACGCGCGGGCCGGTCGGGACCGCCGAGGGCTGCGGCTGCGGCGCCCGGGCGTCCGGGATGAGCACCGTGGCGACCTGCGCCCCGTTCGCCGTCCAGTCGAAGCTGGTGACAAGAGTCGCGAGCACGGGCTTCGTCGTGACCTGCCGGACCTTTCCGGTGAGGTCACTTACATAGATGTGCGTCGCGTCGGGGGTATGGCCGAAAAAGGCCACCAGTTTCCCGTCCGGGCTCCAACTCGGGTTCGAGATCCGGACCCCCTGGGGGAGGGCGACGGCGATCTTCTGGTTGGAGGTCGCAGATCGCAGCTCGAGCGCCACGTCCGTGCGAATCGTCAACGTGCGGTTCCGGTTGGCCCGGAAGTCGACGAACAAACCGCCCAATTCATGGAACGGCTTCGAGAAGACGTCCATGGTAACCGGCCCGTCGCCAATCGCGTTGAGAAACCACTTGCGATCCGGACTGTAGTTCCCGGGCGTCACGTTCAGGTAGCGCGGGGCGAGGATCGCTTCGGCGATGCGATCCGGGGGAGCGACGAAGGTCTCGCTCTTGATGACCTCGTCGGCAGTGGTCGGGCGGGTGGCGGCGTTCTGGGCCACGGCCGCGGACGACGCGACGAGCAACCCGGGGAGGAGACGGAGGACTCTCATGGCGCCTCGTTGGTGCAGGGGAAAGGGGGCACGGCGTACGCTAGCGGTTACGCGGCCCGGCGCCGGGAAGTTGAGCGCGGAACAGCGGGTCGCAAGACGCAGGTCGCGGCTCGCAGGTCGCAGGCTACGGGGCTGGACGCCAGCGGCAGGCCCTGCCCGGGAGGCCCTGACCTGCGCCTTGCGACTTGCGACCTGCGCCTCCCCTACCTCCTCACATACCGCTGCAGCCGCTTCGGGCCCACTTCTGCCCCGTAGATCACCCCGTCCCGGTCCACGGCGATCCCCTCGGCCGCGCTCGTGCTCGGCGGGTTCTTGTCGGGGTCGGGGATGAAGTACTGGACCTTGCCGTCCCTCACGCTCCCGATCCGGATCCCCCGCTCCCAGTCCTGCCGCTGCCGGGCGACGGACTTCGACTCCGAATCGGTCACATACATCATGTCGTTCGCATCGATCCAGATCCCTGAGGCCCGGGAGAACTGGAACCACTCGTCCTGCCAGTTCCCGTCCTGGTCTGCGACGATGATCCGGTTGTTCGAGCGATCCCCGATGAAGAGGCGCCCCTTCGAGTCCATCGCGAGGGCGTGCGGCTGGTCGTACTGACCCTTGCCGCTGCCCTTCGTGCCAAACGCCTTCACGAACTTCCCCGACTTGTCGAACTTCGAGATGCGGGCATGGGCGTCAGCGGCGGAGGAGTGTCCCTCGGCAACGAAGATGTAGTCCTTCGTGACCAGGACGTCGTTCGGCTGGTAGAGCTGACCCGTTTCGCGACTCCCGCCTGCCTTGCCCAGGGTGAGCAGGAGCTTGCCCTCCGGGGAGAACTTGAAGACCTGGTGTCCCTTGGGCGGGAGCGAATCGGGGCGCGCCCGGCCGAGGCACGAGCAATCGACGACCCAGACATTGCCCTCGTCGTCCACGTCGATGCCATGCGGGAAGATGAACATCCCCTTCCCGAACGACTTCACGAGGGTGCCGTTGCGATCGAACTTGAGGATGGGGTCGAGGTCGGAGTCGGCGCAGGAGTTCTGCCCGCAGCGCTCGAAGACCCAGATGCTCTTGCCGTCCTTGTCGATGTCACCCAGCGCCACAGATACCCCGGAGAACCCTGGAGATCCTTGCACTGGCACCGCGTTGGACCAGATCTCTTCGCCGGTGCGCCCGTCGAGGACGCGCAGCACGCCGGTGTGGCACGAGGTCGGTGTCTTGCCGTTGCAGTGACAGCAGGTGTTCTCGTTGTTTCCCGAGACGAAGATCACGTTAGGGGGGTCAAATTCGTCAACTTTTCCGTCGCAATTCGCGTCTGCGATGCGCCCCACCGTCGGCGTCGACCAGACATCCGGGCGCCCGGGGAATTGCTTGGGTTTCTCGCCCCAGGACCACTTCTGCACCGCGTTCAGCTTCCCGGCTTGCGGGATGTACTCGCACTTGCCGACACAGCCCGCGGGGAGGCCCGCGTTGTCGCAGACCGGCGGAAGCGCGAGGCACTTGCCGGTCACCGGCAGCGACTGCGAACACACCGCGCCGTCGCTGCCTGCCGCGCC